>Ga0157370_10009954_pt1 | contig 10062 bp, 5 predicted proteins | sample C35metaG_FD_113463 | JGI IMG/M metagenome (GOLD analysis project Ga0157370, IMG submission 113463) | Corn rhizosphere microbial communities from Kellogg Biological Station, Michigan, USA - C3-5 metaG | ecosystem: Host-associated > Plants > Roots > Rhizosphere > Soil | place: USA: Michigan... | reverse complement strand
GAGTATGGCTGCTGCATAAGAAGCCAGCTTTATTTTGTAACCGATTAGCAAAAGCAATGCGATGGATGTTTCCAGTACAGTACTTATGATTGCTAAAAAAGGAATGGCGCTTTTGGGTGCAAATGAATTTACCTGCGCCGTGTAATCCAAAAAATTTTTCCAGCCGGATGAATGCACTCCCCACAACGATAACCTGCTGGCAACTGCCGACAAAAACCCTGCGGCCAGTGCAAACCGCAGGAACAGGGTTGCAAAATGATGATGCCTTTTCATAAAACCAGTATTAGAAGTTTGTGGCAAGTTATCATTTAAATCATCAACATGATACACTCCCGTTTCATCATACGCAATGTGTATTTCGTGAAACGTTGCTGAGAAAAAGGTTATTTTTTATTTTCGTATATACCTTACCGTTAGGTTTATTGGATGTGTGTAATGATATTTCATGTAGCTTTTTGAAGCAGGCACAAGCCGATGCTTGCGCCAGATTACGGGCCAGTAACGGGTTTTTTAAATTTTTTTTTGAAGCAAGGAAAGGAAATTTTTAAAATGATTTTTTTTCGTTGGCTAATGAACTTCCAAGTGATACTCGTTCTTGTTCCAGAAATCTTCTATCGTATAATTTTTTACTTCGGGACTATTTTCCAAACGAATTGGTAAGTCATCTAGTGAAAAGCCACAGCGTTTAAGTTCATCCACTTTCATGAAGTTTTCCTCTGCATCATGAAGGTCTTTTCCAAGCACAAAAAAATGTCTGTAACCTGAACGGGTCATAAAAATATACTCCTTCAAGTTTTCTTTGTCTTTGAGATTTGCCCAAAGAATTTCTTTTTCGTCAGTCATTGTCTGAATCGTTTATGAGTTTATAGTATTTGTGTTTGACGCAAGCCGAATGAACTTTATCACGGTTTGCAAAACCAAGGTCAAGTTGTTTCACCTTGAAATAAAGCGAATAAACCAAATCATCAATATAATTTTTGATTTCCTGCTGTAATTCAAAATCAATAACAGGAAGGTTCTTTAATTCGCTGATACTTCCAATACCGTTTTCATCTGTAAGAGATGGAAGATTGTCTGCAAGTGTTTGTTGAACAAGTGCTGAATTACCAGTGATGTTGCACTTAGCACAATTTGTTTTGTAACAGATAATAAGTTTGTTTCCCTGAACTTCAACCGAATCAAACTTCTGTTGGAGAATTCCTTTAAAGTCAATATGATTTGAAAATAAGTAGGATTCTATTTCAAAAAGTTTGTTCGTTTGGGTAATTATTTCACTCTTTAAATGCTCATTGAAGGAATTTATTTTTGGAACCCGGATGTATTCCTTGATAATTTTTACTCCAATTAAAATGTCCTTTTCGTTTTCATTACGAAGATATTTTTCTAGAATGAAATTATTAACCGTGGAATTCAATAATGCAAATAAATACTGAATCTCCATTCTGTTATTTGAGCCAATGCAGTATTGTTGAAATTTAGGTAAAACATTTTCATTCTCATCTATAAAATAGAAGCGAGAGGGCTTGATGTAATTCCATATTACTTTATACTTTGTTTCTGCAACTTTATAACCTTGTCCACCTTTTGCAATTCGTATATCCGAATCTTTGGGATAAAAATGAAATTTTCGAATTTCATAATACTGCTTTTCAAAAACTGGAATATCAAAATGTTCTTGTTTAGCATTAATTGGATTTTCTAAAATGTCTTTAGTAGGAAAGTTGTAGCTTCCATCAATTATAAAAATATCGCCAAATCGCTTCCTTGAGGTTTCGTATTCACGATAAACATCCATTGATTCAGAATTAAATTCATACTCCTTTACCAATTCAGATTCAAGAGAAGTAAATTTTATGAAGTTCCAATTCTCAGAACGCTTTAAAAGAGTTTGCTGGTCAATTTTTTTCTTAGAAATTTTTTTCCCCTTTCGCAAATTAGTAAGACATTCCCAAATCTCATGCTCTGCATTATTATAACTTATAATTTCTACTTGATGCAATTTTTTAGGAGGTAATTTAGAAATTAAAAATATCAAGCTTGAAGTAGGAACTGGTTTATCCTGTTTAATCCCCCTACCAACAAACATTTTTCCACTGAAAGTAATAATCTTTTCAATGGTTGTATAGTTTGCAAGGTGATGCCTGATTACATCATGGTCGGTTGAAGTGAGAAGAGTTTGAGGTATGATGTAGCAAATTTTTCCATCATCTTTCAAAAGAGCAATTCCTAATGCCATGAAAAAAGAATACAAATTTGGTTTTGGTGCATACGCTTTTATTCTTCCAGGAACAGTATTAAGATTTACTCCATAAACATCACTCATCAAAAACTTTTTATCCTGAATCAGTTTTATGAAAAGTAAACCTTGCTTTGAACATTCATTATAATCAACATAAGGTGGATTTCCAATTACAAAATCAAATCTGTATCGTGGAATATTGTTTCTGTTTTCAAGTGAGTTCTTCAAGTTGTCTAAGTCACGCTTGTCTCGCATGTAACTTTCGTATCCTAAGTCAAGCTCCTGAGCAAAGGCAAAGGACATTTGTCCTTTGTTCTTCTTCATTTGAGTATTTACATCTGTGATAGTGTTGCGAATAGCAGTGTCTAAAAACTCTGCAATGCTGTCTCTCGTTTTAAAAACTTTTATCTTTTGGTCAATCGGATTGTTGTATCGTGCATTGATTACAAGCGGCAACATTCGCATGAGAATGTTCATCTCAGCCAAATAGAGTGGGAACTCTGCAATGTCAAGCCCGAAAATATTTTCGTTCACAAGTTCCTCAACAATTTTTGAAGTTTTTTCTGTGCCCTCAAAGAAAGCTTCAACCAACCTGTTGGTTGCATTGTAAAGAAATGTTCCACTTCCGCACGAAGGGTCAATAATTGAAATACTGTCTTTGTCTTTGTTGAATCGCTTTTTGAGATTCTCGGTTGTGTAGCCGATAAGCTCCAGCATAAAATCAACAACTAGTGGGTCAGTAAAATATTGCCCTTTCTTCTCGTCAAGGTAAAGGTCTTTCAGGTAGTTCTCATAAACATATCCGAAGATTTCATTCTTGACATTAGCAAAATTGTACCGATTTATAAAGAGCAAAATATCAAGCCAAACAGAAACATCACCTATCTCATTTTTCGGTTTTGATAAAATTGATTCAAGATGATGATTGATTATTTCTTGCTCATCGCTAAAACGCTTATAAATATTTTGCGAAATTTTTTTACTGATTCCTTGAATTCGTTGCAAAATTTCTCCATAGGATTCAGAGTTCAATGCATTATCAATTGCTTTCAGCCTTTGCTTCCAGTCATCTTCAAAGTCGGCAAAAGAATTATCAACAAGAGTTTTATAAAGAATGAACTGAATCAAGTATGCGTAAGTGATTTCAACTGCTTTCTTCTCTCTTTCGGTATCGTCCTTAACATCTTTGAAATACCCTTTCAGGTTTAGTTTGTTCTTAAAATTTTCAATCAACTTTGTAATGTCTTTGAAAAAATCTTCTCTCACTTCATCTAAATGAGGAATGTCTTCTTCAAAAATTTGTAGCTGTCCTTTCTTCTTGAAGAAAGATAAGTAGTAATATTCGGGTGTTGTATATTCTTGCCAAAAGGTTAAGAAGTCGGTGGGGTTTTCTAAAACCTTTTCAATGAAAAAAGTTTTCTCAATGTATTTGTTGTTGTAGAAACGCCATTCATTTCCGTCAGTTAGTATTCCGTACTTCTTAACCCAATCTGCCTGATAGTTGTAAATCTGTTTTACTCCAGCCTTTATGTTGCCATGCTTTTCTACTTCAACAGGAATGATAATTTCAGAATCAATGAAAATCACCACATCGGCCCTTCTTGCTTTCTTCTTGGCTTCTTCAAGAAATTCATTCTTGCGTTTTATTTCTTTGGTTGAACCCTTTCCTTCTTTGAGATTGAAAAGCTCGGGACACTGGAAAAATTTGTGGCAAAATTTTTGAACACCTGAGCCAACTTCAGCGGAGCGGTAAAAGTCCTTCTCCTTTTTCCAAAGTTCTTTTAATGAATCAAGTGTGATCTCAGGCATTTGTCTCGCTTAAAATATTATTTTTAATCGGTTCAAATATCGGTAAAGTAATTTTTGTTTCAGGTAAAAGTTCTGAAAAGTTTTCCATAAAGCGTTGGGAAATTTTGCTCTTTTGCTTTTGCCTTTGGGTTGGCCTGTGCGTAAGCGGCAAAGGCAAATGTGCAAAATGTGTGTGCAAAAAATCATTTTAAAAATTTCTTGGGGTGGGAAAAAAAATTAAAAAAGAAGCGATGGCTGTTCATTCAAAGCGGTCTGTCGGTCAAGTTTGTTTTAAAAAAATGTTCATTAGAAGTCAGTCAGTTTAATGTTAGCACTGTCACCATAGAGTTGCCTTACGTTTAAGGCTTGGCGATGGGCTGATATTCATTGCTTGTCAAGCCCTAACCAAAGCCAAATATCTTTGCTGAAGATGAAGATAACAACTAATAGCCAAATTTATAATGTCGAGCTGGAACTATTGCTGATATTGATTTGTAGCTGATTGTTATTCCGTCAGCCAGCCTATTGCCAAACCTGCTGTTGGTGGCTGTTTTTTCTTTTGTCAATGATTTTTAAAATTTGTTTCTGTCTATAAAGTTGCGTCAATAAAAACAAAATGGAAATTGTCAGCCAAGCCCAATATCTATACTCAAAAGCTGCATTGATAAAGGGTGACACTATAATAGCCCATTCAATGATTAGCTTTTCTTTTGTCCAACGTTGATTGAATAAAAATAAAATAATATCAAGAATGAAAATTGTTAGAAAAAATTTCCAAAGTAAGTCGAGTCCGTAAACGAATATTAAAAGTGGTATTGTCAATAAACTTTCAAACAAAGTTGATGACCATGAAAAATTGTTGTGCTCAAATATTTTCGAACCAATTATTGTCAAGTAGAAGCCAAAGTAAATAGCCAATAAGTGTATCCAATTACTAACAAGGATTCTTAGGATGTCTTGAACTTTAAGCTTAGTCAATTTTAATGTAATTAATTTTAGTCGTTGCCTTTTGCCTTTTGTCAGAAAACGTTGTTGTGAGCAATTTTAAACTGTTGTTTCATGTCAACTTACAAAAGAAACGAGCTGCGTCAAAATAGCAACCAACACATCAATGTACGCCGTTATAATTAAATTTTATAAAAAACGGGCATTGGAAATTAATTACTTAATCCTACGCTTTTTATATTGTTACGGCGTCAATGCCTTATTCGCTTTTATCTTTTATTTAAAACTGTTTTAAATAACTCAGCTTGAAAATTTCGTGATCTTCGGTTTGTTTTAATTGCTGAATATTATACGAACCGGCGTGATTAAATATTACATAAATATAAGAAAGCGGCTGGTACTCCCACGAAAAACGGAGATAATAACTATCGGAATGATCTAATGAATTTTTTTGATAAAAACCGGTAAGCTGCAGGCGGGGATTCAGTGCCAGCCTGCCTTGTATTATATACAAATCTACTTTCTCACTCGTTTTATTTTCTCCTACTTTCATAAAGTTATTACGGTTCAGTTCTGCCAATATGGATATATGCGGTATTGGCGCAAACTGCAATTTCCAGTCTGCCAAAATCTGCCTTCCGTTGAAATACGGCCCCCATTTGTACTCACCCGACAGGCTGATAAATTTTGATGGGTCGGTTGTATAAAAAATATCGTTTTGCCAAAAGCCATAATGGCCCGGGGCAATAGTAATGCCCAATGGAGTAAATGGCTGCGAAAGATTTTGATAAGAAGGATAAATGGCATAACCAAAATAAGCGCCATTCTGAAAGTTGAGCCATACAGGCCAGAAGTATAAAGTGCCTTCAACAAACTTTCCGGTAGATGCCTGCCAGTAAAACTCAGGAATAAAACCCGGCTCGAAAGAACGCAATATTTTTTTAAATGGTAAATCCTTTCCGCGATAGTACCAGTTAAAACCCGGTGTACTGCTGATGACATCTGTGCGTGAAATAAATCCCATCTGCGGATCGAAGTTTTTAGTAACTACAGATTGTGTGAGCCAGAACTTGTGATGATCGGTAGTATTGTAATACTGCACCATGCCTGCAAAGCCTTGCGTATGATTGTTGGTGGTAAGTGTGTGGGTGAATATACCATTGATGGATTGTGATTCGTTCAGCCGTAAGAAACCATCCACGGTGCTTTCGATGTTGGAACCTTGCGGAGTATTTTTTAGGCTAAACAATCCACCGATACGATTTAACTCACCAAAATTTTGCGAATACCTGCCTACAAAAAAATTTGTTGCAGGACTATTATCGGTTGCTTTCTGCCGCATGATTATTGCTCCATAATTTCTTTTTGAAGAACGATCCACAAACCGTGCACCGGCAACAATTGGAATGGGATTGCCGGCAGTATCCAAACCTATTGTTCTGCTGAAGAATGGTTGCAAATGCATAGAGCCACCGGATTGATCTGCGGCAGACATTTGTATAGCGGGGCTAAACAATGATGCATTTTCTAAAAAGAATTGTCTTTTCTCAGGAAAGAAAACAGAAAAGTGTGTGATATTATTTACCTGCAGGTCTGCATCTGCCTGTGCAAAATCGGTATTGACCGTGGCATCCAGCACCGCATTGGTATTGATAGCCCATTTGAGATCGCCGCCAATCTTTGTATTGGTTTGATGCGGATGTACTGTTGAATCAAAATTTTTGTATTGATCAAACGAACTGAGTAAATAAGGTTCGATACGAACATTTGGTTTGGGCGGCGGCGGTTTCAAATTTGCAAGTATTCCTGCATACGACATACGCGATGCAGTGAACACACGCGGAAAAGGAGAGAGGGCGCTGATTTCGTTAGTAAGCCTGCGGTTGCGATATACATTCAATCCCCAGTTTTGTATGCTGTCCTGCAATTTCGGATAGCGTAGTGTTTGCCATGGTATCGCAATTTCGGCATACCATCCCGAATCGGTACGCGTTGTGCGCACCCGCCACAGCCCATCCCAATCTATATCATAATACAAATCATCAAAGGATAAATAATCACGTTGCACCCCATAGGCATTCGAGGCAAAGCACATCGCATTTCTTTTATCGTTGAAACCATCAATGGAAATATTAACGAGATCGTGCCGGGTAAAATCAAAATCTCTTTTGAAGTCGGTGGCACGAATTGCTTTTTTGCCCAATGAATCTTTTGAAAAAATACCAAAATATAAATATTGTTTATTGTATAAAACTTTTACATAAGTATCAAACTGCGCAGGTGCGCCCTGCACCGGTTCTATTTCGGTAAAGCGCGGAGATGCTTTGGCAAGTTTCCATTCCGGCTCATTCAATACTCCATCAACGTGAAGCATGGAATGAATTTGTACCGCATCAATTTCTTTTCTTATCGAATCGGGTTTGAAAATTTCGTTATTCTGCGCAAATAGTTGCAGGGGAATGATACAAAGAAACAGTAAGCAAAGTTTTTGGAACATACCACAATATACGAAGCAGAAAATATTTTATGTACCACGAAAATAATAATAGAAGTTATGGAAATAAAAAAAACTCCTTAGTGAGTAAGGAGTTTTTTAATCAGATAACCGGTTTGTTATTTTTTTGGAGCCGCGTGCCTGTACTGATACATCAAATCAGCCTGGCCATTATTGTTGAATCTCCATGTTTCCTGCAGGTAAGATGAATCAGCTTTGCCTTTTGCATCGGTATCTTTTTCCATACCCCATATCAATGCCCAATGTTCATTTTTGTCGGTGCTCTTTACGGCCATTATTGCGTCAACACTGCTCACTGAAGTTCCGAGCGCAGTTCTGGCTTTTTGCCCGCCAGCTACAATACTGTCTCTTGGGCCGGTCATAGTTCTACCATCAGAAAAATGAAGGGTAACCGTATCTGCAAAGAAATCTTTGGCCTTCGACAAGTCTCCATCATCCCAAACCTTCCACAGTTTCAAAAGGCTTTCAGCATTTTTTGGATCATCCATTACAAAGTTAGATGAGTAGCCAATCTTATAGTCGGGAGATTGGATTGCTGCAGGCATTGTGCTCATGCTACTCATGGTGCTATTGGTACTATCAGAAGCGCTTGTAGCATTTTTTGATGAGTCATTAGAGGTGCAGGCTGCTAATAAACCAACTGCCATAAAAGCGAGAATTTTTTTCATAATTGTTTTGTTTTGTTAATGATTAAAAAGTCAAATGTAAAAGTCAATAAAATATATGTATCGCATTTTACCTGGTTGATAGCTGCACAATTCTCAACAGACACAAAAAAAGGATAAGCAAAATTTAATGGCGGGCACTCTTCACACAGTTGCTTTACTTATTTTAGTAATGACCATTACAAAAAATAGTCGGGGTGATTTTAAGGCTTGCAGGAAATTTCAAAAAGCGGGATTAAGAAAAGAAAATCTTTGATAAATAAAACTGTTAGTAAAGCTATTGTTTTTTTTGAATTAAAAAAATTCTGTGCAAAAATGAATTGTCAGCCATTACCGAAGCAGGGTAACAGTTCCTTTTTCTCTCTTAATTGCTTTCCCATCCAAACTATAACTGCAAATCCAAATATAAACTCCTATTGGTTGATCATACCCTTTTGAAGTTCCATTCCATCCATCCGATGGGTTTTTGCTATCGAACACAATACTGCCCCAGCGATTATAAATTGATAAATGATAACCTGAAAGCGAACCTGCAAATGTGGGCCTGAATATATCGTTGAGGCCATCACCATTCGGGGTAAATGCAGATGGTATATAAAAATATACGGGGCACATAGAATCAACTACATTTATTGAATCTCTTCCGATGCAACCATTGATATCTGTTGCATCCAGCCAATACAAGCCGCCATCTAATACGGTGATGTTGGCAGCGGTACTTCCGTTGCTCCATTTATAAGCAGAAAAATTTTCTGAAGGCATCAATGTTACTTCTTTATTCATGCATTTTGTAATGTGCTCACTTAAAAAATTTGAAGGCGGCAGAACACTGACAACAGTTACTGAATCAGTTGACTGGCAGCCATGTTCAATTGTTAATTGAACCCAATATTGCCCGGGTGTATTTATGGTGCGTGTTTCATTAGTTGATCCATTATCCCATAAATAAGAAACTCCTCCCGGCCCGGCATCTAATGTAAATGATCCATCCTTGCATAAATTTTTTGTGTTGGCAAAATTTGCTGTCGGGAATTGGAAGGCGGCAACTACGAATGTATCAATCGTGGTGCAACCCCACTGATCTAATGCCACCAAAGCATAAACACCGGCAACAGTTACAACAATTGAACTTGTTGTTTCACCAGTATTCCATGTATAAGTAACAAAAGGTTCCGGTGGAGTGATTCGTAAAGATCCATGCTGGCAGAAGCCCGTTTGAAATGTGCTGTCCCGTTGTTGAACGTTGCCACTGGGCGGGGTAAAAACCGTTACATCTACACTTTCTACCAAACTGTCGCAGCCATTTGAATTTGGATAATGATGTACATAGGTACCTTCATCCGTAACAGCGGAATCCCATGGTAACACATAAGAATCACCATCACAAATTGTCTTTGATATATTAACCTGTATGGGTGGTGAGGATACACGAAGATTTAAAAAGGTTGTGGAATCACATCCTTCTGTTGAATGTATTATATATTTTGCGACGCTGTCTCCACCATTATTAACGGTTATGCCATTCCATGTATAAGGAAGTTGTTCATAACAGATACTTTTATTATCAATCACTTCCTTTGCATTTGTTTTTACAATGAAGGGAAGTGATGCAGCAGCGGCTGATAATTCATTGCCACAAAGATCCAGTAGTGAATTATGATCCGATCCTTGTTTTACATTGAGTACATAACTCCCGGGCGGAATAACTGTTGAAAAATTGATGGAGATAAGATTTGAATACCCCCCGTGGCTGCTGGCATTAATGCACGATGCGCCGATTATTGCTTCCGGTGCATTTGTTGTAAAATCGCTTCCATCTGCAGCAATGGAACTTGATAATATATCGGTGGTAGTTTTGATAATAATATTCTTTGCATTGTTGCATGGTACATCAATACTACTTAACCCGG
>Ga0157370_10009952_pt1 | contig 10063 bp, 13 predicted proteins | sample C35metaG_FD_113463 | JGI IMG/M metagenome (GOLD analysis project Ga0157370, IMG submission 113463) | Corn rhizosphere microbial communities from Kellogg Biological Station, Michigan, USA - C3-5 metaG | ecosystem: Host-associated > Plants > Roots > Rhizosphere > Soil | place: USA: Michigan... | reverse complement strand
GTCTCGCCACGCGCTCCCGCCAGACAGCCAACGGAATTGCGGGGAAAGGTCCACGCCGATACCACACACGCGGACTCATAGGCGTAAAGTTCAGTATAGCAAAAGTGGGCCGATGCGCCATCGTCGGGTCCTCAAATCAATGCGCTTCAGCTACTACGGAGATCCCAGACTAGACCGATCAGTTCCATTATCAAAATGATACCCGCGCCGCCAGCGCGAATCGCTCGGTCGTACCATTTGCGGGAATAGTTTCCGTATGGCCGGATGCCGCTCCAAAAGATCGGCGCAAATACGAGCGGCAGAACTAGCGTGCGAACCCACCAGTAGACAGATCGATGCGGGATCACTTTGCGTGCGCCCTGACGCGACAAATGACTTCCGCCATGAACGCCATTGTTGCATTCCCAGGAGCAAAAAAGGCCGCTAGCCTGTCAGGTAGGCCGAGCGAATCGCTCTCCCGCACCTCAAAACATGGTTGTAAAATAAAAGAGGCCATGTTCGCCCAGCACCAGAACTTAAGCGATCACATCAACGGCAACATCATCCGCAGCGAAATCGAGGGTGGTGTCGACCTGCGGCAGCTCCCGCCCAAGAGCATGCTGCGCGTCGAAACGCGGAATCGCGAGTACACCATCGTCATGCAGCGCGATTGCAACGCGCTCATCTCCGGCCATCCACAGTTTTGCCCGGAGCCCGTGCTCGTCCGCATCCACGGCTCCAACTGGGGCGGCTCCATGATCAAGACCGCGTACCTCGGCCGCGGCATGCACCTCGAATTCCGCCACCCCATGTTCGAAGGCCTGATCGTCACCTCGCCCATCTGCGATATCCAATTGCTCCCGCAAGCAGCTTAGTGCCTTACGATTCCCACGAATCCTACATGGAGCGAGCCTTTCGCTTAGCTGAGAAGAGTCACGGAGAAGGCGGCTGCCCCATCGGAGCCGTGCTGGTCGATAACGCGTCCGGCCGCGTGCTAGGCGAAGGCCACAACGCGCTCGTGCAGGAAGGCAACCCCATAATCCATGGAGAAATGGCCGCCCTGCGCAACGCCGGCCGCCTGAAGAATCGCCACAACACGACGATGTACACCACGCTTCAGCCCTGCTTCATGTGCACCGGAGCCATCGTCCAATTCGGCATCCCCCGCGTAGTGATCGGCGACGCCACCAACGCCGCGAGCGACGAAACCATCCGTTTCCTGCGCAGCCGAAATATCGAAGTGATCGTCCTAGACCCCGCCACCAGCAGCGCCGCAAGCCAATGTGTCAAACTGGCCGCTCGCTTCCGCGAAGAAAAGCCCGACCAATGGCAAGAAGACTGGGGCGGCTAAGTTAATTTAGGAATCACTGCGTTCAACAGCCGGATCAGCGTATCGCGCACCCGCTCGCCCACGTCCAGCACTTCCTGATGCACCAGCTTTTGCGGCAGAATACCAGCGGCCATGTTCGTGACGCAGGAGATGGCTAACACTTTCATCCCCATGTGATTGGCGACGATGACTTCGGGCACGGTCGACATACCCACCAGGCCCGCACCGATGGAGCGCAGGAAGCGGATCTCGGCGGGGGTTTCATAGCTGGGGCCGAGCATGCCCGCGTAAACCCGCTCCTTGAGGTCGATTCCCAGCTCCGCGCCGGTTTGGCGGGCGATCTCGCGATATTTCAGAGAATAAGCTTCGGTCATGTCGGGGAAGCGGGGACCGAGCGACTCGTCGTTGTGGCCGGTGAGCGGGTTCTTCCCCATCAGATTGATGTGATCGGAGATCAATACCAGGTCGCCGGGATGAAGCTCAGGATCGACGGCGCCGGCGGCGTTGGTGAGGATCACGCGGTCGACTCCGCGCTTGGCGAGTTCGCGTATGCCCAGGGTCACTTGGACGCCGCTGTACCCTTCGTAATAGTGGGCGCGGCCGGAGAGCACCACTACTTCGATTCCACCCAGCAGGCCCGTGACCAGCTTTCCGGCATGGCCGACCGCGGTCGACGGAGGCCATCCCGCGATATCGGCGTAGGGAGTTTCAAAGCGGTTTTCGAGCGTCCCGGCAAACGCACCCAAGCCACTGCCGAGCACCACGCCGATCGGGCTCATAGCAACATTCCCGCGATGCAGGCTGACATGAAGTTGGCCATGGTTCCGGCAGCTACTGCTTTCATCCCAAGCCTCGCGACATCCGACTTGCGCGAGGGCGCGAGCGCGCCGAGGCCGCCCACCTGGATGGCTATCGAACTCAGATTAGCGAAACCGCACAGGGCGTAGGTGGCGATCACGAAAGACTTGGGGTCGAGAGTGGCGCCGATCTTGCCGAGATCGACGAAAGCCACGAATTCGTTGAGGATCAGTCGCGTGCCCAGCAGGTTGCCGACCGCCGCACAGTCATCCCAGCGCACGCCCAGCAGCCACGCGACGGGAGCGAAGATGCGTCCCAAAATTCCCTGCATGGAGTCCGGCAGCCACGCGAAGTAGTGGGTGCCGTGGAGCGCTTGCAGAACTCCGTTGACCAGCGCGATGAGGCCGATGAAAGCGATCAGCATGGCAGCGATATTGAGCGCGAGGTTCAGGCCGTCGCCGGCGCCGCGCGCCGCGGCATCAATGACATTGACGCCGGGCTTTTCCACTTCGATTTTGACGCTGCCCATGGTGGTGGGATGGCCGACTTCGGGCATCAGCATCTTGGCCAACATCAGCGTTGCAGGCGAAGTCATGATGACGGCGGTCAACAGGTGGCGGATTTCAACGTGGGCAATCAGAACATAGGCCGCCATAACCGCGCCCGATACATGTGCCATGCCGCTGGTCATGATGGTGAACAATTCGCTCTGGGTTAATTCGGCCAGGAACGGGCGAATGGTGAGAGGCGCTTCCGTCTGCCCCATGAAGATGCTGGCGGCCACGCTGGTGGATTCGGCGCCGCTGGTGCGCATCACTTTTTGCATCAGCAGCGCCATCGCGTGCACGAAAATCTGCATGATGCCGAGGTAATAGAGAATGGCGAACAGCGAGGCGATGAAGATGACGATGGGCAGCACCTGGAAAGCGAAGACGACTCCAAACTGATCGTTGGGCCCGCCTAATTTGTCGCCGAAGACGAACTTGCTGCCTTCAATCGAATAACCCAGGATGTGATTGATGATGTTGCTCAGCGCCTTGAACCATTCGGCCACCGGAGTTTTGAGAACCAGGAAAGCGAAGCCGATTTGCAGGCCGAGTCCCCAGAAAATCACGCGCGGCTGGATGGCGCGGCGGTTGTTTGAAAACAGATACGCCACCGCCATCACGACGATCAGGCCCAATAGCCCGGTGAAGCGTTCCATTACGGAGGCTCCGATCTAGCCTACGACTTCAAGAATGAGCTCGCGGCTTTCGGGCGCCGTCGCCGCGATGCGGAACGCGTCTTCGACCAGCTGCGCGGCTTCGTCGACATTATCCTCGCGAGTGTAATACAGGCGGCAGAGCACGCCGCCGGCATCTACCTTCTGGCCGACCTTCACTTCGAGGATTACGCCGACCGCGGGGTCAATTGAATCTTCCTTGGTGTCGCGGCCGGCGCCGATCATCGAAGACGCCTGTCCGATATATTCGGCATCGATGGCGCTAATGTAGCCCGCGCGCGGAGAACTGATTTCGCGCGCGCCCGTGGCGTTGGGCAGCAGCTCAAAGCGGTCGAGCACCTGGGCGTTGCCGCCCTGCGCGGCGATCACTTCCTTGAGCTTGCGATAGCCCGAGCCGTCCAGCAGCTTTTTCTGCGCCATCTCGCGGGCTGCATCAAGCGTGGCAGTAATCTTACCCAGGAAGATCATGCGCGCGGCGAGTTCGAGCGAAAGGCGGGTGAGATCGGAAGGCCCGGCGTTTTGCAGGGTCTGCGAAACCTCCATCACCTCGAGCGCATTGCCGATGGCATAGCCGAGCGGCTGGTTCATGTCGGTGATCAGCGCCTGCACATGCTTGTCGGCGCGGCGGCCGATGCCGACCATCATTTGCGCGAGGCGGCGGGCATCCACCTGGCGCTTCATGAATCCGCCGGCGCCGACTTTGACGTCGAGCACCAGCGCGTCAAGGCCAATGGCAAGCTTTTTCGACATGATGGAAGAAGCAATCAGAGGGATGGATTCGACGGTGGCGGTGGCATCGCGCAACGCGTAAAAGCGGCTATCCGCGGGCGCGATCTCAGGAGTCTGTCCGATGAAGGCCAGCCCGTGCTGCACCAACTGCTGCCGGAATTCGTCGAGCGAAAGATTGGTTCGGAACCCCGGAATGGATTCGAGCTTATCGAGCGTGCCGCCGGTGTGGCCGAGAGCACGACCCGAGATCATGGGCACAATGACGCCGGCTGCGGCCGCCAAAGGCGCGGCGATCAGACTGGTTTTATCGCCGACGCCGCCAGTTGAATGCTTGTCTACTTTAACGCCGGGAATGGAGGAGAGGTCCAGTTTTTCACCGGATTGCATCATGCGGTCGGTTAGGGTACTGACCTCGCGGTCAGTCATGCCGGAGAAAAACACCGCCATAAGGAACGCCGCGGCCTGATAGTCGGGGATGGTACCGTTGGTGTAACCGTCTACGACGTAGGCGATTTCTTCCGTGGACAGTTCTTCGCCGTCCCGCTTGCGGTGAATCAAGTCGACTGTACGCATGAATCCTTTGAGCGTAACACCTTATTTGATTGGAAGTAAAGGACCTGCGCGTTAAACGAGGCGAACGGATGAAGGTTCGGCTAGCGGTTCAAAGCCGCTGGGCCGGGCGTAGAAAGGGCCTACTGGTCACTTTGATCACGAATGTCTAGCGCGAATCCGCGGCAGTCACGCGCCGGCCATAGTCGATCGAACTCACGACGACCAGCGCCACGGTAAGCCATTTGAGCGCCGTGACTGTGGGCGCAACCGCGATCCCGGATAGATAGCCGATCTGGAAACACAGAAACACCACTTGCACAAACGTGCTGAACTTGCCCCAGGGCGAAGGCGGGAAGTTGCGGCGCGCCGTGGCCAGATACAGCACTCCGGCGGCGCCCAGAATCAACACATCACGGCCCAGCACTACTACCGCCAGCCAAGCCTCGATAGCGCCGGTGAGCGCCAGGACCAGGAACGTTCCACTCAGTAAAACTTTATCGGCTAGCGGGTCGAGATAAGCTCCCAGGCGGGAGGACGCACGAAAGCGGCGCGCCAGGAAGCCGTCGGCCACGTCGGTGACACCGATTATGATGAACAGCGGAATGATGGTGCGATAGCGGTGCTCAACCATCAGAAAGAACAAATACGGAGTCAGCGCCAGACGCGCCGCGGTTAGCAGGTTGTGGAGGTGCTTCACTTACGATCGAGAACTCGCATCACGACACCATGGCCACGCTGGGGGCCACCTGGTCGTAGGTGATGATTTCGTAAAGCGTAGGATCGGACATAATCTTATTGACCAGGGCGAAGTGCATGGCGTGGCCGGCTTTTTCGGCAATCACATGACCGAGCAGCGGCTTACCGATCAGCGCCAGGTCACCGATGAGATCGAGCGCTTTGTGGCGGCAGCATTCGTCGGCGAAGCGCAGGCCGCCGGGGTTGAGGATCGAGTCATGGTCGAAGCACACCGCGTTATCGAGCGACGCGCCGCGGATCAATCCCATGTTGCGCATCTGGTGCAGCTCGTATTCGAAGCCGAAGGTGCGCGCCGGGGCCAACTCGTCGGCGTAATGCTCGGGGGTAACTTCCATTTCCAAAGTCTGGCGCCCGACCAACGGATGCGAGAAAAACACCTCACATGTGAGCAGGAAACGGTCCGAGGGCAGGATGGTGATCCGCTTCCCGCCGCCTTCGACCGACACCGGTTTGCGAATCCGCAGATAGCGTTTGCGGCGGCGCGATTGACGAATGCCAGCGGCGCGGATTAGATCGACAAACGGCTGGCCGCTGCCGTCGAGGATGGGTACTTCAAGATTGTCGATTTCGACGAAAGCATTGTCGATGCCCATGCTATAGAACGTACTCAACAGGTGCTCGGTGGTCGAGATCAACACACCTTGCCGCATCAGGCTGGTGGCGTAGCTGACCTTCTGGACGTAGCGCCAACTCGCGGGGATGGTAAAGCCGTCGAGGTCGGTACGAACGAACACGATACCGGTCGAGGGCGGAGCCGGTACGATACGAATGCGGACGGGAACGCCCGAATGGAGGCCTACTCCTGAGGCCTCGGCGGGCCGACTCACGGTTTTCTCAAACTGCAAAAGCGCCTCCGTGCGGGCCGATTTCCAAATGGGTGTGCCAAATCTGCATGGCGTCTCGCAAAACTCATAGTAACAAACGTGCCATTCAGGTGCTAGGGTTACATGCTAGAAAAATAAAGACTTGGAAGAAATGTTTCGTGTCTAAAAGGAGACACTTTTGCGTGCTCATGTGTCCATTTTGCACGTTCTGTGTGGAATAGCACTCGTCGCGACGGTTAGTTCGCGCTAAACTAAACCGGTACTCAGGATGAGAAACCCTTGGTTGCATCGTTATGCTGCACTGGTTGCGGCGGGGACGCTGTACGTGGTGGTCACCGGCGCTCTGACTGCCAGTGCTCTCGCGGCGAATCAGGGAGGGAATCCCGTAAGCGGCCATCGTGCGGTGGCTAGCGTGTTGGGAGTTCTCGTCATCGGCCTGGTAGTGTGGCTGATGTTGGTTGAAAAGCGCGGGTGGTTACGCCGCCTGTCTTGGATTGCGCTGGCCGGAGTCGTGGCCGAAGCAGGCTTGGGAGAAATGTCCGGAATCGCTTCGCCGATGATCAGCATGGTGCATGCGTTTCTGGCGCCGCTGCTATTGGCGGTGATGGTAGCGATTACTGTCGGGACCTCCAAGAGCTGGCAAAACGATCCCGTCCTGATGGCAGATCAAGGCTGGCCCTCGCTGCGCGGCGTAGCGCGGAACACGCTAGTGCTGGTGGTGATCCAGGTCGCCCTAGGCGCCTTGTTCCGTTACGATGTGATCGGCGTGATGACGCATATCCTAGGCGCGCTGGTGGTTGCGGTGTTCATCCTCACGCTGGTGGTGCTCGTGACCATGATGCCGGAGCATCCCACGCTGCGGCCGGCAGCAGTCACGTTAGGCGTGGTTACCTTCGTGCAGATTTTCTTAGGGCTCACGGTAGTGTCCATGGGATCGGCCAAGACCGTTAAGGTGGCGGCGGTGGTTTTCGGAGTGGCTCACGTGGCTACCGGAGCGATCACGCTGGCGGTGACTTTAGTAGTGGCGTTAGAGGTTTGGCGAAACGTGCGGCCCGCGAGCCAGATGGCTAACGCCGGCAGTGCCGAGACCGGTCAAGGCTTAACTTCGTAGTAGCCGATCAAGCGACCGGCGGAAACGATCCCCACCCACAAGGCCAGTGAGAGACACGCGGCCACCTTCGCATTGGTAGGCATAATCGGCGCGCGGTCGATCTCCGCCGTGTTGTTATAGACGCTGCGGCGGAATATCAGCGCGTGAACAGCCACCAGCAGCAACAGCATCATCTTGGTCCAGAAAAACGGATTGTGATAGTAGAACTCGGCCTTGGACCAGGCCAGAAAAATCCCGCATCCGGCCGTCAGCACCAGCCCGATACGCTTCCAGAGGCGCAACTGGCCGACGACGTCCGTCACGGAATAGCCGCGCATCACCACGCCGAGGATACGCAGGTCGGTCATCAAAATCATGCCGCCGAACAGTGCCATACCGGTGAGATGACTCGCCATGATAATCGGATAGGCGTAGGACGACTCGCGCAGCGCGGTCGCGATCTCAGTACTCTGCAGCCACTGAAAGATTGCAAGAAGAGACATGGTCAGGCCCTTTAGACGAAAGCAATAAACAGTCCCGCGAAGACTACCGACACCCATAGAAGCAGCGAGACGCCGCCCACCAGCTTGCCGAGCATCGGCGCAGGGTTGGAGCCGGCCACTTTGCGATGAATGGTGTAGTTATAAATGATCGCGATCAACAGCGCCCCCATCTTGAAACGAAAAGACGAGTTATTGAGATACATATTGGGGTCCGATGAAAAGATCAGAGGACCGGACATAAGCATCACGAGGAGACCCACCAGGGTCCACGGTGTGGTGTCTTTCAGAAGCTGCGCCGGCGACTGGTGGCGCATACCCATTCCCAGGAGCCGTAAATCCACGATAGCGATCGTTCCAATCGAAAAAGCGAATCCGGTGATGTGGATGATTTCGAGGAGCGGGAAGGCCCAATCGTTATTATTGAGCGGATTTGTGGATGGATCGTAGACGAACATGCGGTGGTGTCTCCTAATGTAGGTATTCCGCGTTGACGGTAGCGGGGGGTGCAACCACGGGAGCGGAGAAGAACTGGGCGTGGATCTTGTCGAGGGGGGGCTCGATGTAGCCGATGCCTCGTCCGGCGCAGGCGATGCTGGTCCACAAAATCAGCGAAATGGAAGCTGCCAGCTTGGCACCGGCGGGCAGGGGAGACCCAGGATCGAGTCCGGCCGCTCGGTGATATACGCTTCGGCGAAAGATCACGGCATGCAGCGCCACTAACAAGAGCAGCGCGAGTTTGAGCCGGAACCAGTCATTGTAGTAATACTCTTCGGCCTTACAGCAAGCCATGAGAATGCCGCAGGTAGCGATCAAGAGGAACCCCACCCGTTTGGGCATCCGGAATTGATCGATAACCTCTGAGACCGGATAGCTGCGGAGAGACAAGCCGAGCAGCCGCATATCGGTCATGAGGATCATTCCGCCAAACAGGGCGATCGCCACCATATGAAGAGACAAAATGGCCGGATAGACATAGCCCGACCCACGCAGTGCCGTGAAGAACGCAGTTTTTTGAATGAATTGAGCAAAGGCGAGTAGCATGGATCAAACCTTGTTGAGATCGAGTGTCGGATTCAGAAACCCGATAAAGATTCCGCCGAAAACGACACACATCCACAACAGGAGCGACACGCACGCCACCAGTTTGGTCCGGCCAGTGGAGGCGCCTGAAGCGACTACCCGGCGATGAATGGTGTAGTTGAAGGTGATGGCCAAGACCAAGAAAAGCATCTTCAGGAGGAAGGCCCAGTTTAGGTAATACATATCCGGGTCGGAAGAGTACAACATTAACCCAGAAAAAATCATGATCGCCAACCCGAATATGGTCCACAGGCTAGTATCTTTTGCCAATTGGGCAGGGGTTTGACGCCACAGCCCTAAGTTGAGGAGACGAAAATCGACAATCGCAATGGTTCCAATAGACACGGCGAACCCAACGATATGAACGCATTCTAAGATGGGAAACGCTAATGGAGATGAGTTGAGCGGATTCACGAATTGAATCAACATGAGCCTGAGCCTGCTTGCTTGGATTTCTTCCGGTCCAGCGTACCACGCTTATAGAGGTAGTGCGGGCAGGCCCGGCCGGCCCAGGCGGGAGGCAACCACCGCCATACTAAAACTAGAATGAGCTTTCTCGACAATCTAGAGAATAATCTGAAGGCGCTGGAGAACCAGGAAGAGCGCGATCCGGAGAAAGTAAGGCGCGAGCAGGAGCGGCGTGAGGCGGAGCGGACGGCCGCCCTGCTGCGGGCGCCGCATCTGGACGCGCTGAAAAAGTCGCCGTTCACTCAGGAGCTGTTAACCCAATGCCGAGCCATCGGGCGCGGGCAGCGCGTGCTAGTAAACTTCACTTGGATTGGGGAAACGCTTCGGCTGGACGCTAAGCAGAAGCGCCTGCAATTGGCGCCTACCGCCGAGGGGATCATCGCCGTCTTTTCAGTGAACGGCGACGTAACTGGACACTCCAAAGTAGATCCGCAGGTGGACGATGCTGCCACGCTGGCAGAGCGTTGGTTAAATCCTAAACCTGATAGCAAGCCATTATAGGTATCGTTGCCGCAGAATCGCGATGTGATGCGCAGCGTGGCCGGCGATGATGTAGGCTAGGGCGCGCACGGAGACGGAGTTCCCGCTGGCTATGCCGGTGCGGGTCCAGGCATCGGCGGGCAGATTGCGGAAAAAAGCCAGCGTAGCAACGCGAACCGCCCGGAATTCCTCGACATGGCTGGCCCAAGAAAACTGATCGGCGCCCGCGGCCGGGACGGCGACATCCTGATC
>Ga0157370_10009951_pt1 | contig 10063 bp, 8 predicted proteins | sample C35metaG_FD_113463 | JGI IMG/M metagenome (GOLD analysis project Ga0157370, IMG submission 113463) | Corn rhizosphere microbial communities from Kellogg Biological Station, Michigan, USA - C3-5 metaG | ecosystem: Host-associated > Plants > Roots > Rhizosphere > Soil | place: USA: Michigan... | reverse complement strand
TCGGGATCGTCGGACTTCAGCGATAGCGCGCGGCGATAGGCCGTCTCCGCCTCGTCCGGTTTCTTGAGATCGCGCAGCGAGGTCGCGAGGTTGTTCCAGGCATCGGCGAAGTTGGGCCGCAGATCGAGGGCGCGGCGATAAGCGACGATCGCATCGTCGATCCGCTTCAGCGCGCGCAGCGCATTGCCGCGATTGCTGTGCGCCTCGACGAATTCGGGCCGCAGCTCGATCGCGCGTTCGTAACAGGACAGCGCGTCCTCGAATTTATCCTGCTCGTAATAGGCGATGCCGAGATTGCTGAGCGCGTCGGCGTAATCGGGGTTGATCTCCAGTGCGCGCTTGCCTTCGGCGATCGCCTCATCGATGCGCTTGGCGAGGCGGCACATCTCGCCAAGATTGGCATGATAGAGCGCTACTTCGGGCGCCAACGTCGTCGCATGTTTCAAATGATCGATCGCATGCGCGAGGTTTCCCGATTGATGCGCAATGATGCCGAGAAGGTGATAGGCCTCGCCATTGTTCGGGTCGGTTTCGAGCACGCGGCGGCAGTAGAGCTCGGCTTCGGCGAGTTTGCCGGCCTGGCGGCGCTGCTCAGCAAGCGCCATGATCTGCGGCGGCGTGAGGTTCGGCGCCGCCGGAGGTGGCATCTGGGCCGCGGCAAGAGCCGCCGCCTGATTCTCTTCCTGCGCGGCGATGATCGCCGCCGCCTGCGCCGCGCGCTTCTCGCCGATCGCTCGGAACGGCATCAGCCGCGCGCGATCGCCTTTGACCACGGCGGTGAGCTCGCCGACGACACGATCGATCACCGCCGGCCATTCCTGGCCTTCGACCTGGCGGAACAGCCGCATCGTCGGATACCAGGGATTGTCCTCGCGATGGAGCTGCCAGCGCCAATCCGAGACGCATGGCGTCAGCAGCCAAGTCGGCTTGCCGAGCCCGCCCGCGAGATGCGCGACAGCGGAATCGATCGTGATCACGAGATCGAGCGCCTCGATCAGGGCCGCGGTCGCGGCAAAGCCGACGAGTTCCTTGGCGACATCGGTGATGTGGAATTCGGGATGCGCTTTGAGGTCGTCCGCACGCGGCCCGACCTGCAAACTGGTGAACGAAGCGTCCGGCACCGCCAAAAGCGGTGCCAGCTGTTCAAGAGGTATCGAGCGTCGGCGATCGTTGACGTGCTCGGGATTGCCGGCCCAGACGATGCCGACCTTGAAACTGCTGTCCCGATAGCGTGCCTTCCAGCGCGCCGCTTCGTCGGGATTGGCGCGCAGATAGGGGCCCGTCGCCGGGATCGTCTCGAGCCGGGTGCCGAAGAGATAAGGCAAGCTGAGCAGCGCACATTCGCAATCGGCGTTCGTCACTGCTGGGGCGCGATCGCCAAGGACATCGATGCCTTTCAGGCTCTCGCGCATCAACCCGGCAAGGCCCTGCTGGACGCGAAAGGTGACCTTCCCCGCGCGCGCCGCCACCAGCGGCACATAACGCGTGAATTGCATCGTGTCGCCGAAGCCCTGCTCGGCGTTGATATAGATGTGCCTCCCCGCGATACCCTCGCCCTGCCACGGGCGTTGCGGCGTATAGGGCAGCCGCACCTCGGTCGATTTGAGACGCCACTCATATTCGGCCCAGCCCTCGGCGAGATCGCCGCGCATCAGCAGCAGGATGCCAAGGCCCGAATGCGCATTGGGGTTGTTGGGATCGAGCGCGATGGCGCGGCGCAGCGCATACATCGCGTCTTCGTAGCGACCGGCGTGATGCAGGCTAGTGCCTAAATTGGACCAGGCATCGGCGAAGCGCGGATTGATCTCGACCGCGCGGCGATAACACGCGACCGCACCATCGAAATCGCGCAGCGCGTGGAACGCATTGCCGAGATTGCTATGCGCCTGGGCGAAGCTCGGGCGCAGCTCGATGGCGCGGCGATGGCTCGCCGCCGCGTCCTCGTATTCCTTCCGCTCGTAATGCGCGACGCCGATATTGCTCAGCGCCTCGGGATACTCGGGATTGAGCGCGACCGCTTTCTTCCCGTGCTCGAGCGCCAGATCGGGCCGCCCGGCGAGGCGGTACATCTCGCCGAGATTGGCCTGGAAGAGCGCCACCTGCGGCGCGAGTTCGATCGCCCGCTTCACATGCTCGATCGCCTGGGTGAGCTGGCCGCGCTGATGGAAGATGATGCCGAGGAGATGGACCGCCGTCGGCTCTATCGGTTTCGCGGCGAGGAGCTGCTTGAGCAGCGCCTCGGCCTCATCGAGCCGACCGGCGCCGCGATGCTGCTCGACAAGCTCGTAGACCTGCGCAATCGGCATGAATTGCCGCGCGTTTTCGCTGCCGACCGATTGGTCCATTGCTTAAGCTATAGCGGAATTGGCGCCCCGCTTCACCCGGCGCCTGGGTCCGCGGCATGCCTAACGAGTTGATTCGGCGTGCCAGACGAGCAGGCGCCGGCGCGTTATTTCCATCAGCTTGACCAGAACCGAGCCAATAATGGCGATGGCGACGATGCCAGAAAACACGCCAGGTGAGTCAGCGAAGCGCATCGAGGTCATCATCGAGCCGCCCAGCCCCTCGCCGCCCATTGTCATCTCGCAGATGATGACGACGATCAGCGAGATCGGCAGCGCGATCTGCAAGCCGGTGAAAACGCCGGGCATGGCCGAGGGCAGGATGATCTGCCAGAGCAGCGCTCGGCGGTCGACGCCAAGGCTCTCCGCCGACCAGACAAGGTATTTGTCGACATTCTCGGTCGCGGCCCAGGTCGCGACCACGACCGGGAAGACCGACGAGAAAGCAACCATCGCGATCTTCGACCAGTCGAAGACGCCGAACCACAGGATGAAGATCGGCAAGAAGGCGATTTTCGGCAGCGGATTGCCGACCGAGACGATCGGGTCGAAGAACCAGCGCACGAGGCGCAGCCGCGCGATCGTCACGCCGATGAGGACGCCCAGGATCGCCGCCATCGAAAAGCCGGCGAAGGTGCGCGCCAGGGTGAGCCCAAGCGCAACCGGTATATCGCCCGAGACACTATCGTCCCAGAGCCGCACCAGCACCGACGACAGCGACGGCAGCAGGAAGTCCGAAACGAAATGCATTCGCGCGCCCCACTCCCACGCGACGGCGAGCAGGACCACGGAAGACGAGCGCAGCAGACGCCGCTTCCAAACCGGGCTGAGCCAGCTTTTGCTTTCTACTCTCTCCATACCAGCGTCCGACGCATGAAATAGAGGTAAGCCCGGTCGGCGAAGAAGCCCAAGGCCGAGACTGTTATGACCACGGCGAACATGGCGTCGTAGACGCCGCCTTCGCCGAGGAAGGAAATGAGATAGCCGAGGCCGCGCTGGCCGACGAGCAACTCCGAAGCGACCAGCACGATGAACGAGATCGCGACCGCGTTGCGGATGCCGGCGAGGATTTCGGGCAAGGCGCCGGGCAAGATCACCTCCCACAGCACCTCGCGATTGCTCGCGCCGCAGGCCCGCGCCGACCAGATCAACGTCTGATCGACGCCGCGCGCGCCGTTATAGGCGCTGAGAATCACCGGCAGCAGGCAACTCATCGCGATCGAGGCGATCTTCGAGCCGGCGCCGAGGCCGAGCCACAGGATCATCACCGGGATGAGCGCCGATTTCGGCATCGGATAGAGGGCTTTGACCAGCGGGCTCGCGATGTCGTCGATGGTCGTCGACCACGCCATCATCACGCCGAGGGCAATGCCGACGACGATGCTGGAGCCGAGGCCGAAGAACCAGTTGAAGAAGGACGAGACGCCGTTGGTCCAGAGATCGCCATCGAGCAGCAGCGACCACCAGGCGGCGCCGACGGCGCTCAGCGGCGGCAACTCACTCGGATCGACGAAATGGACACGCGGCGCGATCTCCCACAACACCGCAAGCAAGAGAAGCGGCAGATAACGGACGAAGATGTTCTCGCTCGTCATCCGTGCTCTTCTTCCTGGGCGCGGATCGCTTCGTCGCGCACCAGGTTCCAGAGATAATCGACCTTGGCGGTGAATTCGGGCGTTTGCTGGTATTCTGTGCGCGCGCCATGCGGCGGCCGCGTGTCGACGATCTCCTTGATGCGGCCCGGGCGCGCCGTCATCACCGCGACGCGGTCGGCGAGATAGACCGCCTCGCGCACGTCATGCGTGACGAAGACGACCGTCTTGGGCGAGCGCTGCATGATCGCCAGCAGCTCTTCATGCATCAGCGTGCGCGTTTGCGCATCGAGCGCACCGAAGGGCTCGTCCATCAGCAGCGTCGCGGGATCGATCGCGAGCGTGCGCGCGATCGCGACGCGTTGCTTCATGCCGCCGGAGAGTTGCGAGGGGTAGGAATCCTCGAAGCCTTTCAGATGCACGAGATCGATCAGCTCTTGCGCTCGCCTCTCGCGCTCGGCCTTGGGCATGCGCTGCTTCTCGAGGCCGTAGAGCACGTTCTGCTTCACGGTCTTCCACGGGAAGAGCGAGTAATTCTGGAAGACGATGCCGCGATCGGGTCCGGGCTGCGTCACCCGCTTGCCGCTGACCGTGATACTGCCGCTCTCGATCGGCAGGAACCCGCCGAGAAGATAGAGCAGCGTGCTCTTGCCGCAGCCCGAGGGCCCGAGCAGCGCGACGAACTCGCGCTCTTTCACTTCCAGCGAGACGCCGTCGAGCGCAAGCACCGGCCGCCCGCGCATCGGGCGATAGGTGTGGCTGACTGCGCCGAAGACGATACCACTCCCTGCCATTCCCTCGTGCCTCGATATTTCCTGCCCGTCCCTCACGGATGACGCCGTTTCGCAGCTTCGTCGACCAGCGACAGATCCGCATATTTGGCGACATCGACGTCGATGTTGAGCAGCCCCACTTTCTTCTGGGTTTTGATGTTGTTCTGCAGCGCGGTCAGGTTCGGCCGCGCGTCGGGGTCCCGATAGTAGTCGTTTTTCGTGAACAGCCAATCGCTAAAATAGGATTCCGGCTGCTTCGTGAATTGGGCGACGATCTTGATGCCCTCCGCCCGGTGGGCGGGGTCGAGATACCAGTGCAGCATGGTCTGCACATCCTCGAAAAAATCGACCAGGACTGCGCGATGCGCGGCGATGAACGGCGCACGCCCCGCCCACAAGGTAAGCTCGGTCGGCCCCATCGCATCGCCGACATCGAAGAGCTTCTTGGCAACACCGTCTTTCTGGGCCACGACCGAAAACGGTGTGCCGATCTCGATCATGTCGACTTTCTTTTCGTGCAGCGCCGAGACCATGTTCGGGAATTCGACCTCGATGATCTGATAGTCGCGCTTGGGCTGCAGCCCGTGCTCGCTCATATAGACCTGGGCCGCGATATCGAGTGCGCCGCCAATGGCGTTGGTGGCGACGATCTTGCCCTTCAGATCCTCGACTTTTTTGATGGAGCCGTCGGGACGTACCATCATTTGATTCGAGTAATAGCCCGGGATCCCATCCTGATAGAGATCCGAGACCGCGCGGATGTCCTGCATATGCGCGTTCTGGATCGCGAGCGCGAAGGAAGAATACGCGAGCGCGGCGAGATCGAGCTCCCCAGCGGCGAGACTGGTAATTTGCGGCGTGCTGCCGCGGAAATGGATCGCCTCGACCGTGTAGGATTTGCCGTAATGCTTGAGGAGCTCGGGCTTGGCCCAGAGCACCGACGTCAGCTGCGCCGGCACGACCGCCCAACCGACCCGCAGCTTCAACGGCTCATCTGCGCGGCCCGGCAGCGCCAGCCCCACCAACATGCCCGATGCAACCAGCACCGATGCGACGCCGCGCCACAAGCTCATCGGAAACCTCCCATGTGAAATTCTTGTTAGGCTACTTGTTCTTGATTGTCTCGCCGCATCAAAGGCATGCGGGCGCGGCCTTGTCAACCGCGCCGCATTGTCAATCGTCACTTAAGCCGGGCGGCCGCCTCGTCGACAAGCGACAGATCAGAATAAGCCTTCACATCGATGGCCTTTTTCAGCACGCCAAGTTCCTTGGCGATATCGAGATTCTTCTGCATCGCCGCGATATCCGGCCGCGAATCCGGCGCGTGATAGTCATCGCCCTTGGTGAAGATCCAGTCCGAATAAGCCTTTTCCGGCTTTTTGGTGAAATCGGCCACGAGCTTCAACGCCGCCTCGCGGTTCTTCGGATCGAGGATCCAGCGCATCGTGCGGTTGGTGTCCTCGAAATAATCGACCAAGGCGGCGCGGTTGGCTTTGATATAGGGTGTCCGGCCGGCGATGATCGTGAGTTCCGACGGCCCTTCCATCGCGTCCTTTTCGGTGAACAGCGCGCGCACCTCCTTGCTCTTCATCGGCTCGACCGAGAACGGCGTGGTCAAAAACCGCATATCTACACGTTTGGCGGTCAGCGCCGCCATCATGTTGGGGAATTCGATCTCGACCACCGTATAGTCGCGCTTGTCCTCGAGACCGTGGCGCTTCAGCATCGCGCGCATGCCGATATCCATCGCGCCGCCGATGCTGTTATCGCCGATGACCTTGCCTTTGAGATCCTCGACCTTCTTGATCGGGCTGTTGCCAAGCACCGCAAAAGGACGCGTGAAGTAATCCTGATAGCCGTCGCGCGTCGCGACGCCGATGACGCGCAAGTCGTTCATATGCGCATTCTGGATGGCAAGCGCGAAAGCCGCCGGCGAGAAATAGGCGAGCGAAATGTCGCCGGTAGCGAGCGCAGTCGTCTGCGGACCGCTGCCCGGCGCGCGAATCGCCTCGACCGTGTAGGACTTGCCGTAATGGACAAGCACGTTTTTCATCTGCATCAGGATCGGGAACATCTGTCCCGGAACCGCCGCCCAGGCGGCCTTGATCACGACCGGGTCAGCCTGCGCGACTGATGCCGTCAACGTCGCCGCGATCATTGTACCTAAGAATATGCGTCGCATCTCGAACTACTCCTCCCTGTTTTCTTGGCCGGAATGATCGCCAAGCGGCGTCACTTGTCAATCTTTCGCGCGCAAATCCCGGGTGGACAATCGCGGTGGCGGCGGGCACGATCCGCGGCGTTCGCGTTGGGGATGAGGTTTTAGTGGATGCGCCCGAACTGACGATTGTCGTGCCGACCTTCAACGAGCATGACAATATCGTCCCACTGCTCGACCGTCTCAACGCGGTGCTGGCAGGCATCGCCTGGGAAGCAATCTTTGTCGATGACGATTCGTCCGACGGCACGGCCGACGCTGTGCGCGCGGCGGCGCGGCGCGACACGCGCGTGCGCTGCATCCAGCGCATCGGCCGGCGCGGGCTCGCCGGCGCTTGTATCGAAGGCATCCTCGCCTCCTCCGCGCCTTATGTCGCAGTGATGGATGCCGATCTGCAGCACGACGAAGCGATCCTGCCGCGGATGCTCGAGGCGCTGCGCCGCGAGGGATGCGATGTGGTCGTCGGCAGCCGCTATGTCGCCGGCGGCGGCGTTGGCGATTGGGCGGCGCATCGTCAGCGCGCAAGCTCGCTGGCGACGCGGCTCGCACATCTGGTGACCAAGACCGACATCGCCGATCCGATGAGCGGCTTCTTCATGCTGCGCCGGATGGTGTTCGAGCGGGTGATGCGCGGCCTTTCGACACAGGGCTTCAAGATCCTGCTCGACATCCTCGCGACAGCCGAGACGCCGCTGCGTATCAAGGAGATCCCCTTCCAGTTCCGTCAGCGCGTCGCCGGCGAGAGCAAGCTCGACGCGCTCGTCGCCTGGGAATTCGCGATGCTGCTCGCCGACAAGCTTGTCGGCCATATCGTGCCGGTGCGCTTCCTGCTCTTCGCCGTGATCGGCGGGCTCGGCGTCTTCGTCCATATGGGCGTGCTCGCCGCGGGGCTGAAGCTTTTTGCCCTGCCCTTCGTCACGGCGCAGACAAGCGCCGCGATCGTCGCGATGACCGCGAACTTCTTCCTCAACAACCTGTTCACCTACGCCGATCGCCGCCTCAAAGGCTGGCGCGTGCTGCGCGGGCTCATATCGTTCTATGTGATCTGCAGCTTCGGCGCGGCCGCGAATGTCGGCGTCGCGTCCTATCTCTTCGCGCAGCAGCAGGTGTGGTGGGTTGCCGGCATCACCGGCATCATCGTCGGCTCGGTCTGGAACTACGCCGTATCGTCGATCTTCACCTGGAAATGACGAGAGAGGGGAAGTGACGGACGTTACTGGCGGCGGCTGGCGCGCAGCACGTAACGATCGCCGGCGAATTTCTCAAAGATCGTGTCGATCGTCGGATGGGTGATCGGCCCATTCTCGGAATCCGGCACAAGATTCTGCTCCGAGACATAAGCCTCGTATGGCCCGCCCTGCGCGTTTTGCGCGAGCAGATGATAGAAAGGCTGGTCTTTCGACGGCCGCCGCTCGGCGGGGATCGAGTTGTACCATTCCTCGGTATTGTTGAAGACCGGATCAACGTCGAAGATCACGCCGCGAAACGCATAGAGGCGGTGCCGGACGATTTGTCCGACCGCGAACTTGCCGGTGCGATAAACCTGCGGCGTCACGAAAGCCAGCCTCCTCTATCCGGTGCGTCCCGCATCGGAACAACGGGCAGCCATTCTAAAAAAATCCGCGCGCGCGACAAGAGGCGCACTTGGCACCTCATCATGACGCCATTGTTAGACTGACGAAAGAAACGGATCGGCCTCGGAACAATCCAGCGCTGTGCCGGATCATCCGAGGCCGATCGTCACTTCGAGAACCTTCCCTGAACTTTGGGTAGCTGCGTATGACGCGAGCCCCTTTGCCCGTCTTATCAGCAAGGAGTGGGCCAACTCCGCCGAATCAATCACTTAGCTTCGCAGCAATGCGGCGTTTGCAAAATCCGCCGACAGCGCGCGGTCACCGCGCGCGATTAACTTAACGCGGTGCGAGGTATTTGCGCGCGAGGCGCAGCAATTCGAGATCGCAAGTCTGTTTCGCGATCTCCTCGAGATCCTCGAAATAGTTCTTCAGCGCTTGCGGCGTCAGGCGGCCGATCAGCCAGCCGATGAATTGTTCCGGCGTCTTCACCCATGCCGGCAACGGATCGAGCCCGTGACCGTAAGGCAGCGCGACGCGCAGGATGCGCCAGCGGCGACGACGAAGCTGGTCGTCGATCGGATCGAGATCGGGTTCCAGCGTCCATCCAGGACGGCTTTGAACTCCACTACTGCGTCCAGCCATTGCTCCCTCGATCCCTGGCAAGCGGAACGCGAACTTCGCGTCCCTCTACTCTCCGCTCCTTACGTTTAAGGTTAGCGCGGATTAAGGATGAATATAGAAGTGACCATTTGGTGGCGCAATAATAATCTCTCGTTAAGCAAGGATATAAGCTTATGGAATCCAATAATTTTAGCTATTTTGTTAACAATTACTGGCGACCGCCAAGAAGAGTGCTAGAATCTTTTACTTGTTAACACTGCAGTGTAAGGTCGGCGGACGACAGCGCTAGATTTCCTGCACCGACAACACGCCCGGAAGGCGCTGCACTGCCGAAAGCACCTGCGGACCGATACGGAATCCACCGGGAAGCGCGATCTCGACCTCGCGAGTCGGCAGCGGCACGACGACGTTCACGTGCCCCCTGCCCCCTGCCTCGCTCTGCAGCAGGCTCTTAAACGCTGCCAGCGTCCCTGCCTCGCCGAGCACGACTTTGAGCCCGGCCGCCGCCTGAGCGACGATCTTGTCGAGTGGCTCGATGCGCTGGGCCGTGAGACGCAACGCATCGTCATCGGCGCGGATATCGACCGTGACCAGCAACGGCTTGCCGCTATCCAGAAGCTCGCGCGCCTGGGCGAGCACTTCCGAGAACAGCGTCACCTCGAAGACGCCGCTCGCATCCGACATCTGCACGAAGGCGAAGCGGTTGCCGCGCGCCGAGGTGCGCTCCTTGCGGCCGACGACGATGCCGGCCAAGCGGAAGCGGGTGGCGCCGCCACCGGCCATGCGCGCCGGCAGGTCGGCGTAGCGCACCACGCCGACGCGCTCCAGCCCCTTGCCGTAGGCGTCGAGCGGGTGGCTCGAGAGATAGAAGCCGATCGCCTCGAACTCGTGCTGCAGCTTCTCCATCTCCGGCCAGGCGGCCGCCGGGGGGAGCGGCGGATTG
>Ga0157370_10009950_pt1 | contig 10063 bp, 18 predicted proteins | sample C35metaG_FD_113463 | JGI IMG/M metagenome (GOLD analysis project Ga0157370, IMG submission 113463) | Corn rhizosphere microbial communities from Kellogg Biological Station, Michigan, USA - C3-5 metaG | ecosystem: Host-associated > Plants > Roots > Rhizosphere > Soil | place: USA: Michigan... | reverse complement strand
TTTTTCATTATTAAATTTTCCGCCATCAGAAAAAGAATCGGGTGTCAGATTCAGAATTCCCATTAATTTTGGCTGGGAAAGATCAATCAATCTGCCATTACAATTAATAGAAAAGAATTCGGAATTATCAGAATTGGTCATAGAAAAACTCATTTAACAAAAATAGGAATTTTGATTCTGAACTGATAACTCTCAATATACAACTTTCAACTAAATTTGTATCTTTGAACCAATAGACAGATTTATGCCAGATACATCCGCACAGTTTGACGACGTTATAACGATTTGCAGAGACTTATTTCAGAAAAAAATGAAAGATTATGGAACAGCGTGGCGCGTGCTGCGTTCGAGTTCTATTACAGATCAGATTTATATTAAAGTCAGCAGAATCCGTACTTTACAAATGACAGATGTGAAAATGGTGGATGAAAGTGAAGAAGATGAATTCATTGCGATTATCAATTATTCCATCATCGGATTGATTCAGCTGGAAAAAGGTTTTTCTGACGAAATCAATGCTGATACAGAAGAAACAATGATGCTTTATAATTCTTACGCACAAAAAGCCAAGGAATTAATGGAACGTAAAAACCACGATTACGGCGAAGCCTGGCGGGAAATGAGAATCTCATCAATCACAGATTTGATTTATCAAAAAGTTCTCAGAACTAAGCAAATAGAAGATAATCAGGGGAAAACTTTGGTTTCTGAAGGTCTGGATGCGAACTATTTTGATATGCTGAATTATGCAGTCTTTTGTTTGATTAAATTTAAAAATTAAGAATCATTAATCACCTTATAAAACTATGAAAACAATTCTACGTTATATCGTATCCATCATATTTATCGCTTCCGGATTTGTAAAAGCGGTTGATCTCAAGGGATTTTCTTTCAAGTTGGAAGAGTATTTCTCTCCAATCGTTTTTGATTTGCCGTTTTTGGAAAAATATGCATTGACATTTTCCATCATTGTGGTTTTATTGGAACTGATTTTAGGTTTTATGTTATTAATGAAAATAAAACTTAAGCAAACAATTTATGCATTGATAGCACTTTGTGTTTTCTTTGGATTTTTGACATTTTATTCAGCTTATTATGATGTCGTTACAGATTGTGGATGCTTCGGTGACGCGCTGAAATTCACACCTTGGCAATCATTCTGGAAAGATATTACGCTATTGGTTTTATTAATTATCCTTGCGGCTTTATACAGAAAAAGAGAAGAAGATGAAATTGTAAGATTTGGAAAATTACCTTTGTTAGGTGTTTTTATTTTAATAATGTTATTCGTAATGTTCAGAGGCGTTTTCCACGAACCGATGATCGATTTCAGAGCTTATGCCATCGGGACAGATTTGGCTTCCGAGAAAGAAAAAATCGCTAAAGATCCTTCTGAATACAAGACTTTTTATTCATTGAAAAATAAAAAAACAAATGAAGTCAAAAAAGTGGATCAGGACGAATATATTAATAAAGAATATTGGAAAGATACAAACTGGCAGATCGAAGACGGAAAAACAACTTCTGAAATTACCAAAAAAGGTTATGAATCCGAAGTTTCAAAATTTAAAATTGAAGACGCCAGCGGCAATAATTTAACAGACGATATTTTAAAAGAACCGAGAGCTATTCTGATATTCACTTACAAACCAAAAGAAGCTGATTCAGAATTGGTTAAAAAAACAGAAACCAAAGCTTTATCAGAAAAAGCAAAAGTTATCGGCATAAGCACGCAACCTGATTTTTACAAACAGATCCAAAATTACCTGATGGATGAGATTGCGATCAAAACTATTGCAAGAAGCAATCCTTTTGTTTTAGTATTAGAAAAAGGAAAAATTGTTGAAAAATCAAGTGCAAAAGATTACTTAGAAAAAGAATAATTTATATAATGAGAAAATCAAACAAACCAATCGCAGGCTATCATTTACTAATGATTTTATCAGCAGTGGACGGAATTATAAAACCCGAAGAAGGAATAAAAATTCAGGAATATATGGCGGAAGAATTTCCGTTCCGTTTGAATCTGGACGACGAATTGGAAATCATTGCGCAACTTACAGCAGATCAGTGGCAGGATCATTTCGAATTTCACGCAAAATGCTTCGAAGAAGATTCTACAGAAACTGAAAGAAAAGATTTCATCCAATTTGCAAAATCACTCATCAAAGCTGATAATAAAGTGACCGATGATGAGCACAGATTTTACATACTTCTTAAAAACCTTTGGAATTTAAATTAATATAAAAATGAGAAAAAACATTGTTGCAGGAAACTGGAAAATGAACAAAACGTATGCTGAAGCGCAGGAATTGATGGCTCAGCTTTTAGAATACAAAAAAAATAATACGACTAACTGCGAGGTTTTCATTGCACCGCCGGCTTTGTATCTTACTGCTGCGAAGGAAGTGTTCAAAAATGGGGAAGTGGGTGTTTACGCTCAGGATATATCAGAATATCCAAGCGGTGCTTATACAGGCGAAATTTCTGTAGATATGCTGGCTTCAATCAACGCAGACGGAAGTCTGGTTTCACATTCAGAGAGAAGAACTTTCCACGGAGAAACCGACAGCCACGCCAACAGAAAAGTTAAAGCACTTTTGGATAAAGGTTTGACACCAATCTATTGCAACGGCGAAAAGTTGGAAGAGAGAAAATCAGGAAGACATTTTGAAGTTGTAAAAAACCAGACAGAAACTGCTCTTTTCACTTTATCAGCTGAAGAAATCAAAAAAGTGGTAATTGCTTACGAACCTGTCTGGGCAATCGGAACCGGCGAAACGGCTACTGCTGAACAGGCTCAGGAAGTTCACGCTTGCATCAGAAGCCTTATTGCTGACAAATACGGAAAAGATGTTGCGGACGAAATTTCTATCCTCTACGGAGGAAGTGTGAAGCCGGACAATGCGAAAGAAATTTTTTCTCAGCCTGACGTTGACGGCGGATTGATTGGCGGCGCAGCGCTTAAAATCGAAGATTTTGCAAAAATCATAGAAGGATTTAATTCTTAATAATTTTTTTCAAATAATAAACCTCATAGATTTTAGAACTTATGAGGTTTTCTTTTTAATTGATTATCAAATGAAAATAGAACATCTAGGCATTGCGGTCAAATCTTTATCGGATTCAGATGATTTGTTCGCCCGGCTTTTAGGGAAACCAAATTACAAACAGGAATCTGTAGAAAGGGAAGGTGTTACCACTTCTTTTTACGAACTTGGAGAAAGCAAAATAGAACTTCTGGAAGCCACAAATCTTGAAAGTCCGATTGCGAAATTCCTGGATAAAAAAGGCGAGGGAATCCATCATATCGCATTTGGCGTAGAAAATATCCAGACTGAGATAGAAAGATTAAAAAAAGAAGGATTTATTTTCATCTCCGAAGAACCGAAACAAGGTGCTGATAACAAATTAGTTGTCTTCTTACATCCCAAGTCTACCAATGGCGTATTGATAGAATTATGTCAAGAAAAACCCTAAAAGGTTTTGTAGATAAAGAAATTTTGTTATTTTTGCACACACAAAATTTAACCAATTTTTTGAGGTCCTATAGCTCAGTTGGTTAGAGTCCCTGACTCATAATCAGGTTGTCCTTGGTTCGAGCCCAAGTGGGACCACTCGCCAAAGAAACCACTCCCACAAAGGTTTCTTTGGCTTTTTTAAAGCTTCAAGAATCTGGTAGCAGATGTTTATTAGTAACATTATTAGTAACATTAACATTCTGCAAATGAAAACAACCAGGAAAAGGCTTCCAAGAACTCAATTGAGAAATGGATGCTCAAGGAATCAATTTTTTGTATCTCCTACAAATTACACAACATTAAAATCTAAATCAGATCTTCTTACTGAATGGTATGTTGAGTGTAGATTTTATGATCCCAAATTCATTATTGAAAAACCAAACGGAAAACAATTTCGGAGACGGGTTGATACAACTTTTGAAACTCTGACAGAACGAAAGGCGGCTGTCAAAGCTTTGATATCTGAAATGGAAGATGTTTTGGATAATCAACACTACAATCCGATCACAGAAGTATTTATGCCGGATGAATCTAATTCTTTAAATCCTTCAACTGATTTTAAATCAGCATTAGAGAAAGGAAGATTAAAATTATCCGGATCCGAAAAACATTTGAATGAAGTCAGAATTGCAATCAATAGATTTTGCAAAGGATTAGACGAAATGAAATATAGTTTTATGAGTATTTCTTCTGTTAAAATTTGGCATGTTATAGATACATTGGAAAGCTTAAAGTTAGGACCCAGCTATTATAATAAATTCAGACAATATTTATCTGATATTTTCAAAGAATTAGTGCAGCGTGGATGCATTGATAATAATCCGGTCAGAGATATATCAAAGAAAAAAATAGATCCTAAAATCAGGGAGTTGATACCAACTGAAAAACTGAAGTACATAGATATCTTCCTTAAAGAAAAACATTATAATTTTTTCAGGTACAAAGAAATATTTTATAGATCAGGATCCCGGTCATCTGAAATGTTTAGGATTCAGAGGAAACACGTTAATATTGAAGCTCAAGAATATATTATGCAAATTCGAAAAGGAGCTACTTACAAATGGGTTACAAAAGCAATCAATATTCAATCGTTAAAGTACTGGATGGAAATAATTTCGTTATGCGAATCAGATGACGATTATATTTTTTCCGTGGATCAGGTTCCCGGAAAGCAGAAAGTTTCTGAAAAAAGGATTACGCGCAAATGGTATAAATATGTAAAGAATGGCCCGAATATTAAAGATGAGAAGGGTAGAGTGATTATAGTCACTGAAGACTTTTATGCGTTCAAATCTATGTATCTTGACGAGTTAGATGCAATACAACATTCAGCAAAAGTAATTCCTATTGACTTTAATTTGGCTCAAGCTGCAGCATGTCATACAACTGATAAAACAACATCAATTTATACTGTTAAAAGAAATAAAAGAGAATTAGATTACTTGAAAAATGTTGAGACTGGAACGTAAAAAAAAGGCCTTGAATTATCAGGGCCTTTTTTTATTATGTTGAATAGTGAGAAGAATTCTTATCAATTATGAATTTATACTTTTCTAATTTACCAGAATCATCATTTTGATTTAAGTGTTCTCTGAAATCCCTATTTAATTCATAAGTCAAAAAGTAATAGAAAAATAGTGCTTTTACTGATTTATTCATTTTCCTTTCGCCTGAAAAGAATAAACTTAATGAAGATTTATCCAAAGCTATTTGAGAAACCAAATCATTTGTATTTAAACCAAACTCTTTCATTTTATCCTGAATCCATTCGGGTGTAATGTCAGTAACATCAAGTGAATATCTGACAGGTAAAATTTTAGCATTTGGAAATATCTTTTTTGCCCTTTCAATTAATTCCTTTCGATTAAGGATATATCCATTGATAATTCTTTTTTGAGTTATTTTAACTGTATCATTATCCAATTGTTCAATTTCAAATCCAAGTTTTTTATAATTTTTTATTGAAACATCAATACTATCTTGATTTTTTGAATTATTAGAAACTAAATTTTCTTTGAAAGCTTCACAGATCCACTCAGAAAACCCCATCATACCAATACCAAGAAAAAGCTTATTATATTCTTTTGAATTATTTAATACCTCTAAATATTCGTAAAGTTTGTCCCAGTCAATTTCAGGTCTTACATTATCAAAATTGATATATTCTTTTAAATCAGTTTTTATTTTCTCTAATTTTAAATTTTTGACAGGTTTCCAATGTTCAATAAAGTTATATGAGCAAGATTCATCGGAGAAAATTTCAATATCTTTTTGTAATTGTTTTAGAGTTTTAGATTTATCGGTAATATTTTTTTTAATTGTCATGATTTTAAGATTTGTAGGTTTGAAAAATAAAAACAAAGGGGCGGGGTTTACACCCCTTTGTTTATTAAATTTTAATTTCTTCTAAATTTGTTAGGTCGAATATTGCAATTTGGTTTTGGCTAATTCCAAATGCTTCTGCAAATTTCTGTTCTGAATTTTTGAAGATTTTGACAGAATCAAAGTAAAACTTTCCATTCTCAACATTTAACCATCCTCCAACTATTTTTCCGTGTTGTAAAGCGTGATTAATAACTCTCTCTAAACTTTCAATCCCGTGTGAGTCTTGTGTTTCAAGGTATGCAACCGAAATACCAAATTTCACAGGTCTTAAAGTTTCTAAATTCAAAGTGAATCCATCGGGATTTTTTTGTGAGTATTCCCAAACTCTCTCAATTAATTGTTCCATTTTAGTAACTTTTTTTGTTTGTCGTTTATTTTAAAGAACCCCTTTGCTTTTGATACATCAAAGATATTAATTTGTTTGCTAATAGCAAACTGTTTTTTTTAAATTTTTTTAAATTATTTTTAATAATTTATTTTGAATTTTGCAGAATGAAAATCAAAGGTACAATCCGGGAATCTGTAGAACGAAATGACAAAAGCGTTATCGTTGAATTTTTCGGTGATCCCAAAAAGCAACATTTTGAAGTGCATTGTACATTTGACCCATTTGAAGCAACAATTCAAAAATGGGATTCCTGGGAATTTAAAATCAGATTGGAAACTGAAATATTTATTGAACCTAAAAACGGAAAGAAATCATATTTCACACACTTATTTTGCGATGAAGCAAAGCCATTAAGCCAAAAAGGACAGAAATAAAGAAGTGGGAGATAAATTGGACAAGTCTAAATAAGTATTAGCTTAGCAATATGATAGATACGAATTATATTGTTGCCAAAACCTTTCTCAATCTTTTACCCGATGCTCAGAAAGTGAAATTATGTAAGCAAACACTCGCAGGCGTTGAGGACAAGAAAAAAACCAGCAAGCAGAGGGTAAAAGATTTTTTAAAATATTTAGAAAAAAAATAAAGCAATCCAGATGTACTAAACTATGATTACTAGAGAAGAATATTTCAAGGCTTTAGAAGTTGTAAAACTTTATAGAAAACAATGTTTAGATGATATTAGTTTGTCGGATGATGTAGTTGCCGATATCGATCCTGAATCTTTATTTAGAGAAGTAGCATCTGGAAGACTATACCAATCTTTAAAACATAGTGATTTTTTTGCTTGGTCAGACGACTATAAAATCAGCGAAATAGCTTCATTGGTTAATGATTATGGCATTAAGGAAATCCGAAAAAATAGAGGGTTTGGCGGAAAATTAGGTTTGGAATTACAATCAATTATTTTACTAAAGGAGCCGATTTGATTAAATTGTTCTTTCAAAATTTGAATAGATCTGGCGATAAAGCAAAGAAAACGCCTTATTTTATTTCGGAAAACAAAACTTTTATAAAATAAAAATGTTATTGTATATTCGCTTTCACTAATTTATAATAACATGAGAGACCAATTAAAGGAATTACTTTACCAAACAGCAAGAGAAAGAGCTAGAAGAAGAGGATATGATTTTACAAGTATTTTAGATCAAGATTTACGTACATTCATTAATCAAGGTGTTGACAGAATGGATCTTCTTGATATTCTGTCAGGAGTTCAAAACCCACGAGCTATTACAAATACAGAAGTTCTAATAGATAGGATGATTGTGAATGCTCAATCTCGTAATTTGAACGAGAGTTTAGACTATAAAAGCTTTAATAATGTGAGAGATTCTATTTGTCCTCTATGGCCATTTTGTTAATATATGAGAGAAGAACAAAAAAAAGCTTTTGATTTTGCGTCAGATGTAATAAAACAATTAATTACATTAGCTACTGGAATAATTGCAATTACAATAACATTCTCGAAAGACATTGTAGGAGCGTCTATGTTAACGGATTCTTTAGCAATTTTTATTTCTTGGGGTTTGTTTATCTTATCTGTTTTCTTTGGAATTTTAGCATTACTTGCTTTAACTGGCACACTTGATCCAATATCTCCTTCAGATCCACCATTAGTTCCAAGTGTTAATGCTAAAAGTATTAAATTATACACTTCAATTCAAATACTAACCTTCATATTAGGATTGGTTTGTACTGTTATATTTGGAATAGCTTCAATAAGAAATGCAAAATTGGATATGTCAGATAGGAATAAAATAGAAATTATAAAGAACACGGAATATAAAATTGTTCAACCTAAAAAAATAGAAAAAACAATCTATTCCGAATAAATGATGCATACAAGGGAGTTCGATGAATACGAAAGATTAACTGAAGGTATGGAAATTAGGTTTTCCGCCCTTACTTTTGATTTCCTATTTCATTGTGAGAATATCATCTTCGGAATTGAATACACAGATTTAAAATATTTTTGTTTCCACTTGTATAATTGTGACGTAACTCACGATATCTATGAACGATTTACTTTTGCTATTGAAAAATGCAATAAAGAAATTGATGTAAGACATTTTCCAGACCTAAGCAATGGATTTGTAAATCTCCTAATTTATTTGAGAGAACCAAAGGCGAGAGAAACCGATTTACAATACTTGCAGGAAAGTACGGCATATTGGAGAAGTATGGTTATCGAGGCTGACGAGTTAAGGCATAATAACAGATTTTGGAAATATCTTAAAAAAAAAAGCCAATATTGAATATTGCGTTAAAAATTTCTTCATATCAAGAACTAAAATAGAATTTTAGTTTTAATAAATTCTTACTCAACTATTTGTAATGCGTCTTCGTGGAAGTCAGCAGTCTTTAATTCAAATCCATCGAACCATACGCAATTGCGATACAAGGCTCCCAATCTACTTAGTCCATTTACAGTCATAATTATTTTTTCATCAATATCTGACTTTATTCTAACTATATCACCAATTTTTATTTTCATAAATGCTATTTTATATTATTTCAAATATAAGCAATTCTTATTTATTTTATCTTGAATTGTTTCTTTCTCTATATTTGTTCAAATTATAATATGAAAACACCAATACAGCACTTATTAAATAAGTTACTACAATTTAATAACAGCAAAGAAATGATTATCCCATTCTTAGTAAATAACAAAACCTTGATACAAGACAATGAAAAAGATTTTATAATAGAGGTTTTTTTAGAAGCTCTGAAGGAAAGTGAATTTTCCGAAGATGAAAAACGTGAAAAAGCACAAAAATATTATAAGGATAATTTTGAAAATGAAAGATGGAAATAAAAATACCGACCTGCCATAAATCCATCGGAATCCGTATGTAGATATCATTTCATGAAAGAGACAATAAACAAAATATTAAATGCAATCCCGGAAAAGTACATCCGAGAGTATTTAAACGAAAAAGACGCTTCCAAAAAGCAATTGAGTAGTAGCGGAGTGGGATCTGCTGCTGCTCGCCGAAAGGCAAAGAACGAATGGATCTCAGAATTGACTGCTAAAATGGCAAAATAAATTTGTTGAATTAATATCAATTACTTATATTAGATATATAACTAATATAAATTAAAATGAAAGTAAAAATTGACACAGTAAACGAATCTTATACTTTACCGTTTTCTACTAAAGAATTGTTTGAACTTTTCACAGAGCAGGTAAAAGTTGCTCTATTGGATGAAACAAACACAAAAGGAGCAAAATATGAAAGTGATAAAACATCTATGTATTTTCCATCACTTCTTTTAAAAAATAGTGTAGTTGAAATTTCAAAAGATTCGCAAGTTTTCTTTTTTTAAGAATAGGAGAGAAAATCATTCCTTTGCAATCCGGTTTTATATCGGTTATTAATCAAACACCATTGGAGACCTTTATGTTCTCCTTTTTTACTTTTATTTCTGGACTTCAGTTCAAATTCGACGATTTATATTGAATGCTTTTCTTAAATTTATGTCTGCAACTACTAATTGTTCTCATTGTGGATAAATAATACAACATTCGTGTATAAATTAGATACAACATTCAATGTAAAATTATATATTTGTATAAACAAAAATATCTCTGTTGGCGCAGAGATATTTTATAAATATTTTTTAAAAATGGAAAACCCTTATTTTTTGAGTAGCGAAGATAACAATTCTTCGCGACAGTTGCAAGGAAAAAGACGACTTGCAAATTACGATGGATGCAAACAAGATTTAAAAGAAATTTTACCAGACCTCTTTGAAGTTTTTG
>Ga0157370_10009949_pt1 | contig 10064 bp, 9 predicted proteins | sample C35metaG_FD_113463 | JGI IMG/M metagenome (GOLD analysis project Ga0157370, IMG submission 113463) | Corn rhizosphere microbial communities from Kellogg Biological Station, Michigan, USA - C3-5 metaG | ecosystem: Host-associated > Plants > Roots > Rhizosphere > Soil | place: USA: Michigan... | reverse complement strand
GGTAGCGCCAGCCGTCGCGGCGAGAAGCGTGTTTTCGCCTGTGCCGCAGCCGATATCGAGGACTCGCCCGGTCAGCTTGCCGGCATCCGCCAGCGCGACGAACGCAGACTGCGGCCGCCCGACATCCCACGGCGGCGCGCCGACATAAGCGTCGTCCCATTGGTGGGCGGTGTCATTCATTAGAACTCGATTCGTGCCGCATCGAGCAGTTGGCGCACCGATTCGTCGCCGGTCAGGGTATACGTCGGCCTAGCGTTGCGACCCGACAGCAGCCTGCAGTATTCGACCGCGTCGGTGCTGACCGACGTCGATGGGTCTCCACTCCCGAACAGCCAGCAACCCTCGCCGGACAGTTCGAGTCGCACGGTTGGGCCCTGCCAGCGGCGGCCGAGGTCACGGATTACCTGAGCGACGACCTCAGCGTCAGCGGGGTCGGCGACGAAAGGCTGGCCGACCGCGCGCGAAATGTCGATGCGATGCATCCATACGTCGCGGATGTAGATGACGTCGAACAGGTAACCCATCGGTGTGCCGGGAGGCATTGGCATCGATGCGGGCACCTTGATCCGGCGGACGACGCCGGGAACTCGCCGTCGAGCCCGAACCGCCTTAGGCGCAAGCCGTTCGAAGTCTTCGAGCAGCCGTGCTGCCGGCCAGCCACGGCGATCGTCGACCTGTGCCTCGTTCAGCGCGTCGAGCGGGCCGAGTTCGCGGTGCTTGCGTCGCCCCGCGATGGTGTGCCGAACCGTCGTGACCAGGTGCGCACCGTCGGCCAGGCTGCCGACGACGTGCGCGACGACGTCGCGAACGGTCCAGCGAGCACAGTCCGTTGGGCGGTCCCAGGCGCTGTCATCAAGGCCGCGAAGCACCGCGAGCATCGCCGCGTGTTGTGCAGTCGCGAGTTGCGCGGCTTCGTGGCGGTCCGTTTGCGGCAGTGTCGCGGCGGCGATGGCCGCTGTTTGGGCTGTCATCGGATTTCTCTTTCTGGCCCGTAGTGGGTGAGGAACATCGAGGACAGCACGGGGAGGAGGCGGGTGAAGCGCCCGTCATCGAACGTCTCGGTCGGCTCGTTCGCCAGGTGCTGGCTGATCACACCCGAGATCAAGGCAGTCCACGCGGTGGTCGCCTCGGCGATGTCGGCGTCCGCCCGGAGCACGCCGCGACGCTGCAGTTCGGCGAACAGCTGTGTGGTGCGCCGCGACATCTCGACGGCGGGCGCGAAAGCCGCTTCCGACGGCTCGAAGCCGGGCACCGGCCGCCAGAACATCAGCTGCGCGTAGGCCTGGTTTTCGACGGCCCACTTCACGAAGTGCTGCGAGATCAGCAGCATCAGCGCTCGCGCGTCGTCGGTGTCGTCCAGCCGCCGCCCGAGCGGGGCCATCGAGTCGAGCAGTGTTTGCCACCCGCGGGCGAACACGGCGTCGTAGATCGCATTCTTCGAGTCGAAGTAGACGTAGAGCGACGGCGGCTGGATGCCCATGCGCCGGGCGATCTCGCCGAGCGCCAAGCCGCCCGCGCCTGCTTCGGCCATGACTTCGGCTGCGACAGCGAGGACCTCGTCGATCGTCTCCTGCCGACGCCGCTGCCGCCGTCCGACGCCTTCCGCTGCTGCCACGGTAACCTCCTGGGAGGAGGATTACCTAACGGCGTTAGGAAGTCAACCCCGACGTGGCCCCTCCCGCTGTCCGGTCAGTGCCGGAACTGCCCTACCGCAGCCTGCAAATCGCGGCTCAGGCGCGCCAACTCTTCGGCGGCGCGACTCGACTCGGCTGCGCTCGTCGTGGTCGTTTCGGCGGCGCGCGCGACGTCGGCGGCTGCTCCTGCAATTTCGCCGGCGCCACGAGCCGCCTCGATCACGTTGCGGGCCATCTCTGTGGTCGTCGAGCTCTGCTCCTCGACGGCCGTCGCGACGGTGCCCTGGAGCTCGCTGATCTGGCTGATGGTCTGCGCGATCTCCGCGATCGCCACGACGGCGCCGTCGGCGTCCGACTGGATCGCTTCGATGCGACGCGAGATGTCTTCGCTCGCCCGGGTCGTCTCCTGAGCGAGGTCGCGAACCTCGCTTGCCACGACCGCGAACCCCTTGCCGGCTTCGCCCGCCCGAGCTGCTTCGATCGTGGCGTTGAGCGCGAGCAGGTTGGTTTGCTGCGCGATGGCGGTGATGGTCTTGATGACGTCACCGATGGCGGACGACGACGCGCCGAGCCCGGCGACCGCATGGTTCGCCGCCTGTGCCCGCGAACTGGCCTCAGCGGCGATGCGCGCGACCTGGTGGGCGCTTTCGGCGATCTCCCCGATGCTCGCACCGAGTTGCTCGGCGCCGACTGACACGGTGTGGACGTTGCTGCTGACTTGCTCGGCGGCCGAGGCAACCGTTTCGGCTCGCGACGATGCCTGACCGGCGACCGATGCGATGTGTGCCGAATGATCACTGATGCGTGCGCTCGAGTCGCCGAGGGCGCCGGATGACGCCGCCATCGTGGCCACCGCTTCGCGCATCTTGCCGATCGCGACTTCGAGCGCGGCTCCCATCGTCCCAATCTCGTCGATGCTGCCCGCCGCGGCAGGCGTGGTGGTGAGGTCGCCGTCGGCGATCGCGAGCAGCGCGTCCTTCATGCTGCGCACCGGACGCGAAAGCATGCGAGCCACCGCGAAGCCGATCGCGAGCGCGAGGAGTGCAGCGCCTGTGCACAATGCGATGACGCGCCACGCAGTGGTATGGGCGACCTGCGTCGCGTGAGCTGCTTCCGCCTCGGCGGTCTCCGATTCACGCTCGAAGAGTCGGTCGAACGGCACGGAGTACTGGTCGTCTGCGTCGGTCAGCATGCCGAGGATCTCGTGTTCGGCCTCGGCGGTCCTGCCTGCGACCGCAAGTGGCAACACGTCGGTGTCGCGAACCGACTTCCAGCGCGCCCAGGCGGACTGGAAGTCAGTCACAAGTTGCTTGGAGGTCGCGTCGAGCGTCGTCCCGTGATCTGCGACGTACGCGGCGACGGCGTCGTCGACGGCCTTGTCGGCGAGCTTGATCTGCTCGTCCGCGTTTGCGGCTTCCGCCGCGGTCGAGGCGAATACGCGATCGCGGGCGTCCGATCGGGCGTCTCCAATGAAGTCGCCGAGGTCGGCGAGGTCATGCATGGGCTTCGCGGTGTGCAAGTACATCTGTTGTGCCGTGCGAGCTGTCGCCGATACTTCGATTGCGCCGAGTGTGCCGACAGCCACGATGCCGCTCGCGGCGATCGCGATCGGCAGCAGAACCTTGACGAGGACGGGCCGATCTGCGATCAGCCGACGACGGCGCACGGTCGAAGCGGTGGGCGCGAGGCTCATGCGAAGTCACTCCGGGTGGAAGGGGTACCGGGGCTACTTCGGCAGTTATGCGCTCTACCTGAGCGATGGCGGTTCAGGGCGAGCCTTCGAGGAAGGGGATCGTCACCGCGCCGAGCTCGTCCGGTGCGGCGTAGTCGAGCGTGTGCGCGAAGCCGGGGATCGTTACAACCTGCGTCCGTCGTCCGGCCGCCGCTAGCTGATCGGCCCACGCGGCGGAGACGATGTGATCGCGTTCTCCGCGCACGATCAAGGTCGGAATGTCGGAGCCGCGCAAGCGATCTTCGGGCCGATCATGCAGGCCCGCTCGGAACGCGATAATCGGTGTGCGAACACCGCAGTGCAAGTAGCTCTTGGCGAGCCCGAGAGCAAGCGTTGGTGGTTCGACCAGCATGGTCGGCAGCCAGCGACGAAGCTGTCCGAGCACAGAGCGAGCTGCTGCGTCGTAGGTCGGGCTGACCAGCACCATCCGCGCGATCGGCGCGCCCGCCTCGGCGGCAGCTACGGCGATCTGCGCGCCGAACGAACTGGCGACCACGAACGCCGGCTGGTCGACCGTCGCGCGCAGGAAACCGCTGAGAGCTTGACCGAATTCGTCGACCGATCGCAGCCGCTTGGGCGCTCGGGTGCGGCCGAACCCCGGCATGTCGGGAACGAGCACCTGCCAATGCGTTGCGAGGACCCGGCCATGCGGAGCCATGTAGTCGCCTTCACCGAGGCCGGGGACGAACACGACCACGGGCGCTGCGTGCCGAGGCGTTGCGCACGACTCGTGCACGTGCCAACGAGTGTCACCGATATTGCGCAATCGTGCAGAAAAGCCTTTCATGCCAAGCGTTCCGCGCCAGGTAGCCGGCATAGTGCGGTGTCGAGATCGCAGATGCGAGGCAAGTCGGTGCGGCCCTCGATCGGTTCCGGCGCGAACTCGTCGAGTGCGTCGCTGTAGCGCGCGAGTGCGGCGAAGTCGAGCGGCCAGCGGGCGGCATCGACGCCGACCAGCGTGCCCCGCAGCCGACCACGGTCCGCCAACTGTTGCCACCGCGAGGCGGGCGTGAGGCCCGCTGACGACACACCGTGTGCGAACAGCGTCACCGCGATCTGTTCCCAGTTCGGCTGTGCGTCGAGGAAATCAGAAAGTGCCTGTGCGGAACGCTCGACCGGAAACGGCATCCAGAACGGCACCGTGCCTGTCGCGAGAGCCCACTGCGGCTCCACGCAGATAAACGTTTCGGCGAGCAGCCGGCGTGGTTTCGTTCGCCTCGAAGCGTGCGCGTGGTCGAGCACGTTCGCGACGCTTGCGCTCGCATCGCCAGGGCGGTTCAACGGCACGCGGACGACGTGGTAGGCGTGCCGTTCCGCAATCGTGAGCAGATCCTCGGTGAGTTCGGGTGCGTATCCCCACTCGGCTTCCGGCATTTCGCAGTCGGGCGTGGGAAAGCGCCATCGGCGAAGGTCAGAACCCTGTTCCACGAGGAAATCAGCTACCCGTGCGCTGCCAGCGACGTAGTCTTCCGGCTCCAATCCGCCCAGCGCGCCGGCCTGGAAGAAATGCCGCTCACCAAGCTGTTTCGCCGGCCAATGCAAGCCATCATCGACGATGACGAGCGTGCCGCCGACCGGCAGTACCTCGGTGACGAAACGCTCGTACACCGCGGGCAGGCGGAGCATCTTCATCCTGAAGTACGCCATGCGCCGCACCATCAGCCGATCCTCGTTCGCATCGTGCATCTGATGCAGTTGAAGAGTTGGCTCGGCCTCGAGGAGCGGCGGTGCGGTTCGGCGTCCGAGCTCGACATCGGCGTCGACGTCGTCGGGATCGGCGCGACGAGCCACCGGCACGAGAAACGTCTGTGGTAGCCAGGGAATTCCGGCGGCTGCGAACAGGTGCATCATGGCGCCGTCCGACGAACCGATCGCGACAGCGGGTACCCGAGCGTCGGGATAGCAGCCGACAACCCACCGCGCGAACGCATCGGCCGAGACCCCGCGCAGCCTTCGTGCGGGGATCGCCTCGGCCGCTCCGGCGATCGTGAACGCTTGAGCGCGCAAGGCGGCCGGCAGCACCGTGGTTGCCTCGACCAGCCGGCCGGCGAGGCGCCCGCGGCCCAACCGGCCGAACCGGCGCCCCCGCAAGCTGGCCGCCAACGCACGAAGCAACGCGGTCGATGAGTCGAAGTCGGCGACGAACCAAGGAGACGGCACGAGATCTTCGTACCCGTGCTGCACACGTCAAGACGCGTGTCCCCAGTGGCAGCCCGGGTAGGCCGACGTTGAAGACGCATCACCCAACCGCGCAGGAGAACCGAGATGACCAAGCCGCAGCAGCCGGAGATCCGCCGAAGCGGGCGCGGTGCCACCGACCAAGACAGCGCGAAGACGAAGATTGCCGACCAGCCGAACGCCGGCCGGCCGCACGGCACCGACAGGGGCTCGAAGGGCGGTGGCCATGGTGGTGTGCCGGAAGGCCAGCGGCCGCCGCACCCCTCCTAACCTCTTCACCCCTAGCTGAAGGCAACCCAGAAGCGTCGCTGAAACGTCTGCACCTCAAAGACCAGTCGTCCGAGAGGTGACCGCGCATGATTGTCGGGCCGCGCCGCGTGCGGTGGTGGGGGCGTGGCGCTGCTGCAGCCGCTTTGGCGGTTGCGCTTGCCGGTTGCTCTTTCGCGACGACGGAACATGCGGGCACCCCTAGCGCGCTTTCGACCGGCCTGACGATCGCACCGGCTGCGGCAAGCACTTCGGCACCAGCCAACGATGGACCAGCGTCTAGCGCACCACCTCCGGCGTCCGCCCTGCCCTCGGCGTCCGTCCCGCCGTCGACGCCGTTGCAGCCCATGACCGTCGTCGAGATCGGCGACTCGCTCGGAGAAGACCTCGGGTTTGGCCTGCAGGATGTGCTCGCGGGCAACGCCTCCGTGCGGCTCGTGCAGGCGGCGAAAGGCAACAGCGGGCTGGTGCAACCGCAGTACTACGACTGGCCGCGCCATCTGCGAGAGCTGCTCGCGCAGTACCAGCCGGCCGCGGTCGTCGTCTTCCTCGGTGCCAACGACGTGCAGGACTTCTATCAAGACGGTGCGCTGCTGCGATTCGGCACGCCTGCTTGGGAAGCGGCCTATCGCGAGCGGGTCGCGAACATCATGCAAGAGGCGACCGACGCAGGGAGCAAGGTGCTGTGGGTGGGCATGCCGATCATGCGCAGCGCCACCTTTTCGTCGTCCATGCAGCGGCTCAACGAGATCTACGAGGATGAAGCTGCGTCGCATGAAGGAGTGACGTTCTTCTCGTCGTGGCAGGTGATGTCGAGCCCCAGCGGTGGCTACGAGGCAACGGCAACGGGCCCGGACGGGCGCTCGATCGTGTTGCGCACGCCCGACGGCATTCACATCGCCTTCGGCACCGGTGGTCGAGGTGCCGAGGTGCTGGGTCAAGCGGTCGTCAACGCGCTGATGCCGTTGCTGTCTGGTGATGCGGCCGGCTAGCTTGCCGAGATCAGAGCCCGAACGCAGAGACGAGCGAGGGTGCGCCGACGGCCGCACCCAGCCGCGCGACGCCGAGCAGGTCTTCGGTGCTGCCGAGCAGTGCGTAGTGGTCGAGCCGTGTCGACGCGACGGTGCCTGGTCGAACGCTCGGAGCGACCACGACGGTCGGGATCTGATTCGATGTGCCCGAGCCTTCGTCCCAGGTGAGCACGATCATCGTGTCGCCGGCACGATAGTTGGGACCGCTCACGATCATCGGAATCCACTTCGCGAGCCACGCATCGCCCGTGGCGACAGAGCAGTCGTGCATGTCGTTGCACAGATTCGGTGTCACGAAGGAGAACGCTGGCAAGGTTCCGGCAGCGATGTCGCGGTCGAAGTTGCCGTCGAGCGGGACGTCGCTGGTGGCACAGATCGCACGGATGTTCGTGTAGTACGCAGCCGGATTGTGCTTCACCGCATAAGGGCTCGCCGATGTGGTCGCGCAGTTGGTCGGCATGGATTCCTCGTACGACCGCGAGCTCTTGCCAGCCGCCGTGAGCTGGCTGAACAGTGACGGCGCGTCGATCGGGTGGCTGGCCGGGCTCGCGTCGTCCGTCACGTTGAACGTCGATCCACCTGTTGCCGCAAGGTAATTCGGCAGCGAGGGATGCGTGATGCCGTAGTAGTTCGTGCTCATCGCGCACTGGTGAGCGATCGCGTTTTCGTAGGGGGCGCTGCTGTTTCCGATCACCGAACCGTAGGGCTTGTTCTCCATCCAGATCCAGATGATGTGTGAATAGTGAGTGCCGGCCGCTTTCGTGCCGCACAACTGATTGCCGGCCAGTGCGGGCGGCGGTGCGCACGTGGTGAGGGCGGCCACTCCCGCGGTCAACGTTGCAGTGCCACCGAGCAGGGTCACCGACGCCGGATTGAGTGACGACACCGTGCTCGCACTCGGCTGCGGCAGGCAACTCGACGCGGCGAGCAGCAGAGGCTGACCGTGCAGGCCGGCCACCGGACCGCCGGTGAGCGCATCGGCGAAGCCGTTGCCCGACGCGACGAAAACGCCTGTGGCACCGGGGAAAGCTGCATTCGCGATCGCCGCCGCCGTCGCGTATCGGTCGGCGCCGGCGACGCGGGTCACGTTCGTGCTGTAGGCGTTGAGCTGGCTTGCGACGGTTGCCGATACGGCGTTGGTCGAGCCGACGATCGTGATGGACGACGGCGCAATTGCGCTGAGCGCCTGCGCTGTCGCACTCGGAAGCGTGTTGGGCTCGGTCAACAGGATCGCGGCGTGTTGTGCAGCTGCGGCCGCGGTCGCCGAGAGCGCATCGGGGAAGTTCGCGCCAGTCGCCACGTAGACCGGGCTGCCGGCCGGAAAGCCAGCGGCGAGCGCCGCAGCAGTCTGGTACCGATCAGCGCCGCTCACGCGAGTGACACCGCCGCTCGTGTACGAGGCCAGTGCCGCAGCAACGGCCGGGCTCACCGACTTCTCGCCACCGAGCACGACGATGCGCCCGGGGCGCAGGCGTTGCAGCTCCGAGCTGATCACCGGCGGGATCGCGCCCGGTTGCACCAGCAACAGCGGCCCGCCCTGGTTAGCGGCCGCGGCGCCGCCGGCGAGCGCGTCGGGGAAGTTGGTGCCGGTCGCCAGGTACGCGACCGGCACTCCCGGGCTGTAGCTCGCGTCGACGGTCACCGCACTCGTGGCGTACCGATCAGGCCCTTGATATCGGACGACGGCCGGGCTGGCGCCCGCCGAGGTTGCTGTGAACGTGAGGACTGTGGTGCCGACCGCTGCCGCAGCGAGAAGGCGCGTTGCAGGATTTTTCATGATTACCAAGCTGTGAACCGACAAAAAGACCCGCCACACCCTAGCGGACGACGGACCGGCTGCCCGGTTGATCAAGCCTTGAGCGAGTTGATCGAGCGGCGCGCCGTCAGATCGCGGGTCGCTCAGGCGGTCACGCCGAGGCGTTGCAGGCGCTCGGGATCGGCGATGATGTCGAGCTCGACGATCTTGCCGTCGCGCACATGCACGCTCAGCAACGAGAGCGGCTGCCCGTCGCGGATGACCACGACGCCCGCCAGGCCGTTCACCAGCACCGGCCGCGCGAAGCGGGCAAGCTCGGCGTAGCGCTTGGCCTGCCCGGCGACCGCCGCCGCTCCGTGCAGGATGCGAGACGGTCCCATCGGACCGGCGCCGGCGTCCGCCCGCAACACAACGTCGGGGTCGAGCAGGGCGAGGAGGCCCTCGAAGTCGCCGGCCCGAGAGGCGGCCAGGAACGCGTCGACGACTTCACGATGCTTGCGCTGATCGACCATGAACGCCGACGCCGACGTTGACCCGGTGCCGCGCAGCCGCGCTCGCGCGCGGCTGGCCAGCTGTTTGGCCGCGCTGGGCGACCGGTCGATGATCGAACCGACCTCCTCGAACGGCACCGCGAAGATGTCGTGCAGGACGAACGCGAGTCGCTCCGCGGGCGTCAGCGTGTCGAGGACGACGAGCAGCGCGAGACCGACCGAATCGGAGAGCACCGCTTCCTGCTCGGGGTCGGCGTTGCTGAGTGTGCTGACGATCGGATCGGGAACGTGGACGTCGAGCGGGTCCTCGCGACGCGTGGCGCGTGATCGGAGCATGTCGAGGCAGACGCGGGCCACGACGGTGGTCAGCCAGCCTCGTAGGTTCTGCACCTCGCTCGTGTCGGAGCGGGCCAGCCGTAGCCACGCCTCTTGCACCGCGTCGTCGGCCTCGCTCAGCGAGCCGAGCATGCGGTACGCCACCGCGCGCAAATGATCGCGATGCGTCTCGAAATCCCGGGCGGCCCAGCTTGCGCCGTCGTCCATGTCGTTCATCGTCACCTTCCACCGCCGTCGTCCGTCATAGCAGAGACGGATTGAACGGGCGCGATGTAACAAGGCTGGAGAGAAATGATGGAGAAAAAGATGGTCGATGCGCCGGCGCAGGCGGGGGAGCCGCGGGCGCAGACCCTTGCGTTTCAGGGCCTGGCGAACCGCATCGTGCGTGGCCTGCTGCGCACTCCGTTGCTGTGCCGCGCCGTCGGCAAGCGGCTCATCATGGTGCATGTCGTGGGCCGAAAGTCCGGGCGGCGCTTCGCGGTGCCGGTCGCTTACACGCGGGACGGCGACAGCCTGCTGGTCGGCACCCCGTTCGGGTGGGGCCGCAATCTGCGCACCGGAGAGCCGGTGACCATTCGTTACAAGGGCAAACTGCTGACAGCTGACGTGACGGTGTGCACGGACGAAGCTGCGGTCGTC
>Ga0157370_10009947_pt1 | contig 10065 bp, 9 predicted proteins | sample C35metaG_FD_113463 | JGI IMG/M metagenome (GOLD analysis project Ga0157370, IMG submission 113463) | Corn rhizosphere microbial communities from Kellogg Biological Station, Michigan, USA - C3-5 metaG | ecosystem: Host-associated > Plants > Roots > Rhizosphere > Soil | place: USA: Michigan... | reverse complement strand
ACTATTGCGGTTCAGTATTATTTTTTCGAAAATTACTCTATCTATACTTTGCTAATCTCGTTCATTGCCTTCATTTTTATTTTCAGAATCATTAAAATAATGAATCGTTTCATAACCTGGAAACAAAATATTAAAGAAATCGAAAATCTATGACATATCAGCCCATCTGATTATTTAAGGATAAATATACTTAAGACCAATTTAAGCACTAAAAATTTTAAAGTCATGAAATGTTCAGAAAATGTTCAGAAAATATAGTTTATAACTTCTGCTGGTTATTTGAAAAGGCTTTTTTTAAAGCGGTATATTTAATAAAAAGCAGGTTTCAGCATCAGAAGACTCAACAGTAAGCGTTCCGCGATGTGCCAGAGCAATCTCGCTGGAAATATAAAGCCCCAATCCAAGACCTTCCTGACCAAAATGTACCTTCCCACGTGAAAAAGGCTTGAACAGATGTTTTTTGGTCTCATCTGAAATCCTGTTTCCCTTATTGATCACACAAAGTTCAAAACTATCTGATCGTGTCTTTGCCTTTACAGTAATCGGGGATCGATCTTCCCCATGAGTAATGGCATTGCCTAAAAGATTAGAAAAAAGCTGGGCAATGCGTCTGTGGTCACCCACTGCCCTGCTGTTGATATCAAAATCTGTCAAGATCTCCGTATTGGGATTTCCTATTCTGAGTTCTATGATCACCTGATTTAAGGTATCTTCTAGGTTTTCATTATTTTCATAATTCAATTTAATGCCACCCCCAAGACGCCCGCTTGCAAAATCTAAAATATTGTCAATAAGACCTTTTGTGCGGACTGCGGAATTTTGGATCACCTTTGCAAGCCTGGTGTTACGGTCATCCAGCGGACTCCGTAACATAAGCTGAACAGCATTGGAAATTGCATTGACAGGATTACGAAGATCGTGCCCGAGAATCGCTATGAACTGCTCCCTGATCTCTGCATTCTCCTTCTCCTCGATCAGTTTGCTTTGAGTATCATTGAGATTCTGGATAGAATCCAGATGGAATGCTATCAACTCTGCAAAGAGCTTGAACATGTTTATCGTCTTTTCATTATTGACCATCGCAGGTTTGGGATCAATGGCGCACAATGTTCCAAAAAAATCACCATTCTTAAGCACTAATGGGATTGAAATATAACTCTGGAGACCATAGGTTTTAGGCGTATGGTGATCGGCATAAAATGGATCCATATCTACATGGTCTATGGCGATGGTCTTTTGAAATTCCCTCACCTCGTGACAAAGCGTGGTATCGACCTTTAGCTCACCACCAACACCAAGCCCGAAATTGATCTTGTCATTAACGGCACAAGCGATCCAGCGGTCTTCGGTAACTCTGGCGATCGCTGCGAATCCCATTCCTGTTGAACTGCATATCACTTCCAAAATACTTGCTACCACAGGGATCTGCCCGATCTGTATGATATCTTTTTCAAAATTAAATAGGTCAGTAGAATTCTTCATACGTCTGGTGATACAAGTAAAATTTAATTGACGGTTTTTTTAATTATCAAAGATATAAATATACAATCCCAAAAACCAACTTTAAAAAATTAATTAAAACATAGAAGTGAATGCAATGAGTATAAGAAATGATTATCCTTAAATATTTAAAATTATATTTGTCTAAATTTCATAAAAATGATTTACCACACGTTTGAACCATACTAAGACAGGAAACCTATTGTCAAATCTTGTTGGATAATGGAAAGTGAAGAAATTTAGGAAACCTGAAAAACAAATCATTGTCTCCGACGGCTGTATGGAGATGGTCTTGCATCAATAGGGCCAAAAATGCTTAAATATTAGGTTGTTAATAAAACTTAAATTTAAGGTAAAATTTACTGTACCAATATAGTTACAAACATAAAAAATATTATTTTTACAATTATTAACGCAAAACAAACAACAAATGTGGAAAATTAATGCAAATTAACCACATTTAACCACAATATGAGGTAACATCCGCAAAGTCAGTTGAAAGAATAAATTAGAGTATCTATATACTTTTACCAAATTTTTAACTAATTGTTAGGTTCGGATTATGTCAACTGTTTTGTACTTCGTAATTAAATGATTAAATATAAAATATATGTACAACAAATCAATTTTTTTCCTTGTACTGATCTTCTCTATTACAACTATGCAAGCTCAGTCTGTAGAAAATGCAGCAGGTGGCAGCGTCGCCGGATCTGGAGGAAGTGCATCTTTTTCCGTAGGGAATGTTTTTTACAAAGAACTTTCCGGTAGCAATGGCTCTGCAACTCCGGGAATACAACACCCTTTTGAGATCATTCCTACATTAGGAATAGATCAGCAGTTTATCAAGTTGGAGCTGTCTGTATATCCCAATCCTTTCACCGACTTTTTAAACTTAATCATCGATTCTGAAAATAAAAAACAATATAGGCTAGAACTTTATGATTTTAAAGGAACCGTATTGCACTCAGAAAGCATCCGTTCCAAGATCACACAGATTTCTATGGTAAATTATCCGTCTGCCATATATCTTTTGTCCGTAAAGCAAGATAATAAATTTATTAAAACCTTTAAAATCATCAAAAAATAATCAAACGCCAATACAATGAAAAACATTATTACACTTTCTGCCTTATTTGTGGCAAACTTTATTTGCGCACAAGCTCCCAATCTAATGAGCTATCAATCAATCGTGAGAAATTCCAGCAATGCAGTGGTTACAAATCAATCGGTTGGGGTCAAGTTCTCTATTCTGAAAGGCTCTGCTACAGGAACAGTGGTTTACTCAGAAACCCAAACCGCTACTACAAATACGAATGGTCTTTTTACCACAGAATTAGGAAGCGGAACACTGGTTTCTGGATCTCTTTCTACAATAGACTGGGGTGTAGATAAATATTTTGTAAAAACGGAGATTGATCCTGCAGGTGGTACATCTTATAGCATCAGCGGAACTCATCAGTTATTAAGCGTCCCTTATGCTATTAATGCAAAAACGGCAGACAATGGTTTTAAAAACGGAACAACAGGCGGACAGTTGGCATTAACAGGCTCAGCTTCGCCTTATGTGATGCAAACGCCTGCAACAGTCACAGGCGATATAACCATCACAAGCAGCGCGGTTACAAGCATTGCAAACAATGCCGTTACCACAGCCAAACTGGCTGATAATTCTGTAACTGTAGGCAAAATATCTGCTACAGGAACTGCCGGTGCTACTACTTATCTGCGTGGAGACGGGACCTGGGTTGCGCCAGCTTCCAGCGGAGGTGCAAGCTTACAACTATTCGCTACTAGTAATCAATCTCAAACAAAGAGACCATATGCTTATAGCCGTTATACCTTTAATTATAATAATAAAGTGAGTGGGGAAAACCAATCAGCATGGACCAATAATACCTATACCGTACCAGAAGGAAAAAGTGGTCTATATAATATCGATCTTGCCATGATTATTGTTAATATAGGATCATTTACCTCGTTTATACCTTTTCCTGAGATCCAGCTAACAAGAAATAACTCCACACAATATTATTACGGATCAGGATCAGCATATAGCGTACTTTTAAATGGAGACGCTACGGATGCAACAAGTGCCACTGCTCCAACCAATGACCAATATAAATCCTTTTCAAGAGGTGTTTTGAATATAACTCTTCCTTTGCAAGCGGGGGATGTTGTAAAAGTTTTTTATAGGGGAAGCGCAAGTTCAAACTCTACTACTGCTTTAGTTGAATTTAGTACCGACGGCAGCACTTATCTGAGTATTGTAAAATTAGACTAAATACAACATATGGAAAATTTGCAGCTTATTTTTACATAATAGCTTCGGCATTTGTTGTTTTAAGGCCTGTTATTCAGTGTTGAATACTTATAAGACAGACAAAAAATAAGAATAAATAATCCGGCGACTAATGAAAAAGAAGTTTAGTGGTAAGGAAGAATGGCTTAAAAAGAAAATCTCAATTGTAAGTTTCCCCGTCTGAAATATAAATTGTTACCCTTCTAAAAATAATAAACCCTTCAGGATTGAAGGGTTTATTATTTGAAAATGTTATTTTTTTGATTCTTCAAGTGAAACTTTTCTAAAGTTTTTAAACAGCTTGCTCAGTTCAAGGGCTGATTTTCTTGCTCTTGTTCCTGCTGCTTTGTTTCCTTTTTCTGATTGTTGCTAGCCTCAGTTGAAAATACTTCAAATTCTGCATTGATCTTTATATTAGTTCTTCATAACGTGACTATTATAATTGAAATTGGATGACAAATATAATTTTTTCTGTTATTATTTTAAAATCCATTCAAAAGTATTTCAGCAAATTAATTATGAGCATTTTTCGACTGTAAGATATTTAATTTGCCGGCCGCATTATTGGCGGTGTATTGAACATAGATATCACCGGTTTCCTTGCTGCGAATGACATAGAATTTGATTGCTTCTCCAGGATAGCCCATATCTCCTTCCTCACCCTTATTCGGGTCCTGCTTATTGTAACTGTCATATTCCTTTTGGGTTATTTCCCCGTCAAAAACCTTTACAGCACCTACAGATTTCAAGAGATCTTCCATACTTTTTTCAAAATAATACTGAGAAAATTCCTGTCCTTGTTCTGCACTGATATTCGCTTTGTAAAGCTGCCCCTCAAATGCTGTCATCTCGCCATTTATAGGGAAAAAGCAAACATCAAAACTCTTCTTCAAAGGTTTATTCATTTCTTTTAATCCTTTTGGCAAGGTCAAGAAAGGGAAATTCCCCAGATCAGCAGTTGAATAGGGAATATGTTCAATGTCAAACTTCTTCTCCGGTTCTGCAGCATTGGTCGGCTGTGCTGTTTGACTCTTAGTAATTTCCTGGCCTTGATTTTCTTTTTGAGATTTATCGCAGGCAAGAATAGTAATTGATGTTAGAAGTAGAACGATAATACTTTTCATATGTTGGTAATTTGTTATTGGTAATTTTTATAAACTTGGGTTCGTACAAATTTCGAAAAAAAATCTAAGATTTTTTGATCTGCTTAAAATTAACTCTAATGTTAAAGACTGTATGAAAGTTAAATTTTTATACCATATCATTAATCTGGCAGCATTTTCATTTATTACAAAATTCTGCCAGTTCATAGGAAAATATAACGCTTGTTATTTTCCATTGACCATCAGTTTTGATAAGCTGCCAGAGTTCTTTTCCATAATTCTTCATTTTTTTGTCAGACCAAAAGGTGTAATCAAATATTACACTTGCAACGACATCGTCATTGATGATCTGAACATTCTCAAACAATTCCTTCTTTTCCTCCTTTGTCATAATATACTTGAAAAAACTTCTGTAGGTATCGTGAAAATAGTTTTTTGTGTTTTTGGGATCAATTTCCTGAAGCTTGTTCTGACTTCTTGGTCTAATAATCCCAATCCAGTTGACAGTGTCTGTATGGAACAGACTATGGAAAGTTGCTGAGTCCTTTTTGATGATACTTTGGCTAAATTGTGCAACAACATTCTTTATCGCCTTTTTTTCCTGTTTGATGTTTTGAGCAACCGTAAGATTGAAAATTGCTACAAATACGAGTACATTAATTCTTTTCATAAGACTGGATTTTTATAATTTTATTTTTGATATAGGAAAAAGGTTTTTCAATGCTGTACAGATAAACTACACCCACGAGAATACACACTGAAAAGCAAATAACAAAAGCTAGAGTACCTGATAATGCAATAGTGGTTCTGTCCAAAAACATCTGAACAATATGAATGACACCTTTGTGTGACAGATAAATTGAATAGGATAACAACGCCAGCTTTGATGTGAAAAAATTGTTTTTACTCCCCAAAAACGAAGAAGAAGAAATGGCTCCAAGCAATAAGATCCCGTAACTAACGGCCACAAAAGTAAATCCGAAAATTGAAGCGCCCTGTGAATACTGATCTCTGCAAAAACAAAGAGAAACGGACACTGAAAGCAGCCCTGCAATCAGAAGCAGATTACCTCTTTTATCGATCAGATTTTTAAATCTTACAGAAAACTGAAAAAACCAAGCTACCAAAACACCGATTGCAAGCCCGTCAAATCTTGTGTAAGTCGGATAATAGATCTTCATATACCACACCTTCCAGAAGTTGGGATTGTTAAGGTTGGGAACGATGAATTCATTCCACGAAAAATGCCGGAATAAAATGGATGCTATAATGAGAAATAGAACTCCATATTTCAGAAAATGTATAGACTTTGTTTTGATAAAAAATAAGATGGTTAATGGGAGAAGCAGGTAAAATTGCTCTTCTATACATAATGACCAGGCGTGGGAAAAAGTTCCTTTATGGATAACATCCAGCCCGTAATTCTGAGTAAAAGAAATGAATTTCCAAAATGAAGGCAGAGATTCCCTTTCCCGGAATGCTGGAATGCAGAAATACAGGAACAACGTAAAAATGTAAGGAGGCATAATACGGAAAAACCTTTTAGTAAAGAAAGTCTTCAGCCGAATTGTATGATGTTCCCTGTTTTCTATGAACAATTGATTGGCAATCAAGAAACCACTTATTACAAAAAACAGATCTACACCGGTCCACCCTATCCATCCGATATCATCAATCCAGGAAGGATGTTGAAACATTCTGTAGTGGTATAGAAATACCAATAAAATAGCAAGCGTACGGAGATGGTCCAGTCCGATAAATTTAATATTATGCATATATTTTTTTGCGAAATTCATTCAATTCAATTAAATTTTAATTAATGATATGCAGACCGCACTCATTTGAATTTATATACAATAATTTTACTTTCAAACGCAAAAAATTTCCGTCTGCATCATAATCTCTTTCTTTCACAAATACTTGTATCGGGAAACATTTTTAATTTCTATTTTTGATGATTATGAACAAAACCCGGAACTTGAAACCTAAAAAAGAGCTCGGCTATCAAGTCATATTTTGGGTCGCATTATTTCTTTTTGGAGTTGCGAAAAATTATGGAGAGCACGATCATCTTAATTTCAAAGCGTTATTTTACTATAATCTCTGCCACTGGATTTTTCAGATCATTGGGGCAAATTTTATCTATTTTGTACTGATCAGAAAGTATTTCGATTCCAAGAGATACACTTTGTTCTCCGTCTACCTATCTGTGAGTCTGTATATTTTAGGCGTCCTGAATCGAATCTTCATTGTTTACGCTGCAGAACCGTTCTTTGCAGATTATGCGAAAGACAGCATTACTGATATTTTATCTGATATAAGATATCTTTTGTTTCATTACATCTTCACGATCATTTCCGGTTCTTTTATCTTTATATCCATCATGTTTATCCTGCGTTATAAAAATGAGAAACACAATCGGCTGCAAATTCAAAAAGAAAAAACTGAACTGGAACTTAAGGTTTTAAAATCGCAGCTTAATCCACATTTTTTATTTAATACACTTAACAACATCTATTCTTTGGCCATTTCTAACTCTGCTGCCACGGGCCAATCGATCAGCCGGCTATCGGATATACTGGACTATGTTCTCGCCAAAGGACAGGAAAAAATGGTCAATGCCTCTGAAGAATTAAAAATCATTAAAGATTATGTTGAGCTTGAAAAATTGAGATATGATGAACGGTTGGCTGTAAACCAGTCTGAAAACATTAATTTTCCGGCATTTATTCCCCCACTGTTGTACCTCTCCTTAGTTGAGAATGCTTTTAAACACGGTGCAGAAAAAACAAGTGGTGATATTGAAATTAATATCTCTCTGGTTACTGACCGTAATTTTGCTACATTTAAAGTGGAAAACCATTTTTATGAAAAAGCAGCTGATGAGAGGATCGGAATCGGACTGAATAACATCAAAAAACAACTGGAATTATATTATACCGATAAACACTCTTTGGAAATCGAAAAATTTGAAAATCGATTTTCGGTAAAACTAACTACTCCTTTACATTATGATCAATTGTATAATCATCGACGATGAGCCGTTAGCGATTAAGCTATTGGAAAACCACATTTCTAAAATTGGGGAGATGAAAGTTGTGGGAATAGGAAAAAATGCACTGGAAGCTTACAGTATTTTACAGCAGGAATCCGTCGATCTAATGTATCTGGATATTCAGATGCCGGACCTGAACGGAATTGAGTTTCTCAGGTCATTAAATAAAAAACCGAAAACAATTTTCACAACCGCTTACCGTGAATATGCCGTTGAAGGATTTGAGTTGGAAGCAGTCGATTACTTATTGAAACCCATTACATTTGAACGGTTTTTCAAATCGGCAGAACGGATATTAAGAACTATTAAAAAAAACAATGATGAAGATTTTGTGATTTTAAAGTCGGGAGGATTCAATATGAAGATTTTGTTGAAAGATATCATCTACTTTGAAAGCGATGGAAACGACATAAAAATTCATCTTATTAATGAAAGTATCATCGTTCCCAAAATGAGCATCTCTGAGCTTGCAGCAAATCTGCTGAACAAAGGTTTCATAAGAATTCACCGTTCGTTTATGGTCAATACTATTCATATCACGGCAATCAGCAATCAGGAAATTTTGGCGGGGAAAATCCCGATTCCTCTGGGACGTAGTTATAAGAAGGAATTCGAAGACTTTGCAAAGATATTTTTGGCAAAACGTTCTTTTTAGATAATCACTTAATACTTAATTAATATTAAATTTACTACTTTGTATTGCATAGTATTTATAAATAAATATATCTTTGCATAAAATCATACCACTATGCAAAGATTATTTTTATTATGCCTGACTGTTTTGCTTTCCGTTACTGCAAATGCACAGAATTTCGATCGAAAAATTGACAGTCTGATTCAATCTGAATTTAAGGAAACCAATGGGCCGGGTGGTGTTTTCCTTATTGCAAAAAAAGGGAAACCCGTTTATGAAAAAGCCTTCGGAATGGCCAATCTTGAATTGGACGCCAAGCTGAATACAAATAATGTATTTCAGATCGGTTCTATGACCAAACAGTTTACGGCAATCGCCATTCTGATACTGGAAGAGCAAGGAAAATTAAAGACCAGTGACCACGTTTCCAAATATATTCCTTCATACCCTAACGGAGATAAGATCACCATTCATCATCTTCTGACTCACACTTCCGGTATCAAGGATTTTACGAAAATAAAAGCCTTGCAAGACATTGCTCAAAAAGAAATGACACCGGAACAGATGGTTGACTTCTTTAAGAATGATCCTGTGGATTTTGCTCCCGGAGAAAAATTCGAATATAATAATTCAGGATATGTCGTTCTGGGTTATATCATTGAGTTGGCATCTGGAGAAACATACGAAGATTTTATCAAAAAGAATATATTTGACAAGGCTGGAATGACGAATTCTTATTACGCCAGTGACAGAAAAATTATCAAAAACAGAGCATTTGGCTATCACAAGAAAAGTACAGGTTACGTGAATAAAACAGTCATTAATTTCAGCGTTCCTTTTTCTTCTGGTTCATTGATGTCTACTTTGGATGATATGCTGAAATGGCAGAATGCTTTAAATAAAAACCTACTATTAAGTTCTAAAGAAGAGACAAAAGCTTTTACCAAGTACAAACTCAATAACGGTCAGGAAATAGAATACGGCTATGGTTGGCATTTGAAAAATATCAACGGCATCCCAACTCGTGAACACGGTGGAAGTATCTTCGGATTCAAATCGATGGCTGTTTATATTCCAAGTGAAGATATTTATGTGCTTGGCTTCAGCAATTGTGACTGTAACTCTCCCACTCAGCTGGTAAAAGATATGGCTAAACTGGCTCTTGAAAATCAAAAAAAATAATTAATGCCAATTTTTATCTAATTACAAATCAAAAGACATTGATATGATGAAAAAACTTAATAAAAAACTTTTACTGATCTGTTGTCTGACTGCCCTATTTTTCGTCCAAAAACTGTCGGCACAAATTAGTACCCATATTAAAAATGATAAAAAGAACTCCATTGACAGCCTTATCGAAAAGAAGATGGATCAGGCAGGAATCGTCGGCATCGGAGCCGCCATTATCATCGATAAAAAGCTGGTCTGGGCAAACGGTTATGGTTTTGCAGACAAAGAAAATAAAATTCCTTTT
>Ga0157370_10009946_pt1 | contig 10066 bp, 8 predicted proteins | sample C35metaG_FD_113463 | JGI IMG/M metagenome (GOLD analysis project Ga0157370, IMG submission 113463) | Corn rhizosphere microbial communities from Kellogg Biological Station, Michigan, USA - C3-5 metaG | ecosystem: Host-associated > Plants > Roots > Rhizosphere > Soil | place: USA: Michigan... | reverse complement strand
GAGGATGTCTTTCAGGAGGTTGGCGCATGAACGACCCGGTGACTGTTGCCTGTCTGGCCGGAGACGGCGTCGGGCCCGAGCTGATGGCCGCTGCGACGCGCGCCCTCGGTCACGTCGCGCACCTGCACGCCCTGGAGCTCGACGAGATCTACCTGCCGTATGCGGGCGAGGCGGTCACCCGCTCGGGACACCCGCTGCCCGCCGCGACGCGTGAGCGCTACCGCAACGTCGACGCGATCCTCGTCTCGTCGTCCGACGAGCCGGCCTTCGCCGGCGTCAAGGCCGACCTCGAGCTTTCGTGGCGGATCGCCCGCGTGCACCTCGGCGAGCGCAAGGACGTGGTGCTGATCGCACCCCTCGGCGCGTGGGCCGACACGACCGCGATCGAGCATGCGTTCGCGTGCGCCTCCTCGCGGCGGGCCCGCGTCGCCGCGGTCGGCACGAGCGAGAGCTGGGATGCGCTCGTCGAGCGTGGCCGCGCTGACCATCCCGGGCTCCAGGTGGAGCGCGTCGGGCTCGGCGAGGCGGTGATTCGCCTGAAGGAGCGGCCGGAGGAGGTCGACGTGGTGCTCACCGAAGCGCACCTGCTGGACGCCCTCGTCGAGGCGGCGTCGCACTTCGCCGGCTCGCGGGCCTCGGTTGCGCACGGCTGGATGCCCGAGAGCGGCCCGGGCGTCTTCGCGCCGGGCGAGAGCGAGTCCGACCATCTCGGCGGCTTCGACGCCGCCGACCCCACCGGCATGCTCCTGACCGTTTCGCTGCTCCTGGCCGAAGGGCTGAAGCGGCGCGCGGCTTCGCGCACGCTCGAGCGGGCGGTCGGCGCGGTCGCCGGCCGCAACGGCTCGGCGCCGCGCGAGACGCGGGGCTTCACCGACGCGGTGATCGAGCTGCTGCCGCAGACGCGCACCGACGTGGAGCACTTCGACGAGGTGTGGCGTTGACAAAGGGAACGAGAATGCTGGGCTCCGACGCCATCCTCCGCTCGCTCGAAGCCGAAGGGGTCGAGATCGCGTTCGGTGTGCCGGGCGGCGCGATCCTGCCGACCTACGACGCGATCGCGCGCGGCACGACCGTCCGGCACGTGCTCGCGCGACACGAGCAGGGCGCCGGCCACATGGCCGAGGGCTACGCACGCGCCTCGGGCCGCGTCGGCGTCGCGATCGCGACCTCAGGGCCGGGCGCCACGAACCTCGTTACCCCGATCGCGAACGCGTGGATGGACTCGACGCCGCTCGTCTGCATCACCGGCCAGGTGCCCTCGCGCCTGATCGGCACCGACGCCTTCCAGGAGATCGACGCGACCGGGATCACGATGCCGATCGTCAAGCACTCGTGGCTCGTTCAGGACGTCGATGAGCTGCCCGGGGTGCTCAAGTCGGCGTTCCACGTCGCCCGCACGGGCCGGCAGGGGCCGGTGCTCGTCGACATCGCGAAAGACGTCCAGGAGGCCGAGCTCTCGTTCGCGTACCCGGACAAGGTCGACCTGCCCGGGTGGAAGCCACCGCGCAAGGTGAACGCGCGCCAGATCGCCGAGGCCGCGCGGGCGATCGCCGAGGCCGAGCGCCCGATCGTCTATGCGGGCGGCGGCGTTCTGAACGGCGACGCATGCGCCGAGTTGCTGCGGCTCGTCGACGAGGGCAACCTGCCGGCCGTCGTCACGCTGATGGGCAAGGGCTGCCTGCCCGACTCGCACCCACGCAACTACGGCGCGCCCGGGATGCACGGCTCGAAGTTCGCGAACTGGGCGCTCAACAAGGCCGACCTGGTGATCGCGATCGGCGCGCGCTTCGACGACCGCGTGACCGGCAAGCTCAGCTCGTTCGCCCGCGGCGCACGCGTGATCCACTTCGACGTCGACGCCGCCGAGGTGGGAAAGATCCGCCATGCCGAGATCCCGGTCGTCGGGCCGCTGCAGCGCGCGCTCGCCGAGCTCGCCACCGCCCTGCACGAGCTCGACGCTCCGCCCAAGCACCTGCCATGGCTCCGCCAGCTCGAGGAGTGGCGCGCGCGCTTCCCGTTCCGCTACAGCCGCGAGGGCGGCACGCTGAAGCCGCAGACGGCGCTCGAGTCGCTGCGCGACCTGACCGCCGGGCGCGACGACGTGATCTGGACGACCGGCGTGGGGCAGCACCAGATGTGGGCGATGCAGTACCTGCAGTGCGATACGCCGCGCTCGTTCATCAGCTCGGGCGGGCTCGGGACGATGGGCTTCGGCATCCCGGCCGCGATCGGCGCGAAGGCTGCGCGTCCCGACGCCACCGTCGTGTGCGTCGACGGCGACGGCTGCTTCCAGATGACCTGCCAGGAGCTGGCGACCGCCGCGCTCGAGGGCCTGCCGATCGTCGCCGTCGTGATCAACAACGGCTGGCTCGGGATGGTCCGCCAGTGGCAGGAGATGTTCTACGACAACCGCTTCGAGCAGACGCACCTCACCCAGCAGGTGCCCGACTACGCGCAGCTGGCCGAGGCGTACGGCTGCGCCGGCTTCACCGTCGAGACGGAGGATGCGCTCGAAGGCGCGCTGAGCGCCGCGTTCGAGTGCGGGCGCACCGCCGTGGTCGACGTCCGTTGCGATCCGACCGAGAAGGTGTTCCCGATGGTCCCGTCGGGTGCCGCCGCGGTCGACGTGATCGAGGCGCCCGAAGAGACGGTGTCGGCATGACCTCGCACACGATCAATGTGCGTTTGGAGAACAAGCCGGGCGCGCTGGCGCGCGTCTCGCAGCTCTTCTCGCGGCGCGGCTACAACATCCAGTCGCTTGCGGTCGGGCCTACCGAGAGCCCTGACATCTCCCGCTTGACGCTGCGCGTCGACTGCAGCGAGCACTCGCTCGAGCAGATCGAGAAGCAGATGCACAAGCTCGTCAACGTGCTGCGGGTGACCGAGCTCCGGCCCGAGGACTCGATCGAGCGCGAGCTGGCGCTGATCACAGTCGCCGTGCCCACCGACCGGCGCGCCGAGCTGGTCGCGCTCAGCCAGGTGGCCGGCGCTCAGGTGGCCAATGTCGGCCGCGACGCGATCACCTTCGAGATCGTCGGGCGCCCCGACCAGGTCGACGCGTTCGAAGAGCTCGTCCGTCCCTACGGTGTGCGAGAGCTCGCGCGGACGGGCCGCATCGGCCTGCGCCGTTCGGACGCTCCGCGCCGTTCCCCATCCCCTGCACTCATCTAGAGAGGAACCCGATCGATGGCAGAGATCCACAAGTCAGGCGACACCTCGCTGCTCGGCAAGGTCGCCATCCTGGGCTACGGCAGCCAGGGCCATGCGCACGCGCTCAACCTGCACGAGTCGGGTGTCGAGGTCGAGCTGGGGCTGCGCGAGGGCAGCCCGTCGTGGGCGGCCGCCGAAGAGGCGGGGCTGACCGTCCGCACGACCGCCGACGCGGTGAAGGGCGCTCAGCTCGTCGCGTTCCTCGTTCCCGACGGCGCGCAGCCGGCGCTCTACGAGCAGGAGGTGCTGCCGAACCTCGAGCCCGGCGCGGCGCTCCTGTTCGCGCACGGCTTCAACATCCACTACGGCAGCATCACCGCGCCCGAGGGGCACGACGTGATCATGGTCGCGCCGAAGGGCCCGGGCCACATCGTGCGCCGCCTCTACACCGAGGGCTACGGCACGCCCGCCGTCGTCGCGGTCGCGCAGGACGCGAGCGGCAACGCGCAGGCGCGCGCCTTCGCGTACGGCGAGGCGCTCGGCGCCGCTCGCGCCGGCATGGTCGTGACGACGTTCGCCGAGGAGACCGAGACCGATCTCTTCGGCGAGCAGAGCGTGCTCTGCGGCGGTGTCACGCAGCTGATCCAGCTCGCGTTCGAGACGCTGACCGAGGCCGGCTACCAGCCCGAGGTCGCGTACTACGAGTGCCTGCACGAGCTGAAGCTGATCACCGACCTGATCTGGGAGGGCGGGATCGAGCGCATGCACTACTCGATCTCCGACACCGCCGAGTACGGGTCGCACACGGTCGGCCCGAAGGTCGTCGACGAGCATGTGCGCGAGAACATGCGTGCTGCGCTGGGCGCGATTCAGGACGGCTCGTTCGCGCGCGGCTGGATCGCCGAGATGGAGCGCGGCCAGCCGGTGCTCGACGAGTACCGGAAGAAGCTCGCGGCGACGCAGCTCGAGCAGGTGGGCACGCGGCTGCGCGCGCTCAACGTCCGCGCCGAGAATGCGGAGGTTCATGGCGTCGGTTGACGTACCGGTTGCCCTGCTCGGCTACGGGACGGTCGGCGCCGCGGTGACGCGCCTGCTGACGGAGTCCGCGGACGACATCGAGCGCGCGACAGGCCATCGCCTGCGCGTGGTGAAGGCGCTCGTCCGCGATCCGGGGAAGGAGCGTGATTACCCGCCTCCCGGCGGGGTGCTCACCACCGACGTCGGCGAGATCCTCGACGACCCGTCGATCGCCGTCGTCGCAGAGGTGATGGGTGGCGTCGACCCGACGGGCGGTTACGTGCTCGACGCACTGCGCGGCGGCAAGCACGTCGTCACGGCCAACAAGCAGCTCGTCGCCCGGCGCGGAGACGAGCTCTTCGAGGCAGCGTCCGGCGCGGGCGTGCAGCTGCGCTTCGAGGCGAGCGTGTGTGCGGCGATCCCCGTGATCAAAGTGCTGCGCGAGTCGCTCGTCGTCACGAACGTGCACCGCGTCCTTGGGATCGTCAACGGCACCACCAACTTCGTGCTCACCGAGATGGAGGCGGGGAAGAGCTACGCGGAGGCGCTTGCCGAGGCGCAAGCGCGCGGGTATGCCGAAGCCGATCCCACCGACGACGTCTCAGGAGCCGACGCGGCCGCGAAGATGGCGATCCTCGCGACGGTCGCCTTCAACACACGCGTCCGCCTCGACGACGTGACCTACCGCGGGATCGCCGAGATCGACCCGCTCGACGTCGCCGCCGCGCGCGAGTTGGACATGGTGATCCGGCTCGTCGGGACGGCACGCCTCGTCGACGGGGCGTTCGACGTCCGCGTCTCGCCGGCGCTCGTCGACAAGCAGCATCCGCTGGCCAAGGTCGACGGTGCGTTCAACGCGGTGATGCTGCAGGGCGACGCGATCCGCGAGATCACGCTGGAAGGCCCCGGCGCGGGCGGAACCGAGACGGCGTCTGCGGTGATCGCCGACATGGCAAGCGTGATCGGGACGATGGGCACCGGGTTCCTGCAGAACGACGCCGCGTGGCGCGCGCTGCCGCGCCTCGAAGAGGGGGCCAGTAGCTCGCCGTTCTACTTCAGGCTGTCGGTCGAGGATCGTCCGGGCGCGCTGGCGCGCGTCGCCGAGGAGCTCGCCCGGCGTGAGATCTCGATCGCGCGGCTGTTGCAGCACGCAAACGGCAACGGCGCCGCGCTGCACGTGGTCACCCACGAGGCGCGCAGCGGGTCGCTCACCGCTGCACTCGAAGCGCTGGGTGCGCTGGCCGAGGTGCATCGCTGCTCGCTGCCGCTGCCGGTCGTCTCGGAGCGCGGCGTGGTGGAGCTGGGATGGGCATGACGTCCGTCGGCGCCTCGGTCTCGCTCGGCGAGGGCTCGACTCCGCTCGTGCTCGCGTCCCGTCTCTCGGCCGAGCTCGGCGGCGAGCTGCACCTGAAGTGCGAGGGCCTGAACCCGACCGGCAGCTTCAAGGACCGCGGCATGGTCGTCGCCGTCGGGCGGGCAGTCGACGCCGGAGCGCGCGCGGTCGTCTGCGCGTCGACCGGCAACACGGCCGCGTCGGCGGCGGCGTACGCCGCCCGCGCCGGCATCCAGGCCGTCGTCGTCACACCCGCGGGCGCCACGGCCGGCCCGAAGCGCGCGCAGGCGCGCGCTGCCGGTGCGCGCGTGCTCGAGGTGCGCGGGAGCTTCGACGACGCGCTCCGCCTCTGCCGTGCACTCGCCGAGCAGGACGGCTACGTGCTCGTCAACTCCGTGAATCCCGACCGGCTCGAGGGGCAGCAGAGCGTCGTCGGCGAGCTGCTCGACCAGCTGGGGGACGTGCCCGGCGTCGTCGCGCTGCCTTTCGGCGGCGGCGGCAACGTGTGCGCGGTCGCGGCCGGCTTCGAACGGGCCGGTGCGCATCCCCGGTTGATAATCGGCGAGGCGGCCGCGCGCGCGGAGACCTGGGCGTCGGCGATCCGAATCGCCGAGCCGGCCCACGCCGCCGAAGTTGCCGAGCTCGTCGCCGCGGGCCGGGTCGAGATCGTCTCACTCTCGGACGATGAGTTGCGCGCCGACTGGCAGAAGCTCGTCACCCAGGAGGGTGTGTTCTGCGAGCCCGCCTCGGCCGCCGGGGTCGCCGCTCTGCGCCGGCTCGGATTGGACGGGAAGGTCGGTGTGGCGATCGTCACCGGGCACGGATTGAAGGACACCGCCAACGTGGCCGATCCCGACGTGCCGACGATCGAAGCGTCGCTCGACGCGATCCTCGAGGCGCTCGCGTGATGGTGCGCGCTCCCGCCTCGACCGCCAACCTCGGCCCGGGCTTCGACTGCGCCGGCGCCGCGCTCGAGTTGTGGAACGAGCTCTATGTCGAGGAGGGAACCGGGATCGAGATCGACGGCGAAGGGGCCGACGAGCTGCCGCGCGACGAGCAGCACCTCGCCCTGCGCGCATTCGCGCTGTTTGCGCCGCCGGAAGGCCGGCGTTTCCGCTTCGTCAACCGCATCCCGCTCGAGCGAGGGCTCGGCTCGAGCGCCGCCGCGATCGCGCTCGGCCTGGTCGCGGGCGCCGCGGTCGCCGGCGAGCCGGTTACGCCCGACGACCTGTTGCAGGCCGGCGAGCCCCTGGAAGGCCATGCCGACAACCTGGCCGCGGCGCTGCACGGGGGCGTCTGCTTCGCCTGGCGCCGCGACGGGCGGATCGTCGCGAAGCGGATCGCCGACGAGCTGCCCGCGGTGCCGATCGTCGCGGTCCCGGCGGTGCGCACGAACACCGAGGGCTCGCGCGCGGCGCTGCCCGAGAACGTGTCGCACGCCGACGCGTCGGCGAACAGCGCGCGCGCGGCGCTGCTCGGCGTCGCGCTCGCCACCGGCGACGCGGTGCTGCTCCGCGACGCGCTCAACGACTTCTTGCACGAGCCGTACCGCCGGACCGAGCTGCTCGACCGCCTGCGCGACAACCCGCCGGCCGGGACGATCGGAGTGACGCTCTCCGGCTCCGGCCCGTCGGTCGTCGTGTGGGCCGAGCGAGGGCACGCCGACAGCGTCGCCGCGGAGCTCGTCCGCACCCTTCCCGAAAACACCAAGGTGCTGCCGCTGAGGGTGGCCCAGACAGGAGCCGGCCTCACATGAGCGTCTACGAAGGACCATCGAATCCCGCGAAGCGCCAGAGCGCTGCGCTCACCGACGGCGTCGATCGCGCGCCGGCGCGGGCGATGCTGAAGGGCGCCGGTTTCACCGATTCGGATCTCGCGAAGCCGATCGTCGGCGTCGCGACGACCTGGATCGAGACGATGCCCTGCAACCTCAACCAGCGCGTGCTCGCGAACTACGTCAAGCAGGGCATCCGCCAGGCGGGTGGCACGCCGATGGAGTTCAACACGATCGCCGTCTCCGACGGGGTCTCGATGGGCAGCACCGGCATGCGTGCCTCGCTCGTCTCGCGCGAGGTGATCGCCGACTCGATCGAGCTCGTTGCGCGCGGCCACCTGTTCGACGGGCTCGTCTGCCTGGTCGGCTGCGACAAGACGATCCCGGCGGCGGTGATGGCGATCGCACGCCTCGACATCCCGGCGCTGATCCTCTACAGCGGCACGATCGCGCCGGGCCGTTATCGCGGCCAGGACGTGACGATCCAGGACGTCTTCGAGATCGTCGGCGCGCATGCGGCCGGGAAGGTCACCGACCGCGAGGTGCACGCGCTCGAGAGCGTCGCCTGCCCGGGAGCAGGCGCGTGCGGCGGCCACTACACCGCCTACACGATGGCGACGGCACTCGACTTCCTCGGCATCAGCTCGCCGGGGCTGAACGAGATCCCCGCGGGCCATCCCGGCAAGCCGCAGGCGGCAGTCCGCGCGGGTGAGCTCGTGATGAAGCTCGTCGAGGACGACACGCGCCCGTCCCAGGTGCTGACGCGGCAGTCGATCGAGAATGCGATCGCGGCAATCGCCGGCACGGGCGGCTCGACCAACGGCGTCCTGCACCTGCTCGCGATCGCACGTGAGGCGGGGATCGAGCTCGAGATCGACGACTTCGATCGCATCTCGGCCCGCACGCCGATCGTCGCCGACATCAAGCCGGGCGGACGCTTCGTCGCCACCGATCTCTTTGGCGCGGGTGGGGTGTCACTGGTCGCGCGTGAGCTGGTCGCCGCCGGAGTCGTCGACGAGACGGTGCGCGGCGTCGACGGCCGGTCGCTGCGCGAAGTGGCCGACGGCGCCTTCGAGCGCAAGGGCCAGGAGGTGGTCGTGCGCTGGGACGCGCCGTTGAAGGCGAGCGGGGGGCTTGCGATCCTGCACGGGAACCTCGCGCCCGACGGCTGCGTCGTCAAGCTCGCCGGCCACGAACGTCTGCTGCACCGCGGCCCCGCGCGCGTCTTCGATTCGGAGGAGGAGTGCTTCGCGGCGGTCAAGGCGCGGGCGATCAAGCCGGGCGACGTCGTCGCGATCCGTTACGAGGGGCCGGCGGGTGGGCCGGGCATGCGCGAGATGCTCCATGTCACCGCCGCACTCGTCGGCGAGGGCCTGGGCGACGAGGTCGCGCTGATCACCGACGGGCGCTTCTCGGGCGCCACGCACGGCCTGATGGTCGGCCACGTCGCGCCCGAGGCCTTTCGCGGCGGCCCGATCGCCGACCTGCGCGACGGCGACATCGTGGTCGTCGACGTCGAGAACCGCCGCCTCGACCTGGAAGTACCCGAGGAAGAGCTCGCAGCACGCCGCGCCGCCTGGACGCAGCCCGAGCCGCGTCACACGTCGGGCGTGTTCGCGAAGTACGCGGCGACCGTTCGCTCGGCCTCCGAGGGGGCTGTCACAGGATGAACGGGCCCGAGCCAATACTTCATTCTTTGAAGTATCGTTGGAGGCACGATGAGTGTTGACACACTGAGATGCCGCGTGTGCGAGAGCGAGTACCCCGCCGTGGCGAGCGGCGTCTGCCTCCGCTGCTTCGGGCCGCTCGAGCCCGTCTACGACCTGGACGAGCTCGCACGAGTCGTCTCGCGCGAGACGATCGAGGCCGGGCCGCGCTCGCTGTGGCGCTACGAGGCGCTGCTGCCGACGTCCCCGCCGGTCGACGGCGACATCGGCCCCGGCTGGACGCCGCTCATCTCCGCGCCGCGGCTTGCCCGCGCGCTCGGGGTCGGCGAGGTCCTGCTCAAGCTCGACCACGCAAATCCGACGCACTCGTTCAAGGATCGGGTCGTTGGCGTCGCGGCGGCCAAAGCCGCCGAGCTCGGCACCGACACCCTCGCGTGCGCCTCGACCGGGAACCTCGGCAATGCCGTCGCGGCCCGCGCGGCGGCCGCCGGCCTGCGCGCCGTCGTTCTCTACCCGGCCACGGTCGAGCCCGAGAAGATGCTCGCGACCGCGGTCTACGGCGCCGAGATGTACGCCGTTCGCGGCAGCTACGACGACTGCTCGCGCCTCGTGGTCGAGCTGGCAGGCGAGGTCGACTGGGCGTTCGTCAACGTGAACCTGCGCGCGTACTACGCCGAGGGTTCGAAGACGCTCGCGTTCGAGATCGTCGAGCAGCTCGGCTGGGAGCTACCCGACGCCGTCGTCGCGCCGATCGCTTCCGGCTCGCTCTTCACGAAGATCTGGCAGGGGTTCGACCAGTTCGCTCGGGTCGGCCTGGTCGAGGGCCGGCCGCCACGGCTGTACGGCGGGCAGGCCGAGGGCTGCGCGCCGGTTGCCAGCGCGTTCGCCGAGGAGCGTCCCGTCTCGCCCGTGCGGCCGGCGACGGTCGCGCAGTCGCTCGCGATCGGGGCCCCGGCCGACGGCGACCTGGCGATCGCAACCGCACGCGCGTCCGGCGGCGCGATCTACGCGGTGCCCGAGGACGACATCGGCCCGAACATGCAGCTGCTCGCGTCGCTCACCGGCGTCTTCGGCGAGACGGCGGCCGGCGCGACGATCGGCGCGCTGCGCGCCGCCGCCGCGCGT
>Ga0157370_10009945_pt1 | contig 10066 bp, 6 predicted proteins | sample C35metaG_FD_113463 | JGI IMG/M metagenome (GOLD analysis project Ga0157370, IMG submission 113463) | Corn rhizosphere microbial communities from Kellogg Biological Station, Michigan, USA - C3-5 metaG | ecosystem: Host-associated > Plants > Roots > Rhizosphere > Soil | place: USA: Michigan... | reverse complement strand
CCCTGAATTGCGCCAGCTCGCTGCTGGTCGTATTGCTGTCTCTGTTCGTACTCCGCTCCTATGGAATATCCTGGGAATTGCCATCGAAAAACGACGTTGTGAAGATTGTTGTTCAATCGAAGTATCTGTTCTTCTCGAGCCTTTCCATCAGCTTCTACACGTCGACGATGACCTTGATCGTTGCTGGTATCCTTGGCGTGAACGCGGCAGGACAATTCGCTGTTGCCGATCGCGTCCGAACAGCCATCTCCGGTCTGATCGGTCCGATGACGCAGGGAATATACCCGTTCGTCTGCCGACTCTCGCACGAAGATGCAGAAAATGCAGAAGGGCTGCGTCGCCTGTTCTTCCGAGGCATTTTGGGCTTCGCAGCACTCGTATCGCTGATCCTTTATGTTGGCGCACCACTGATCGTGCAGATAATTGGCGGCAGTGCATTTGCAGCGGCCATCCCAATTCTTCAGGTGCTTGCCTTCGTCCCTCTGGTGACTGCCATATCCAACACCATGGGCATGCAGACGATGCTGCCGATGCACATGGACCGCGAGTATACGTTTGCAGCGACGTCCGCAGCGGTGCTCGGGCCGCTTCTTGTCTCTGTGTTGGCCTGGAATTACGGCCTCACGAGCGCGGCCATTGGAATGCTGGTCACGGAAATCTATGTCTGTGTGGCGTTTGGCTGGTTTCTGCGGCGGCGTATTAACCTGCTTTCATTGTACCTGAGTGTTCGCCGCACGACGGCTGCAGACTAGGTTTGCACCTCCTTGAGACTGAATGGATAGCGGACATGTCTCTCTCCAAAAAGGAGCTCGTGCCACAGCCCGCGTCCACGCGCGGCGAATGTCTGCAGCATCGTGGTGAAGTGGTTGTCGTCACCTAGGACCGGTTTGCTGACAGCGGAGAGCACACGCCACGCCGGAAATGTCAGGAGATGGACAACAATCCGCTTCGTCAGTACGGGGCGGCCGGCAAGACGTGCGTAGCGCACATGTAAACGGCCGTCAGCTTCGAACTTGTGAAGAACCCATTTCTTGTCGACCTTCGCAGCGACGATGCGGTGCCCGACTGAAACATCATCGCGCACAACAGCCTTGAAGCCGTTTCTGATATAGATCTCCGGCAGATCCCAGTCTTCGCCGCCAACGGCGTCGGTCCCAGAGCCCCACCCGAGCTGGATCTGCCTGCGTTCAGGGGTGACGAAGAGCTTGACAATGTCGTTCATGCGATACGCCGCAGAGCAGCCGTAGGGATAGCGCGGAAACTGACAGATCGTCCGCTCCTTGGTGGGCGCACCGAATACATTGCGCTCGATACGGGGGCTCACCCACACCGGCCGATCCCCTTGCCAGACCGGCACGACGGAGGTGCCAACAACCCCGACGTCGGCAGACGAGCGCAGCTCCTCGATGATCGTTTGCGGCCACCCTGCGCCTGGAATGACGTCGTCATCGAGAAACAGGAAGAATGCACCAGTGGCCATGGAAATGGCGCGCGCTCGTGCGTGGTAGACGCCCGGCTTGCTTTCTGTCGCGACAAGGACATTGTCGTGTGATGTTGCCAAATTGGCGAGGTACTCGGCGGTCTCGTCACGGGAGGCATTATCGACGATGACCAGCCTGGAGTTTTTGAAGTCCGCCAGGCGCTCCAGAACAAGCTCCACGGTCTCGCGCAGCACTGCAACCCGGTCACATGTGCAGATCAGCACGCTGAAGGTTTCGTCCGTTATCGATTGATGGACTGTCATCGGTCGGTACTCCTTCTGAACGAACTGCAGGCGCGTGGTCCCGGTAGCACGCGAGAATTTGACGGTTTTGGCCTTGGTCCCCGTCGGTGCCCAGGACATCGATATGTTCAAATGAAGTCAGTCGATTCAGCGCTTCGCCGAAAGGCAATCGCCACGGCTGGTTGCGCGCCTTCCTGCAAGCCTCGACGTCGATGAACAGAACATGCTTGGTCAGCCTGTCGAGTTCTCGCAGAAGGATGGCCACAGAAATGGATTCTTGATCGTAACGGGCGTCGTGCGTCAACCCGAGACAGCAGACAACGTCGTGCGGCTCGTCGAGTTCGCCGAGGACGACCGATGCGTCGCCAAATTGGATATGATCGCGCAGGCCGTATGCAGCCACGCCAATTGTGCCGACGGCGGCATCTCTCTCAATTCCTCTGACTCGGTAGCCGCGCTTCCGCATCTCGGCAAGAAACCAGCCATAACCGCAGCCGATATCGAGAAACGTGCCTGAGCCAACACCGTGCTTTCTGAGCCAACCATCAATCAACCGCATGAGATCGTCACAATGCTGTACAACCGGCCACTCCCGGAGCTCGGGACATGGCAGCGGCTGCAGAAGTCGGCGTTTGCCGAACATCCAAAGCGAGTCCATCACCATCATCTGCATGGGTGTGAGGGACGGCTCGGTCGGCAGTACCGCACATCGGAAATGTGTCTGTCCGTTCTTCCACGCGATTGCCAGCCGATGGTGGCCGTCGAGGATCTCAAAGCAGCGGGAGTGCGCGATGCGGCGCACTTCAACCGGAGAGCCAGCGCGCGATTCGTGGGGATTGGCAGAGTCGAGTTGGGTCCCCTTGAACATATCGATGAACCGCCGTGCCTTCTCTGTCACGCCGGCGAGATCTGTGTGCGAGCAGTAGTGTCCATATTGTCTGATGCACGCGAGCGCGTGCTTCCAATACGCCGTTGCTGCGAAAAGATCTGGATGAAAGATCGTGTCACCGCGCTCGCAATGGTCATTAAGCAACTGAGCGTAAGCGGAGTCTGAGATTGGCGTGGACGGTAGTTTCGGCGAATTGAGAAGTCTGGCGTGTGTAGCCGCCGCCTTCCGTTCGACCCCTCCAACCAGCAGGTGATCGATGGAGAGGGTTCTGGCAAAGAGAGCGGGCTTCCATTTGTATAGTGCGTAGGCTGCCCGCCTCATCCGCAGGTCGTCGACGCGGAAGTCCGGCCAGCTTCCGGCGCGCGTTTTAGGTCCTGAATGCACGGAATGTCCGGGGGTTAAGCAGCGCCTGAAGCAGGAGAACCGGCCATCGTCGATCCGAGACCGCGAGCATCCGCAGCAGGGTCTGGTCATGAAGCGAGGCCTGGATCGGGCCGGCCGAATAGTCTGCCCGCCGCGGAAGCCCGCGGGTGAGACCGGTCACGATCTCGAGCAGGCCACGTTGATAAGGTGCGCGCGCGATCTGCGCCCCGACCAATGCAGCAATCTGACCACAGCCGATGTGAGCAGGAGAGAAGCTCTGCTTGGAGATGGCGAAGAGCGGAAGGTCCGGTTCCGAGTCGCCTACCGCTATTATCTCTAGCTCGGGAGTTCCAGCCAGGCGCAACAGGGATTTGAGGCCGCGACCCTTGTCGACCTCCTTAGCGATGACGGTGCTGTCAACACTCGTCTGGATGCAGCGAAGCCGGTTGAGCTGAAGTCGAGATATCAAATCCGGGACCATCTGGAAGGGCAACGGCACCGGGCGGCCTTGTTCGAATACGCTGGCTCGTATCGAGTGCGTGTAGGCGTCGTTCAGGAAAACTCCGGGTATGTCGGAGAGGGCGGCGCGCAGCGTCTCCAATTGTCGTAAAGCGCTGCCGCTGACGAGCACTTCGCCGCGACCTTTGACAGCGTCGAAAATATAGCTGCCGTATTCGGCAACGCCTCCGGCGAGGTGATAAGCGGCGCAATAATCCGCGATCTCTCGGGCCGAGCGGGCGCTATCCAGAACGATCGTAAATCCGTGCGCATGGAGCGAGCGGAGGGCCTCGATCCCGCTCAAAGTTGTCGTTGGAACGTCAAACCGGCGCCTGTCCAGGACGCCGTCCACGTCGAGCGCAATCAGGGGGCCATGCCAGCCGCTGTCTGCCGGCGGCGGGACGAAGGATCCGCAGAATCGCGCGAGTTCGCGCGTCAAAAACCCGGAGGCTTCAAAATATTGCCGCGCCCATTCTCGCGATCGGTGTGGATGCTTGAGGAGGTTTTCGCGGGCTTCGCCAAGGGACCAGCAGCCGGTCATCAGCTTTGCAAGCGTCAGGCGTTGAGCCACCTGCTGGTCATCGGTCGCTTCAACGTAGTTCTGGATGAGCGTTTGTTCGTCGTCTGCGGTCATCCCGAAGTGCAGCAACGCGTCCGCCAGGTCGTAGGCGGGATCTGTAAAGTTGACCTCGTGCTTGCCGAACCCGTGATGTTCGAAGTCGATCTTCTTCCATTTGGAGGCGCACGGCAGCCATTCTGCAGGTCCCATGCGGCCGTCGATCAGCGCCGGCAACGGCGGCTTCGATTGCTCGAGTTCTCTGCGCAAGTCACCTTCCATCAATTTTGCGGCGACACGGCTGCCATAAGCCTTGCTCAGAAACTCGGAGAGAGATCGCAGACCGGAACGGTGCGGACCGCCGACGTCGCCGGAAACGCGGGCTGGGTCGAGCCTCAGCCTGCTGGCGCGCGTGGCGACATAGGTCGCGATGGTGCGGATCTGGTCGGCTCGAATGGGACGGCTTCCGGGGTGCCGCTGGGGCAGCCACTCCATGTACAAAAAGCCGTCGCGAAGGCCGAGCAGGGGTGGGACGAAATCGGCCAGTTGGCGTGCGACGAGAAACGCCGAATAGCCGAAAAAGCCCCAACCGGCACTCTTGACGAGGACATGGCGAATTTCTTGGGCACCGGTCGCAGCGTCTTCCAATTCGACCGTGAAAACTCGCTTTAGGCGGTAGCGCTCGTTGCTCCTCGCTTCCTGGACGGCTTGCTGATTGGCCGTGTCAGCGATCGCAGAACATCTCAGTTCGACTCCGGTATAGCCGCGGTGCGCGAAATAGCGGCGCAGCTGAGCCTCGACCCCGGACGACCGAAGGAAGCGGCTCTTGTGCCATTCTTCTGGTGCGATGGTGATGACTGTCTCGCTTCGTAACGCAAGCGCGCTATCTTTGGTGTCCCACTCCTGACCGACCGGACGCACGGGAACCAAAATTGCGGATTGACCCGGTTGAAATCCAGATCGACGAAGATGACCAAGGGCCTGGGCGATGGTGCCCCCGGTGTATGGCGGGTCGTCGATAATCACCGCGAGATAGTCCGCTGCCGCACATTGCGCGAGCTCACGTCGCACGTGCGGAGCAATCCAGACGCCGGGCCGCATCGTCACGGCTTTCACGGGCGCTAACCCCTCAACTTGAAGGCAGGCCTTGAGCAGCGGGGCGAAATAAGAACCGGCGGTACGCAATCCGACCACGATGATCGGGCGCTGTTTGGCGGCAGCAAGGTCGGCCAAGCGCCTGGCTAGACTCAGAACGTCGTGATGCGTGAGATCCTGCTTACGAAACGCTGATGGGATATTGATCGTCCGGCAAGCAAGCTCGGACGGAATATACAATCCCGACGCCTGCACGAGCTTGGCGGCGGCATCAAAAAAACCGTTGATGTCACCTTTGCCGCAGTCAACCTCGACGAACCAACGCAAAAATGTATCGATGTGTTGTTGCCAAGCACGCTTGCTCTGTTCGATCCGGTGGGCGCGTTTGAACCACCTCAACCAGAAGCGGACGGATTCGGCCCGTTTGACGATGTGACCGAGTACTGGAGCAAGCGGCGAGCGCCTTAGTACCGTGGGGAGCCGATATTGAGCTCCTTCAATGAAGTCATCAAACGCATTCAGCAGAGCGCAAGACAGCAGGTAAACGTTGAGCGAACGTTCGTGAAGCTGCCAGCCGGCAAGAGGATCTGCGCGGCACTCCACTTGTTCACGCAGGTGCGCTAGTACATCCGCCACGCGCGGTGCCGGGGCAAGGCACCATTCATAACTGGAGTAAAAGTCGTATTCCGATGGGCAAGGAGAGTCCGGGAGCTGGCCTCTTGCTCGCCGCGTGCATTTTCGCCACGGCTTGATGCGGGTTGATCGCTCAAGTGATTCCGGCGTCGCAATCGAATCACGCACGCTACGGGTCAACATTGGTATATTGTTTCAGCCATCCTTACCGGTTAATCATTTTGGTTAATCTAATATTAACATTATCTGATTTGCAAGACGAAAATGGTCTTTTGGGGTTCCGAAGATTATTCGAAATATTGTTCCGGGTTCTGACGCGCCGGAACAGGTCAGGTCGGAAAATCGTTTTCGTGGCTTTTGCGAAGTTCCAGTCGGCAGGTTCGTGCTGAGTTGACCGATCGCGCCTTAATTTATAAGGAATTTATAAGGGATGCGCGCGTGGGTGCTATTGGTCACGAGCCTGAAATTACAGGTCACGCTTGGCGATCAAAAGTTTCAAATGAGACGTCAGATGAGACGCATGTATCTTCGAGCCGGCCGGAGAGCCCTTGTTCCCCCGCACGGGCTGCATTTAACAAGCCTGGCGATGTCGCTCTTGTATTATATCAAAATAGTAAAGTTCGATTTATGTTGAAATTAGGTTAATATTTTGGTTAACTTTTTTAAAGCTGGGGGAGGATCCATACGGGGTCGCGTCCCATGTGGCGTAAATCGAGTGCGCACGTAGGCCAAAGTGTCTCGGCCGGCGTTTCGGGGGCTCAGCTTCCGAGATCGATCTATACCAGTACTCTGTTTAAATATATTGCTTTTCGCTGGGTTGGCCCAGCTGTCGCCGTGTCCGACGGTGTACTGATCGTAGTGTCGAGCGTTCTTTCGGGCGCCGCCTACCAGTTGATCTTTCTCAAGAGTTTCGGCGACGCTAGCCGTTACTTGGCCGTCGGAGTTCTTGTTGCTGCAAATTACTGCGCATTGACTGGTTTACAGAAGAATTACTCGCCCAACCACTTGATCAATTTTGGCCGTCAGGTCCGCGACCTGAGCACCACATGGTGTGCAGTTTGCGGACTCGTTGCGGTCGTGGGATTCACTCTCAAAGTCACGAGCGATTATTCGCGCGGATCGACTATTTTCTTCGTTGCCTCTGGCTGGGTGGCCTTGATCGCTTCCCGCCGGTGGTGGGCCTCGGTGCTGATGCATGCCCTGCAGACTGGCTGCTTCTCGCCGCAGAGGTTCGCCCTGGTCAAGGACGGCGTTGAAGCGACCAGCGTGGGAATATCTGAATTAAGTCGATGCGGCTACCGGCCGAGCCACGTGCTGGACCTGAGCGAGGTCGCGCCGGAACAATTCGATGGGGCAGTCCAGCGTTGCGTTCAGGACATTAGCGTCGCGATCCGGAGCCAGAACCTATCTTGCGTTCTGCTCTCAGCCGCCTCTATTGAATCCGACCGTGCGATACGCCTCCGGCATGCGCTCCGCTCTCTGCCGATCCCTGTATATCTTCTTCCCGACGACAATGTTGTCAGGCTGGCTGCGCACGGCCTGACCTGCGTCGGTTCCGTTCCATTACTCGAAGTGCATCGGCCGCCCCTTACCGTGGCCGAACAGACAGCCAAGAGACTCCTGGATTTCGGACTGGCCGCGGCCGCGGTCGTGCTCTTCAGCCCGCTACTGGTGATCGTGGCCGCACTTGTGAAACTGGACTCTCCCGGGCCGGTGGTTTTTCGACAGCGCCGTAATGGGTTCCATGGCTCTGAATTTGACATCTACAAATTTCGCACGATGACCGTGATGGAAGAGGGGGATGACGTCGTGCAGGCGAAGCGCAACGACCCGCGGGTTACGCGGGTCGGCAGGCTGCTTCGCCGAACCAGCATCGACGAGTTGCCGCAGCTGTTTAATATTTTGAAAGGCGATATGTCGGTCGTCGGTCCACGCCCTCATGCCGTGGCGCACAACAATCGTTATGAAAGGCTCGTCGCAGATTACGCAACTCGCCACAATGTCAAGCCCGGGGTCACCGGCTGGGCGCAGGTCAACGGCTTGAGAGGTGAAACTCCGACGCTCGACCTGATGGCCAAACGTGTCGAATTTGATCTTTGGTACATCGATCATTGGAGCTTCTGGCTCGATGTATCCATCATGTTGAGAACGATGTGGCTTGTCTTCCGTCAACCGAATGCATTTTGAGGAAAAAGCGATGTCGGAGCAGTCCTGTCTGCGTGCGTCCAGGACAGTCCTTCCTCGACTGAGGGAAATGTGGTGCTTGGGGGTGGGGTTCGTACTCATGGGCGTATTTCCGCAGGCGGCCCCGGTTGCGCGCCGTTTCATCGGCGTCCTGTCTGCCTGCATTGTTGCGGCCATCATGGCATCAGGACCGGCATGGGCTGAGTACCTCCTCAATCCCGGTGACGTGATCTCGATAGCGACTATCGGCTCGGACGACCTGAAACAGTCGGCGATGATCGATGCGGAGGGCGAGTTGACCCTGCCGCTGATTGGCAGAGTGAAGGCAGCTGGACTGACCATCGACGATCTTCGCACTCGCGTGGTCTCGATTTTGGCCACCAAAGTTCTGCGCCGTCTCACGGCCGACGGCCGGGAATATCCGGTCGTCCTCTCGGCCAGCCAACTCAGCCTTATGATTAGTCAGTACGCCCCCGTGTATGTCACCGGCGACGTCGCGAAGCCCGGGGAGCAAACGTATCGGCCGGGGCTGACGGTGCGCCAGGCGGTGGCCCTGGCTGGCGGCTATGATGTCATGCGCTTCAGGATGCAGAATCCGTTTCTCGAAGCTGCAGATTTGCAAGCCGAGTATAACGGCCTTTGGGCTGAATACGTTCAGCGTCAAGCCGAACTGCTGCGTATCAAGGCTGAGCTCGCCGGCGAAACTCGAATCGACACGCAATCGGTCGCCAAGCTCGGCGTTCCGGCGGCGAGTGCAAGCCGTACTTTGGATCTGCAGAACGAAGTTCTGGCATCGCGTGTGGAAGACCGAAAGAAGGAACTGGCGAGCCTTGTCGACGGGATTGCGCAGGAAAACAAACGCGTCGCGACGCTAGCTGAGCTTGAGCAGAAGGAGAGCGAGGGCTCGGTCGCCGATCAAGGCGAGTACGATCGTGTGAAAGTCCTTTTCGACAAGGGTGCGGTTCCGATTACTCGTGTATCCGAAATGCGCCGATTGATCTTGATCTCATCGACGCGCGAGTTGCAGACGCTGGTGCAGCGCTATGGCGTCGAACGCGAACAGCAAGAACTGTCGCGCAAACTGCAGCACTATCGCGATCAAATTCAAATAGGCATTCTCGAGGATTTGGTGAAAACTGAGCTGGATATAAAAAAACTGCACGCGCGTCTTCAGGCGACGCAAGAAAAGATTGTCTACACCTCGATGGTGAAGTCCCAGCTTGTGCGTGGCGGCGATTCGAAGCCGGATCTCACAATCCATCGCGCAGGAAACGCTCAGGTGTTTAGTGGGCCGATTGATCAGGACACCCAGCTTTTGCCCGGGGACGTCCTCGAGGTCATGCTTCACGTAGCCCCGGTGCCGGCGCCGTCCGAATAATCATTTGAACAGTGCGAGTAAAACATGACCGCTCCCATCGACCACTTGACGGAGGAACGATCGTTTACGGCGAAGGAATTCGGCTTGCCGCGACGCTCGCTCGTGCGGCCGCTCCCAAGCTACGCGATTGGTCCAGGGAAGGACGATCGGAGCCTCCAGGCGCTGCTGACCATCTTTTGGCGCCAGAGGATGATCATCGGCGTCTCCGTGTTATTTTCGATGGTTACGGCGCTGGGTTACTTGCTACTCGCGACGCCGCATTTCACGGCCACGGCCAGGATGGTTATCGACACAAAGCGAGCGCGTGTCTTTCAGCCCAATCCCGCTCCTGATGGCATGATAGATTCGAGTGTGGTGGCCAGCCAGGTCGAGATCGCAAAATCCGAAGTCATCGCCGAGATGGTGATCCAGCGGCTGGGGTTGCTCAAGGATCCGGAGTTTACCAGTCCTCGGCTGGCAACCTCCGAGGCGATTGTCGAATGGATTCGATACATCGCGCGGCTGGCCGGGGCGACAAACTCGAACCCGCTACTTGCCATGTTCGACAAGATCTTCGGACCCGGACTGCGCCAGAACGGCGAAGTTCATGATCTTACAATCGCGGTGAGCAACCTCGAGCGATCACTCCAGGTCAATCAGATCGGCCGTAGTTACGTCGCGGAGGTAAGCTTCAGCTCCGTGGATCCTGGCAAAGCTGCAAAGATCGCGAATGCGGTTGCCAATGCATACATCGATAATCAGCTCGAT
>Ga0157370_10009944_pt1 | contig 10066 bp, 9 predicted proteins | sample C35metaG_FD_113463 | JGI IMG/M metagenome (GOLD analysis project Ga0157370, IMG submission 113463) | Corn rhizosphere microbial communities from Kellogg Biological Station, Michigan, USA - C3-5 metaG | ecosystem: Host-associated > Plants > Roots > Rhizosphere > Soil | place: USA: Michigan... | reverse complement strand
ATTCACGCGCCCCATGCTGCGCGCGAACCAGCGCCCGGACGATCCGGAGTACTACGACGTGTCGTTCAGCGGGCTCAAGACGGCGGTGCTGCTCACCGTGCGCGGTACGCCGGACCTGGAAGCCGAACGCGCGCACATTGCGCGCGGCTTTCAGGACGCGCTCGTTGACACGCTCGTCGCCAAGACGGCCCGGGCCGTCGCCCGCTTCGGGCGCACCCGGCTCGTGCTGGGCGGCGGTGTGGCCTGCAACCAGACGCTCGTGGGCGCCATGCGCGCACGACTGGCGGACGATGGCATCGCTGTCTATGCTCCATCAGCCCGGCTGGCGACGGACAACGCGGCAATGATCGCCCGCGCCGGGCTCTTTCACTTCGAGCGGGGCGAACGGGCCCCGCTCGACCTCAACGCGTATGCTGCCGCGCCATTGCCCGGACTCGTGCCCGCATGATCGTTCACCACCCCTTTGTCATCCACTTCGGGCGCTTTGCCTTCACCGGATTCGGTATCGCGGTGCTGCTCGCGTTCGCCATCGCGCAGGTGATCTCCCAGCGCGAACTGGCGCGCCGCGGCCACGACCCCGAGCCGATCGGTGATCTGATCTTCGCCGCCGTCATTGGCGGGCTGCTGGGCGCGAAGATCTACTACGTGATCCTGATGCACGACATCACGATGCTCTGGAGCCGCGCCGGCTTCGTGTTCTGGGGCGGACTCATCGGCGGCATCGTTGCGGTGGCGCTCGTCGTCTGGCGCCGGAAGCTGAATCTGTGGCGCATCGCGGACGTCGCGGGCATCGGGATCGCGGCGGCGTATTCCCTTGGCCGCACCGGATGCTGGGCCGTGGGCGATGACTATGGGCGCCCATGGAATTCCATCTTCGCGGTGAGCTTCCCCGATGGGTCGCCTCCGTCCACGGCGGGCAACATGCACGCGATGTTCGGAACGCCCATTCCGGCGGGAGCATCGGCGAGCACTGTGCTCTCGGTCTATCCCACGCAGTTGCTCGAGGTCACACTCGGCTTCTTCATGTTCTTCATTCTCTGGCGGCTGCGCGATCACAAGCATGCGGAGGGGTGGTTGTTCGGCGTGTACATGGTGCTTGCCGGCATCGAGCGCTTCCTGGTGGAATTCCTGCGCGCCAAGGACGACCGCTTCTTCGGCGGCCTGACCATGGCGCAGCTCTTCGCGCTCGCGTTCATCGTGGCCGGCTTCGTGTGGATGAACGCGCGGCGCACCGTCCGCGAGAACGCCCCCGGCATCTACGCGAAGGCCGCCTGAGGCCATGTGGCGCTCGGGGCTTCCTCCCGGGCTCGGCACGAGGTACACGAGTACGGAGCCCGGGTCGGGCGAACTGACGCTTGCTGTGGAGCCCACCGGCGAGTTCACGCGGTCGCTCGCCATCCGGGATAGTGTCGTGCAGGAGTTCGTGGGCTACCGCGTGCTCCGGGCCCGGTGGACGCTCCGCGGGAATCGGCTGGTGCAGGAGGCGCCGTCGCGCTGATCGGCCCAGGGGCTGAGACGGGGCGACGCGAAGCGCCGTGGACCGGACACGCCGCTCCCGTCCAGGCCACGCACGCGCCGCTCGATGTGAAGCACTACCTGCTCTCGCCGCATGGCCGGCGCAACCCGCTCTTTGTCGCCGCCTTCGACCAGAGCCGGCAGTTGCCCGCGGAGCCAACGCTCCTGAGCCGCGGCATCGACGGCGACGGACCGAGCAAGGCGTTCGGCGACATGCTCGACACGAACCCCCTGTTGTACTTCATCCCCTGCCTGTACCTGTTCCTGACCATTCTTCTTCAGTTTGCGGTGGGACGCCGCGCGACGGCTACCGCCGCGCCCGCATCGCGGCCTGTGTGCTCGCGAGGCCGCGAAGCGCCAACGCCCGTCCCGGCGTCCGACGCAGCGCCATCTGAAATTCGTGCTCCGCCCCGGCGAGGTGCTTCGTGGCCAACAGCACCTCGCCGTAGAGCTCGTGCGACGGTTTGTCCACGTAAGGCGGCCCGAACGCGTAGGCCATGGAATCCTCGAGCGCCGTCGCGCGCCGCAGCAACGCGAGTCCGCCGGCGGTGTCCGCACGCGGCCGGCCGAACCGCATGATTGCCTGCAGTTCCAGATCGAGAACTCCGAGCCGCTTCAGGTACTGCGCGTCGAAGGGGTCGGGTTCCTGCTCCGCGGCGATTTGGCGTGACAGCCGTGCCCGGTCCTGCTCGAATGCGGCGAGCGCGATCCGGGCCGTCGCAGTGTCCCCGCGCCGCGCCGCGGCAAAGCCACGCGTGAATTCCCAGGTGGCGTGCGGCGCTGCGGCGCCGTCGAGTGGTGGCGTCCACTGCGCGACCGTGCCCGACCAGTCCTGCGTGTCGAGTACGTAGCGGCTCCACATCATCACGGCTCCCGCAGCCTTCCGCGCCCTCTCGCCCTCGCGCCGGCACTTCTGCATCAGCGCGCGAGCGTCGTCCACGCGCGACAGCTCGAGGTAGCCGTATTCGAGCCAGAAGTTGTAATGCCCGCAGAACGCGGGACCGCGCCCGCGAGCCGCCAGCATAGCATCGACCACGCGCATGGCATTCTCGTTGGCACGCACCACATCCGCCCACATGCCCAGTGCCATGAAGATGTGCGACGTCATGTGCTGCGCATGATCGGCGTCGGGCGCGATCTTCGAGAGCGCACGAGCGGCGGGAAGCGCATCGGCGGCATGGTCCGGGTCATCCAGCGCGTGAATCCAGTAGTGCGCCGCGCCTGGATGCTGCGGGTTCCGCGCGTACACGCTCTCGGCTATCGCGGCAGCCCGCAGGTAGGCGGGCACGTTCCGCACGCCCTGGCTCAGTCCCATCAGCGACAGCGCGTAGAACGCCCGGGCCTCATCGTCGTGCGGGTTGGCGGCGAGCAGCGCACTCATGGCCTGCGCGTACAACGTATCGCGCCGTGCCTTTGGTCCATCGCCGTACAGGATGTCGACGGCGTGCAGGTAGCCGCGCTCGCGCGGCGTGCCCGACGCCGCTTCACGCGCGCCTGCCGTTGGTGCGAGCTTCGCGAGAGCCGCGCGACCTGCCGCACGGTCCTGTTGATCCCATACGGGATGCGTGTACGTCATGGCCTCGCCCCAGTACGCCATGACCATGGTGGAGTCAATGCGCTCCGCATCGCGAAATGCGGCCGCCGCATCATCGTACTCGAAAAGGTGCAGCAGGAGTACGCCGCGCACGAACTGCGTGTCCGCAGCGCTGACATGCGAGGAGACCGGAAAGGCGATGGAGCCGAGCCCCTGGATCGTTTCGAGCGCCGTTGCCTGGGCCGTGAGCGCAACTGGCAGGCACGACACCGACACAGCGAGGGCAAGGCGAGGCGCGATGGCGCGCATGGGGCGAGAATATTGTGGCTGCCACGGCGCTGCGCCAGAGCCGCCAGACCCTGCGTCCGTGCGGCGAGGGCAGGCCGCCGCAGTCCCGCCGTCGCCGTGTATCGGGTCAGCCTTGCGCCGCTCAACAATTCCGGAGTCCACGGCACCGCGACGCTGGCGGTTCGCGGCACCGACCTCGTCGTTCAACTGCAGGCCGTCGGGCACATCCCCGACCTGCAACACGTGCAGCACATCCACGGCTTCACGGATGGGACGGACGCAACCTGCCCGCCACCGTCCGCAGCTGGCGACGACGGTGTCCTGACGTTCGCCGAGGGACTGCCGTTCTATGGACCGGTCCAGCTCAACCTCACGCCTTTTCCCACGCCAACCAGCACGGCGGGCTCCATCCAGTACCACGCATCGTTCGCATCCGCCGATCTCGCTTTCAGCCCGTCCGATCTCGAGCTGAAGACGATGGTTCTGCATGGTGCCTTCGTCGCGGGTACGTACGTTCCTTCTCTCCCGGTCGCGTGCGGCGTGGTGGAGCGCGTGAACTGATCGGACGCGATCCCGGGCGCGCACGCTGTCGGAGTGCGCGCCGGGCAGCGCCGCCCACCCGCTCATGATTGTCATATCTTGACAATCAAGATGAGGACGCGTATCCTGGTCCGCATCACCCCACCGGGAGCGCTCGTGGAGGAGCCGAACACCGACGTCATCCAGGGCACGCTCGACCTGCTCATCCTCAAGACGCTGAGCCTCGAGCCGATGCACGGTTACGGCATCGCGCGCCGCGTCGAGCAGATCTCGCGCGGGGTGTTCCGGATCAACGCCGGCTCCCTGCTCACCGCGTTGCAGCGTCTCGAGCGCGCGGGCTGGCTCGACGCCGAGTGGCGGCAGACGGAAAACGCGCGCCGGGCCCGATACTACCGGCTCACGCGCGCCGGCCGGAAGCAGCTCGAGGTGGAGTCGGCCGACTGGAAGCGACGCGCGTCCGCGGTGACACGCCTCCTCAACGCCGAAGGGTAGGCCCATGTCGCTCTGGCGCCAGCTCACGCGCGGCCTGCGCGTGCTCGTGCACCGCCGCGCCGCGGATCAGGACCTCGCCGACGAGGTGGCGGACTATCTGGATCAGCTCACCACCGCGCACATTGCCAGCGGCCTCGCTCCCGCCGATGCCCGGCGCGCGGCCAGGCTGGAACTCGGCAACACGACCGTAGTGCGGGAAGAGGTGCGATCCCACGGCTGGGAAAATGCCATCGGCACTCTGGCCGCCGATCTGCGCTTTGCGTTGCGCCGCCTGCGCAGCAATCCGGGTTTCACGATTGTCGCCGTGCTCACGTTGGCCCTGGGACTCGGCGCCGTGACCGCGATCTTCAGCGCGGTGAACCCCATCCTCTTCGAGCCGCTGCCATATCCGCACGCCGATCGCATCCTGATGATCTCCGACTTTGGCACCGACGGCGCCCCCGTTGACGTCACCTACGGTACCTTCCGGGAGCTCGCTGCGCGCAGCCGCTCCTTCAGCGCCATGGCCGCCGTGGATGCGTGGCAGCCGGCGTTGCTGGGAACCGCGGAACCCGAGCGACTCACGGGACAGCGGGTCACTGCAGCCTGGTTCCGGGTGCTGGGCGTCTCGCCAGCAGTGGGCCGGGACTTCGACGCGGCCGATGATGTGCCACACGGGCCTCGGGTCGCGATCGTCAGCGACGGTCTGGCCGAGCGGCGCTTTGGCGACGCCCGTGCAGCGGTTGGCGCGCAGCTCACCCTGGATGGCGATCCGTACACGGTCATCGGCGTCATGCCACGCGGGTTCGAGAACGTGCTCACGCCATCGGCAGAAGTGTGGGCGCCGCGGCAGTACGGGGCGAATGCATCCTTCGATGGACCCGAGTGGGGCCATCACATGCGTCTCGTCGGCCGACTCGATGCGGGCATCACCACCGAACAGGCCACGCGCGAGCTTCAGGCCATTGCACACGCACCTGTGCCGGAGTTTCCCCGGCCGGTGTGGGCCAATCTCGCGCAGGGAGTGATCGTGCACGCGCTGCAGGCCGACGTCACGGCCGACGTGAAGCCGGCGCTCGTCGCCAGCCTCATCGCCGTGATTCTGGTTCTTGCCATTGCGTGCGTGAACGTGACGAATCTGCTGCTCGCGCGCGGTGCGCAACGCCGTGGCGAATTTGCCATGCGTGCCGCGCTCGGCGCTGGACGGCGGCGGCTGATCAGTCAACTCCTCACGGAGAGCCTGCTCCTCGCCGCGCTCGGCGGTCTCGTCGGCCTGGGCGTCGCCGGTCTCGGCGTGCGGGCACTGGTCGCGCTGAGTCCAGCAGGGCTTCCCAGGCTGCACGCGATTCGACTCGACGCCAGTGTGTTCCTGTTCGCGCTGGGCATGACCGCGTTCGTCGGTCTTCTCGTTGGCATTGTGCCGGCGCTCGGCGCGTCGCGGGGCGATCTGCACGCTGGAATGCAGCGGACATCGCGACGCACCGCCGGGGGACATCGGCTCACCCGCAACACCCTCGTCGTCGCGGAGGTCGCGCTCGCGCTCGTGCTGCTCGTGAGCGCCGGACTGCTGCTGCGAAGCCTGCAACGCCTGTTCGCGGTTGCGCCGGGCTTCGATCCGTCCCACGTGATCAGCATGCAGGTCGAGGCGGCCGGCCATGCGTATGACAACGACAGCATCCGCTACCAGTTCTTCACGCAGGCACTCGACGCGGTGCAACGCCTTCCCGGAGTGACTGCCGCGGCGTTCACCAGCCAGTTGCCGCTCAGCGGTGATTTCGACAGCTACGGCGTGCAGTTCGAGTCCGCGCCGAGCGAGGACCCCAATGCCGACTATGGTGCGTTCCGGTACATGGTGACGCCGGGCTACTTCGCGGCAATGCGCATCCCGCTCCGCCGCGGGCGCCTGCTCACTGATTTCGACAGGAGCGGCACCACGGAAGCCGTGCTGATCAACGAATCATTCGCGCGACGACGATTCCCCGGCCAGGACCCCATTGGCCAGCGCGTGCGCATGGGTCCGGAGAGTGGCCGCGGCAATCATCCGTGGGACGTGATCGTTGGCGTCGTGGGCAATGTGAAGCAGGCGTCGCTCGCCATCGGTGATGAAAACGACTTCTACGTGGCGTCCGGCCAGTGGGCGTGGGTGGACAACGTACAGTCGCTCGTCGTGCGCACGCGAGGTTCCGCGACGGCGCTCATTCCGGCCATCAAGCAGGCAATCTGGTCAGTGGATCGCAATTCGCCCATCGTGCGTGTGGCAACGATGGAGGCGCTGGTCGCCGCCACCGCAACCCAGCGTCGTTTCGCGCTGACGCTGTTCGAGGCATTCGCGCTCGCGGCGCTGGCGCTGGCCGCCATCGGCATCTATGGCGTACTCGCCGGCGGCGTCACGGAGCGCACGCGCGAGATCGGCGTTCGCGCCGCACTGGGCGCCTCGCGCGGCGACATTCTGGTGCTGGTCGTGCGCCAGGGAATGACGGTCGCCGCCATCGGCATGCTGATCGGCCTGGGAGGCGCGGTGCTTTCGACCCGGGGGCTCGAGACCTTGCTCTTCGGCGTGTCCCGGCTCGATCCCGTTACTTATGCCGGTGTGATCGTGTTGCTGCTTGGCGTCGCGGCGCTGGCCTGCTGGATTCCGGCGCGGCGCGCCGCCGCAGTCGATCCGATCATCACGTTACGGGCAGAGTAGGCGCGGCGGGGCGTCTCAGAAGAGCGAGCGAATCCAGCCGCCATCCACGGCAATGGACTGGCCCGTGATGTACGCGGCGCGCTCGGACGCCAGAAAGGCGGTGAGCGCCGCCAGCTCATCGGGTTCCCCCAATCGGCCAGCGGGGATCTGGCGCTCGAATTCCGCGCGCACGGCGACGGCGCTGATCCCCTCCCGCGCGCTGCGCGCCGCCGCCAGCTCGTCAATGCGCTCGGTGCGCGTATAGCCGGGCAGCACGTTGTTCACCGTGATGCCGAACGGTGCCACCTCATTCGCCAGCGTGCGCGCGAAGCCGGTGACCGCGGCCCGCAGGCTGTTGGACAGAATGAGCTGATCCACCGGCTGCTTGACCGCGATGGACGTGACGTTGATGAGACGACCCCAGCGCCGCTGCTTCATCCCTGGCAGCACGCGCCGGGTGAGCTCCACCGCCGAGGCCAGTGTCAGATGAAAAGCACTCTCCCACGCGGCCGCGTCATGCGTCTCGAAGGGTCCGGCCGGCGGCCCGCCGGCGTTCGTGACAAGCACATCGACGCGACCGAAACGAGCGGTCGCCGCATCCACGAGGCGCGCCACGTCGTCGGGGCGCGAGACGTCCGCCGGAATGGCGACCGGCGCCGTGCCGGTCAGCTCGGCTATCGCCTGCGCTGCCCGGTCGAGCGACGCGGGCTTGCGAGAACAGATCACGAGCGACGCCCCTTCACGCGCGAGCGCGGCGGCGATGGCGAACCCCAGCCCGCGACTCGCGGCGGCGACGAGGGCGACCTTGTTCTCCAGTCCCAGGTCCATGTTCAGCGCTTCCCGCGCAGATACCCGTCGGTGCGATCCAGCCAGTCCTGGCGCGGCGGCGAAAAGACGTCCACGTCGAGCGTGTCCTCGAGCGCCTCGGCCTTGTGCGGCAGGTTGGATGGAATGTAGAGCACCTCGCCAGCGGACACGACGAGCTCACGCTCGCCCTCGTCACCCAGCCAGAAGCGCAGTGCGCCCTCGAGAATGTAGGTGAGCTGCTCATTGTCGTGCGCGTGTTTCGGCACGATGGTTCCCTTGTCGAGATAGACGTGGGCGAGCATCATCCGCTCGCCGGTGATGAGGCGACGCTGGAGCGTGTCGGAAACGCGCTCCTTCGGCATGTCGTCCCAGCGGTACCAGGTCGCACTGCGTGCATCGGTCACGATCAGTCTCCGTTGTTTGTATGCAGCCAGCGGTGTCTTCTCCAATTCAGACGCGCGCCTCGCCACGACCGTTGTCTCCGGATGAAGGTCATGCGCGCACCACGCTCCCCACGATTGCCCTTCTGACGGCACCATGCAGCCAACCAGCGAAAAATTCTGCATCATTGGCGCCGGCCCTTCCGGGCTCGCCACCGCTCGCGCCTTCACACAGGCCGGCATTCCGTTCGACATCCTCGAGCGGCACAGCGACACCGGCGGCATCTGGGACCCCGCGAACCCCGGGTCGCCCATGTACTCGTCCGCGCACTTCATCTCATCGCGCACGCAGTCCGCCTTCGATGACTTTCCCATGCCGGCGAGCTACCCCGATTATCCGGGGCATGCGCAGATTCTCACCTACATCAGATCGTTCGCTGACCGCTGCAACCTGCGCTCGCGCGTCGAATTCGGCACGGCCGTCGCGCGTGTCGTACCCGCGAACGGCGCCTGGCAGGTGCATCCGGCGTCCGGACCCGCGCGGGAGTATCGCGGCGTGGTTGTCGCGACCGGGCACAACTGGGATCCCATCATCCCCGCGTATCCCGGGCAGTTCACGGGCGACGCAAGGCACTCGATTCGCTACCGCTCGCCCGGGGAGTTCGCCGGCAAGCGCGTGCTCATCGTGGGCGGAGGAAATTCCGGATGCGACATCGCCTGTGACGCGGCCGTGACCGCCCGGCGCACCGTGATCAGCCTGCGGCGTGGCTATCACTTTCTGCCCAAGCATATCTTCGGTCAGCCCACCGATGCCTTCTTCCGGAGCGGACCGCACCTGCCCCCGTGGCTGGCGCAACCCCTGCTTACCGGCCTGCTGCGCCTTCTCGTGGGCGATCTGCGCCGCTACGGATTGCCCAGACCGGACCACAAGGTGCTCGAGACGCACCCCATCATGAACACCCAGCTCCTTCATCATCTCGCGCATGGCGACGTGAGCGCGAAGCCCGACGTGCGGGAGCTGAGCGGCGATCGCGTGCGCTTCGTTGACGGCAGCGAGGAAGCGTTCGACGTCATCGTGTACGCGACGGGGTACCGCGCCACGCTTCCGGTGCTCGATCCCGGGCTCATACCGCTGCACGACGGCGCGCCGCTGCCGTTCCTGAACGTGTTCCCCGATCAGCGCGGCCTCTTCGTGATTGGTCTGTTCGAGACCGACGGCGCCGCCTTCCCGGTGGTGAGCAGGCAGGCCGCGCTCGTCGCGGCGCTGCTGCGCGCGGAGCAGGATGCGCCGGAGCGCGCCGCCTGGTTTCACACACTCCGCACTGGCCGGCGCCCCGACCTCACCGGTGGCGTGAAGTACGTCCACTCGCCGCGTCATGCCATCTACGTGCAGTTCGACGAATATCTGCACTACACCAGCAGACTGGTGAAGCGCATGACGTAACGCGTTCTCCAAAGCCGGTGCCCTGAGCTACTCGCGCACGTTGATCCCCGATGACTCGCTGCCCGACAGCAAGTGCGGGTCGTCAGGGTCCCGCCCCTCCAGCTCCTTCTCCAGCGCCGCCACGCGCGCCTCCAGCCGCGCAACCGTCTGCTCCACCGACGACACATGCTGGTCCACCACCGCCGCGGGCGACGCATCCGGCGGAATCGTCGGCAGCGTCACGGCCCGCCTGGGCCAGAACGTCTTGAGCAGCGCCGCAATGAACAGCAGCAACAGCAGGAGCTGCGCGCTCAACCCCTCCACCGTCGGGAAGATCCCCATCGCTTCCACGTGCGGGAATCCGTGCAGCAGCGTCGTGGGCAGTGCATTCACTTCCTGCAATTCGCGAATGCCCTTGCCCATGAAGACGAACGCCATGT
>Ga0157370_10009942_pt1 | contig 10067 bp, 9 predicted proteins | sample C35metaG_FD_113463 | JGI IMG/M metagenome (GOLD analysis project Ga0157370, IMG submission 113463) | Corn rhizosphere microbial communities from Kellogg Biological Station, Michigan, USA - C3-5 metaG | ecosystem: Host-associated > Plants > Roots > Rhizosphere > Soil | place: USA: Michigan... | reverse complement strand
TGATCAGGAACTTGCTATTCCAGCGCAAAATAAGTAGAAATTTTTCAACAGCTAACCAAAAATAACCTAAACCAAAATATGAGAAAACATTTCAATTACCTGTTATTAATTTTCCTGAGTGTAGCCTCCGTTACTTATGCCCAAAACAGCACGCCTGTCGTAGGTAAGGTATGGTCTATAGACAAAGCGAATGCCTGGTACAAACAGTATAAATGGATTAACGGAGCGGATTTTCTGCCAAGTACCGCCATAAACCAATTAGAAATGTGGCAGGCAGATACTTTTGATCCGGCTACAATAGATAAGGAACTGGGCTGGGCAGAAGCAATCGGTTTTAATACGATGCGGGTTTACCTGCATAGCCTCGCCTGGAAACAAGATCAGCAGGGCTTTAAAAAGAGAATGGATCAATACCTCATCATTGCAAACAAACACCAGATCAAAACCATTTTTGTGTTTTTTGATGATTGCTGGAACAAGCAGGCTAAAACAGGCAAACAACCAGAACCGAAAACGGGAATTCATAACTCGGGCTGGGTGCAGGATCCCGGCGATCCGGACTCGAAACAGGAGGCAAACTTTCCGGCTTTGGCACGTTATGTAAAGGATGTAATGACGCATTTTAAAACGGATAAACGTATTCTCTTATGGGATTTGTACAATGAGCCGGGCAATTCCGGCAAATTAACCACCTCATATCCACTCTTAAAAAATGTATTTACCTGGGCCAGGGAAGTGAATCCGGATCAGCCCATCAGTGCTGGTTTATGGGCCTGGGATTATAAAGAATTAAATGCATTTCAAGCCCTGAATTCTGATGTGATTACTTACCACGATTATGAGGAACCACAATGGCATCAAAGGGTAATTGATATGCTTCGCTCGCATGGTCGCCCAATGATTTGCACCGAATATATGGCCAGAACAAGGGGAAGCCGTTTTGAAAATGTGATGCCTTTGTTAAAAAAGGAGAACATCGGGGCAATCAACTGGGGTTTGGTTGATGGAAAATCAAATACGAAATACGCCTGGGATACGCCCCTTAAAAATGGTGAAGAACCAAAGGAATGGTTCCACGAAGTTTTTAGAAAAGACGGCACACCTTACAAAAAGGAAGAAGTAGAGCTAATTAAGAAATTAAACAACAAATAGCATTGCTATAACTTCATTTATCAATCATTACATCGCCAACCAGGTTTATTTCTGGTTGGCTTTTTTTATCCTACTTATCGGAAATGCTTTCTTTCAGCTCTTGCTGATCTCTTAATATCGGTTTTAACACCTCAATTTTTCCGTCAATTTCGTGCTGATAAGATAAACCTAAAATTTCTGTTATCAGCGGGTAAACATTTACATTTTCGAACGAAGCTATTTTTAAATGTTTTCTGAACGCAGGGCCCCAGGCCATGAAGGTAGCGTGCATGTCTTTTACCTGCATCGGGTCGAAACCGTGATGACCGATGCCTGGTTTTCGGTTAGAAAATACGCGAGGCCATTCAGGAACAAGCAATATGTCACCGATCCGGTTTAAACGATCATCTTTAGCACCATAATGAAAGTGTGCTGGCATTTTGGTTTTTAAATAAGCTTTGTAATCAGTGCCTTCCTGGCTTTTTAAGGTTTCGTACAAAGGCTTGATATCTTTTTTGTTTTTTGCATGAATATCCATCAGTGTTCCCGATGAAGCAATTACATATCTGGCCGTATCAATGGCTTTTGGTGTGGCAATGGGATGATCTCGGTCTACGGCAGTCATGCCATGATCAGAAACAAAAATATAATTTACCGGCAGACCTAAAGGTGCTATTGCTTTGGTGAGCTGATTAATAACGCTGTCTACCATTTTTACAGCCGCTTCCGTTTGAGGAGCATCCGGTCCGTAAGTATGACCGGCATGATCTGGTTCTGAAAGGTAAAATGTAATAAGGTGTGGTCTTTTTTCTTCAGGCAGGCTTAGCCAGCTTTTAATGATTGAAATTCTTTTTTCAACACCAATCTGTTCTGTATAATCGTAGTAATAAGTTGGCCGAATGCCTTTAATTGCCGCTTCTGATCCTACCCAAAACATATTTGCAGTGATCATTTTTTGTTCTTCTGCCAATACCCAAAGCGGTACACCCCCGTACCATTTACCATCCTTTACTTTAGCTTTCGAACCCATTGAATATCTCTCGCCCGTACGTTCTTCCAAAAAAGTATTGTTTACCAAACCATGGTGAGATGGGTACATCCCCGTTGCAATGGTGTAATGGTTTGGAAAGGTAACCGACGGGAAACTTGGGATCATTGATTCGGCCAGAACTCCGTTTGCGCTTAGCTTTAATAAGCTATCTGCGTGATAACGTTTTGCATAATCGTAACGAAAACCATCAGCTGAAATCAAAATCACATAAGGCTTTTTTTGCTGTTCTGCTGCATTTTGGCGATCAGCTATAACATGTTCGCTGGTGTCAGTTTGTGCCTGGGCATTGTTGATGATAAAAAATAAGATAATAATCAGGAGAAGCGGAGGGGTATATAAATTTTTCTTCATTTGTTTAGCTGGCATCAATATCATTTACGTTTCGGTTAAAAGCTCAATTCCGCGTCGTAGGCATCGTTTGCCTACTCCTTTCCGTTGCTTTTGAATGAGCAGTTCATAATGGCTTTTTAAATAATGGCAAGCCATTTTCTACTCCGAAACTATTGGCCAAATGTACTAAAACTAAAAATCACAGCATGTTGAAGTGTATAAAATTTATATGAATTTTACCACTCCTTTACTTTAACAAGGATACAGTTTATAGTAGTTTTGGCAATTGCCTTGGTTGTAATCTTTAAAACTGCCTGCTGAAGCATAAGCGCGATCCCGCTCGCACGTATTTTATAACTCCGAACTGGAACAATTAATATTGTTGATTATACCCGCGAAATTTATAACTTCAATAGTTACATAGAACTGCAGGTCATGAAACTCATTTTTACTTTTATAATTGCATTGAATTTCTGTTTTCCAATCGCCGAAGCGATAAATTTGAATCGCATCTGCTATCTGGAAGATGGTGTTTCTGCTGTTGTAAAGGGAGGAAATCATCTCACTGTAAAGGCCAGGTCGGAATCGCTTTCGTTTACAAAGCGTTATGAAGTAGATTTTATTGAGATCAGGCACTGCGATCATCAAAAGCTATCGTTAACCTTCATAAGCGGAAAAAATGCTTTAGATATTGATTTTTATCCGGCCAAAGATGATTGGATTTCGAATAAGGTAACCTTGTTCGGCGCTACCTCAAAATTAAAAAAAGGGCAGACACTGAATGGCAGAGTTTCTTTAAAAAAGTTTAACTTTTACACTGTCGCAGCGCCAATCCTGGAAAAAAAATAGATTGCTACACTCAAGTTTTACTCTTGAATATCACCTGAAGTAAAGTGACTAAGTGATGCTTGTTTTAAGCAGGTTTTGAGCATCGAAAAAGTGATTTAAAGGGCCCTTACCTTCTCCTGTTTTAACCTCTTGCCCTGATATAATCGCCTGCTCCACATAACATTTCGCTTTAGCGATAGCATTTATTAAATCATTCTCCAAAGCAACATAAACCGCAATAGCAGAAGAAAGGGTACAACCCGTTCCATGTGTATTTTGTGTATGGATAGCTGTCGATTTAAAGATTTTATGGTTCCCTGATTGATCAAGGTATACATCAAAAAGATCAGGACCTTTTAAGTGTCCGCCTTTTACTAAAACAGCATGACAGCCAGAACTGATCATTTTTTCGGCGGCTAGTTTCATCTCATCGATGGTTTTTACATTCATACTGGCGAGTATCTCTGCTTCATCCAAATTGGGGGTAATCAGCATTGCTAACGGGAATAATTCCTGCTGAAGCATTGCAATAGTATCGTTTTCAATCAGGCGGTGGCCACTGGTAGAAACCATTACGGGATCAAAAATGATGGGTACGTCCGGGTAATCTTTCAAAGTATGGGCAATGGCCCTTGCCAGCGCTGCAGAATGAACCATGCCGATTTTAATGGCTTTTGGTTTAATGTCATCCATTACTGCTTTGATTTGCCCCTGAACAATTTCTGCAGGAACTTTATGAATCGCTTTTACGCCTAAAGTGTTTTGTACTGTGATGGCTGTAATTGCAGAGGTTCCGTAGCAACCAAGCGCACTGAATGTTTTTAAATCTGCCTGGATACCCGCGCCGCCTCCACTGTCTGATCCGGCAATGGTGAGGATGGAAATATATGTACGATTCCTGCTCATGAAATTCCGCCTGCTACACTATAAATTTCACCCTTAAAATGAGGCTTGACAATGTTCACCGCCATTTTACTTCGCGCTCCGCTCTGGCAGATGAACACCAGTTTTTTATCAGGTGGGAATAAAGAAATATGTTCAGCGAGGTGATAAACTGAAAGATTTTCCCCACCTAGATTGTATTCCTCAAACTCATAATCTTCACGTACATCTATCAAATGCATTTTTTCAGGTGTATTTGCCAGCCAGTGTTTTAAGATATCCAGAGTGATTTCACCATCTACTTGATTTATAGGTTGACTTTCGTCTGTGCTTGGTTTTATTACAGCGTGATTTTGAACGCCTATTTTGAATATACTTAGGCTATTATCCAATGCATTTAGGATGAGTAGTTTGCCAGAGAGTATTTCGCCAAAGCCGCAAATGATCTTAATTGCCTCGTTAGCCATATAAGTACCAATGATTCCCGGCAATATGCCAATGACACCAATTTCCGAGCAATTCGGCACTTCATTGCCTACAGGGGCTTCCGGAAATACATCCCGGTAATTCGGCCCTTGCTGATAATTGAACACAGATACCTGTCCTTCAAACTTGAAGATAGAACCAAAAACGAGTGTTTTGCCCAGTGCTACACAGGTGTCGTTTACAAGATATCTCGTCGGGAAATTATCCGAACCATCAATAATTAAATCATATTGATCAATAAGCTTCGCAGCATTATTGTGTGTGACCCTTTCCTGATGGGCCGTAAGGTGTACAAAGGGGTTAAGCTGTTGCAGTTTCTGTTTGGCTATAGCTGCTTTCGCTTTACCTATGTCAGCCTGTGAATATAAAATCTGTCGGTGCAGGTTGCTCGCATCCACCAAATCATCATCCACAATCCCTATATTACCTACTCCGGCAGCCACCAGATACTGCAACACGGGGCAGCCCAAACCACCAGCACCAATCATGAGTACCTTTGCTGCTTTGAGTTTTTCCTGCCCGTTAATTCCGAGTTCAGGTAAAATAAGCTGGCGGTTATATTGTTTTAGTTCTTCTTTCGTAAGCATGTATATTCAGTTAAGCTAAGCAGCGATCCCAGTCTTTCCAAACGGCTTCGTAACCTTGTGTTGCAATCATTTTAGCAATCTCAGCAGGCGTGCGTTCATCACTGATTTCGAACTGTTCCAGTGATTCCGGTGCCACTACGTAGCCACCGGGATTAGTTTTTGAACCGGCACTAATCGAAGTGATTCCCAACTTAATAATGTGATTTCGAAATGCCGGCGATTCTCTTGTAGAGATGGAGAGTTCTACTTCTTCGTTAAATAAACGGTAAGCGCAAATGAGTTGCACCAGCTCCCGGTCGCTCATCTCCACTTTAGGTTCCAACCCACCGCTAAAGGGCCGGAGCCTCGGAAAAGATAGACTGTATTTGCTCTGCCAGTATTTTTTCTCGAGGTAATTCAGGTGAAGGGCAGTAAAGAAACAATCGGTTCGCCAGTCTTCCAGTCCGATCAATACACCAAGTCCCATTTTATGAATGCCTGCTTTCCCTAATCGGTCTGGCGTTTCTACCCGGTATTTGAAATTCGATTTCTTGCCCTTCGGATGGTGCTTTTTGTAATCTTCCAGATGGTAAGTTTCCTGGTAAACCAATATCGTATTTAAGCCGTATGGTATCAATTGATCATAATCTTCCACATCCATAGGTTGAATTTCCATAGAAATATGGGCGAAGTGTGGTCTGATCAGTTCGAGCACTTTTTTAAAATAATCTACATGCACGTTTAAATTATCCTCCCCGGTTACCAACAATACGTGGTCATAGCCCATCTCTTTCAGTGCCGCAACTTCCTGCATAATTTCCATTGAAGTAAGCGTTTTCCGTTTTATTTTATTGTCGTAACTGAAACCACAATAAGTACAGATGTTGTTGCACTCGTTTGATAAATAAAGCGGAACATACATTTGTAACACCTTGCCGAAACGTTTTTGGGTTAACTGCTGACTAATCACAGCCATTTGCTCCAGGTAGGGCGCTGCGGCCGGAGAAATAAGTGCCTTGAAATCTTCCAAAGTTCGTTTCGGGGAAGCCAAAGCCCGTTCTACATCGGCGGTAGTTTTAGCGTAAATGCTGGCCTTGGTTTCTTCCCAGCTATAGGTTCCGAAAAGGTCGTTAAAGCTATTCATCTAAAAAAGAGGTTAGTGGACTGCTTGCGATGGCATGTGATACAGGTAAAGCTAATCTGGCTTCGAAGGCCATTCTTCCGGCTTCCACAGCTATTTTAAACGCTGCGGCCATTTGGACCGGGTTGCCAGACACTGCAATGGCCGTATTCACCAATACTGCATCGGCACCAATTTCCATGGCCCAGGCCGCATCAGATGGTGAACCAATTCCCGCATCAACAATTACCGGAACATTACTTTGGCTAATGATAATTTCTAAAAAATCGATTGTTTTCAGTCCTTTGTTACTTCCAATCGGCGAACCGAGGGGCATCACCGCACTGGTACCGGCATCTTCCAATCGCTTACACAAAACAGGGTCCGCATGGATGTAGGGCAACACGATAAACCCCTGTTTGGCCAATTCTTCTGTTGCTTTCAGGGTTTCGATAGGATCCGGCATCAGGTATTTCGGATCTGGGTGGATTTCTAGTTTAATCCAGTTGGTTTCTAAGGCTTCACGGGCCAGCTGGGCTGCAAAAACAGCCTCTTTTGCGTTTCTAACTCCAGATGTGTTGGGGAGTAAATTGATGTGCGGATATTTCAAACGGAGCAATAAATCGTCATCTTCATTGTTTTCAATATCCACCCGCTTCAGTGCCACGGTAACCAGTTCTGAACCAGATGCCAGCAATGCTTCCTCCATTAAAGTAGAAGAACTGAATTTTCCCGTACCTGTAAACAAGCGTGAACGGAATGTTTTATCGGCGATGTGTAACATGTATTAAGCTTCTTTTAAAGAGGTGTTATTGATGTGTTCATAAATCTCTGCAACCGTAGCCGCCGGATCAGTAGCATAGGTGATCGTTCCCGAAACCGCAACGCCATAAAGGCCAGTTTCCATAATTTTTTTAATATCCTGCGTCTCTATGCCGCCAATAGCAATAATTGGCGTTTTAATTCCTGCCTGATCAACTCGATTAAGTATTTCTGCATAGCCTTCCAAACCCAAAATGGGACTCAGCTTTTGCTTGGTTTTGGTAAAGCGATAGGGGCCAAGGCCGATGTAATCCACGCCTTCAGCCACCCGTTGTTGAACATGTTCAAACGTATTTGCAGTGCCTCCGATAATCATTTTGGTACCAACCAGTTTGCGTGCCTCTTGTACGGGCCTGTCATCTAAACCCAGGTGAAGGCCATGTGCACCCGCTTCCAGGGCAATTTCCGGGTAATCATTTACAATCAGTTTTGCGCCATATTCATTGCATAAGGCGACTGCCTTGAAGGCATATTGCAAAATGTTTTCTTTCGGTTCAAACTTTACCCGCAGTTGTATCCACTTGGCACCAGCTTCCAGCGCAGCTTTAATTGCTGTTAAATGCGTGCCGTTTTCGGGCTGCTGGGAGATATAATGAAGTCTGTCTATCATTTTCTAAAATTTATTATTTTATTCAGGTTTTGGAAACTGGTTACTGCCTGTTCAGGCTGTTTCCAGATAGTACCCAACACAGCAGCACCATCAAATTGCATCTGCCTGATCTGCCGGATGTTTTGTGCGTCAACTCCACCCAAAGCGATTACTGCCGGCTGTGCGTTCACCTTTTGTAAAATGAATCCTTTTGCCAGTTTACTTTCATAACCTGGCTTAGAAATACTGTCAAACACCGGACTAAAAAAAACGTAATCAAAAGCTGTTAAATGTGGTAGCGCTGTAAGCTCGTGCATCGCTGTACTACAAGTGAAGCCTTCTTGTTTCAATTTAATGATCTCCGCTTCACTACTATCGAAACGATGTTTTTCTGGATAATGCAGGCGTTTCGTACTGATCTCATTGGCGATAGCGTAGTGTTGATGTAAGGCGATATGTGGGTGGAATGCAGGATCAATATCTTTCAATAAATCCAGACACTGATGGTCACTCCAGCCTGGTTTGCGCAAATGAAAACGGGTCATTCCGGCCTCGAAAAGCTGGTTGATGATTTTCGCTTCATTTGCGATTGCTTCAGGATTGGAGAGGACAATCAATTCCATTATAAATAAATTTCGCTTCCTTTTTCTGTAAATTCCTTTGATTTCTCGGCCATGCCTTTTGCCAGTACATCTTCTTCACCCATGCCGTTTTCTTTGGCATATTCCCTCACATCCTGGGTAATTTTCATCGAACAGAAGTTTGGTCCGCACATGGAACAGAAGTGTGCAATCTTGGCACCTTCAGCAGGTAATGTTTCATCATGGAACTCTTTAGCGGTATCCGGATCAAGTGAAAGGTTAAACTGGTCTTCCCACCTGAATTCGAAACGGGCTTTACTTAAAGCATTATCGCGGTATTGCGCACCAGGATGTCCTTTAGCCAAATCTGCAGCATGGGCAGCGATTTTATAGGTAATTACACCATCTTTTACATCTTTTTTATTGGGTAAACCCAGGTGTTCTTTTGGGGTAACGTAACACAACATAGCCGTTCCGAACCAGCCAATCATGGCCGCGCCAATTGCTGAAGTAATATGATCATAACCCGGAGCAATATCTGTAGTTAGCGGACCTAAGGTGTAAAAAGGCGCTTCAGAACAGTGTTGCAATTGTTTCTCCATGTTCTCTTTTATCAGGTGCATAGGTACGTGACCAGGCCCTTCGATAATGGTTTGCACATCATGTTTCCAGGCAATTTTAGTCAATTCGCCCAAGGTTTCCAGCTCACCAAACTGTGCCGCATCATTTGCATCTGCAATACAACCTGGCCGCAGGCCATCGCCCAGCGAGAAGGAAACATCATAGGCTTTCATGATCTCGCAGATTTCCTCAAAATGTGTATACAGGAAATTTTCTTTGTGATGCGCCAGGCACCATTTTGCCATAATAGAGCCCCCGCGGGAAACAATTCCGGTAATGCGTTTGGCCGTTAAAGGTACGTAGCGCAACAATACACCGGCATGTATAGTGAAATAATCAACGCCTTGTTCAGCCTGCTCAATCAATGTATCGCGGAATAACTCCCAGGTCAAATCTTCGGCCTTGCCGTTCACTTTTTCTAAAGCCTGGTAAATGGGTACCGTACCAATCGGCACCGGCGAGTTGCGGATAATCCATTCGCGGGTTTCGTGGATATTCTTTCCGGTAGAAAGATCCATGATGGTATCAGCTCCCCAACGGCAGGCCCAAACTGCTTTCTCCACTTCCTCTTCAATGCTGGAGGTTACGGCAGAGTTGCCAATATTCGCATTTATTTTTACCAGGAAGTTACGCCCGATAATCATGGGTTCTATCTCAGGGTGATTAATATTACAGGGAATTACCGCGCGTCCAGCTGCCACTTCCTGCCGAACAAATTCTGCAGTGATGGCCCCTTTAGGTGTATTGGCACCGAAACTATGGCCCTGATGTTGATGGTTCATAATGTCATACTGGTCATTCAGCTGCTCTTTCAACAGATCGATCCGCTGGTTTTCGCGAATGGCAATGTATTCCATTTCGGGCGTAATAATGCCTTTTTTGGCGTAATGCATTTGCGATACATTCATCCCTGCTTTTGCGCGAAAAGGTTTGGTTGTGTGGTTAAAGCGTAAGTGGTCAAGGCTTTGATCGTGCAGACGCTGTTGTCCATAATCAGACGAAATATAATCCAGCGGCTCCACATCACCCCTGGCTATAATCCACTTTTCACGTAAACGGG
>Ga0157370_10009941_pt1 | contig 10069 bp, 5 predicted proteins | sample C35metaG_FD_113463 | JGI IMG/M metagenome (GOLD analysis project Ga0157370, IMG submission 113463) | Corn rhizosphere microbial communities from Kellogg Biological Station, Michigan, USA - C3-5 metaG | ecosystem: Host-associated > Plants > Roots > Rhizosphere > Soil | place: USA: Michigan... | reverse complement strand
CTCGAGGCCACGGCTTCGGCACGCGCGCGGCGGGAGCTGACGGCGCTCGTTCAGAGAGCGCCGAAGGTTGCGCAGCTGCGCGAGGGCTCGGCGCTGCGCGAGGTGCCGGTGGAGACGGTGCAGGCCGGGGACGTGGTGGCCGTGCGCGCGGGTGAGGTGATCCCGGTGGACGGCACGGTGGTGAGCCAGGAGGCGGTGGTGGACACGAGCACGCTCACCGGCGAGCCGCTGCCCGTGTCGCTGCGGGCGGGCATGCCGGTGCTGAGCGGCACGGCCAACGCCGGTGCGCCCTTCGACGTTCGCGCCGACCGTCCGGCCGCCGAGAGTGCGTATTCCGCCCTCGTCCGGCTGGTGGAGCAGGCGCAGAGCCAGCGCGCGCCGATGGTGCGCATGGCCGACCGCTACGCGGGCTACTTCCTGCCCGCCACGCTGGTGCTGGCGGGCGTGGCGTGGGGCGTGAGCGGCGACCCGGTCCGGGCTCTGGCCGTGCTCGTGGTGGCTACGCCCTGCCCTCTGATCCTCGCGGCGCCGATCGCGCTCGTGTCCGGTGTGTCGTCCGCGGCGAGGGCCGGCGTGATCGTGAAGGGCACGGGCCCGATCGAGACGCTGGGCGAGGCCCGCACCGTGCTCTTCGACAAGACCGGCACGCTGACCGTCGGCACGCCCGAGGTCCGGGAGATCCTGACCACGGCGGACGTCGATCCCTCGGAGCTTCTACGGCTTGCGGCATCGGTCGATCGCATGTCGGCGCACGTGCTCGGCGAGGCGCTGGTATCCGCCGCCGAGGAGGCCCAACTCACGCTGCTGGACACCTCGAGCGTGTCCGAGGATCCGGGACAGGGCATCGCGGCCGACGTCGACGGCCATCGAGTCGCGGTGGGCAGCGGCCACTTCCTCCGCGCCAGCGGCTACCCGGCGGAGGAGGTGGCGGGCGCCGGCCTGCTGGGCGACCGCCAGTCCGGCGAGGCGCGCGTGCTGGTGGGGATCGACGGCAAGCTCGCCGGCGCGATCGTGATGGCGGACGAGCTGCGCCCGGACGCGCACCGGATCGTGGAGCGCCTCCGCGGCGAGGGCATCAGCCACGTGGCGATGGTGTCGGGCGATCGCCGCTCGGTGGCGGAGCGGATCGGCGGGGAGCTGGGCGTGGACCGCGTGTACTCGGAGCTCTCACCGGAGGGCAAGCTCGAAGTGATCGAGCAGCTGCGTGCCGGCGGGCGCTTTCTCCCGCTCGTGATGGTGGGGGACGGGGTGAATGACGCGCCGGCGCTCGCGCTCGCCGACCTGGGCATCGCGATGGGCGCGGCGGGCGCCACCGTGTCCTCCGAGACGGCGGACGCCGTGATCACGGTGGACCGCGTGGACCGGGTGGCCGACGCCGTCCACATCGGACGGCGGGCGCTGCACATCGCGCGCCAGAGCGTGCTGGTGGGCATGGGCCTGAGCATCGCCGCCATGGGAGTGGCCGCGGCCGGCTACCTGGCTCCGGTGGCGGGCGCGCTGCTTCAGGAGGGGATCGACCTGGCGGTGATCCTCAACGCGCTGCGCGCCCGGACCGGCTGACCGCCGGCGCCTGGTAGCGCAGCCTCAGGCGCGGATTACTACGTACGTGGTCGGGCAGTAAAAGCCGATTCGCTGCGGCGCCCGCGGATTTAGCTTGCAACCACTGTCCAACGGGGAGCAACGATGATCCGTACAGCGCGCGCATCGATCAAGAATCCGAAGACCGCCATCGCGGTCTGGTTAGTGCTTGTCGCGGTGCTGGGCTACGCGGGCAGCCAGATAGGCGACCGCTTCTCCCCGTCGATCCTGGTCGTGAAGGGCACCGAGTCCGCGCGGGCGCAGGACATCGCCACGAGCCGGTTCGGCAACAGCGTGCTCGTGCCGGTCATGCTCACCGGGCCCGCCAGGCAGCTCGACGCTCAGGGTCCCGCCCTCGTGAGCGCGCTACGCGCGCGCCCGGACGCGCGGGTGCTGTCGCCGTGGGACAAGGGAACCGGCGCGGCCTCCCAGCTGCGGCCACGCCCCGGCGTCGCCACGATCGTGACCGCCGTCGAGCGTCCTGAGAAGACGGTGGCAAACACCATCCAGCCGCAGATCGACCGGACGGTGCGCCAGTACGTGAACGCGCCGGTGGAGGCGTACGTGACGGGCCAGCCGTCGATCGACCGCGCGCTGCGCAGCCAGGCGATCTCGACCACGCGCACGGCGATCCTGATCGCGCTCCCAACCATCTTCCTGCTGTGCGCGGTGCTGTTCGGCACCCCCGTGGTGGCCGCCCTGGTGACGGCGCTCGCGGGCTCGGTGCTGGCGGTGGGCTACGGGCTCACGGCGCTGGTCGCGAGGGTCATCGACGTCGACCCGGTGGCTGTCGCAGGCGGCGCGATCATCGGCCTCGTCCTCAGCACCTGCTTCGGCCTCGTGATCGAATCGCGCTACAGGGAGGAGCGGCGCCGCCGCGGCACCGGCAGCTTCCGTGCCAGCGCCAGGGTGGCCGTGGCCGGCGCCGGGCGCACGGTGCTGCTCGGCGGCACCGCGGTGGTGGCGATGATGATCATCGCCACGCTGCTCTCCACCACGGAGATCCTCAACTCGATCGGCATCAGCGCGGTCATCACCGCGGCGGTGGCCACGGTGGCCTCCGTCACGGTCCTGCCCGCCGCATTGGTTCTCCTGGGCGGGCGTATCGACGCCTTCAGCTTCCGCGGCCTGGGCGACCGGCTCACGTCCCGGCTTCCGCAGCAGGTGCCGGGCCGCCTGATCCGGCACCCGGCGGTGATCGGCGGCATCACCTTCCTGCTGCTGGCGGCGCTCTCGCTGCCGGTGCTCAAGCTGCGCTCCGGTCCCCCCGACCCCAAGTACCTGCCCAGCGACAACAGCGCTCGGCTGGCGTACGAGGCGGTCTCGCGCGAGATGGGGCCGGGCTTCGTTACGCCGTTCGAGGTGATCGTTGCCAAGGACCAGGGCACGATCGCCACGCGGCAGTTCCTGGCGGAACTCGCCCGCTACCAGTCCCAGCTGGCGGGCGATCCGGCCGTGGTGTCGGTGGTGGGCCCCGGCACGCTGGCCGGGAACGCGAATGAGCTCCAGGGCGTGCCGCAGGGCCTGAACACCGCGGCCAAGACGGCGACCAAGAGCAAGAAAGACCTGAAGACGCTGATCGCCGGTCTTGGACAGGCGGGCGACGGGGTGCAGCAGCTGCGCACCGGCCTGGCGGACGCATCCGCCGGCGCCGCCCAGCTCAACTCCGGCTCGGGGCAGGCCGCAGCCGGCTCGACGCAGCTCAGTGGCGGGCTCGCCGCGGCCAGCACCGGCGCCCAGCAGCTCGTTACCGGGCTCGACCAGGCCAGCGCCGGGGCGGACCAGCTCGCCAAGGGCTCGGCCAGCGCGTCCACGGGCTCGAAGGAGCTGGCCAAGCAGCTCGGCGTGGCCTCGTCCGGCGTGAGCGCCGGGCTTCCGGTCCTGAAGGGCCTCGCGGCCGACCTCGGCAAGAACGCCTCCGAGGCGGGCCGCCTCAGCACGCTCGCGAAGAGCGCCAACAGTAGTGTCAACTCCGCTCTCGGCGCCCTCCAGTCGATGACCACCGGCAAGTCCGATCCGCAGTACTCCGCCGCGGTGAGCGCGCTCCAGGACGCCGCCTCGGCCACCGGCGGCGTGGCAAACAGCGCCGGCTCGCTGGGGTCTGGGGTGGCCGCCAACTCGAACGTGATGAACGCCGCGCTCGGGCAGCTCACCCAGCTCCAGTCCGGCCTCGTCCAGCTCAAGGCGGGGGCGGACAAGCTCTCGAAGGGCGTCGCTCAGATCGCGGGCGGCAACGCCGGCCTGTCGGGCGGCCTGCACAAGCTATCGTCGGGCGGCCATGAGCTGTCGGCCGGGCTGACCAAGCTCACCGCCGGCGCCCAGCAGCTCCAGGCCGGGCTCGGCACGCTGCACGGAGGCACCGGCCAGCTGGCCAGCGGGCTCTCCGGCGGCGTTACCCAGAGCGCACCGCTGCAGTCCGGCATGAGCCAGATCACCGCCGCGGTGATCCACAGCCGCAAGACCATCCCGTCCACCGCGGCCGTGCAGCAGCTCCACCAGCAGTCGCCCCACCTGTTCGACTCCGGCTACTTCGTCCTGGCGGCGCTGCAGGGGGCGCCGCAGGCCTCTCGCCAGGCCGCCGGGTTCACCGTGAACGTCGAGCAGGGCGGCGCCGCCGGGCGCATCACCGTCGTGCCCGCCTGGGGAGTGAACGACCCTCGCACCCGCGCCCTGGCCGATCGGCTGAGCGCCTCCGCGGCTGCCTTCGCCAAGCGCACGGGCACCCAGGCCGCGATCGGCGGCAACGCCGCATCGCTGATCCAGTACCGCGGCGTTGCGGCGTCCAAGCTGCCCGCAGTGATCGCGGGGCTCGCGCTGTTCACCTACCTGCTGCTCCTGGTGGTCACGCGGTCCCTGGTGCTGCCGCTCGTGGCGGTGGTCTTCAACATCGCCACAGCCGGCGCCACGTTCGGCCTGCTCACCCTGCTGTTCGGCAGCCACTCGCCGGTGCTCGACGGCCCCGGGTTCATGGACCCGGTCACGATCATCTCCACCGCCACGGTGGTGCTGGCGCTGTCGGCCGTCTATGAGGTGTTCGTGCTCGGCAGCTCGCGCGAGCACTACGACGCCGGCGGCACCGAGGAGGCCGCCTACTACGGCATCAACCGCACCTGGTCGGTCGTCACGCTCGCCACCGTGCCGATGCTGGCCGCGACGCTGCTCTTCGCTCCAACCATGCTCACGATCGTGCGCGAGTTGGCGATCGGAACGCTGATTGCGATCCTGATCAACGCCACGGTGGTGCGACTCGTGCTGCTGCCGGCCGCGATGGCGATGCTCGGCCGCTTCAACTGGTGGCTGCCCGGCTGGATCGGCCGCGCCCTCCCCAAAGTCCGCTTCGGCGGTACCCGACTCAAGACGTGAAGGTGAACCCGATGACAACCCAAGCTGCCCCCGCCTCCACCCAGATCTCCACCCTCGCGGAGCTTGCCGGCCACAGGGCCGCGCGGCACAGCGGGCCCGCTCTGCGGCACAAGACCGAGCGCGGCTGGGAGGACATCTCGTACGCCGAGCTGGGTCTGACGGCTGGAGAGATCGCCAGGGGCCTGATCGCGCTGGGTATCGAGCGCGGCGACCGCGTGTCGATCCTGGGCAACACCCGGCCTGAGTGGACGCTGTGCGACCTCGGGGCGCTGGCGGCCGGCACCACCGTGGCGCCGATCTACCAGACCAACTCGCCGGAGGAGTGCCAGTACGTGCTCACGCACTCCGAGGCGCGGGTCGTCTTCTGCGAGGAGGAGCAGCTCGAGAAGATCGACCAGATACGCGAGCGCTGCCCGGCGCTCGAGCACGTGATCGTCTTCGAGCGCAGGGTGGGCGAGGACATCTCGCTCGACGAACTGCGCCAGCTCGGCGCCGAGGTGACCGACTCGGCGCTTGACGAGCGCGTGGCGGCCGTGGCCCCCAACGACATCGCCACGCTCGTCTACACCTCGGGCACCACCGGCCCGCCCAAGGGCTGCATGCTCACGCACGCCAACTTCCTGGCGACGATGGAGATGTACCTCCAGCAGGTCGAGTTCGACGACACGCACACGGTCTTCATGTTCCTGCCCCTGGCGCACTCGCTGGCCCGCGTGACGCAGATGGTCGCGCTCCAGGTGGGAGCGACGATCGCCTACTGGACGCGGGATCCCAAGAGGCTGCTGGAGGACATCGCGGAGGTGCGGCCGAGCCACCTCCCATCCGTTCCCCGCGTGTTCGAGAAGATCCACACGGCGGCACTGAGCGGCATCGAGGACCAGCAGTTCGCCAAGCGGCTGATGGCGCGCTGGGCTCTCGAGACCGGCCGCCGCGCGCGGTCCGTGGAACGTCGCGGCAAGCAGCTCGGGCGTCTCGGCAGAAGCCGTCGCGGTATCGCCGATCGCCTGGTGCTCGGCAAGGTCCGGGACCTCTTCGGCGGCCAGCTCCAGCTCGCGCTGAGCGGCGCCGCCCCGATCGCCAAGGACGTGCTCGAGTTCTTCGATTCGTGCGGAATCCCGATCCTCGAGGGCTACGGCATGACGGAGAGCACCGCCGCGGCCACGCTCAACACCAAGGAATCACAGCGCTTCGGCAGCGTCGGCAAGCCGCTGCCGGGCACGGAGGTCCGCACAGCTCCCGACGGGGAGATCCTGCTCTCCGGGCCTCACGTGTTCGCGGGCTACTTCAAGGACCCGGAGGCCACGAGTGAGACGTTCGACGACGGCTGGCTCCGCACCGGCGATCTGGGCCACATAGATCCCGAGGGCTTCGTCTCGATCACCGGCCGCAAGAAGGACATCATCATCACCTCGAGCGGCAAGAACATCACGCCGACCAACATCGAGAACCAGCTCAAGGAGAGCCGCTGGATCTCCGAGGCCGTGGTGTACGGCGACGGCCGGCCGTACCTCGTCGCGCTCATCACGCTCGACAGCGACGAGCTGCCCGCCCTCGCGGAGAGGGCCGGCGTAGCCCCCGACGTCGCGACGATGGCTCACGACGATCGCGTCCGGGCCGAGATCCAGCGCGAGGTTGACCGCGCGAACGAGCACTTCGCGCGGATTGAGCAGGTCAAGCGCTTCACCATCCTCGACCACGAGCTATCGCAGGCCGCGGGCGAGCTGACCCCGACCCTCAAGGTCAAGCGCAGCGTCGTCTACGACAAGTACGGGTCCAAGCTGGCCGCCCTGTACGAGTGAGGAGAACACCATGACCGAGCACGTGAGCCCGCTGGACGCGACCTTCCTCGAGCTCGAGGAGGCCGACGAGTCGGCGCATATGCACATCGGCGGATTGCTCGTGTTCGAGCCTCTCGACGGTCAGGCGGCGCCAGCTCTGGAGGACGTCCGCACGCACCTCGACGCTCGGCTCGGCTCGCTGCCGCGCTACCGCCAGCGACTGTCGGACCAGCACACCGGCGGGATCGGCTGGCCATGCTGGCAGGCGGACGCCCGGTTCGACATCTCGAACCACGTGCATCGCGCTGCCCTGCCGAGTCCCGGCGGCGACCGCGAGCTGATGGACTGGCTCGGCGACTACTGGTCGCACAGGCTGGACAGGCGGCTGCCGCTCTGGGACGCGGTGCTCCTGGAGGGGCTCGAGGGCGGGCGCTGGGCGCTCGTCACGAAGACCCATCACTGCATGGTGGACGGGGTCGGGTCGATCGACGTCGGGCACGTGCTGCTCGATCCGTCGCCCGAGCCGCGCGCTCCGTTCGACTTCGCGCCGGCCGACCCGGCTCCGGAGGCCGACGCCGAGCACTCCGTATTCCTGCGCTTCCCGGCAGCGGTGGCGGGCGCAGCGCGCGCCGGCGCGAGCCTGGCATTGCATCCGTCCAAGCTCGCGAAGATGGCCGGCCAGGCCCGCGCGCTCGGCGACCTGCTCGTGCGCGACGAGGTCATCCCCGCACCGCACACGAGCCTCAACGAGCCGATCGGCGTGCTGCGTCGCTTCGACGTCGTGCGTGTCCCGCTGGCCGACCTCAAGCTCATCAAGTCCCGGCTTGGCGGAACGGTCAACGACGTGGCTCTGGCGGCCACCGCGGGCGGGCTGCGCAAGCTGCTCGTCGCGCGCGGCGAGGAGCCACCCGGACGCGGTATGCGTGCGATGGTGCCTGTCAACGTCAGGCAGGCGGGGGAGACGCTCGCCCTCGGCAACCGGATCACCTCGCTGTTCGTGGAGCTGCCGGTGGCGGATGAGGCGCCGCTGGTGCGCTACGGCCACGCGGTCGCGGCGGCCGAGCAGCTCAAGGCCGGCACCCAGGCGGTCGGCGGCGAGACGCTGCTGTCCCTCACCGGCCACGCCCCGCCCGTCCTGCACGTGATGCTCGCGCAGTCGCTGTTCGCCTCGCGCCTCTTCAACATCACGGTCACCAACGTGCCGGGCCCGCAGCTGCCGCTCTACGCGCTCGGGTCGAAGCTCGTGGAGGTAGCCGGTCTAGTGCCGCTCGCCGCCGAGCACGCCGTGGGCGTGGCGATCCTCAGCTACGAGGGCCACGTTACGTTCGGCCTGATCGCCGACCGCGACACCGTGCCCGACCTGGACGTGCTGAGGGACGGGATCGAGGAGTCGCTCGACGAGCTGCTCGAGCTGGCCCGCGCCCGGCCGGAGAACACGGTGGCTGTTCCGTGAGCACGCTCTACGGCACCGGGCAGGTCGCGATCTTCGGGCCGCATCCGCTCGTGTCGATCACGCTCGAGCTGCACGACGACACGGGCGACGACGTCCACGTCCACCTCGGCGGCCAGGGCGTGTGGGTGGCCCGGATGGCCGCCGAGCTGGGCGCGCATCCGGTTCTGTGCGCCTTCTCGGGCGGCGAGACGGGTGTGCTCGTGGAGGCGATGCTGGGGCGGATCCCCTGCTCGCGCCCGCTCGTGCGGACGGCCGCGCCGAGCGGCTGCTACGTGACCGATCGCCGCGACGGCGTGCGCAACGTGCTCGCCAGGCGCCTCAGCGATCCGCCGACGAGGCACGAGGTGGACGATCTCGTGGCCACCACCTGTGTTGCGGCCCTCGAAAGCGACGCTCTCGTGGTCTGCAACCCCTACCCGGGCGATGCCCTGCCGACCGAGGCCTACGGCACGCTCGTGGAGGCGGCGCGCGACAACGAGGTGCCGGTGCTGGTGGACCTGTCCACGCCCAGGCTGGACAGCGCCCTGGAGGGGCGGCCCACCCTCGTGAAGCTGAACGACTGGGAGCTGGCCGAGTACGTGAAGGGCCCGGTCGGCACGCCGAGCCAGCTGCGCGCCGCGGCGGAGCGCATCCGCGACCGCGGTGCCGAGATCGTGGTGGTCACGCGCGGCGGCCAGCCGGCGCTGGTGCTTCGCGGAGACGATGCTTGGGAGCTCGTGCCGCCGCACTTCGAGCGCGGCTCGCGCGAGGGCTGTGGCGACACGATGATGGGCGCGATCGCGGCGGGGTGGGTGAGGGGGCTCGACTGGCAGGAATCGCTCACGCTCGGTGCCGCGGCCGGCGCCGTGAACTTCCTGCGCCACGGCCTTGGCACCGGCTCGCGCGCTCTTGTGCAGGAGATGCGCGAGCGGATCGCGCTCGTCCCGTTCAGCGAGAGCGGTACGGCGCTTTCACAGCTCCACCGCTGACGATCGCCTGAGGCGCGCGACGCTTGATCCAGTCGATGTGCCGGGCGAGCGCGTCGACGGCGGCCAGGCGCTCGTAGCCCTGGGTCAGCCGCACCGGCCGGCCGATGCTGGCGGAATGGGCGTCGCTTCCCAGCACGTGCACGAGGCCGCGCTCGGCCAGTTCGCTCACGGCGGCCGGGTGGCCCTCCGCCAGGTACTGCGCGGTGAGCTGCACGAGCGCGCCGGCCTGCACGAGTCGCGCGAGCAGGTCGGGCGCCTGCGAATCGAGGTGACGTTCCGGGTGCGCGATCAAGGTCCGAAAGCCGAGAGCCGTGAGCTGTGAGGCGGTCTCTTCCAGCGACTCGGACAGTGGCCCGGGCGCCGGCTCCACGAGGATCCAGCGCCCGCCGCCGAGGGCAAGCTGCTCGAGCTCGTCCGCCGCGAGCATGCGCGCGTCCTCCTCGCTCACCTCGCCGCCCTGCACCACTCGCACGCGTAGGCCCGCCCGCTCGTACTCGCGGTTGACCGCCTGCACCCGGTGCGCCAGCTCGTCGATCGGCACGGAATGGTCGTGCCGGATGTGCGGGGTGGCGCAGATCATCGCGATCCCGTCGGCGTCAGCCTGCCGGCCCATGGCGACGCTGTCGGCCATGTCGGCGGCGCCATCGTCCACGCCCGGCAGCACGTGGCAGTGCAGGTCGATCAAGCCGCTCAGATCGACTCGGGCACCATGTGGATCGCGCCGCACGGGCACTCCTCGGCGCACATCCCGCAGCCCTTGCAGTAGTCGTAGTCGATCTCGTAGGCGTAGGGCGTGCCGCCGTCCAGCTTGATCACGGCGTTGTCGGGGCGGACGCCGTAGCAGTGGTCGCAGGCGAAGCGGTGGCGGCAGGACAGCCAGCGCCGCGCCTCAAACAGCGCGTTCGACTCGTCGAGCCCCCCAACAACCT
>Ga0157370_10009940_pt1 | contig 10072 bp, 10 predicted proteins | sample C35metaG_FD_113463 | JGI IMG/M metagenome (GOLD analysis project Ga0157370, IMG submission 113463) | Corn rhizosphere microbial communities from Kellogg Biological Station, Michigan, USA - C3-5 metaG | ecosystem: Host-associated > Plants > Roots > Rhizosphere > Soil | place: USA: Michigan... | reverse complement strand
CCCTGCTCGGCGAGGGCGCGGAAACCGGGATCGAGCTTGCCATGGAGCTGGCTCGGGATCTGGCGCAGGCGGGTGGCGAAGCTGCCGATCCAGAGCGGTTCGAAGGCGAGCTGCAATGGCTCGATCAGTGGCCCGACTTCCTCGACATGCGCGCCCAGCGCTTCGAAGTGTGTGGCCGCTTTCGCCACCAGATCGCGCACCTCGGGATCGGCTTTCACATGGCCGAGGTCGAGACTGAGCCCGATCCTCCAGCCGCGCACGCCGTCATCGAGGCCGACCGTGTAGTCACGCGGATCGGGTGGCAGCGAGCGCCAGTCGCTTGGATCGGGACCGGCGGTGATGTTCAACGCCAGCGCGCTGTCGAGCACGCTGCGCGCCAACACGCCCTGGCTCACCACGTCAGCGAAGGGCGCATCGGCCGGGTACTGGGCGATGCGGCCGAACGACGGTTTCAGGCCGACGAGGCCGGTGTGCGCCGAGGGGATGCGGATCGAGCCGCCGCCGTCGTTGCCGTGATTGAACGGCGCCACGCCCGCCGCCGTCATCGCGGCGGCGCCGCCAGAGGAGCCGCCCGGCGTATGGGCGAGGTTCCAGGGGCTGCGGGTGGTGCCTTGCAAAGGCGAGTCGGTAAGCGCCTTCCAGCCGAATTCGGGCGTCGTCGTCTTGCCCAGGATCGGCATGCCGGCGGCCCGCAGGCGCGCGGCGACCGGCGCATCCTCGGCAGCGGGTGTCTCGTCCGTCGCATGCGAGCCGTACCGTGTCGGCCAGCGCTTGACGGTCGTCGTGTCCTTGATCGAGGTCGGCACACCGTCCAGCGGCGACAGGGGTTCGCCTTTCCTCCAGCGCGCCTCCGAAGCCTGCGCTGCTTCGAGCGCCCCCTTGTGATCGATCAGCACGAGGAAATTGAGATGCGGCTGAAGGCGTTCGGCCCGCGCCAGCGACTGCTTCGTGACCTCGACCGGAGAAAGCTCCTTCCTCGCGTAGCGCCGGCCCAACTCGGAGGCGGCCCACCAGACCAGATCGTCGGACATGGATGTATGCTCTTCCCGCAGTGCAACAGGGTGTTCAGGAGTGGCGCAGTTTCTGCCGGGTCGGATCGCCCGTCGAGCATTCCGTGACCGACGTTCGGCTGTCGAAAATCAGTTGGCGTGCGTCTGTTCCAGGCGACCGCCTGCCCTTAAGCTCGCCGCCGAAGCGCGGAGGGGAAGGGCATGGTCGAGCTGAAGCTGGGTGGCGCCACCGTCACTCGCATCGAGGAAAGCTACGAACCCAACTTCGAGGCTCAAAAGTTCTTTCCGGCCTGGAACGCCGACGTCGTGCGCCAGCACCGCCACTGGCTTTCGCCCAACCACTACGACGAAGCCTCGGGCTTTCTGAAGCTCAGTGTCCATAGCTGGCTGATCAAAGTCGGCGGCAAGCGCATCCTGATCGATACTTGCGTCGGTAATCACAAGCCCAGGGCCTACCGTCCGAAATGGCACATGATGGAGACCAGGTATCTCGAGCGGTTGGCGGCGGCGGGGGTGAAGCCGGACGAGATCGACATGGTGATGTGCACGCACCTACATGTCGACCATGTCGGCTGGAACACGCGGCTCGACAACGGCCGCTGGGTGCCGACCTTCAAGAACGCGCAGTACGTCTTCAGCCGAGAGGACTACGACTTCTACCAGAAGCTCGACAAGGATCCGGAGAAGGGGCCGGCGAACGGCGGCTCGTTCCGCGATTCCGTGCTGCCGGTGGTCGAGGCCGGGCTTGCCCAAATGGTGACGGGCGCCCAGGCGCTCGACGAGAGCCTGAACGTCGAGCCGGCACCCGGCCATACGCCCGGTACGATCGCCATCAAGTTCGAATCGAAAGGCGAGAAGGCGCTATTCTGCGGTGACATCCTGCATCACGCGCTGCAGGTCTATCACCCCGAATGGAACAGCTTCGCCTGTCTCGACCAGGACAATGCGCGCAAGAGCAGACGGACGGCGCTGGAACATTGCGCCGGCACGGGTGCCAGATTGCTGCCTTGTCATTTCGGCGCGCCTTTCACCTGCCATATCGACTCGAAAGCCGGCGGCTTCGCGCCGCGCTTCGACGGCAGGTTCTGACCGGTCATTTCAAAGGGAGGAGAGCATGATCTACGAAATGCGTGTCTATCGCTGCGTGCCGGGCCGGCTGCCGGCACTGCTCAATCGCTTCGCCAATATCACGCTGAAGCTTTGGGACAAGCACGGCATCAAGCAGGCGGGCTTCTTCACCACGCTGGTGGGCGAATCGAACCAGGAGCTGACCTACTTCCTGCAATGGGAGTCGCTTGCCGACCGCGAGAAGAAATGGAACGCCTTTGCCGCCGATCCCGAGTGGCACGCCAAGCGCGCCGAGACGGAGAAGGACGGCCAGATCGTCGCCAATGTCGCCAACCAGTTCCTGGCGCCGACGGCCTTCTCCTCGGTCAAGTAGCCGCTGGGCCTATGCCTGTCGTCAAGACGGTCGACGGCGCGTTGCACTATGACGCCGTCGACATCGTCGCCCCGTGGCAGACAAAGGGGCTGCCGATCGTGTTCCACCACGGCATCGGCAGCAGCGCGATGCTGTGGCGCGGTTGGTTTCCGGCGCTGATCGACCGCTATCCGGTGATCGCGTTCGATATGCGCGGCTGTGGGCGTTCGGTGCAGCCGGCGGCGGACTTCAAGTGGTCGCTCCAACGCATGGTCGACGATCTGTTCGCCGTGGCCGATGCAGCCGGTCTCGAGCGCTTCCATCTCGTGGGTGAGTCGCTCGGCGGCACGGTGGCGCTTGCCGCGGCGATCGAGCGGCCCGACAGGATTGCGACCCTGACCGTCAGCAACGGTGCGCATCTCGGATCGTCGATCCAACGGGTCGAGGTTTGGCGTGGGCAGCTCGACCGCGGCGACTCGGCCGGCTGGTCGCGCGCCTTCATGCCCGACCGCTTCCATCCGGGCGCACTGGATGCGGAGCGGGAGGCCTGGTTCGAGGCGCAGCAGGCGGAATGGCCGCGCGATACGATCCTGAACATCCTCGGCGTCCTGGTCGGCACCGACCTCACGCCACGCCTCGAGAACATCCGCTGTCCGGTGCTGCTTTTGCATCCGGATGGCAGCCCGTTCATTCCCGTGCCGGTGATGGCCGAGCTGCACAGGCTGCTGCCCGACGCGCGACTGAACGTCGTCGGGCCGGCACGGCACGGCCTGCCTTTCTCGCATGCTTCGCAGTGTGCGGGCTTGTTGCCCTCCTTCCTCGACAGTCGGGCTTAGACGGCGCTGACGGTCCGTATCGCCGGGGCAGTCGTCATATGCAGGGCGAGTCGCTTGCGGTCGGCTTCGGGTCGAATGAACAGGAAGCCGATCAGGCCGCCGGCGATCATCAGGCAGCCCATGATCAGGTAGCCGAACTCGTATCCCGCGACCGGCGTGGCAGCGTCCTGGATGACCTTGCCCATGACGAAGGGCGCGATGATGCCCGCCAGGGTGTAGAACGCCCCGGACGTGGCAAGCATCGCCGCCCGCTGCGGATGGGGGGTCAGCTCGCTGACGATCATCGGCAGGACGACGTAAACCGTGCTGCCGATCGCCGAGCCGAAGATGAGAAGAGCGAGGTTGAGAGCAGGCGACGGCAGGCTGCCCACGAACGGCATGAGGCAACCGCCCAGCATCAAGGTGGCGGCGGGAAACATGCCGCGTGCCAGTCGGCTCGAAGTGCCCTTCGAGCTCATGCGCTGGGAGATCCAGCCGCCGATCATCACGACGAAGAAGCCGAAGATCCAGGGCAGGATGGTGAAAGTGCCGGCCTCCTGCTGCGAGTAGCCCAAACCTTCGCGCAGATAGGACGTGAACCAGGTGAGGCCGAGCGAGAGGCCCCAATAGGCGGCGAAGCAGGTGCAGGCCGCCGCCACGATGCTGGGGCAGGTCAGCAGATAGCGATAAGGGATACGAGCATCATGGGAACCGCCGTCGGCGGGGCGATCGACCAGCGTGCCCTCACGACCGAAGATCAGCCACAGCACCGCCCACAGCAGGCCGGCGATGCCAAGCGCGCCGAACGCCCAATGCCAGGAATGGTGCACGATGATCCAGTTCAGCGCCGGGACGGTGACGATGACGCCGAGGGCGGCGCCCTGCGCGAGAATCGCCGTCGGCAGGCCGCGCAGCTTGTCGGGGAACCACTTGTAGGTCGCATGCATGGCCACCGCTGCGGCCGGGCCTTCGCCGGCGCCGAGGACGATGCGGCAGGCCATCAGCACTTCCAGGTTCACCGTCGCCAGCATGGGAAACTGCACCAGCGACCAGATGACGGCCATCGTCAGCAGGACCCATCGCGTCTTTATCCGATTGGCGATGAAGCCCACCACCACGGCCGATACCGCGTAGAGGAAAAAGAAGGACGAGGCGAGCAGGCCGTATTCCTCGGGCGACAGGTTCAGCTCTTCCGAGATGGGTCCCTTGGCCAGGCCGACCACGACCTTGTCGCCGAAGTTGATCAGCATGAAAAGGAACAAGAGCCCGGTTATTTTCCAGGCACCCGCCAGCGGGCGATCTTGAACAGTCACGTGCGTCTACTCCCCTCGGGTCGTCCTTCCGATAAAAGGCCTCCGGCTTCGGGCAGGCAAATAAAAAGGGCGCCCGAAGGCGCCCTTTTGCGAGCCCGCCAGGCTCAGCCCTTGATCAACGGGCAATGGCCGTCCTTCAGGGGACGGAAAGCCTCGTCTCCCGGCACGGTGGCGAGGAGCTTGTAGATGTCGTCCTTGCTCTTGGACTCGGCCGGCGACTTCACCTGGAAGAGGTACAGGTCGCGGATGACGCGACCGTCGGCGCGCAGCTTGCCATTCTTGGTCATCATGTCGTTGATCGGCATCTCGCGCATCTTGGCCATGACCGCCTTGGGATCGTCGGTCCCGGCGGCCTGCACGGCCTTGAGATAATGCAACGTTGCGCTGTAGACGCCTGCTGTCGTGAGATTGGGCAGCTTGTCCTTCTTGGCGCGGAAGCGCTTGGTCCAGGCCCGCGTCTCGTCGTTCAGGTCCCAGTAGAAGGCGGTCGTCAGGACCAGGCCCTGCGCCACCGGCAGGCCGAGCGACTGCACGTCGCTTTCGAAGACGATCAGGGCGGCGACACGCTGGCCTCCCTTCACGAGACCGAACTCGGCGGCCTGCTTGATGGCGTTGACGGTGTCCATGCCGGCATTGGCGAGGCCGACGATCTTGGCCTTCGAGGCTTGCGCCTGGAGGATGTACGACGAGAAATCCTGCGTGCTGAGCGGATGCTTGACGCCGCCCAGCACCTTGCCGCCCGCCGCCTTGATGATCTTGGTGGTTTCTTCCTCCATCGACTTGCCGAAGGCATAGTCGGCAGTGATGAAGAACCAGGAATCGCCACCATTCTTGACGAGGGCGCTGCCGGTCACATGGGCCAGCGCATAGGTGTCGTAGACCCAGTGCGCGCCGGTGGCCGAGCAGGCAGGACCGGTCAGGTCGGCCGAGGCCGAGCCGACATTGAGATCGATCTGGCCCTTCTCCTGCGCCACCTTGCGCACCGCGAGGCCGACTGACGAAGTGTCGATGCCGCTGATCATCTTCACGCCGTCGTCGTACCAGCGACGGGCGATGCCCGCCGCGATATCCGGTTTGTTCTGATGATCGGCCGACACGATCTCAATCGGCCGGCCCAACACCTTGCCGCCGACATCCTCGACGGCGAGCTCCATGGCCTCGACCTGGCCTTGTGCCACGTCGGCATAGACGCCCGAAAGACCCGCCAGTACGCCGATTTTGAGGGGCGCCGGTGTCTCGGCCTGGGCGATGGCTCCAAGGCCGACGACCGTCCGGCCCACGCTTGCAGCAAGCGTCGCGCCAAGCCGCACGGTGCGCGAAATTTTCATGCTGGACTTCCTCCCACTTCGCGGCAGAGCCGCACGCCCGCCTACTTAGCGTTCCTTCATGACAGGTGCCAAGGCCGAAGCCTGCGGGTTGCGCGTGGCGAGACGATGAGCCTGACGCTCGCGCCCTGCCGGCCACGGTCGCTTCTGCGGCAAAGAGCGCGACTGTACCGATCGGTGCCTTCGGCCAGCCGTGACAAACATCGGTCGGGTGCTGGACATCGCAGCAAAGCTTCGATTAAGTCGCGACACCGCAAAGGGAGAGCGGATGGGACAACAAGAAACAATTCTCGAGGCAACGGGACTTACCAAGGAATTCAAGGGTTTTGTGGCGGTCAAGGACGTGAATTTGAGCGTTCGCCGCCACACGATTCATGCATTGATCGGCCCCAACGGCGCCGGCAAGACGACCTGCTTCAATCTCCTTACGCACTTCCTGACGCCGACGTCGGGTCGCATCCGCTTCAACGGACGGGAGATCACGGGCAATTCGCCTGCGGCCATCGCGCGCATGGGATTGATCCGGTCGTTCCAGATTTCGGCGGTGTTTCCCCACCTCAGCGTGCGGGAGAATGTGCGCGTGGCCCTGCAGCGCAAGCTGGGCAATTCCTTCCACTTCTGGCGCTCGGAGCGCGTGCTTGACCGTCTCGATGCTCGCGCGCTCGAGCTGGTCGAAGCGGTCGGGCTGGCAGATTTCGCGGAGCTGCCGGCGGTCGAGCTGCCCTACGGGCGCAAGCGCGCGCTCGAGATCGCCACCACGCTGGCGCTCGATCCCGAGATGATGCTGCTCGACGAGCCGATGGCGGGCCTCGGACACGAGGACATCAAGCGCATCGCCAGCCTTATTCGCACCGTCGCCCGCGATCGCACGGTCCTGATGGTGGAGCACAACATGTCGGTCGTCGCCGATCTTTCCAACACGATCACCGTGCTGGCCCGTGGCGAGGTGCTGGCGGAAGGGCCTTACGAAGCTGTTTCGAAGGATCCGCAGGTCGTCGAAGCCTACGTCGGAACCGGCCATGCATGACCGCCTGCTGAAGGTCGAGAACCTGGAGGCCTGGTACGGCGAGTCGCATATCCTGCACGGCGTCGGCTTCGAGATCAGCCGCGGCGAACTCGTGACGCTGCTCGGTCGCAACGGCGCAGGAAAGACGACGACCTTGCGCTCGATCATGGGAATCGTCGGCCGCCGCAAAGGCTCGGTGCGGTTCGATAACCAGGAGACGGTCGGCCGGACATCCGACTCCATTGCCCGCCTGGGAATTGCCTACTGTCCCGAGGAGCGGGGCATCTTCTCGAGCCTGAGCGTCGAGGAGAATCTCCTGCTGCCGCCGGTCGTGAAGCCGGGTGGCATGGGCATCAAGGAAATCTACAGCCTCTTTCCCAATCTCGAGGAGCGCCGCCGCAGCCAAGGCACGAAGCTGTCCGGCGGCGAGCAGCAGATGCTGGCGATCGGCCGGATCCTGCGCACGGGAGCCAATCTGCTGCTGCTCGACGAGCCAACCGAGGGGCTGGCGCCGGTGATCGTGCAACGCATCGGCGAGATCGTCCGCCAGCTCAAGCAGCGCGGCTTCACCATTCTCCTGGTGGAGCAGAACTTCCACTTCGCCGCGACCGTGGCCGATCGCCACTACGTGATGGAGGATGGCCGCGTGGTCGACATGATCGCCGCTGCCGACGTCGCGCAGAGTATCGACAAGCTGCAGACCTATCTCGGAGTTTGACCGCGCGATGCTCGACATCTTCAGTATCCCTCTGCCGGCACTGTTCGGCCAACTCCTGCTCGGCCTGATCAACGGCGCGTTCTACGCCATGCTGAGTCTCGGCCTCGCCGTCATCTTCGGCATGCTGAACGTCATCAACTTCACGCATGGCGCGCAATATATGCTGGGTGCCTTCGCCGCCTGGCTGATGCTCACCAATCTTTCGATCCCGTTCTGGGCATCGCTGGTGCTGGCGCCGCTGATCGTCGGCCTGTTCGGCATCGTGATCGAACGCCTGTTCCTGAAGCGCATCTACCATCTCGACCATCTCTACGGCTTCCTGCTCACCTTCGGCATGGCGCTGGTGATCGAAGGGTTGTTCCAGTGGCGCTGGGGATCCTCGGGCGCGCCTTATCCGGCACCCATTCCAGGTGGCTACAATCTCGGCTTCATGTTCATGCCGGCCTATCGCGGCTTTGTCGTTCTGGCCGCCCTGGTGATCTGCCTCGCCACCTGGTACGGCATCGAGCGCACGCGGCTCGGCGCCTATCTGCGCGCCGCGACCGAGAATCCGACGCTGGTGCGCGCCTTCGGGATCAACGTGCCGCTGCTCATCACGCTTACCTATGGGCTGGGGGTCGGGCTCGCCGCGCTGGCCGGCGTGCTCGCAGCGCCGATCCAGCAGGTCTCGGCGCTGATGGGCAGCAACCTCGTGCTGGTCGTGTTCGCCGTGGTGGTGATCGGCGGCATGGGCTCGATCATGGGATCGATCATCACCGGCTTCGGCCTCGGCCTGATCGAGGGCTTCACCAAGGTCGTCTATCCGCCGGCTTCCAACACCGTGATTTTCGTCGTCATGGCGATCGTGCTGATGGTGAAGCCCGCGGGCCTGTTCGGGCAGACCAAATGAAGAGCCAGCGCTACATGGTGGCTGCGGTCCTGATCGTGCTGGCGCTGATCGCGCCGATGCTCGTTTATCCGGTGTTCCTGATGACGGCGCTCTGCTTCGCGCTGTTCGCCTGCGCCTTCAACCTGCTGTTGGGCTATGCCGGGTTGATGAGCTTTGGCCATGCCATGTTCTTCGGCATGGGTGGCTATTTCTTCGGTCATGTCGTGAAGGCGATGGGCCTTCCCCCGGAGGCCGGCCTGATCGCCGGCGTGGGCGGGGCGGCGCTGCTCGGCCTCGTGACCGGCGCGCTCGCGATCCGGCGCCAGGGCATCTACTTCGCCATGATCACGCTTGCCTTTGCACAGATGGTCTATTTTTTCTGCGTGCAGGCGCCGTTCACCCACGGCGAGGACGGGCTGCAGGGCATCCCGCGTCGGGCGCTGCTGGGCGGGCTGATCCCCATCGAGAACGATCTCGTGCTCTACTACGTGGTGCTGGCCATCTTTCTGTTCGGCTTCGCGGCCATCTACCGCTTCACACATTCGCCGTTCGGGCAGGTGCTGAAGGCCATCCGCGACAATGAGCAGCGTGCCCAGTCGCTCGGCTACGAGGCGGACCGCTACAAGCTGCTGGCCTTCGTGCTGTCGGCAGCCTTGGCAGGACTGGCCGGCGCCACCAAAGCGATGGTGCTCCAGTTCGCTACGCTGACCGACGTCAGCGCGGCAATGTCCGGCGAGGTCGTGCTGATGGCGCTCGTGGGCGGGCTCGGCACCAATACCGGTCCGGTGCTCGGTGCCTTCGTCATCGTGGCGATGCAGAACTACTTCGCTTCGTTCGGCGAGTTCGTGCTGGTGATCCAGGGTGCGATCTTCGTCGTGATCGTGATGGCCTTCCGCAAGGGACTGGTCGGCGAGATCGGCGACTGGCTCAAGGCTCGCCGCAAGGCGAGCTGACGGCGGCTGCCCGTCAGCGCAGGTTGCCGGCGGGCTTCGGCGGCTCGACCATGTCGTTGCAGTTGCCGGCTCGGGTCATCAGACAGTCCTGAAGCCTCGACACGTCGCGCAGCTTCTCGAACAGGAAGATGCCGACGACGACGAGGATCGCGAGGATCGCCAGCGCCACCACGCGCTTCCTGCGGGCGGCGCGCTCGGCCTCTTCCTCGTCCTGTTCGAGATACTCTTCCCGTTCGTACCGGCCCTCGCTCATGGCGCCGCCTCGGTCAGTCGGCGGCTCGCGTCCCGGCCTCCGACGGGCTCTCGGAGAGGGCGGGAATGGCGGCGGGGACTTCGCCAGCCGGCCGGCGGCGCTTGCCGCTCAGCCAGTGCGAGAAGCGATCGAGATAGAGATAGACCACGGGTGTCGTGTAGAGCGTGAGCCACTGCGAGACCAGCAGCCCGCCGACAATGGCGATGCCGAGCGGCCGGCGCAGTTCCGATCCGGCGCCCTGGCCGATGGCGATCGGCAGACCGCCGCCGATCGCGGCGAAGGTCGTCATCATGATCGGCCGGAAGCGCAGGAGGCAGGCCTCGTGGATCGCTTCCTGCGGGCTCTTGCCGTGGATGCGTTCGGCCTCGAGCGCGAAGTCGAGCATCATGAT
>Ga0157370_10009938_pt1 | contig 10074 bp, 2 predicted proteins | sample C35metaG_FD_113463 | JGI IMG/M metagenome (GOLD analysis project Ga0157370, IMG submission 113463) | Corn rhizosphere microbial communities from Kellogg Biological Station, Michigan, USA - C3-5 metaG | ecosystem: Host-associated > Plants > Roots > Rhizosphere > Soil | place: USA: Michigan... | reverse complement strand
GCGCCGACGCCGGCAATGTTTGGCTCGGTATTCATCAATGCCGATGGTACTCAACCTGCGATCGGGATCACCCAATCCGGGACAGACGAGCTAGAGAGAACCCTCGCTAACGCGCCCCAGCGCCGATTCGACCTGATCAACCGGATGCTTCGTCTGGCCCGGCGCATCGACCTGCCCTACGACGAATGTGATCGCCTGGTGATTGCGGCCATACGCGCCGAGCAACGCGCCCCAGCTGGAGATGAGCCTGCCGAAGAGTTACGTGTTGCTCACTCCTACAAAATCAGCGGCAATACCCTGAGGGCCATTGGTCTTTTCCAGGAGTTTCGCCGCCACTACAACTGTTCGGCGGAAGATTTTGCAGCGCTGATCGACGAAATGAGCGCGTTTGGCCGGAGCGAGAAAAAGTCCCAGTTTGATCGTGTGTTCAACGCCCAGTCGTTGTTCGAAATACCACTTCAACTCGATGGTGGTGCTTTTGCCATTCACCCACAAACCGAGATCGACCGGCGCACGGTCGACCAGATTTGCAGTGGCTTGGGTATTAACCTGGAAACCTGGCGTTATCTTGCCCGGGTCGTCGCGGAATGCTATGGCCTGCGCAGCGAACTGACGCGCAGTTTGCCGATTCTTTCGAGCCTGTACCGGCTGGTGCGGCTGGCCTCGTTCTGCGGTATCACGTCTATCGAACTGGCGGCCCTGCTGGAGACCATGAGCCCTAGTGGAAGTGATTGGTTGCGTGAACTGCTGGGCGCGCCGCGCATCAGTAATTACCGGACTATTCCCAAGGCTGACGTGTTGAATGTGCTGCATGCGGTGCATTCCTGTATCCAATGGTGCCGTGAAAACGATCTGGAGGTGATCTGGCTGGTGCAACACGTGGCACCGGTTGTGGTTCCGGTCGTGGCCTCGGAAGCAGAGCTGGCATTGTTGCAGGAACTGCGCAAGCGGCTGGAACCGACCCGGTTGAGTGAGGAGGCGCTGCTGGGGGCGGGGGTTCCGCCGCTCGCCGTCGACCTGGGCAGCGACTGGCTGACGCTGCTGGACCAATTGGTGGACGAGAAGGGATTGGTACTCAGCGGCCATGCCGACGATGAAGAGGCCTACGAAAACTTCGCCAAGGGTGAAATCGAAGGTGCCGTCGAGCTGGCGAAAATCGATGTCACCCAGGCTGAACGGGTCAAGGCGACTATTCTGGCCATACTCCTGCAAACTCGAGCGGCGCAGAGTGCGGTGGTGCAGGAAAGCCTGTCGGTTTATCTGAACATTGCGCAAGACCTTACCCTGGTGGTTTTGCGCTGGGTCGAGTCGGGCGGGGTCTACCTGCTGCTTAACGAAACCATGCGTGTGTTGGGCGCCGGGACGATGGCCCAACCGACCATTGAACTCGGTGACGACATTCTGAAAGTGTTGGCTCACTTGGTCCGGCGCACGGCGGTAGTGAAAAAACTGTCACTGAGCTCGGCGATGTTGACCACCCTTACTACCCAGGAACACTGGCGCTGGTTTGGGCTGCAGCAAATCGAAGAACTGACCCTCAACTCGTTCTACCTGTTGACCATCTACGGTCGGGCGGTCGTGCACACCGAAGAACCGGCCGAGAAGCTGTTGGCGTACCTGAAACTGGTGAATGACCTTCCGGCTCATCTGACTCCGGAAGACCTGCGGATGATTCGCGACGCTGCAGCGAACTCACTGGCGCAGGCACTTAAATGGGGGATCAAGGAAGTCCTGGAGTGCGCAAACTACCTGGTTCCCGAGAAACCCTTGATTCGCGAATTGTCCCAGCTCGATTTCGTTATTCGCGCACGGGGCTTTGCGGTGAAGACCGGCCTGGATGCCAATGCCATTCTGACGTTGGGTGCACTCAGTCCGGAAAGTGATGTCGTCAGTTGCCGTCAGGCAGCCGAGCATGCCCTGCAATGTCTTTCCGAGTCGGCGATCCAGAGCAAGGCGCTGGAGTTCGGCGAAGTCGGGCAAAGTGTGGCGGGCAGCATGACCGTCTCCCACCAACAACTGGTCTGCAACGCGCCGGGCGAGTACTCCAGGGTCGAGGTCACGTTGCGGGATTTTCAGAACGAGCCATTGTCCAACATCACCGTGACCTGGGAATGCGCGCGCAGCGGCCTGCAGGATCTGGAGTCGATCACTGACCACGAAGGGCGCGCCAGTGTGCGTTTCAAGGCCGGTAGCTGGATGGGCCTGGCGACTGTGATCGCTCGTTATGGTTTGGGGCAGCGGGTATACGCGGAGCCGATATTGATCGACTGTCACGAAGAGTCGATCAGATACCTGGCCAGTGGTACTAGCAGACCTCCGTTTGACGACAAACTGGCCGGTGACCTCGAATACCTGGAGCTGCAGGTCAGGCTGGTTGACAGCTTCGACAATTTTGCCGTCGACCGTCCCATCCGCTGGGGGTGTTCGGCCGGACACCTGGATCCGAAGGTGTCTTACACCGATAAGGACGGTATTGCCCGCACCCGGCTGCGTAGCCGCTCAGCGGAAAACAACATTGAAGTGACCGCGCAATATGCGGACAAGGACGTGCTCACGATTCGAGGAATGAAGTTCGTCGATCGGCCACGCATCAGTGTGTTGGAGGCGGTTTCACCCGCTGTGGCGGGGCTTCCCCTGCTGCTGCGTTGCAAGGTCGTCGGCCTGGATGGTCGTCCGCTCGCGAAGGTGCCGGTCAACTGGCTTCAGGGCGAGGCAGCGCTTCCTTCCAGCGAAACCAACGAGAATGGCGAAGCAAGGTGCGAAGTTGCCACGATTGCCGAAGGTCCGGTTGTATTCAAGGCCACTGTCGCTGGTGGCAGCATGACGCTGGATCTCGATGTGGCCGCCGGTGCGGTGATTCACGGGAGAGCGGCTGATTATCTGTTGCCGGTGGCAGGATCTGACCGGCCAAGCCTGCTGTGGGTCGAGGTCCGGGAGACCGCCAACAACGATGCCCGGCCGATTGCGCGGTATCCGATTTCCTGGCAGGTGTATGGCCCAGAGGGTGATCTGCCTGGCGTACTCGTGATTACTGATGCCAAAGGCCGTTCGACCTTTCCTTTCCTTGCCGACAAGTCCGGCGAATACACCGTAACGGCAACCGGTGTCAGCGGTTCGGAGACGTTCAATCTTGAAGTGGTCGAATCCCTGAAGTGGAGCATCAAGCTGATCGACATCACCGGCACCCCTGTCGAGGAAACGATTGAGCCGAACGGGGCGCTGACCTTCTTCCGCGGACACAAGTACCGGCTTGAGCTCACGCCAGTAACCAACCTCGATCTCACAGGCGCACGGGCCGCGTTGGGCTGGAGCGGCGCGTTCTCCGCCAAGGCGATGGGGATGACATTCGCCCCCTTGACCGGGGCCTACACCGAGGTGGTCGGCGACACCATGAGCTGGACCATCGATTGCGCGAACCTGCGCAGCGGCGAATTCGAATTGACCTGGTTGTGCAACAGGGTTGACCAGTCGTTGGTGTTGAAGGGGTATTTGGATTCCGAGGCACCTGCTCTGCAGCACCCTTTGCCCGACGCAACAGTCGAGCAACAGATGGTGGTCGGCGGGACGGGTGCACCTGCGGGGACCATTCAGGTTTTCATCGGTAAGCACTTGCCCTATCGGGCGCAAACCCGGGTCGATGCTCAAGGGCGATGGAGTGTTCAGCTACCGCAGGCGCAAGCGGCAGGTGCATGTGTCTTGTCAATCAAGCAATTAGCTGTGGATGGAGCGGTGTGCTGGGCGCCGGATGTATCTGTGACCGTGGATGTCTCGTTGTTTGCGCCCCCTCAAATCCAGTTACCGCCGATGGGTGCTCCGGTTGGTCCGAAACCGCTGATTAGTGGATTTGGTCGACCAGGGACCAGGATCGAGGTGCAGAAAGCTGGCCTCGGAACGGTTTACGGTACCAGTACGGTTCAGCCTGACGGTTGGTGGGTGGTTGAGGCCGAGGAGATAGTCACACCGGACACCTATCGTCTCACCGCCCGTTTGTTTGACGGGGATAAGCCATCAGGATACGGCAGCGACAACTATCCCATTGAGGTGGTCGCTGACCCAACTCTTCATCCCAAAACGCCCGAAAAGTAACCCATTGCTTTGGGTGGTCAACTACAAAAACAAGTTCGGGCTGGTACAGCAGTGCCGTCTTGCAAATCATTACGGCGTCAAAGGAGAGTTGCGATGAACAAACCCGTTATCGGAGCACTGGCAGAGCGGCGTCGTAGTGCGTTGGTGGATTACTACCGCAGTCACGTCGCCCCTTCCCAGGATCAGGGTCGTGAGCAGCCGTTCAATCTGACGACCATCGACGACGTGCAACAGTATCTGCTGATGGATACGCAGATGACCGCCAAGGTCGACACTTCGCCGCTGGCCGAAGCGATTGCCTGTTTGCAGCGCTATCTGGGGCGAATCTATTCGAAGATGGAGCCCGGCTACAGCGACAGATTCAGCGCGGACGAGTTGGAGTACTGGCACAAGCGCCTGTGCAACATCAGCGACTGGGCCGGTTATCAAATGCTTGAGGACTATCCGGAAAACTACATTTCTCCGGGGTTGCGCCTGAAAAAAACCAAGTCATTCATCGATCTCGAAAACAACCTGTCCCAGGCCCGCATCAGCGATGCATCGGTGCAGGCTGCGCTTTATGAACACTTGGGCAAGTTCGAAAAAATCTGCAACCTTAAGTTGATATCCGCTTATATCGACAGCACTGACAAACCCTTGACCAAGCCGCAAGAACCAACCTTCACGAATACCCACTACTACTTTATCGGCCGGCAAACGGAGCAGCCTTATTCCTACTTTTGGCGCAAGGTTCAAGTACATATCAACGAGAAAAACAAAGACCAGGATTACCTCAACCCTGCCGGCTGGAGCGAATGGGAGGAGTTGTTGCTGCCCGCTGGGCTCGAGGTGCTGGCGGTACGCCCGGTGGTGTTCGGCGGGCGGTTGAGCCTGGTTTACATCGAAGGCGAGCAGGCCAAGGATGAAAAGGACAAGGACGGCATCGTCACCAAACCCGGTGCCTGGGCCGTGGAGGCCAAGTTGTCGTGGTTGGGGTTGAACGGCATCTGGTCGACACCGGTCAGCTTGCGCAAGGAAGAGTTTGCCGTTCTGAATAAAGAGGCCATGCGCCTGGTGGCAGTAACGGTCGAAGGCCCCAACAAGGACATCGACGACTGGCTGGCCGTGGCTTTCACCTCGCTCGACGCGGCACCAGGCGTGCAAACGTGGCGCGATGACACCGTGCCGGGCTGGTTGTTTGCCTGTGTGGATGCCTATTTGCAGCCACAACCGGTCAAGGTCGCAACGTTACAGAGCTGGACCGGCGGCCGCTTCAAGGACCAACGATCGTTGCAACACAAAGTCACTCGAGATGAATACGCAGCGCTCAACAGAACACTCCGCGCGCCGGCCAGTGGCGGAACCATTGAAGGCGACCTGAGTGGCACGCTGGGCGTCAATCTCAATTTCAGCAGTCAACTGGATGACAAGGGCGTCATTCAAAATCGCCTGCAAGTTCAAGGTGTGTGCCAGGCTTCAAGGCTTGATTTCGATTTGAAGGAAATTGTTCTGCTCTCCAGGCATCAGTTTGGTGATGTTTCGGCCTATTTCGAGATTTCGTATTACGGCCCCTCAACGATTCTGTTGAGCTGTTATGCGCAACTCCACTCCAAACAAATGCGCGTCGAATTGCTGTTCAAGGATCTGGCAATGCAAGAGTCGGTGCTGGGGGGGATCGAGCCATCGGAGTTTTCTGATAACGGCGGCGGTTGGTCCCGGGCAACAAAAGACATCGAGCTATCTCAATACCAACTTGAGCAGTTGGCCCTCAGGAGGCCTGACGAAGCGTTCAGTGGTGCCGGAATGTCGATAAACACCAACCTGGGTCTAGCCCGATTCAACCAATCGGTCAACAAGCTCTCAGTCAACGCACAACCGCAACACCTCAGCTTCGGCTTGAAATTGTTCGATGGCAGCACTCAACTCAAGGCTCAGGATTTCGCCTTCGACCTGGAGCATTGGTACGCCTCTGGCTGGCTCGACTACACATGGCAGGGTGACCCCAAAGGCAAGACATTGAGCGTGACCTGGGGCGATGACAGCGGGAATCGAGGGCGCGACAAGTACGACATCACCATCAATCAGGCGCCAACGGCCAGTGAATTGCCCCGGCTCGACACGCAGGTTACAGGTGCGCAGTTTCTGGATTTGAGATCGCTGAAGTTGACTAACTTGCCCTGGGTTCGTCTCAACTCACCCTTCGGGCCGGTGTTGAAGTCGAAAGTGGCAGTGTCTATTGACGAACTGCTGTCCTGGCAAACCCAGAATAGTCTTGAGCCAAAGCCAGTTGCTTCGGCGGGCAGTTATGCGTCGGAAAAGATGGACTTCAGGAGTGCCCACGGGGTTTTTTACTGGGAGTTGTTCTTCCATCTGCCGTTCCTGATCGCCCATCGGTTGTGTGAGGAACGTAACTATCTGGAGTCCCAACGCTGGTTTCACTACCTGTTCGATCCACAAAACAAGCGTGACAAAGACCTGCTGGTCGAGGAGGGGCACTGGTACTGCCGGCCATTGCTTGAACCTGGGTACGCCGGTGCCGAAGCCGACAACCTGGTGGACCCCGATGCGATGGCTTACGCCTGCCCGGTCATTTATCGCAAGACCATCTTCACCGGTTACGTGCGCTGCATTCTCGCCCACGCCGACTCGCTTTACCGGCGCTTGACCCGGGACGATCTGGTGGCGGCCAAGTTGCTGTACGAGCGAGCACTGGCGCTGTTGGGCCCTAAACCCGATGTCGCGCCCATGAGCCATTGGGTGCCGAAGTCGGTAGCAGAAATTCTCAATTCAAGCGGAGCGCGCGGCCTTTCCAGCTTTGAGATGTTCGAACGCAGTTTTGAGGTCAATGTGGCGAGCCTGCCCGAACGGGTGGTGGGAACGCCGCAGCTGGCAGGCCTTGAACTCGACGAGTTCCGTCCAGCCACTAACGAGATGCTGCTCGACCTGTGGCGGCATATCGAACAATGCGTGTCGAACATGGCGAACAACCTGACCATCGATGGCAAGCCGATGTTGCTGCCTTTGTTCGCATCGCCAACCAATCCACTGGATTTGCTCCGTGCCCAGGCCGGGGGCTCATCGGGCGCTTCGCGCAGCGCCGGTGGCTGGTTGAACATTCCACACTACCGTTTCCGTACGATGCTGGCCTCGTCGCAAAACGCGGTGCAGACCTTGATGCGCTTCGGTCAGCAAGTGCTGCAGTTCATGGAGCAACGGGATCGAGGGCAGCTGGAAGAGTTGCAACAAAGTCATTTGATTGAATTGAGCGCGTTTGCCAGGGAAATACAGCAGGCGACGATCGAGCAGTTGAGGGTGCAAAAGGATGGATTGGGGAAAAGCAGGGCGGTGCTTGAGCAGCGTGAGGCTTTTTATAAGGAGCAGCAGGCCTCGGGTTTGAAAGCCATTGAAATTAGCGCTGATGCAATGGGAGTGGTAAGCCGGTTACAGACCACTGCGGCATTTATCCCAGAAGTGACAGCGGGTATTGCGAGGACGGCCCTAAGGATTGGAGGATTAGTTGGTCTTGTTGTCCCGTTACCAGTGAGTATCTCAGGGAGTCTGTCGGGAGATTCAGGTGCTTCTCTGGCAAGCACAGCCTCGACCCTGACCGGATCAGGTGGGGTTTCCTCCGCGGTATCTGACACGATGCGGCTACTCGCTTACTACAATCGCCGTACGGAGGAGTGGAATTTCCAGCAACGCCAGGCTGCAGCCGAAATAGACGTCATCGACGAGCAAATCCTCGCCCAGGAGCACGCCATCGTTGCCGCCGAAGCCAGCCTTCGCCAAACCAAAAAGAGCGCCGAGCAAGCCCAGGCCATCTACTCGTTCCATAAAACCCGCGCCACCAACGTCGAGCTGTACCGCTGGCTGTTGAGCCAGATGGCCACCCACTACTATCAGGCGCACGACGCCGTGGTTGGGCTGTGCCTGAGCGCCCAGGCATCCTGGCAATACGAAATGGGCGACTACGACACCACCTTCGTGCGGCCCAATGTGTGGATGGACAACTATCACGGCTTGATGGCCGGTGAGTCCATGGCCCTGGACCTGTTGCGCATGGAGTCGGCTTTCCTCCATCGACACGAACGGCGCCTGGAACTGGTCAAGACCGTTTCGTTGCGCCAGCTGTTCGATGCCAATAACGAGGAAGACCCGTCCAAGGAAGACTGGACGCGGATGCTGAAAAAATTCAAGGACGAAGGAAGCCTGGATTTCGAACTCTCCCAACAGCTGTTCGATCGCGACTATCCGGGCCATTACTGCCGGCAGATCACCACCGTGGATGTAACGCTGCCGGTGGTGTTGGGTCCTTATCAGGATGTGCGGCTGATCCTCACCCAGGTATCGAGCACGACGGCCGTCAAACCCGTTGTGTCATCGCTGGACTACCTCTATGCGCCGGACGCATCGCGCACCCCTGCGGACATCAAACTCAACTTGCGCAACAGTCAGCAGATCGCAGTCTCCACCGGTATCGACGATAGCGGCCAGCACATGATGAACTTTGGTGATGAGCGCTACCAGCCTTTCGAAGGAACCGGTGCCGTATCGAAGTGGAAACTCGAGTTTCCGCTGGGTAAAGACGACGAGCAAGCGGCGAACGACAGTCTGACAGACATCATTGTGCGTATTCGCTACCTGGCCTTCATGGGGAACATTACGTACCGGGACGCAGTTCTGGCCAAACTTAATCCTGTTCCTGAGACCTGAATGACTGATCTCTGAGCAGTGCACGGCATCAGATATTGAGGCCGGGCAATACCAACTCCACCATCGGCGAGGCGATCATGAGCGTTAATGAATCGATTGAAGGAAAAAACCTGATTAAATTTGGAGATTTCAGCGGGGAGTGGCGCGAATTCTGGGACGTTGAGGAACCAGTCCTTGAGCTTAAAGACAGTGATACGGGTAAACCCTACTTGAGTATGACCGAGGGGGCTACGGTCACTCAAACCTTCCCGTTAGAGGTGTGTCCCGGCGAGGATGCAGTTTATTGGTTTTCTTTTGCTTATGAAGTGGTAGGCAGCAAACCAAGTCATGTCACTCTTACGACTGGCGGCGGAAGAGTAGTATTCGAGGAGCCTTTCTACAGCAGAAAAAGCCAAGAGGACGCCGGAACTTTAGACAATGAAGTTCTGGTGGATCTAAGTCTTTACCCACCGACTGCCATTCAGGGACTTTCGAGTTCTGACACCGAGATAGTCCTGGTGGTGACCAGTGCCAATAACGGATTTTCAGGTGGTATAAACGTGACGGACATCAAGATTGATCCTCGTATTGTGCCTTTGAGTCCAAGTGAAATATGGTTCGATGGACGATCGATTTCGTTGGCGGTCTAGACGCAGGAATCTTTGGATTAGAGCTTTGCAGCTCGTTTCAAGCTCAAATACCGCGTCACCAACGCCGCCCCCAACTTGCCGGGTAACGCATCCATCACCAGCACTCCATGAGCGTTCAAGCGATCATGGAGTTCGGCGCGTGCATTCAGGTAGTCCACGGTCCCGCAATAGGTCAGCGCCTCGGGCAAGGTCTGTACCGGTGATTGACGCAGGGTGTCGAGCACGTCCTCGCGCAGGCTCGCGACCAGCACCTGGTGCTGCTGGCTCAGGCGCTTGACCGCCGGGAGCAATTCAACGTCGTCCTCTTCGCGCAAGTTGGTCACAAGCACCACCAGTGCCCGGCGTTTTTGCCGTGCCAGCAGTTGCGTTGCAGCGGCCTGGTAGTCGGCGCTGCGTTGGCTGCTGTTCAAGTCATAGACGCTATTGAGCAGTGTGTTGAGATGGCTGGTGCCTTTTACCGGCGCAAGATAGCGCGGCTGTTCGCTGGCAAAGGTACTCAGGCCCACTGCATCGCCCTGGCGTAGTGCGACGTAGCTGAGCAGCAAACAGGCATTAAGCGCATGGTCGAAGTGCGACAGCTCGCCGTCCTGACTGCGCATGTGCCGACCGCAGTCGAGCATGAAGATGATCTGCTGGTCGCGTTCGTCCTGATACTCCCGGGCAATCG
>Ga0157370_10009935_pt1 | contig 10076 bp, 5 predicted proteins | sample C35metaG_FD_113463 | JGI IMG/M metagenome (GOLD analysis project Ga0157370, IMG submission 113463) | Corn rhizosphere microbial communities from Kellogg Biological Station, Michigan, USA - C3-5 metaG | ecosystem: Host-associated > Plants > Roots > Rhizosphere > Soil | place: USA: Michigan... | reverse complement strand
GCATCGGCAGTATTGTCGGGGTAATCGCGAAACTTTCCGTCCCCGGGTTTGATCGAGGCGGTATTTTCAATCAATAGCGTCTGCATCAGATCAACACCCGGCAGAATGATGCCACCGAGAAATTCCCCTGTGTCAGAAAGCGCATCCACCGTCGTGGCGGTTCCGATATCCACTACCAGGCAACCCTGTCGTTCCAATCCCCACGCAGCGATCAATGCCGCCCAGCGGTCGCTGCCGAGCTGCGCGGGCTCTGTATAATAATTGCGTACGCCGCACTGATAATCAACAGCGGCGATCCATTGTGGCTCCACTTTCCAGCGGGAAAACAGCTCAGACAGATCCGCCTTCGCCTGCGTATCGCCAACGTGGGAAACCAGGATACGTGCCGGCTCCGCCATATCTTGCCACTCCAGCTCTAGCAGCGCCTTCCCATCATGCGCCACCACACCTTGTTTCAACCAGCTGCGCCCATCATGCAAACCCCACTTGATATGGGTATTACCGGAATCAACTGTCAATAAAAGCGCGACATCCATTGTCATGTCATCCTGCACAGCATGATCTCGCCGCTGCTGTAGCTATGAACGCCTGCCGAAGTTCTCAATCGCAGCGATCCGTCATCCGCTACGCCATCCACCACGCCTTCCTGACTTGAACCATCAGGCAAATAAAGCGTGACGGGTTTATTTCCACAAATGTGATGATCCGCCCATTCTTCCTTGAATGGCGCAAAACCCCGGTGCTCAAACTCCCTTAACATCATTACGAGATTAATCAATAGCGCAGCCAATAATTTGTTACGATCCGGCATTTTCCCAGTGATGGAAAACACATCTGTCGCACCCTGATCGATGCGTGACTGTATCTTCTCCGGCAATTTCAGGTTCAGACCGACACCGATGACGGAAACGGTGGGGCCGAACATATCGCCTTGCAATTCGATCAGCGTACCCGCCAGCTTGCAAAAGTTGAACATCACGTCGTTCGGCCATTTAAGTGCTGTACCCTCAATCCCTGCTGATTCCAGCGTACGTATGATCGCCACTCCGACTGCCAGACTCAACCCCGAAAGAAAGCTCGGACCCTGCTGAAACCGCCATAGCAGGGAAAAAACCAAGCCGTCACCCAGACCGGAATGCCATTGCCGCCCGCGCCGCCCGCGACCGCTTGTCTGCAACTCCGCCGCCGCCACCGGAATGTTGACATTACCAGAATTCAGTTCCGTTGCAGCATTCTGCAGCAACAAGCTACTGGTCGATTCGGCCGTATTCAGTATTTTGAGGCTAAAATTATGCGCCTCCTCACCGAGATGCCTGAGAATGATATCCCGATCCAGCCATTGCACCGGCTCCACGATACGGTAGCCACGCCCTTGCACTTTGTGTATCGTCAAGCCAACCTCATCCAGTCCGCGCAGTGCGTTGGACACGCTGGTGCGTGAAACGCCGAGATGCCGGGAAATGGTTGTGCCGGAATGGAATTCACCATCGTTTAACAGACGCAGAGCGGAAAAAGTCAGAGGCTTCATATTAATCAGTGTAGTGCAAATATTCCCGGCGGCGCGCCGGCACCGCACGCCAAGCATTCTTCAGGGAGAATGTCCTGAAAAGAATACCCTGAAAACCTGTCGGTCTTTCATGGGCCCTTCGCAGGGCAGGAGATTGGTGTCAACGCAAACCGAAATTTCGTGCCGCGCGAATCTCTTCGGCCAACTGCAATACAGACATGGCGTAGTGCACGCTGCGATTGTAGCGCGTGATGACGAAGAAATTATTGAAACCCAGCCAGTATTCGTTCCCGCCGCTATTCGCAAGCTCGATGAGCGTAACCTGACGGTCGCCGGAAGCTTCCACTTGTGGTATCACGCCCAGCTTTCTTATTTCTTCCACCGTATAGGTCGGTTTGCGTCCGGTGAACAATACCTCGCGGTAGTTCTCGCCATTAACCAGGGCTGGAACCGCAACGGACTGCTCCGTTTCCCAACCGAAACTCTTAAGATAATTCGCCACGCTACCTATCGCATCTGCCACGCTGCCGGATAAATCGGCCTTGCCGTCGCCATCAAAATCCAGTGCATAACGCCGGTAGCTGCTAGGCATGAATTGGGGAATACCGATCGCCCCGGCATAAGAACCCTTGATATTGAGTAAATCCACATTCAGTTCCCGCCCCAGCAGCAGATACTGCTCCAGTTCGCCCCGAAAGAATTCGGCACGCTTCGGATAGTCGAACGCCAGCGTGGTCAATGCATCCAGCACACGGCGTCTGCCGGTCTGAGCACCGTAGGTGGTTTCCACTCCGATTACAGCGGTGATAATCTCCTCCGGGATGCCGAACTCCTGGTGTGCACGCTCCAGCGCCGCGGCGTGGCTGCTCCAGAAAGCAATCCCACCCGCAATACGCCGCGAATTGACGAACAAAGGACGGTATTCATGCCACGGCCTGGAGGTTGCCGGCTGGGAAATCGCATTAATGATGGATGGCTGAAACTGCGCCGCTTCAAACAGGCTCTCAAGCTCGGCCTGCTTGAATCCATGCCGCTCCACCATCTCGCTGATAAAGCTTTCGATTTCGGGGCGTGGCTCTGCCGCTTCGGCAATCTGAGCGATCGCCACACTGGCGACGATTGCAATAATTGCGAATATGCTCATCGGCAAATGCCTCATTTTCCTGATAAAAAAATGCCGGAAACCAGTTATCGAGGTGGAAACCGGTCGGTAATATTTTATTAAACCGCTTCTACCGGGCTTTTTACTCATGGATGCCCTTCACCTTCATCGCCCCATTCCCGCCAGCCCTTCAGCAGCGGAAAATAGAGTCCTCGCCTGACGGGCCGGCTGTCGATCAATTGCATAGCCGCGGCATAGCGATCGAGCTGAAAACGGTAGCGCTCTTGCTCGCGATTGAGAAAACCCTCAATATCCGCACCTTCGTGGCTGCTGGTCTTATAGTCCACGACCCAGCGCTGCCCCTTCTCATCGCAGAAAGTACGATCGATAACGAGGGTCACATATTCTCCGCCCATAACTGCGGACATCCGCAACTCGTTACGGACATCCTGCTGTGGCCCAAGCAGCCATTGTCCGCGTGCATCGCTCACCGCATGGGTGAGTGCCATTATCACGCGTCTGACAGCCGCATCGGTATTACTGTCATTATAATTCATGCCGCATGCAGCCAGCTGATGCCGGAAAGCATTGCCCAAAGCCTGAATTCGCGTCATGCTCCAGTTTTCCACTCCCTCTTCCGCCATGCGCTGCAGCCAGCGGTGCACGATGTTCCCAATATGGCGGGCGGTCTCGCCTACCCATGAGTATTCAATGCTGCTCGGGCCTGGCGCCGCAGGAGGCTGTGCATTCCACTGTACGGATGGCGGCGGGGCAGGCAGCACCCAACCGGATACAAGACGGCGCAGCGACTGATCAATCGGACGTATTTCTACCCCGTCTTTCACGTTTCCGTGAGTACCAGGCAATACTCCCGATGCAAGCATCCTTGCCGCAGCTTCTACATAAACGGATTCGACGACGGGCCAAATTTTATTTAGCAATGTTTTCTCTGCGGGGCGCAACTCGAATTCACTTCCACTTTTACTAGCAAGGGCTATACTGCCAAGCAGATGCAAGCGCGCCCTGGCTCGTGTTGCGGCAACGTAGAGCAGCCGTTCATCCTCGAAGCATGCTTTCTCGTTATCCAGTTTTTCAAGCCAGAAATATATCCGGTCCGGGTCCGCGCCGGCTTCCTGAATCGGCGCCAGTAGCATATCGGTATCTTCGTCCTGGTTCTCTGAGAGTGATACGCGGGGATTCTCCATCCACAAGAATAGCTTTTTGTCATTGCTGCGTGACGAGCGGCCAAGGCCGGGCACGATTACACAATCAAACTCTAGACCCTTGGCCTTGTGGATGGTCATGATCTGCAGGGAATCGTCGGCTTCCATGTCCGGCAACGCGTAAAGTTTAGTAAGCTCTTCCTCCAACACAGCAAGGTTAAGAATTCCGCCAGCCTCTTCCTGCGCTTCAAGGTAGTCAAGATAAATATTCCCATCTTCCAAGTCTGTCGCATCGTCAATGCAGCCGGGACCTCCCAAAGCCTGCCATGCCGTCTCGACAGCCATTCTCAACGATTGGCGGCAGCGATTTTCCATACAGGCCTTTAGCGCCTTGCGCACGTGCAGCAGGCGTTTGCTGCCATCGGGGGAAATCTTCGCCAAGTGTGCATGATTATTCAGCAGTTCCCATATTGTTCGAGTATCAGCGCTTACATTCGCTCTCACCTCCGCAACAACGGCTGTGTTGTCCGGATTGCCAGGAATGGGCGCGGCGTGCGCCGCCACGAGTGTATGTATATCCGCAAGGGTGAGGCCGCACCACGGCGCGCGCAGCAATGCAAGCCACGCCAACCGGTCTGCCGGGTGCGCCAATGCACGGGTGAGTGCCAGCAAATCCTGCACTACTGGCCGGCGGCCCAATCCTTCAACTTCGATCGCACGGAATCGTATCCCAGCTTTCTTGAGGCAGGGTACGATATCTTGAAGATGACTGCGGTTTCGCACTAGAATCGCCATTGTAGCGGACGGATCGTCGCGCCGCGTATGCGTGACGATCTCCAGTACTTTTTCCGCTTCGGTTGCGTGATCGTTATTAAAGAATGGATGAATGCTGACTGCGGCGCCAGCAAGCAAATCGTGTGTCGCAACCGATTGCATGTAGGCGACCGCACCAATGGCGATGTTCTCCTGCCGTGGCATCACTCGCGCGAAAGTATCGTTGACCCATGCCACGATACCGCGCTGCGATCGAAAATTAGCGGAAAGAGAAATCGGCTGCAATGCAACATTACCTATCCCTGCCACGCGCGCGCGTAAGAATAATCCAACCTCTGCCTCGCGAAAACGGTAAATGGACTGCATCGGATCGCCAACCAATAGCATGCTTCGGCCATCCCCAGGTTCCCATCCCGCAGTAAGTTTCGTGACTAATTCATATTGGCTGATCGATGTATCCTGGAATTCGTCTATCAATAAGTGCCGAATACGGTAGTCGAGCGCAAGTGCGAGATCGGTAGGCATCTCCGGATCGCCCAGCGCCCGCAGCGCACCTTGCGCGACCTCGGTAAAGTCCACCTTTTTATGCGACTGAAATACGAGCTTGAGCTGTCCGACGGCGCGTGGCAGCAGTCGCAGGATCGAGCCAAGCACTTTCCATTGCTTGTCGGTATAAACAGGCGACGGCAGATTTTCACGAATGTCATATAGTGCCCGGCAAAGCAAACCGTCATCATGTGCAGTCAGCACGGAAACCAAAGCGCGCATCCTGTCCTTCCATGATTTTGCAGTGTCTTTTCCGGCCTTGCCGCTGCCTGAAGGAAAACCTTCTCTTATCGTGTATTGCTTGCGCCAAGCACCCCTTTTTTCTCTTGTGAGCAACATTTCGGCAATGGCATGCCACAAGGCGGCATCCTGTTCCGCATCAGTCGGAAGCGCAGAAAGCTTTTCAAGTGAAGCGTACGCCGCAACTGATGGCTCCCCAGTATTCCCGACTAAATTGGTAGCCGCATATCGCACAAGTTCAATTAGTTCGGTTTGGGTAGGAGGAGAAAGCGCTCCGCAAAGATTGCATACGCGCTTAAGCGCTTCTCGGCGCGTGTTTTTCAACGCAGCTTCTAGTTCATCACGATCCTTGCCGTGGATGTGGCGCAGCCAGTGGTCGCGCCGCTCCAGCATGTCGGCAAGTAGTTTCTCGATGCGAGCCACGTCGTTGTCCAGGTGTTCCAGTAAATGCTGGACATCCTGCGCTATAGCGTCGTCTCTATTGATCAGGCCGATGGTGGCGCGGGCTGCTTCGAGATATAAATCGGATGCATTCTCGATTGTTTCCGGTTGCGCGCCAAATTCCGATAGCACCGGCATTTGCCGTGTCAGCGATGCACACAACGAATCGAATGTTTGAATGCGCAATCGTGTCGGATTTTCGATAATATGCCAACCGATGTGCTTATCACGCCGCAAGACAGCATCCACAAGTGCGCGGGTGAGTTTTTCGTGCCCGGTTTCATCAGATTGGGAATCAGGAGTGATGCCATGCTTCACGAGCGCCGCCACTATACGTTCGCGCATTTCCGCAGCAGCTTTTCGGGTAAACGTAATCGCGACGACCTCTTCCGGCTCATCGGCACACGTAAGCAGTGTGAGATAACGCTGAATTAGCAACCCAGTCTTACCCGATCCGGCAGGTGCCTGAACAATAAAAGAATGTTCGGGATCAAGCGCACGGCAGCGCTCGGTAAAATCCGGCGTATCGGACGTCATCGACGTGATGCTCAATCTTCTTCTCCGTGTTCGATAATTACTCCTTCCATCCGCTCATCGATACGGCAAAAGGACCGCAAGTCACAGTTGCGGCAAGTATGCGGAAATTTCTTGGGATCAACCTGAGCGTCCCCGCTGGAAAAACTGGCTGCAATGCGAACGAGATCGGTGCGCCATGCAGTAATCAACTCCTCCCATGAATCGTACCGGCACGATTCGGATGCTGTTTTCACGCCAGGCAGTAAATTGCTATCGCGTGCCAAGGCGGCAAATCGCATGTCACCAATCTTGATTTGCGCAAATGCAACAGCTACGGCATCCGGTTCGGCGGTGACGAGATACAATGGCAACTGCGGCTCTTCGGGACGCTCGCCAAGCATATCGCTCATGGATGGCGCTCCCGTCTTGTAATCGATAATAATGCGACATCCATCGTCCAACTCGTCTACGCGGTCGAGACACGTCGACAATCTGAGGCCCCCGATCTCAATGCTGCGCTTGTCTTCGATAGCGATGACTGCGAAACCACTGCGCTTTCTCTCTTCATCGAGCCAATCATGGGCCAACCGTACCAGACGCTGCTGTTCAATTTCCGCGAAACGCCCGGAAAGCGTGGTGGGACGGTCCCGATGGATACGTGCAATCGCTCCTTTCGCGGCATGCAGCAGTATCGCTTCAAGCGCATCATCGCTGATAGCATCAAGCGCGCTTTTGGTTTTAAGCTCGCTCCATGCCCGCGCAAGCACATGGTGCACCAAAATGCCGCGTTCCATTGCATTAAGCCCCGTGTGAGGGGTTTTCATTCTTTTTGCGCCCAATCGATGTACCGCCAACGAGCGAAATGGGCAAGCGGCATGATCCTTTATCACCGCTGTGCCACCGCTGACACCAGCGCTTCTCCCGGTAAATGCCGGGTCGAGTGCCGGCGCTTTGTCATCGTGTATGTACTCAAGCCGACCTGCATCATGAATCAGATCATGGTGGCTCGCGTAATTAGATACTAGGGGATCCCCCACAGCAACGTTTGCGATCAATGGACTGGGGGCAAGTCCGTGAGCATCGCGATCATCGCTATGCTGCGGATGGCTCAGGATGATCTCACCCTTGGCAGATAACCATGCGTCAGTAAGCCGGCGCGCAAGTTGCAGTGACGCTATGGCTGAGCCATGCGGCAACATTGCCGTCCGCTGCAACTCGATCGGCAGAAACGGATTCGGATTTGGCTGAGGCGGCCATGCTTCATCCGACAATCCCATTACCCAAAGGTGATCGAACTCCATCCCGGCAGCCTCCAGCACACCAAGTATCTGGATCGGGACGTCCGGTGTTTCAGGCTGGAATAGCGTCTCGGCTGTCATGCGACGCAGACGCAATACTCCCTCACTGTAACCGATACGAGACACAACACGGCCGAGGGCGGCGAAGTCGGCAAGGACCTCATGCCACTTTTCGAGGGTTTGATATTCGGACGAATCCAGATCACGCTCGCCGGGAAAACCGGTAATCCGCAAGGCTTCGGAAATCGCTCTGGCCAATGCTGATGGCGTTTGGGAACCCAACAACTTTTCCTTGCGAAACTCGGCAAGCGCAGCCAATCCCTGCGCCAGGACGGGGCAATTTGTTTCGCCGTGCTCACGCTCGATCAGGATAAGCAATCGTTCGAGCGTAATCATGGGCTCCGCACGTTTGCGCAATTGCACATCGAGCCGCGCGCGATGGGTCATTTCGGTCTCGCCGCCGCCAAGGAAAGGTGACCGAAGCAAAAGGCTTGCGCGCTCGAACTCAATCTCCCGCCCACCGAGGTCGAGTAGCAGAAATACGGCGCTTACAAGAGGGTATGAGCTCAGAGGCATGCCAAGCGACGCATTAAACGGCAATGTGCGCCTGACAGCACCTGGCAGGAACTGGTGAATATCGGGCTCCATTACGGTACTGAAAATTCGCATGATTGCGCTGCGATACCGGGAAAATTCCGGAACAACAATGCCAATGCGCGCCCCGTCACTGGCCTCGAGTCGTGCCCGCGCCCACACCGCCGCGCGGCGAATCTCGTCGCTGCTGTCATTACATGCGACTCGCCATGCGTTACCGCTGGGCGGCTGAAACTGTGATTGCGGCCGCGTCCACATCACTTCGCAGCCGATATCCTGCAGCTTGCTCAGCAACACCGCTTGCTGCGGCGTAACGATGTCAAAACCATAGCAAACCAGGCGCTTCGGTTTACGAACTTCTGCGTGCGCACATAATTTGGTTACCAGCTTATAAAGGCGCGCGCGATCGATTTGCTGTAAACGCCGAGTAGCCTGCTCGTAACGGTGCGACCAATCCTGAAACGCTTTACCATCCTCATTTAATGGAAAATTACTGAGTTGCGGAATAAGATGCCATGCATGTGCGAGTTGCCATGCCTCGCGAGCAAGCTGTGCAGCATCCGCAGCTGCAAGGAGGGCTGCGCCCGTGTCCGAACGGTTGATGGCATCCTCCCACAAGACCTGTTCTTGAGCGGCGGTAAGCAGGAGAGGAAATTCAGGTGCGTGCGGCGAATAAAGCGCGTCTTCATAGAGACGGTCAACGAATGCAGAAATCGGCAAGATATCGGCCGACTCCCAGATAGTGATCCCCCGGTTGATCTGGGTTTTGTCGAACCCGCGCTTAAGTGCAATCGCGAGCCTTCGATTAGGGGTTACTATTGTGACGCCGGCTCTCAGACCCGCGGCAAGGTCCGCAAAAATATCCGCGAGAGGAATTTGTGGGAAATTCAGGATGGAGATGCGGCGACAGGCCGCCGCTATCGAATTAGCGTTCCAGTTTATCCAGCTTGTCTGTTACCTTGGCCCAATCATCGGCATCCGAGAGCGCATCTTTTTTCTCGATAATGGGCTTCCATGCTTTGGACAATTCGGCGTTGAGTGTAGTGAAGTGCTGCTGATTCACAGGCACATCGTCCTCGGCAAAAATTGCCTCCACCGGGCACTCAGCGACGCACAAGGTACAATCTATACATTCATCCGGATCGATTACCAGAAAATTGGGTCCCTCGCGAAAGCAGTCCACCGGGCACACATCTACGCAATCAGTATATTTGCATTTGATACAGCTTTCAGTTACTACATAAGTCATGACGGATCCTTGCTCGGCTCTTTGAGAATTCGCGATTTTACCAGAAATTTTATAGCCGCCGCTATTACTCTACAACCTGATGCCGCAACCGATAGCCACGCTATTACCAAGGTCTATGGGCCTGAATTGTCCCGGGCGGCATAATCGCCGTAGCGCCTTCTTACCTTCATATGCAGCCTTTCAATTTCGCTCGCTGCTCAATCCACGCATCCGAGAGAACATTGCGTCTCAACCACAATCGTACAATCTTAATGTAAAAAAGTATCAGCGAAGGTGGGTCTGATCGCACGGAAAACTCATCGTGTTGATTCCATGTAGACTCTATTCCACTTTTCCAGGGCTCATGAGCGGCTACCCGGCTTAGCAGCCTGTCGGACTTAAAGGAAATCGGCTGCAAAAGCGTCTGGCTGGTCTATATTTCACCGCTTTCTGCTCACAAAGGCCAATAGAACAACTATTGGCCTTCAAAATCGCTCAAAATCCATCCTCACCCAGCCACATTTTAGCTTCGATTCTTCAAGTCCGACAGACTGCTAGGCGCTTTCCTTTATATTGAACTCCAAAGTAATAATCAATTCCCCCGCTGTGACTGGCCACTCCACTTTCGCCGTCACAGCCTGCATGATTTTTTCAAAACCGCCTTCCG
>Ga0157370_10009934_pt1 | contig 10076 bp, 9 predicted proteins | sample C35metaG_FD_113463 | JGI IMG/M metagenome (GOLD analysis project Ga0157370, IMG submission 113463) | Corn rhizosphere microbial communities from Kellogg Biological Station, Michigan, USA - C3-5 metaG | ecosystem: Host-associated > Plants > Roots > Rhizosphere > Soil | place: USA: Michigan... | reverse complement strand
GCCGTGCAACTCGCCTGCGGCAAGCCGGTGAGCCTCATTGTCGCGGCGCGTTCGGAAATCGACGACCTGATCGAGCGCTGGTTCGGCACGGGCCGCAGCGCGCTCGGCACCATCGTGGAGGGTCTCGAAGGCGAAAGCGGTGAGACCGCTTCCGGCGAAGACGACATCGAGCACCTGCGCGATCTCGCGTCCGAGGCGCCCGTCATTCGTCTGGTGAACCTGCTGATCCAGCGCGCGGTGGAAGCGCGTGCGTCGGACATCCACATCGAGCCGTTCGAGAATCGCCTGAAGGTGCGCTACCGCATAGACGGCGTGTTGCACGAGGTGGAGGCGCCGCCCGCATCCAGCACCGCCGCGATGATCTCGCGCATCAAGATCATGGCGCGCATGAACATCGCCGAACGCCGCCTGCCGCAGGACGGCCGCATCATGCTGCGCGTGCAGGGCAAGGAACTGGACCTGCGCGTGTCGTGCATCCCGACCAGCTTCGGCGAGTCGGTGGTGATGCGCATCCTCGACCGCGGCAAGGTCGTTCTGGATTTCAATGCGCTCGGATTCGACGATTTGACGCTGCCGCCGTTCGTGCGCGTGCTGGAGCAGCCGCACGGCATCCTGCTCGTGACGGGTCCCACCGGTTCGGGCAAGACCACCACGCTTTACACCGCACTGTCGAAGATCAATACGCCCGACCGCAAGATCATCACCGTCGAGGATCCGGTCGAATACCAGATCGAAGGCATCAACCAAATGCAGGTGAAGCCGCAGATCGGGCTGGATTTCGCCGGCGCGCTGCGTTCGATCGTGCGCCAGGATCCCGACGTGATCATGATCGGCGAGATGCGCGATCTCGAGACCTGCCGTATCGCGATCCAGTCGGCGCTCACCGGTCATCTGGTGCTGTCCACGCTGCACACCAATTCCGCCGCGGGCGGCCTGACCCGGCTGCTCGACATGGGCGTCGAGGATTACCTGCTGGCCTCCACCGTCAACGCGATCGTCGCGCAACGGCTGGTGCGCTGCCTCGATCCCGATGCCGCCGAGGCCTACGAGCCATTGCCGGAAATGGTCGAGGAACTTGGCCTCGACAAGCTCACCGACGAACGTCCGTTGCGCCTGTACCGGCCGCGGCCCACGTCCGAGAACCCAAGCGGCTTTTATGGACGGCTCGCGATCATCGAGCAGTTGACGATGAATGACGCGTTGCGGCGACTGCTGATGCAGCACGCGGATGCTTCCGACATCGAACGCGCCGCGCGCCAGAGCGGCATGCGCACGATGTACGAGGATGGCTTGCGCAAGGCACTGGCGGGATTGACCACCATCGAGGAAGTGCTGCGCGTCACGCAGGAAGCGTAACGACGTTCCCTGCGGGCGCCGCCCGAATGAAATTCGAACGCGCGATCGATTAGTGTTCGTCATTTGCGACCGGCATGTCACGAGGCACCGCATGCTTTTTTCCCATCCACCTGCATCTTTCCTGCCGCGCTGATGCCCGCATTCCATTACAAGGCCGTCACGCCCGGTGGCGAGACCGTCGAAGGCCGCATGGATGCGGCGTCCGTCGAGGACGTGATCCAGCGTTTGCAGGAACAGGGCAACGTGCCGCTGGAAGCCGGCGACGCTGCGGGCGGGGGTTCGTTGTTCGGCGGCTTGCGCAGGAAATCGCTGACGGGCGGCGCGCTGGTCGAGTTCACCTCGCAGCTCGGCATTCTTCTGCATGCCGGCCTTCCGCTGGATCGCGCGCTGCAGATGTTGCTGGAACTGCCGGAAGGCGAACGCGCGCGGCACGTGATCGAACGCGTGCGCGACCGCGTGCGCGGCGGCGCTTCGCTCTCGCGCGCGATGGAAGAAGAACACGGCATATTCCCGAAGCTGTACCTCAGCATGGTGCGCGCGGGCGAAGCCGGCGGCGCGCTGGATGCCGCATTGATGCGGCTGGCCGATTACCTGGAGCGCGCGCGCAGGTTGCGCGAAAGCGTGATCGGCGCGCTGGTGTATCCGGCATTCCTGCTGTTCGGCGTGCTGGGTTCGCTGGTCCTGCTGCTGGCCTATGTGCTGCCGCAGTTCGTCCCGATCTTCCACGACATGAACGTGCAGATCCCGCTGATCACGCAGGTGCTGATGGGCATCGGCACGTTCCTGCATGATTGGGGCTTGCTGGTACTGGCTGCGATCGTGGTTGCGGCGTTGTGGGCTTCGGCCCGGATGCGCGAGCCCGGAACACGGCAGGCGTTCGACGCGCGGCTGCTGCGCATGCGCGTGTTGGGTCCGCTGCTGCTGAAAGTCGACACGGCGCGCCTGATGCGCACCCTGGGTTCCCTGCTGAAGAACGGCGTGTCGCTGCTGGCGGCGTTGGGCATCGCGCGGCAGGTGGTATCCAACCGCGAATTGTCGGCGCAACTGGAACCTGCGACCGATGCGGTCAAGGGCGGCGATTCGCTGTCGCATGCGCTGTCCGCGCACACGGGCTTTCCCAAGCTCGCGATCCAGATCACCATGGTGGGCGAGGAGTCGGGGACGCTGGACGACATGCTGCTGCGCGCGGCCGACACCTACGACGGCGAGGTGAAAAGCGCGATCGACAAGATGCTGTCGGCGCTGGTGCCGGTGCTCACCATCGTGATGGCGCTGCTGGTGGCGGGCATCATGCTTTCCATCCTGCTGCCGCTGCTGAGCTTGACGGGCAGCATTCAATGAAATCGATTGGAGACGATCGCATGATTTTTTCGAAGAAGCGGGAACGGGGGACGGGAAGCGGGGAACGAAAAGCAAGCCCCGCCTCGCACCGTTCCCTGCTTCCTGTTCCCTGTTTCCTGCGCCCGGCGCGCGCAGCGGGCTTCACCCTGCTGGAAATGCTCGCCGTGATCGTGCTGCTGGGCATCGTCGGCGTGATCGTGGCGCGTTCGGTGTCGGGTCGGGTCGATACCGGCAAATGGGACGCCGGCAAGATCGGCGTCACCAAGCTTGACCAGGACGTGCAGGCCTACGCGCTCGACAATGGCTCGCCGCCGAAATCGCTCGACGACCTGATCACCAAGCCGCTGAACGCGCCGTCGTGGAACGGCCCGTACACCAAGCCCGCCGATCTCAATGATCCGTTCGGACATCCATACGGCTACATCTATCCCGGCAAGCATGGCCAGTACGACATCGTGTTCTACGGCCGTGACGGCAAGCCCGGGGGCGAGAGCATCGACCGTGATTACGGGAATTGGCAATAGAACAGGGAACCTGGAACCGGGAACCGGGAACGGCAGACCCTCGCGCGGTGCGGGTTCAAGCCGTTCGCGGGTTTTCCCGTTCCCCGTTCCCCGTTCCCGCCGTTTCGCCGCTTTCACCCTGATCGAAATGCTGGCGGTGATCGTGCTGATCGCGATCGCCGTCACCGTGACCGCGGTGTCGCTGCGCGGGCGCGCACGCGGCCAACTTGAAGCGTCCGCGCAACGGGTGGCGGCAGGCCTGCGCGACACCCGCACCCGTGCGATGGCGACCGGCAAGCCGCAATGGTTCACCGTCGATCTTCGCGGGCACGCGTGGACGGCGCCCGGTCGTGACCCGCGCGCGTTCCCCGCTGGCGCGAGCGTGCGGGTGACCTCGGCAGCCGAAGACACGAACCAGGCCGGCGTGGCGCGCATCCGTTACTTTCCCGACGGCAGTTCCAGCGGCGGCAACATCGTGCTCAGCGACAACCGGCGCAGCGCACGTGTGGACGTGGACTGGCTCACCGGCGCGGTGACGATTGCACACGACGGTGCGTCGCCGTGAGCCGCGGCTTCACCCTCATCGAGGTGCTGGCCGCGATTGCCTTGCTTGCGATCGCGTTTGCGATAGGCCTGGGCGCCTTGGGCCAATCCGCGCACAATGCCGCGCACAGCGCCGCGCTCGACACCGCGGTCGAGCGTGCGCAGAGCTTGCTGTCCGAGCAAGGCCTGGCAACGCCGCTGAAGGACGAAACCCTTTCCGGGGCCTTCGATGACGGCATGCATTGGACCTTGAAGGTGAGTGGGCTGCCCAGGCCGCAGTCGTCTCCGGGTGCCGACGGCGGGATGGCGTCGCAGCAGGGCGGGATGATGGTGGCGCAAGCCACCGGCATCGACCTTTACGAGCTCGACGTCGCGGTGCAATACGGCGCCGGCCGCACACTGCGGCTCTCCACCCAGCGCGCGCAGGCCGCGCGGACGAGACCGCAATGACGCGCAATCGACGGCACGCCGGTTTCACCCTGCTGGAAATCCTGCTGGCTTTGGCGCTGCTGGCGTTGGTGATGCTGGGCGTGTGGGGCGCGATGGCAAGCGCCACCCGGATCACGCATGCGGCGGATGCGGTGATGGCACGCGGCGAGAACGTGCGCACCGTGCAGCAGTTCTTGCGCCGGTACGTTTCGGCTGCGGGAATGCAGCCGTACATGACCCGTGCCGGCGCACGCGCGCGAATGTTCGAAGGCGATGCGACTTCCATGCGCTATGTCGCACCATTGCCCATGCAGTCCGGCCACGCCGGGTTGTACCTGCAGACGATCCAACTTCAGAAGGACACTTCCGGCGGCATGTCGCTCGAACTCGCCTACCAGCCGTACACGGACGATGCGCCGGAAACCGCGAATCCCGTGACGCACCGGCTGCTCGCGGATCTGCAGGGCGGCCAATTCCAGTACCTCGCGGCGGCGGCGTTCGGCAAACCCGCGACGTGGCGCGATGACTGGCAGGCGGTCAACGGCTTGCCCCTGGCGGTGCGCATCCGCCTCGATCCCGCGTGGCGTGCGCGGTTGCCGTTTCCCGAGATGGTGATTCCGCTGCGCACCGGCGAGGGTTTCGGCGCGCAGATCGGTGGTGCGCCATGACTCGCAGGATGTCGAGAAAGTGCTCTCCTGCGCTTTCTCAACGGCGAGCCACCCATGGCCCGTATCGGCAGGGTGTTTTTCGACACCCTGCTGGGCGCGAACGTGGCACCGCGCTGCTGCTGGTGTTGTGGGTGACGGTGTTGCTGGCAGCGTTGTTGGTCGGTGTTGCGGCCGCGTCGCGCAGCCAGAGCCAGGCCGCGCTGTACGGCGCCGAACGCGTGCGTGCGGAGCTCGCCGCCGAAGCCGGGTTTGCCCATGCGGTTGCCGGAATGCGCGCGCCCGATCTGCGCGAGCAATGGGTGCCGGATGGTCGTCCGTACGCGTTCGATTTCGATGGTGCCAGGGTCACGGTGCAGGTGGTGGACGTGAGCGGCATGGTGGATCTCAACGCCAGCCCGCCCAGCCTGCTGGGCGATCTGTTCGAGGCGGCGGGTGTCGATCGCGCGCACGCCGACCGGCTCGCGAACACGATGGTCGACTGGCGCGGCGATACGCCGCGCCTGCAGGGACAAACCCGCGGCGGCCCGTTCCGCGCGATCGAGCAGTTGGCGCGACTGCCGGGCATGGATGCCGGCCTGTTCGCCAAAGTCGAACATGCGGTGACGGTGTATTCCGGACGCAATTTCCCCGATGCCTCGTACGCGTCGCCCTTGGCTTTGGCGGCGTTGCAGGGCACGGGCGCAAGCCAGGCACGCTCATTGGTCGAGGAACGGCGCGGTCGCCCGGCCCAGCGTGGCGCGGGCAATGGCCGCGCCTTCGGCGCGGTCGCCAACGGCCCACTGGTGGCGGGTTACGGCGGCGTGGTCGAGCGCGTGTTCAGCACCGCGATGATGCCCGACGGCACGCGCGTGGGCCTGGATATCACGATACGCTTGGCGTTGACGGGGACCCAAGCACGCCCGTACAAAGTGCTGGACTGGCGCGCCGACTCGGTGTCGGCGCCTTGAAACGGCCTTGGTGATGGCGACAGCGAGCGTACAAACCTTGGAACGCGCGAAGTTGGCGTGGCGGCGATCGCCGTTGCCCGGCTTCCTGCGCTGGTGGGGCGGCGAATTGACCGCGATGCTGCCCGCGGGGCTGCGCGCCTGGGTGCGGCGTGGCCCCGACGTGTTGTGGCTGAGCGGGATTTCCGGCGTCGCGACGGTGCGGCGTGTGCGCGGCGGCGCGAGGCTGGCCGCGATCGCGCCCGGCCTGCCCGTGGACGTGCAACGTGAGGAATTCGCACAGGCGTGCGCCGGCATCGATCCCGATGATCGCCGCCTGCTGCTGGTGGTGCCGGCGTCGCAGGTGCTGTATCGGCGGCTGCTGATGCCGGCCGCAGCCGCGGCCGATCCGCGTCGCGTCGTCGGCTACGAACTGGATCGGCAGACGCCTTTCAAGCCCGAGCAGGTTTATTACGACGTGCGCGTCAGCGCCGACGCCGCGCCGGCGGGGCAGATGGCGCTGGATCTCTACGCTGCGCCGAAGGCGGACATCGATCCGTTGCTGGAACGTTTCGACATGATCGACGCGCATCCCGATGCCGTGGACGTGCAAGCCGCCGACGGCAAGCTGGCCGGCATCGATCTGCTGCCCCTCGAGCGGCGTCCGCGACGCGTCGACAGGCGCCGCCGCACCAACCTGTTCCTGGGACTGGCTTGCGTGTTGCTGGCAGTACTGGTGCTGTCGCAGTGGCTGGCCAACCGTCGGGCTGCGCTCGCGGAAATGCAGGCCGACGTGCAGGCCATGCGCGGGAAGGCGACGCAATCCGAGCAACTGCGCGCGCAACTGACCGGCGCGCTGGCGGCGTCGAAGTTCCTGGTCAAGCGCAAGTCGGAAAACCCGTCGGCGCTGGAAGTGCTGGACGACCTCACCCGGCGCTTGCCTGCCAATGCCTGGCTGGACGCGTTGACACTGGACGATTCGGGTGGCCTTGACATCAAGGGCGAAGCCGCCAAGGCGGCGGCACTGGTCGACACACTGAGCAGTTCCAGTCTGCTGCAGGAGCCGAAACTGCAAGGCGTCATCCAGCCCGATCCGGCAACCGGCAAGGAGCGCTTCGAACTGGTCGCGCGCGTGCGCCAGCAGGGTGCGGCCAATGGCCATTGACGCGAAGCGCCTGGGCAGGAAAGGTCTGTCGCCCGGGCAGTCGCGGCTCGCGGCCGTCCTGCTTGCGCTGGTTGTCCTGGCGATCGCCTATTTCCTGCTGCTGCACTGGTGGTTCGTCGCGCCGATGATCAGCGTGGACGGCCAGATGCAGGATTTGCAGCGGATCCACGCGAAATACGCGGCCGCGATCGCCGAGCAGCCGGAACTGCAAACGCGCGTGGCGAAGCTGGAACAAGGCGGCGCATCGGTGGACGCGTTCCTGTCCGCGAACGATCCCAGCGCGGCGGCGGCGAACCTGATCCAGCGCGCCACCGACGTGGTGTCGGCGCATGCCGGCGAGGGCGCGGGCTGCAGCATGCCATCCAAGATGCCGATCGAGCAGGACACCGGCAATGAACCCTTCCGGCGCGTCAGCGTCAGCATCACGCTGGATTGCGGCATGCAGCCGCTGGCTGCGGTGCTGCACGATTTCGATCGCGGCTTGCCGTACCTGTTCGTGGACAACCTGACGGTGGCGCGCTCGCCGAGCGGCCGCATGCAGGCGCAATTGACATTGTCCGGCTATCTGAGGCCCGCGGCACCATGAACGCCGCCGATCGCCGCCGCCTCACGCCCACCTTCGGCATCATCGCCGCGGTTCTGCTGGTGTTGCTGATCGCGTTGTGGGCGGGCCTGGGCCGCAGCAGCCATTGGCACGACAACGCCGCGCCATCGCGGCTGCCATCGGTGGGCGTCACCGTGCCGGCGCCCGCCGTGCCGCCGCTGGAACAATACGCAACCGTATGGCAACACCCGTTGTTCAGTCCCACCCGCACGCCCGAAGCCACCGCGGCCGGCGATGGCGGTTCCAGCGGCAACCTGGAATTGACGGGGGTGATCATGCTGCCGCACCTCAGGATGGCGATCCTGCACGACAAGACCAACGGCAGGGACTACCGCGTCGTGGAGGGCCAGCCCTCGCGGGATGGGCCGGTGCTGGTGGAGCTGCATCCCCGCAGCGCGGTGATCGAGGTGTCGGGTTCGCGCCAGCAACTGCAATTGATCCCGGGGCCGGCACCGGGTGCGGGCAATGCGGCGGTCAACCCATCCTCCAATCCAGGCGCAGAGGCGAATCCGGACCAAGTCCAAAGCGCGGGGAACGGCGCTTCTGGTATGGTCAGCGCCCCCGGAAGGCAGGATTCGGCCGGGCGGAGTGCGATTGAGGTGCGCGCCCGGGCGCTGAAGGCGCGCATCGAGGCGCAACGGCGCAGGGCGGCGCATCAGGGTGGCGGAGGTTGACGCATGCATCGCGCCACCGCGCGACGCAGACCGGTTGTGGAGTGCATGACGTGTACAGAAAGTTAGCCGTGCTGGGGATCGCCTTCGCTGCCGCGTTGCTGGCGGGCTGCGCGCCGCAGATCCGCCAGGACAACGACTACAGCCTGCAGCGCGAGGCCATCAAAGGCACCCACAAGCCGGTGCCGCAGCCACTGAACGTCGGCACGGAGCAGCAGAACCAGGCGCTCGCCAGCACGACTGCACCGGAAAACCATTACGGGACCGGCGTGTTCATCAACGCGCCAAGCCACGCCGGGTCCGGCCGTGCCGCCAACGAAGGCGGCACCATCACCTTCAATTTCGACAACCAGCCGGTGCAGGCCGCGGTCAAGGCGATCCTGGGCGACGTGCTGCACGCGAACTATTCGATTTCGCCGAACGTCAAGGGCACCGTGACCTTTGCCACCTCCCAGCCAGTGACGGAAGCCGAGGTGCTGCCGATCCTGCAGATGCTGCTGTCGTGGACCGGCAACGCGCTGGTGCAACAGAGCAGTGGGTATGTGGTGGTACCTGTGGAACAGGCTGCGCCCGGCAATCTCGTGCCCGGCCTCGGCGCGGTGTCGCCGGGTGCGGGTTACACGGCACAGTTGTTCCCGTTGCACTACGTGTCTGCGGAGGCGATGGAGAAACTGTTGAAGCCGTTCGCCGATCCCAAGGCGTTCCTGCTGGTCGATCCTGTGCGCAACCTGCTGGTGATGGGCGGCACGCCCGACGAACTCGCCAATTACCAGCGCATCGTCCGCACCTTCGACGTCGACTGGCTGCGCGGCATGTCGGTGGCAGTGATTCCGCTGCAACACGTGCAAGCCGACGATCTGGTCACCCAGCTCCAGACGCTGTTCAGTGAGCAGGCTGGCGGACAGGCACCGTCGACGGGCGGCGCCAACGGCGCGCCCGTTGCTACGGCCGCGCCGCGCACGGGGAATCTGTCCAGCATGGTGCGGCTGATCCCGCTGAAGCACAGCAACTCGCTGGTGGTGATCACGCCGCAGCCGTCGTATCTCGACGAAGTGCGCCGACTCGTCACCACCATCGACAACGGTGCGGGCAATGCCTCGGGGCTGTACGTTTACAACGTGATCAACGTGAAGGCCTCGGACCTCGCGCGGCACCTCAATGAGTTGTTCGGCAACGGTACCGGCAACCAGCAGAGTGCGGTCGGCGCAGTGGCGCCGGGTTTCTCGCCGCTGGAACAATCCGCGCCCGGCAGTCTTGGCGCGCAGCAAGGCTTCGGCAACTTCTCGCAGGACAACACCCTCGGGAATGGCACAGACCAGAGTGGTGGCGACGAGTTCGGCAGTGGTGGCGTCGGCGCGGGAATGGTGTCCGGCGCCACCCAGAGCCGCCGCGGCCAAGGCGCGGGGCAGGGCGCTTTCGCATTCACCACCAGCGAAGGCGTGCGCATCGCCGCGGTGAACGAGAACAACCAATTGCTGATCCGCGCGACGCCCGGTCAATGGGAGAAATTGCTGCCCGTGATCGAACGGCTCGATGAAAAGCCGCTGCAGGTGCAGATCGAAACCAGGGTGCTGGAAGTCAACCTGACCGGCGAATTTCAATTCGGCGTGCAGTACTACCTCGGCGGCCTGATCGGCACCCAGCCGGGTTCGCCGCCCAACACCAACGAGTCATACCACCGCCATCAGGGCGCGGTGGGGCTGGGCGGGGTTCAATACGACACCAGCGATGCGTTGTTCTATTCGTTCGCGGGCAACAACCTGCAATTCGCGATCAGCGCGATGGAATCGAGCGGCGATGCCAAGGTGTTGTCGGCGCCATCGACGGTGGTGCTCAACAACCAGGAAACCACCTTCAAGGTCGGGGAGAAGAT
>Ga0157370_10009933_pt1 | contig 10077 bp, 7 predicted proteins | sample C35metaG_FD_113463 | JGI IMG/M metagenome (GOLD analysis project Ga0157370, IMG submission 113463) | Corn rhizosphere microbial communities from Kellogg Biological Station, Michigan, USA - C3-5 metaG | ecosystem: Host-associated > Plants > Roots > Rhizosphere > Soil | place: USA: Michigan... | reverse complement strand
GCTGGGACCAGTGGTATCCGGAAGCCGCGCGCCTGATGGCGCTGGCCGGTGCCGAAGTCCTGCTCTATCCGACCGCCATCGGTTGGGACCCTGCCGACGAGGCCGCGGAAAAATTGCGCCAACGCGATGCGTGGATCACCGTGCAGCGCGGCCACGCCGTGGCGAATGGCCTGCCGTTGCTTGCCTGCAACCGCACGGGCCACGAGCCTGCGCCTGATGGTGCGCGCGGCATCGATTTCTGGGGATCGAGTTTTGTCGCTGGTCCGCAGGGCGAAATGTTAGCGCAAGCATCCGTGGAAAAAACCGAACTGCTGATTGCCGATATCGACCTTGCGCGCAGCGAAGCCGTGCGTCGCATCTGGCCGTTCCTGCGTGACCGCCGTATCGATGCCTACGGCGATCTACTCAAGCGCTTCCGTGACTGACATGGATGTTCCCTCACCGGCGCTCGCCGGCCAACCGCAGGCGCGCACGACCCGCGACGGCGTCGAATACACCTTGCTCGGCACCGCGCATGTTTCGCGTGCGAGCGTCGATGCGGTGCGCGCGGCCATCGAAACCGGTAACTACGACGCCATCGCCGTGGAATTGTGCGAGTCGCGCTATCGCGCCATGCACGATCCGGAAGCATGGCGCAATCTCGATTTGTGGCGCGTGATCCGCGACGGCAAGGCCGGCATGGTCGCGGCGAACCTGGCGTTATCGGCCTATCAGCGCCGCCTCGCCGAACAGTTCGGCATCGAGCCGGGCGCTGAACTCAAGGCCGCGGTGGATCTGGCTGACCAACGCAAACTGCCGCTATGGCTGATCGATCGTGAAATCAGCATCACGCTCAAGCGTGCTTACCACAGCGTGCGCTGGCGCGATCGCCTCGGCATCGTCGGCGGACTCGCCGCGAGCCTGTTCGAGCGCAACGAAGTCAGCGAGGAAGACATCGAGCAGCTCAAGCAGGGCGACATGCTGCAAAGTGCGTTCAGCGAATTTGCCGCGCAATCCGAACCGCTTTACCGCAGCCTGATCGGCGAACGCGACGCGTTCATGGCCGCGCGCCTGCGCGAGGAGACCGGCATGCACCCGGCACGGCGCGTGCTCGCCGTGGTCGGTGCCGGCCACCTCGCCGGAATCGAGCGCGAACTCGGTGCGCAGACTCTGGCACCGGATGCCGTCCTGGCTCCGCTGAAGATCGCGCCTGCGGGTTCAAGTTGGCCGAAATGGCTGGGATTGGGCGTACTGATCGTCATCGCCGCCGCGATAGGCTTCGCCTTCAGCCGTGGTGCCGGGCACGGCGCGCAGGCGCTGCAGGACTGGATCGTCTTCACCGCGGCCGGTTGCGCGCTCGGTGCGCTGGCCGGCGGCGGGCATCCGTTGAGCGTGCTCGCCGCCGCGATTTCCGGGCCGTTGAAGCCGTTTCGCCCATTCGCGCCGTCCGGCGCGTTCAGTGCCGGCGTGGAAATGTGGCTGCGCCATCCGCGCGTGGCCGATTTCGAAACGCTGCGCGACGACGTGACCCACTGGACCGGTTGGTGGAAAAACCGCGTCTCGCGCACCCTGCTCGTCTTCATGCTCACGAACATCGGCATGATGATTGGCGAGTGGACGGCGGGAATCCGCATCCTGCATCGCGTGCTCTAGCTTCGCTGTCGCAGTCGCGTGGTGACTCAGGTTTCGCCGATTCTTGCGGCGTAAGCATCCATCACGCGCGCCGAATATACCAATGCCGCGCCTGCGTTGACCGTGATGGCAACGCCCAAGGCCTCGGCAATCTCTTCTTGCGTCGCGCCATGTTTCACGGCGGCATCGGTGTGCACGGTGATGCAGCCGTCGCATTGCCGGGTGACCGCGACGGCGAGCGCGATGAGTTCGCGCGTCTTCGCGTCCAGGTGCCCCGTCCTTGCGCCAGCATTGCCCATCTGCGCATAACCACGCACGGTGTCGGGGCTCAATTTGGAAATCTCGCCGATGGTTTGCGCGAGCTGCTTGCGATAGGCATTCCAGTCGAACATCATGAAAGATTCTCCGCTGATGGATCGATGGCGATTGGATCGATGGCGATCAAAACGTGACCTGCGTGTACAAACCGATCACGAAGGCATCCGGAATCTTGCCGGCGCCGCCGGGGCGTTCGACATACTGCAGGTTGGGCCGCACGATCAGCCACGGCGTGAGTCGCGCGCCATAGTCGATCTCCGAGATCGCCTCGAAGGTCTGGATATCGACGGCGCCCGGCACCGAGAAATCGCGATCGCGTTGGTATTGGGTGAGCCGCGGATTGGTGCGTGCGTGTGCGTACATGATCGAAACGAAATCGTCATCCCGGCCGCGAAAGGTGCCCTGGTAGACGGCGCCCGCGGCCCAGGCGGAGCTGAAACGCGATGTGTCCCGATCGCCGCGGATGTAGACGCCACCGAGCGACAGGCCGCGGCTGGACGCAGGCGACTCACGGAAGATCTTCTGGCTTGCCATCAAATAACCGCCACTGCGGCCGTTGTGGCTCAACAAAGGCTCGCCGGTCAGGCCCGCGGAATTGCCATTGATGTCGGTGAGGACGTCTGCAGTCCTGGCCGTATTGCGGTAGGCGCCCACGATGAAACGACCGGGCAATTCGCCTTCGCCTTGGCCGGTATCGATGCCAGCCTCGACCGGGATGAATTTGCCGTCGTGCTTGAAACCGAGATTGAATCCTTCGTCCTTGTCTCCAGCATTGGGGTTGTTGAGGTACACACCCGCGGTCATCCACGTTCCGCCGCCTGGCCGCAACTTCACCTGCCCGCCCCACTGCGCGGTCGGAAAATTGTGCGCGCCGCTGTTGACCGTCATCGCGTTGATGTGGCCGCAGATCACCCCGTTCTGGAACTTGCAGAAATTCGGCAAGCGCGCGAGATCGTCGCCCAGCGGAGACCAACCCGCCTGGATCGTCAGTACATGGTCCATGAATTCCTGCCGATAATTGAGTTCGGCCAGGCGGAAGTTCTGCCCCGCCCCGTAAAGTTCCTGCACGGAAAACTGGTTGTGCAGTGCGTCCGCACTCAGGCTGCGCCCGGCGCGATCGGTGAGCGTGAACTGCACGCGCGCGTCGTGGATTCCCAGCAACTGTTGCAGGTCGATCAGCGTTTCAAGGTCCAGTTGCTGCGTGTAGCGCCCCGTCTGGCGCAGCCCGCCCGAGGTGTTGGCAGCACTTTCCGTCGTGTAGTGCGCGTTGATGCGAATGCCGGCCTTTTCCAGACGCGTACGCGCACCGTTCCAATCGCCGGTCAAACGAGATCGACCCCACACATCCGTCGTGGATTGTTGGGCAATCGCCGACGACGAGAGGGCGAGTGCCAGGAGCATCCATCCGTAACGGTCGCGGGCTTGCATCTTGACCTCCTGTTGGCGCCACCAGCTCGTCAGAACCCAAGGTTCGGCGATGCGAAGAGCGTGGCAGCGCCATCGCCCAGAAGAAATACGGCGAGAAGAGCAGCCGCCCAGAATGCCGGGTATTCCCACCCCCCATCCTTGTTGCTGAACAGCCATCCGTTCTTGCCGTGGACAGTGACGATCGTTCCAACGATGAGGGGTATGAGCAGCAAGGCCACGTAGCGCGGATAGATGCCGAGGATGAGGCAAGCCGCCCCGCCCAACTCGGCAGCAATCGTCACGTATGCCAGCCAACCCGGGAGCCCGAGCGATTTGAAGAAGGCAACGGCTCCCGGAATGGTGAACACTTTCCACTTGAGCATGGCATGGGCGATGAACATGGCGCCCAGGCAAAGTCGCAAGAGCAATACGGCGTAGGGTGCGGTCTCGAGGTCAATCATGGAAGGTTCCTCCTAAGGAAGTGAACACGAATCATTTTCGGTCCCGAGCCCACGTCAGCTCGCAATCAGCCCGCACCAGAATTCGGATCATTGAAAATGTGCCGATGGATGACCCTCACCTCACACGCCGGCGCCGGCGTCTGCGCCACCACAAGACGAACAGGATCACCAGGACAATTGCGCCGGCAAAGCCGAGTCTGGCCAGCAGCACCAGGTGTGACTCGGGACCGCCGGCGCGTAGTTGGCGCACGTCTTCGGCGGAAATCGTCGCGTGCGGGTTGCCGTACATTTGATAGACATGGGCGGCCAGCACGGCGATTTGCGTGTCGGACAATTCCTTGCCGAATCCCGGCATCACCACGTCGCGGCCTTCGGCGCCGCGATGGATGCCGTCGAGGATCACCATAACGAGATTGTCGTGCCGCGCGCGTCCGCTGGCCGTGTTGTGGAACAGGGAAGGCATTCTGGCGTCGAAGCTGCCCTCTCCGCTCGCTTGATGGCAGGTCGCGCAATAGGCGTCGTACAACTGCGCACCGCTCATCCGCTGCGCATCGTCCGGCAGCGGCACGCCTCGATTGGAGGCAAGCTGATCGCCCGCTTGTCCGCGTGCGTAGGACGGTGCGTCGTCGCCGGCGTCACGGCGCGCCGGCACGGAACGCAAATAGGTCGCCATGGCCTTGAGGTCGGCATCTCTCAGGAATTGCAGGCTGCGGTCGATCGCTTCGGTCATGGGCCCCGCGGCCTGCGCCTTGCCGGCCGCGCGCCCGGTGCGCAGATAATCGACGATGTCCTGGTCGCTCCAGCCGCCGATGCCGCTGTTCGCGTCGGAGGTGATGTTCGGGGCGAACCAGGAGCCAAGTTGCGCGCCGGCCAATTCGGCGGACGAATCTTCGGCCATTAGCAGATTGCGCGGCGTGTGGCAGTCGCCGCAGTGTGCGGGCCCGCGCACGAGATAGGCGCCACGGTTCCACTGTGCGGACTTGCCGGCATCCGGAATAAATGGCCTGGCGTCCAGATACAGCAGGTTCCATACCGCCATCGATGCGCGGATATCGAACGGGAACGGCAGCGATGTCTGTGCGGGCGAGGTGTCGACAGCGGCGACGGCGTGCATGAAGTAGGCGTACAGCGCGGCGATGTCCGCGTCGTCCATCAGTGCATAGGACGTATACGGCATGGCCGGGTACAGGTGCGCGCCGTCCACGCGAATGCCGCGGCGCAGCGCGTCGGCGAACTGCTGCTGCGAATAATTGCCGATGCCGTGCGTTTTCGACGGCGTGATGTTCGTGGAAATGATGGCGCCGATCGGCGTCGCCATGGCGAGCCCACCGGCGAAAGGTTTGCCGCCCGGCGCGGTATGGCAGGCCACGCAGTCGCTGGCGAGCGCGAGGTACTCGCCGCGCTTGACCTGATCGGCGGTGGTGTCCGCGCGAACCGCCGCACTCGCGGTCAGCAGGCAGAGCAGGCAACCGATCCGCAGCGACGCGTTCACGCCGCGTGCTCCGCAGACTTCGATGCGTTCGCGGGCAGCAGGTGATCGGCTGTGCGCAAGGCGAGCGCGATGGCAGTCAGGGTCGAATTCATCGTCGCCGACGTTGGCATAAGCCCGGTGCCGCAGATAAAGAGGTTTTCGTGATCGTGCGTGCGGCCGTAGCTGTCGGCGACTGAATTGGCCGGATCGCTGCCCATGCCAAGCGTGCCAGTGATGTGCTGGTTGTTGGCAAAGTTGCCTTCGGCGCTGTAGCGCAAACCCGTACCACCCATCAGCTCGGCGATGCGCGCGAAATGCGGTTTGGAATCCTCCGCGCCCTTGCGCGTGTAGTCGCCGATCGAGTAATGCGCTTCCGGTTTGGGTATTCCCATCGCGTCTTTCTGCGCACTCAGCGCGATCCGGTTGTCCGGATTGGGTAGCACCTCGAGCACGTTCTTGACGTTGCACTGACGCGCCGCGCGCCAGCGCAGTTGTTTCTCGAACTCGGCGCCGTACACGCCCTCGGCAATCAACGATTGGGTGACGGCAAATACCTGGTTGATATTCGTGAAGTCCAGCCGATATGGCGCGTGTTCGCGACGGAACGCACCGTCGCGCAGCGTGTTGATCGAACTCGGACTCTGCGGACCGCGGCCGAGCCACAGTTCTTCTTCCGCGTAAAACGTGAGCGACGTGCTCGGGTGATCCATCAAATTGCGGCCGACCATACCCGAACTGTTTGCCAGTCCCGCCGGATACTTGTCGCTGGCCGAGAGCAGCAGCAGCTTGGGACTCTCGATGCCGTTGGCCGCGAGGATGAATTGCTTGCCAGTGACGCGGTGTGAGGTCTTGTCCGGGTCGAAATAGTGCACCGCGGCGATATGCCCCGTCGCATCATGTTCGATGTGATAGACCACCGTGTTCGGCAGCAACTTTGCGCCGGCGGCTTCCGCCGCGTCCGCGGCAACACCACCGGTGTACTGCGCGTTGATCGGGCAGATCGGCTGGCAACTATTGTTGCCGCAACAGGCCGGACGGCCATCGTAGGGACGGCTGTTGCGCGCGACCGTGTTGTCGACCACCGCGTACTCGGGCGCAAGCCGTTCGCGGAATCGCCGCATCGACCACGGCTCGGCGACTGGCGTCATCGGAAAAGGTTTCTGGCGCGGCGAACCCGTGTTCTCGGCGCCGGCGACGCCGATGATTTCCTCGGCGCGCTGGTACCACGGATCAAGTTCCTCGTAAGTCATCGGCCAGTCAACGCCGACGTCGTAGAGGCTGCGGATGCGCATATCGTTCGGAACCAGGCGCCAGGCCTGCGCGGCCCAATGCCATGTCGTGCCGCCGACGGCGCGGATGTACTCGGCCGGATACGGATACGGCCCGGCCTGCACGAGGTAGCCGTTGTCTTCGGGTTGGTAGATCGGGTGCGGCGCCCACGCGACGGCCGGGTACGGCGACATCCAGTCGCTGCGCCGCGGCGAATTGCGGAACGCCGCGACGAGGCGACCGCGATCCAGGCGCGGGCCGGCTTCCAGGATCAGCACCGAAGCGCCGCGCATGGCCAGTTCGCGCGCGACGAGCGAGCCGCAGATGCCCGAACCGATGACCACGAAATCGCTCGACAAATCCGTCGTCATTTGCGAAATCCTCAGATCGGTTTAACCGCCCAGCTCCCGTAGCCGCCATAGCAATACGTTGGCGGTTTCAGCACGTCGCCCACCACTTGCGCGTTCATCGCCATCTCGAAATCCAGGCAACGCGCCGTCTTGCCGCTGCCGACGATGCCAAGGTACCACGCGCTGACGACGGCGCGCGGCAAGGCCGCGAATGGGGACTTTTCGGAATCGAGCGCCGTTTGCAATTGCGCAACGGGAATATTGCGCGTGCGGATCATGTCGAGCAATGCGGCAACATCGGACATGAAACTGGCCTTGTCGGCAACCAGCGCATCGAACAATCGGCGCGAGCGCGTGGGATCGTCGATCTTGCGTCCGGTGAGCAGCGCGGACAGTGCGTTAAATCCGCCTGTATCCTCTGCTGCCGTCGCCGCGAACGCCGCAGGCAGAAACGAGGATATCCAACCCAGCGCAACCCCGCGCAAGAGATCGCGGCGGGAACAGCCGGAGGTCGCAGCATCCATCGCGTCGACGAACTCGTGCATGACTGTCACACCTCGGGGGCCAGGCCGACAGGCCTGTCGTTATACACCTCGAAATCGACAAATACGAGAGTTCGTGCGCGTTGTTCGCACGACTTTACACGCGGCGGGGAATTTCGGGCCGGATCAGGTTCGCAACGCACCGGGTCGCGGGAACGCGCGGGCGCGCGCGTCGCGCAACACGCGGCGCGTGGCCAGGCGTGCGTCGTCGAGCAACGCGTAGATGACCGGTAGTGCGGCCAGCGTGACCAGGGTGGAGAAGACGAGTCCACCGGCGATGGCCCGTGCCATCGGATAGTACGGCGTGTCGCCGCCGCCGATGGTCGCGTCGCTCATGCACAGCGGCACCATGCCGAGGATCGCCGTGCCCATGGTCATCAGGATCGGGCGCAGGCGGTCGCGTGCGCCGCGGACCAACGCTTCGGTGCGCGAAAGCCCTTCCAGCCGCAAATGGTTGATGTGCACGATCATGACGATGCCGTTGTTCACGACCACACCCATCAGGATCAGCACCCCGATCGACGCCATGATCGAGAACGTCGTTCCGGTAAGCCAGAACAGCCAGTACACGCCGAGGATGGAAAACACGAACGTCATCAGGATTGCCGCCGGGTAAATCAGCGATTCGAACATCGCGCACATGACGATGTACACCAGCAGCAGCGCGATCAAGGTGTTGAACAGCATCTGCTGGCCGGCTTCGTTGGCGAAATCGAAGTTCTGGCCGTAGCTCCAGCGATATCCCGGCGGAAACTGCATCGCGTTCATCGCCGCTTCCAGTTTTGGCTTGACCTCGTCCAGCGTGGCGCCGGGCGCGAGATTGGCCTGGATGGCGAGCGAAGTCTGGCGGTTTTCGCGTTCGATTGCCGATGGCGCCGCACGGTTGTTCAAGTCGACCATGGACAGCAGCGGCACCATGGTGCCATCCGCGGCGCGCAGCTTGTAGTCGGCCAGGTCCGCAAGGCTACGCGTGTCGTCGCCGCCGAAGCGCAGCCACACCGGAATCTGCGTGCCGTTGTCGTGGTACTCCTTGAGCGGCAGGCCGCGCAAGGCGATGGCAATGTACTGCGCGATTTCACTGGCCGAAAAACCATAGGTGCGTGCGCGTATGCGATCCACGTGCACGGCCAGCTCGCGATCGCCGCCGTTCTGCGCCGTGCGCACGTCGCGCAATCCGGGTACATGCTGCATGGTCTGGATCGCGGCCGAGGACAGGTCGCGCAGGGTCGTGCTCGAATCGCCGTTCAGGAATATCTGCACGTTCGTGTTCTGGTTTTGCGACTGGAAGTCGAAACCGATTCTGCCGATTGGCACCTTAGGCGCACCTTCGCGGATTTTCTCCATGATCTGCTGCGAATGCCCGCGTCCGGCGTCGTCTTCGGTGAGCAGGACATTGGTCATGGCGTCGCCCTGCTCGTTGAAGTAGCTGTAGATGTTCTTGATGTGCAGTTCCTTGCGGTGCGAGTCAAGCCAGTGTTCGACGGTGCTGATGGACTTGTTCAATTCCTCCAGCCGATACACGCCGTTGAGCTGGTATTGCAGGTGCAACTCGCCGGCCTGTCCCGGTGGAAACATGTCGGTCTTGGCGCGTGTCATCGGCACGAAGCTGGCGACGAACAGGGCGACCAGCGCCCACACTGTCGCCTTGCGGTGCGACAGGGTCCAGGCAATGGCGGCTTCATAGCGGCGTTGCAGGCGCGAGACCAGGGTTTCGCGGCCGATGAAGTGCGGCGGCGGCAATTTCGCCGACAGCATCGGCACCAGGCTCACCGCGACCAGCCACGAGGCCAGGTGTGCGATCGACATGGCGATCGCGACCTGGGTGAGGAAAATGCTGATCTGGTTCTTCGCGCCGAAGATGTTCGGCAGGAACACCACGATGCTGGTGAAAGTGCCGGCAGCAATCGCGATGCCGACGACCTGGGTCCCCTGCACCGCGCAATACCAGGGCTTGTCCGGATACTTTTCGCGGTATTGATAGATGCTTTCCACCGCCACCACGGCATTGTCGACGAGCATGCCGACCGCGAGCAGCAGTCCCAGCAGCGACAGGATGTTCAACGTCATGCCGAGGAAGTACATGCAGCCGAGCGTGATCACCAGGCAGATCGGTATGGCCAGCGACACCATCAGCGTGGACGGCCAGTCGCGCAGGAAGAAATACAGCACGAACACCGACAGCAGGATGCCGATGCCGCCCGCCAAGCCGAGTTCCTTCAGGCTATCGGTCACCGCCTTGGCATCGTTGCCGAGGAAGTACAACTGGATGCCGCGCATTTCCGGATCGCGTCCGATACGGTCGATTTCGGCCAGCGCACGACTGGCGACGTCGACCAGGTTCGCGTTGCGCTCCTTGGAAATGTCCACCGCGATCGCGGGCTTGCCGTCGAGGTGGCGCCGGTAATCCAGCCGCGAAGGCTTGAGCGTGACGTTCGCGATGTCGCCGAGCTTGAGCCCCTTGCCGTTGATCGGCGTGGCGCGGACATCGTCGAGACTGCGCCATTCGCCCAGCGGCTGCACCTGATAGCGCAGCTTGCCGTCCGTGATTTGGCCAGCCGAGGCTGAAAAATTCGCATCCGAAAGTTTCGTGTACAAATCGTTGAGGCTGACGCCGGCCGCGGTAAGCCGGTCGACGGAAACCTCGATCT
>Ga0157370_10009932_pt1 | contig 10080 bp, 12 predicted proteins | sample C35metaG_FD_113463 | JGI IMG/M metagenome (GOLD analysis project Ga0157370, IMG submission 113463) | Corn rhizosphere microbial communities from Kellogg Biological Station, Michigan, USA - C3-5 metaG | ecosystem: Host-associated > Plants > Roots > Rhizosphere > Soil | place: USA: Michigan... | reverse complement strand
GCGCCACCCCATGCTTGGCCAGCTTACCGAGCGAAGTCATTGCTACCCCCGCAATCTCCGGCTGTCCGTCAACCTGCTCTTTGCAAACAAAAACGCCGACGCCGTCCTGAAAGGTTTTCAGCAAGGATTCGTCCATATTGCCCTGAGTAAATCCCTCGTTAGCTCGCTGCTCGGAAGAGAGGTTCTCACCCTTGGATTCGCTCAGAATGTGCAGGATCTCCTGCACATCGGCATGACCTGATTTAATGATTTCCATGAACACTCCTGAAAAGGGACTCTGCCGTCAGTATGGCAAAAATCTTACTTTTCAGGCGATCTTTTCAGCGCGGCGGGTGGGGATTTTACGTAATAAATAGCCTGCCAGTGCCAGTAAAAAGAGGGTTGCCTGCACCAAAACGATGGCTGGGCCGGTCGCGGCATCAATATAAAAACTGATGAAAGTCCCGGCAATGGCGGCAATCAGTGACGTTGTCACAGCAACCAGCAGCATTTTAGGCAGCGTTTTGCACAACAGAAAAGCTGTGATCCCCGGTGTGATCAGCATGGCGACCACCAGCACAACCCCCACCGCCTGCAAAGCAGCGACAATGGTTAATGCCAGCAAACAGAGCAGCGCGTAGTGGTAGAACCGCACCGGCAGGCCTATCACCTTGGCTTGTACTGGGTCGAAGCAGAACAGCGTCAGATCTTTAAATTTCACCAGAATAGCTAGCGTTACGCCGCCAGCAATCACCAACGTTTGCAGCATTTCGCTGTCAGTCACGCCGAGCACGTTGCCAAAAAGTATGTGGCTTAAATGCTGTTCAGTGTTAACGCGGGAGAACAGCACCAGTCCCGCTGCAAACATGCCTGAGAAAACAATGCCCATCACCGAATCTTCTTTCACGCGGCAATGCTCTTTGATGTAGCCCGTCGCCACGGCGCAGAATAAGCCGGAAACAAAAGCGCCAATCACCAGTGGAATGCCCGCAAGAAACGCCAACACCACGCCGGGCAGCACCGCGTGCGAGATGGCATCTCCCATCAATGACCAGCCTTTCAAGACCAGAAAGCAGGAGAAGATAGCGCACACGATGCTGGTGGCCATGGCGGTCAACAGGGCGCGCTGCATAAAGACGAAGCCCATCGGCTCCATCACCAGTTCAAACCATGAGGTCATGAGGCACTCTCCTTGTGCTGCGCCTTAGCTCTGATACGAAAGTGGTTCGCCAACCAGCCGTGCTTAGGCGCGAAGATGAAGGCCAGCAGGAAGACGCTGGTCTGAAGGCACACAATCACCCCGCCGGTGGCACCATCGAGGTAGTAACTGAGCCAGGCTCCGACCGCGCTAGTGACGGCACCGATGGCGACGGATAACAGCAAAAGGTGGGAGAACCTGTCGGTCAACAAGTAGGCCGTCGCGCCCGGTGTGATCACCATGGCGATCACCAAAATCGCCCCGACGGTTTGCAGCGCCGCCACGCTACAGGCGCTGAATAGCGTAAAGAAAATCACTTTCAGCCACAGGGGCGATAAACCGACTGAGCGGGCATGGGCTTCATCAAAAAATACGGCAAGCAGGTCGCGCCAGATAACACACAGCACCAGCAGCGAAACGCCGACGATGATTTGCACCTGCAAAATATCGGCGTCGTCGATGCCCAAAATATTGCCAAACAGTATGGACTGCACGTTCACCGAGGTGGGATTCAGTGATACCAAAAGCAGGCCTAGCGCGAAGAAGGAGGAGAAGACAAAGCCGATGATGGCATCTTCACGCAGCCGGGTGTAATGGCGCAGCAGAGTCATGGAGAGCGCGGCCAGAATGCCGGTGCCGAAAGCCCCAATGGCATAGGGAAAGCCCAATGCGTAAGCCCCGGCGACACCCGGAACAACTGAGTGCGACAGCGCGTCGCCCATCAGCGACCAGCCTTTTAGCATCAGGTAAGCCGAGAGAAATGCGCATACCGCGCCAACTCCGGCGCTGACCCAAATGGCTTTCACCATGTAGTTATAGTGGAAAGGTTGTAGCAGTAGCTCGATCATTGCACCAGCCTCACTGGCGATGGGTGCTCGGTCACGCGCTCTTTCGCCAGATAGTCAATATTGCGCATTGCGCCGCCAAAGGCGTGCTCTAAATTGGCGTGGGTAAAGGTGGTTTCCAGCGGCCCTTTGGCGATCACCGTTCGGTTGATCAGCACCACGCGGTCGCAGAAATCCGGCACGCTGGCGATGTTGTGGGTCGACACCAGAATCAGGTGTCCCTCATCGCGCAGCTGCCTGAGCAGGTCAACAATGGCATTTTCAGTTTTGATGTCGACGCCGGTAAAAGGCTCATCCAGCAGCATCACGCTGCCTTGCTGCGCCAGCGCGCGGGCCAAAAATACCCGTTTCTTCTGCCCGCCGGACAGCTCGCCGATTTGGCGCTGAGCAAGATCGGTAAGGCCGACCCGCGCCAAGGCTGAAGCAACTTGCTTCTTGTCCTCTTTAGAAGGAATACGCAAGAATGACATTTTGCCGTAGCGCCCCATCATTACCACATCACGCACCAGCACCGGGAAGTTCCAGTCGACGTCTTCTGACTGGGGCACGTAGGCGATAAGGTTCTGGCGCAAAGACTTGGCAACGTCCATTTTGTTAAGCGACACGCTGCCGGTAGTCGGGCGAACAATGCCCATAATGGTTTTGAACAGCGTCGACTTGCCGCTGCCATTTACCCCCAGCAAGGCGCAAATCGAGCCGCCTTCCAGCCGGAAACTGGCATCTTCAATCGCCGTGTGGCCATTGTTATAGGTCACACTGACGTTTTCTACTTTGAGTTCTAAGGTTTCTGCTGTCATTGGCCAAACCCTTTTGCCACTGTCCCGACGGTGACTTTCAGCAAATCAATATAGGTTGGCACCGGACCATCGGCTGTCGACAGTGAATCGACATACAGCACGCCGCCATAGGCCGCGCCGGTCTCCTTGCTCACCTGTCTGGCGGGCTTATCTGAAATGGTGCTTTCACTAAACACTACCGGAATATGTTTCTCGCGCACCAAATCAATCAGCTTTTTGACCTGCTGCGGCGTGCCCTGCTCTTCGGCGTTAATAGGCCAAAGGTAGGCTTCCTGCAAACCGTAATCCTTCGCCATATAGCTAAAAGCCCCTTCACTGGTGACTAACCAACGCTGCTCGGCCGGGATTTTCGCCAGTCGGGCACGTAGTGGAGCATCTAATTGGCTAATTTTCTCTGAATAATCTTTAGCATTTTTGTCATACACCTCGGCATTGGCCGGATCGTACTTCACCAGAGCGGCGCGAATATTCTCGACATACACCAAGGCATTTTTGGACGACATCCAGGCGTGAGGATTGGGATTGCCAAGGTAAGGCCCCTCTTGGATCGGCAGCGGCGTAATGCCGTCAGTGACCGTCGCGGAGGGCACATTTTTGATATTTTCGAAGAAACGCCCGAACCAACGCTCAAGATTAAAGCCATTCCACAAAATCAGATCGGCGGATTGGGTTTTGACGATGTCACGCGGCGTCGGCTGGTAATCATGGATTTCCGCCCCCGGCTTGGTGATGGATTCAACCGTGGCGGCGTCGCCAGCGACGTTCTGCGCGATATCCTGAATCACGGTGAATGTCGTGACGACTTTGAATTTTTTCTTTTCTTTATCAGCAGCCTGCGCATTGCCACCCAGCAGTGCGACCAGCATGCCGATGAGCATCAGCCGTAACTGAAACGGGGTAAGGCTAAACAGTTTCCAAACACTTTGTTTTCTCTCCATGAAATTTCTCCTGTGTGCTCTTTTGCAGCATGGCGACGTTTTATTACACAGATATAGCATAGGCTATACTCCTTAGCCAATGCAAAGTTTGCAAAAATTGGTGCTAGCGCTAGCTTGGTTTACAATATCAATCCCTGTCGCCGTAAATGGCGGCGGTAAAAAACCGTTGAGCAAGAAAGAGGCAAGCGTTGTGAATGAAAAGAAGGTGAATCCTTTACTGGATGTTGAAGAGCACGCTCAGGGTTTTTTACAAGTGCGAGAAGCGCATCGCCGCGAACTGATGGACGACTATGTCGAGCTGATTTCGGATTTGATTCGTGAGTTTGGCGAGGCCAGACAGGTCGACTTGGCAGCTCGTTTAGGCGTATCTCAACCTACAGTGGCAAAAACCCTCAAGCGCTTGGCCAGTGCGGGATTGGTGCGTCAACTTCCCTATCGCGGGACTTTTCTGACGCCAGAGGGCGAGAAACTGGCGGCGGAAAACCGCGAGCGCCACAACGTAGTTGAAGCCTTCTTTATCGCATTAGGCATCAGCCCGGAAACCGCCCGCCTCGACGCCGAAGGCGTTGAGCACCACGTCAGCGATGAAACCCTCGAAGTCTTCCGCCGATTCACCGAGCAGAATAAGAAGTAACTCCCTTCCCCATGCCATTATGGAACTGAGAGCCATGCTCTCAGGTTTCATGCAACTTCCCATTTTCTTGGATTGTGAATGTCCCTGCATCAACAAAACGGTATTTCATTTTCGGATTTTTTGGCTCAAATGATGCTGGTATGATCTGCTTAAAACTACAAAATAACAGGGAGTTATTATGGCATCAGTTCCATTATCAGGACCAGATTCGATAGTTGTCATAAACAATATGCGGGAAGCGAGACAACGCGGAACATCAAGAAACGCAGCAACTGCAAGCACGTATTATTGGTTTTATCAAAAGGTCAGAGGCCGCGGTCCTTGGGACTACAAACAATATAATCCTTACTGGCAGGACTTCGGAAATTTCAACTTTGGAGCGGCGGGTTTTGCTGCCGGCATTCCGGAAAAAACGCTGTTAATGGGTGCTGGTTTTGCGCAACAGCGGGCCGGTACATCAAAACCAGAATGGGGAAAATGGACCCAAAAACCCCCGTATGGTGATGACCCTACCGATCAACGTAACATTCAATGGGGAATAGAATATGCCATTCAAAATGGGTACTAAATGGCTGCCATGGATTGTCATTGCGGGGATTTTGGTTGTACTGATGGGGTTATTTTTGAATGTCTCAAGCACGGATAACCGAGAAGAGGATTTATTGCAGCGTGCCTCAAAAGTCAGCGACCGTATGTGGTTGTACGTGACGAAAAGTCAAAGCGGTGGCGCAACGGTTCCTACGCAATATCACTTCTATTTAGCAGGTGAACTGAATGGTAGTGAACACGAAATAGTGAAACATCTGGCTGAGGGTGTTCCCTTTCTCTCGGGGACGGGAACTATCTCTGAGATTCGTCGCGAGGCGGATAATCGGGTTGTTGTCGCTTACAACGGCAAGGTGTTCTCGCTCAGTAACGAAGCGAGCTATGAAGACGGGGGGCAGCAGATCACGGTTAGTCTCAGTTACCACCTCAACTAATCGCAAAATGCCCGCGCCGTGCGGGCACCTAAATCCCTCTCACTCTCCCAGCCGCGCATCTTCCTCAGCCTGCCGCAAAATAGCCTTGGCCATCCACTGGGTGAGATCTTGAATTTCGCCGTCACCGACGTGCCAGATATCTTTCATCACCATAAACACTTCCGAGCCGTAAATTAGCGAAAAAGCATGCATGGTGCGCTGTAACGCTGCTGGCGAAAGCCTGTCTTCCAGGGGGGCGAGCACCCTTTTCAAAATCTTTTTGCGGTTGCCGCGTACCAGCGTCTCTTGGGTATCGGGATCGCGACGCTTTTCTGACCATTGTTGCAGAGATAACTGTAAAGCCGCGCGTAAAACGCCTTCATGTTCTAGCATTCGTGGGTACGCAAAACTCAGTAACTCGGCAATACGTTCACCGGCGTTGGAATGCTGTGGATCCCACTCGATGATTGGCCGCAGGCTTTCTTCCACCATGGCGGCGACCAGCGCACTCTGCGTGGGAAAGTAGCGATACGCCGTCGCGCGGGAAAATCCGGCACTGGCGGCCACTTCGGTTAGCGTAGGTAATGCTCCACTTTCTGCCAGACGCATGGCCGCGGCCACCAGCTTCTGCTGGGTGCGGGTCTGGGCTTCGGTCAGGGCTACCGGCGTATGAATAGGAGTCAAGATAGGGTTTCCACCTAGGAGTCTAATGACGCAACTTTAACAAAAAATGCCTGCTGGAAAAGCAAAATCACCGAAATGTAAATTTTATGAGACTCGAGTCTCAAATGTGTATGATGACCTTGCTCTAGTGAGACTGGCGTCTCATTATGCGGGGATATTAATCAAAAAAGGATGTCCTGATGAACGCAAAACAAGCCAATGTTTATGTTGCTACCACCACCGATACCAAAGGCCGGGAACAGGCTTTTGTGGCGGATTTAATCCGCGCGACGGGGGTTAACGTGGTCACGGTCGATTTATCGACCAAGCACAAAACCCATGACGGTCAGGCTGATATCAGTGCCGCCGCCGTCGCTGCGTTTCATCCTCAGGGCATCGATGCGGTTTTCTGTGGCGATCGCGGCAAAGCCATCAGCGCCATGGCGCAGGCGTTCGAAGGCTTTATCGCCTCACGGACTGACGTAGCGGGCTTGTTGGGCCTAGGTGGCTCTGGGGGCACGGCATTAATCACCCCGGCGATGCAGGCTCTGCCCGTTGGCGTGCCGAAGTTGATGGTGTCGACCATGGCTTCTGGCGATGTCTCGGCGTATATCGGCGCGAGCGATATATCCCTGCTCTACTCTGTGACTGACGTCGCGGGTTTGAATCGCATTTCGCGTAAAGTGCTGGCTAACGCCGCGCACCAAATAGCCGGCGCGGTACTGTTTTCTCACCCAGAAAGCCAGGATGACAAACCGGCGGTTGGCCTCACCATGTTTGGCGTCACCACGCCGTGCATTAATAGCGCCAGCGAATTGCTAGAGAGCGAATTCGACTGTCTGGTATTTCACGCGACAGGCAGCGGCGGTAAAGCGATGGAGAAATTAGTCTCCAGCGGGTTGCTATCAGGCGTGCTGGATTTAACGACCACGGAAGTGTGCGACCTGCTGTTCGACGGCGTGCTGGCCTGCGGCCCGGAGCGTTTCGACGCCATCGCCCAGACTGAAATCCCCTTCGTGGGATCGTGTGGCGCCTTGGATATGGTCAATTTTGGGCATATTTCCACGGTCCCGGCCAAATATGCCGACCGCCAGTTTTATGAACATAACGCGCAGGTGACGCTGATGCGCACCACGCCGGAAGAAAACGCCGAAATGGCGAGATGGATCGGGGAAAAGCTCAACGCCTGCGAAGGCGAAGTGCGTTTCCTGATACCAGAGGGCGGTTTTTCCGCTCTAGATGCAGTCGGGCAACCCTTCTGGAACCCCGATGCGTTGAATGCTTTTGCTAACACCTTGGAAAACACCGTAAAACAGACCGCGAAGCGGCGTGTAATTAGGCTCAACTGCAACATCAATGATCCAGAGTTTGCAGAAACGGCAGTAGGACTTTTTAAAGATATTGCTCAACATTAAGGGAAAACCATCATGGCTAAATTTGAACGACAGGCGCTACTGGCAAAATTCCGCGAAATGATCGCGCGTCGCGAACCTATCATTGGCGGCGGCGCGGGAACCGGCCTTTCGGCAAAATGCGAAGAAGCGGGTGGCATTGACCTGATTGTGATCTACAACTCTGGGCGTTATCGCATGGCCGGGCGCGGCTCTTTGGCAGGCTTACTGGCCTATGGCAACGCTAACGAGATTGTGGTGGATATGGCGAAGGAAGTGATCCCGGTGGTAAAACACACGCCAGTTCTGGCCGGTGTCAACGGCACAGACCCCTTCTGCCAGTTCGACAAATTCCTCGATGATTTGAAAGCCCTTGGCTTTGCCGGTGTGCAAAATTTCCCCACTGTCGGCCTGATTGACGGCAACTTCCGCGCGAATCTGGAAGAGACCGGCATGGGATACGGACTGGAAGTGGACATGATCCGCCTCGCCCACCAAAAAGACATGCTGACCACGCCTTACGTATTTAGCGCGGCGGACGCTATCGCCATGACCGAAGCCGGTGCTGATATCATCGTGCCGCACATGGGGTTAACCACCGGTGGCAATATCGGCGCGGGCACCGCGTTGAAACTCGAAGACTGCGTGCCGCTGATTAATGACTGGGCCAAAGCGGCGAAAGGCGTGCGCGACGACGTGATTGTGCTGTGCCACGGCGGACCGATTTCTTCGCCACAGGATGCAGAATACATCATGCAGAACTGCCCGCAGGTTGATGGATTCTACGGTGCCAGCTCAATGGAGCGCCTGCCGACCGAGGTGGCACTCACCGAAACGACGCGTCAGTTCAAGTCATTGACTCGCTAAGGTTTTAGTGACTAAAAAGCCCGGTGATTGCAGCTATCACCGGGCTTTTTTATGTCATTTTTGGCGCTGATTAAGGTCTGGCGTCCGCCGCGCCCGGCCAAATACCTTCACACAGGATTTTGGCGCAGCCGATGCTCTGGTGGTGGCGAGCCGCCGCGTCGCCCGGCTCTTCTTTCATTTGATCTAGCATGCCAACAAAGCAGCGCGCTATCCACCGTGTCGACAGGTCTTGACGAAACAGCCCGCTCTGCTGGCACCCGGCCAGCAGAGCGCTAATGGCGTTTACCAACGCGGCTTTCTGCGTCTCGCCAAAGGCCTGCTGGGTCAGCTCAGCGTCCTGAGTCAAAAAATTCAGCAGCTTGCGAAAATGCAGGGCAATGCGGTCAATAACCTGATTGTCCGGCGTATTGGGCGCGAGCGTCAGGCTATCCACCAAGGCATTGAAGCGCTGGTCAAAATCTGGGCTGGAGGTTTGTTGTGTCATCGTAGGCCTAATTATGGGACGGGTTTGCAGCCCTTCTGTCTTTCAATTTATATCGCTATGCCGTTTGCAATCGGTGCAGTTGGGAAACATCCACAATCTGCCTCGCCTGCCACAAATCATAATCATTCTGCATGCCGAGCCAGACATATTCGGAGCTGCCGATCACCATCGAGAGACGAATGGCCATTTCAGGCGAAATATCGGACTTCCCGGCAACGATCCTCTGAACCGTCGAGGGAGCAACTCCCAACTCTTTCGCCAAAGCACGGGTACTCAGGTTTAACTCTTCCATGGTTTCTTTCACAAGAAGCCCCGGATGCGGTGGGTTATGCATGGTGGCCATTAATGATAATCCTTATCTCGGCACAACAGAAAGTGGCATCTTAAACCAAGTTATTGGGCAATTACTTCTATTTCCTCCCCATCCCTATCTCATTTCGCGCAACTTCATAGCAACTATTGTTGTTTTACAACTTTCTAACCTGCCTTTAATAATCGACCCCATACCGTAGTCAGGGAACATAAGGACAATAACGAGATGGGTTACCGATTAAGTCTGCTGGAAAAAAGTCCAATCGATGAAGGTGAAAGTGCCAGCGGTGCGCTGAAACGTACGCTGGAACTGGCGCAGAAGGCCGAGCGCTGGGGCTATCACCGCTTCTGGCTTGCAGAGCATCACAACACTGACAAGCTGGCTATTTCCTCGCCGGAAGTGGTGATTGCCTGGATCCTCGCCCACACCCAGCGCATTCGCGTCGGCTCGGGCGGCGTGATGTTGCAGCACTACAGTCCTTACAAAGTGGCGGAAAACTTCAACGTCCTCTCTTCCCTCGCGCCGGGCCGGGTGGATTTAGGCGTGGGTAAAGCACCGGGCGGATTGCCGCTCTCCACGCGCGCGCTGCAATATGCCGTGGATCCGGCCCTGAAAGGGGATTTTGCCGATCAGCTGCGCCTGCTCGATGACTGGCTAAATGCCAAGCCGAATGACACTCAGGGCGATACCCTGCTCGCCACGCCGCTGCCGCCGCAGACTGCCGGACGCTTCCTGCTCGGTGCCAGTGAGCAGAGCGCCCGTCTGGCGGCCAGCCTGAACTGGAACTTTGTATTTGCCGCGCATTTAAATGGCGACCAGACCGAAATCGGCCGCGCCCTCTCAGCTTACACCCATGACAGTCAGGGGCGTCGCGCGCTGCTGGCCGTGTCGGTGATTGTGGCGGAGACGGCAGCGAAAGCCGAAGAGCTGGCCGCAGACAAGCAGGCTTTCCGGGTGATTGGCAGCGACGGTCAGAGCGTCACCGTGGGCAGCGTGGCACAGGCCGAGGCTT
>Ga0157370_10009931_pt1 | contig 10080 bp, 8 predicted proteins | sample C35metaG_FD_113463 | JGI IMG/M metagenome (GOLD analysis project Ga0157370, IMG submission 113463) | Corn rhizosphere microbial communities from Kellogg Biological Station, Michigan, USA - C3-5 metaG | ecosystem: Host-associated > Plants > Roots > Rhizosphere > Soil | place: USA: Michigan... | reverse complement strand
GGCATTTGTAAGTTGGTGCCGCTCTGAGAATGGGCCGGGGTTTAACGATGCACGGCAGATTGATCCGCAGACCTTGCTGGATTACGCCGGGCATCTGCGTCAGCAAGTTGAACAAGGCGCTATAGGCATCGCCACCGCGCAAAACCGATTGTCCAGCGTGAACCGAACCATGGCCGCGCTTCGCGGTGATCCGTATGTGAAAGTGCCGAGTCCGAGCAAGGCGTTGGGAATGCAGCGCACTACTATCCGCACGACAGCTCCACAAGGCCAGGATCGCGAACACGTGATGCGCATCGTCGAGACGCTCAGCGAACAGCATCCTCGTGCCGCGGCCATCGCTCAGTTGTCGCGAGCCACCGGCATGCGCCTGCGCGAGGCCATTTTGGCCGACTTACCGCGCTTAAAACGTGAAGCTGAACACTACGGCAAGATCAACATCCAGGATGGCACCAAAGGGGGCCGCTCAGGTGCCTCGGCACCTCGCTGGATCAGGATGGATGATCATATTCACGAAGCGCTGAGATTCGCCGAACAGGTCTCACCCGACGGCAGCCACAACCTGCTTGCGCCGAACGAAAGCTACCTCGATTTCCAACGGGAAATCATCCGCGACGCACGGGACCTCCTCCATAAGCACAACCTCAAAGGCTTTCATGAGTTACGGGCGGCTTTTGCATGCGAACGCTATGAGCAGATCACCAATCACCCAGCGCCCATCAGCGGTGGCAGATGCAGGGGGCTCGATCCACGCCTTGATCGAGAGGCACGCTTACAAATCAGCTATGAGCTGGGACACGGTCGAATTGACGTCACGTCTGCCTACATCGGTGGTCGAGCATGAGCAAGCCATTCGATATGGAGCTGTTCCTAACTGGAGTGCTGACCGGAGCGCACGACACACGTATACGTCACATACGTCAGGCTAGGACCATCCATGCAGCCATCGCCAATCGCTGGCACTTGGATAGCCCATGGCTCTGGCACCGAAAACATCTGGCTTGGTTTTTAAGTCATCAAATAACCATGCACTCAAAATCGACACGCTACTACTACTGGTTGACTGTGGGGCCTGATCACCCTGCGCCTAGGAAAGTCTTGGAGATTCGTACATTAATCAGAAGGGCGACTCTGCAACTGCTCAAAGTACTATTTGGAGCGATAAAGAGTTGAAACTAAAACAACTATACCCCTACTCAAGTAACATCCAGCATTCAACTGAACATCAACGTTCGTGGTGGTGGTAGTGGTGAAAAGTACTCGCCTATACCCACGGACTCGATTACATTGTGTGACGGAGAGCAATTATACTTCGACGAGCTATCTGGGCGAGTTCTTTTTCAATTAACTCTGGAGAACTGAGCAAGAGCTCATCATCCCATGGAGCGGCTACATGGACCCACTTGTTTCTATACTTTCTTAAAGCGTGAAGCTCTTGCTTAAGATCTTCATCAAGATCAGAACTAATAATAAGCTCTACAAATCGCTTACCACCAGAGACACTTTCCGAGCGCAAGTACGCTTCGATCGCCGCGAGGGAAGTAATAATACTTGATAAGTTTGCCCCACTAACAAAAGAAATATCCGCAGCCCTTATTAAGAAAGCAGCCCATTCTGATATTATCACTCCACCCTGAAGAAGGCGCTCATCCAGATCGACAAGAAATTGCATCTTTCCTTTTATCATAACCCTCTGTTTAAAATCATCGCTTTTCATGGCTAACTCTTCAATCGATGAGCGTCGACCAGCTAACAAAACCCATATACACCAACATCAAAACCGCCCAACAAACTTGAAATCAAAGACTATGTAAAAAAGCTGCATACAAAGCTCTATTAGGGTGAACCCTTGAAAAAAACTGCGGCGGCTGAAATTTTTCTTCATATGCCCGCAACGTATCCAAACAAATTTCTTCATCCAAAAGTTTTACATTTCTCAACCCTATTGCTGCGACAAAATCGCGTGACTTTGTGTACTCATCGAATTCCTTTTTTTGTATGCATATACTTTTTCCATGTTTCTTCCACATCTCCTTCGGCGGTAGCACTTCAACAAAATCTATTTCTGCAGAAATTCTAATTTTACCAACAGGGAGCGTAGAGTAAATCCATAGTCGAGACCCTATAGGCAAGTTCATATTCCTCACTCTAAGCTCAACTGTTTTTCCCCCAGACATAATATTCTCAACATGCCTGGGCTTGATGGATATGATTGCATCAGTCACTGAAAGCCTCTCCAATAAGAACCTTTAACTTTTCAAAACCTATTCTCTCAGGAGAAACAAGATTAGCATTACTAATCAATTCCAGCTCTTTCGCTCTCAAAAAGGATACTCTTCGATCAAACTCTAAAAAATTATCAAATGTGAAAACATGTATCTTACCAGTATTATCAACCATGCTTGCGAGCTCAAGGCGAGACAAGACACCTTGTCTATCCAACTTGATTGTCGCCTCATCAATACTAATTATATCTGAGTATGTAATTCGCGCAAAACCGATAAGTTCTTGAATACTCTTATTACCAGAAACGTAAAAAGCAATAAGCCCTCCCTTTTTAAAGTGCGATGCTTTTGCAGGAGAGCGAAAGTACGCTTTTTCTAGTAAAAGAATTTTGTCATGGCTGGATAGTAGGGATAGCTGATTCTTGACATTGCCAATCAAACCATTAGCAAAATTCTCCCGAATTGCTACCAACATACAGTCTCTGTCAGCATTTAATATAAATCTTGGCCCAATGACCGTCTCAAAATCAAACCATGAAAAAACCTGAACTTTATTGCTTGCATCGGTAAGGCAAATACCCGTATTTTGCAGTTCTTTCTTTGAGGGAAGCTTTTCCGGCATGGAGAAACCACAGAATGATTTTATGTCCTTTGCAAAACGAACCCACCCCTTGCCATCCAAGAACACACTGCTTATAACTTTTACAAAATGATCAGACGACTTAAAGAACCCTTTCTTTAGAAGAGTTTCCTCAGTTAGATCTTGGCCTTTTCCTATATAAAGATCCAAACGATAGGAAAATCCACTTTTATATCTCAAAGCCATTTCTAAAAAATGGTCTATAGCAGAAATAGACTGTGGACAGCTCTCATCTATGTACAGAGCAGCCACAGCAACACTTGTAGTTCTTAATGGTTTCTGAAAAAAGTAAACTCCAAACAGACGACCATCTAACCTTGCCTCATAAACACTCGCTGCAGACTTAATAGGTGAGGCCGAACCAGTAACTCAGAAATTGCACCTTGTACTGAGAACCCATTAAGAAAATTTTTAATCTCATCCGTTAGCAATGAAGCGGCAAACGAGAAATCCGAGTTTAATGGGTTTGGAATACCGGATAACTCATCGTCCTCTAAAATTATCTCGTCAGGAGAAATTATTGCAACACCATACTTATCTCTAATCTCATTACAGGCTCTTAATAAAGCTTTTTCTCGCGTAATAAATCCGCCTATACCTGCGGACACGCAGTAGCCCAAATGCATCAAATCAGACTCGTCATTCTGCGCCGATTTCCGAGTTAGTGTTCGCGACGGAAACACAATACACTTTAAAGATTCGGCAATTTCAGCAATATCAAAATCGGCCTTCAGCTCAGGGAATGCTTCCGCCAATCTCAAAATAGGATCATCAGAAAAATTAGCTGATTGACGCTCAAGCTCTTTTTTAAACTCCGGCGTAATGCAAATTGAAAACCCTCCCTGAAAACCAATCTGCATTATTTTTACGACTTTTTTATAGCCAGCTCTTGCCTTGAAGACATCTAGCAATAAATTCAGATCCAATGCATAAATCGGGCGCTCTAATACCGGTCCGATAGGCTGGACACCTACCTCCTCTTTGCCTAAGCTCCCGAAGAGATCGTTATCATCAAGCGCATAACCTCTAATATTTATTGTTCGCTTTGTTGTCTCCCCGCCTTTAACCTGCCTGTATACTGAAAACCCTACTTTCTCCCAAAAATTATTGGCAGGTAAATCTGAAGCTACTCTCGCCACAATAGAGTGATAGCTTTTATCCGTAGCAAATTCTTTTAACGCATCGATTAGTTTTGTTCCAACCCCATGCCCTTTAACCGTTTTACAGGAATACAACTGAAAGACCTTAAGGGATGGCATCGTACCACCAAACATCAAGTACCCTTTTAGCTCTCCTATAGAGTTGACGGCAACCCACAGCTGCCCCTTCGAGGCCATCTGCTCATATACTGAATTTGATAAAAAGCCGAAGGCGTCCTTGTTTTTATCTGCGATAGCAGAAACCTGGCTGACGTATTCTAAAACCTCGTCAAACGTCTTTAAGATTGCATATTCCATTGCGACTTCAGCCATTATCCAACTCGATTAATAGAGAGTTAAGTTAACTCCGTGCTCCATTTTTTGTACGGATCAGTCATGGGCAGGAGTGTTAACCCAGACGTCAAGCATACCGATCTATACCGATACTACGCACAACCGGGGTCAATCGGTATAGTTACCCCCCTCTTCTCTTCAGCTACTTTAGCTGACCAATCGAGCAGTGCGGGGATCGTAGACCACATCGGTAATTGACCCATCTCGAATGCGCTCAACCGCTTCATCAATCACATGCAGCGGCACCAGGAACCACTCCCTAGGTTTGACTGGATGGCCGAAGCGGTCTTCGATGGTCAAGTCCAGCTGCGCTGCGCCGAACAGGCGGTGGAAGATGTTTTCCAGCCGGGTGCGGTTCAGGTTGTGAAGCTTGTAAGTTGCGACCACCTCCACATCGGCCAGCAGGTAGGTGGCATCTTTCGCCGCCGCCGCGATACGGGTTTCCACTCGGCCACCGGTTACGCCGATCTTGTGGATCAGCTCGCGGTGCTCGGCTACGTAGGGATGATTGGACAGGCTGCGTAACACATAAATGGTGCCAGTCTCGATGTCGTCCGGCTCGGTTATGTCGCTGAACAGTGGGCCGGAGTCTACCTTGATGATCCGAGCCCCTGCACGCCCGTCACTGTCTTTGTAGAGCGCCCGCTGCAAGGAGCGTAATAGAAGATCGCTTTCTGTCTCATTGGAGTAGATGACTCGCAAACGCCCATTCGTCTCCGCATTCGGCGTCTTATAGGTGTCCCCCACCTCGGCGACATAGGCAATGAGTCCGCTCAGAATAAAGAAGTCCCCTACCTCGATGCCGGCGTTCTTACCAAAGGGTTTAGTTACCCATAGTTTTTGCTTGAGGCCTGCTTCCACCTCATCAAACAGTGGCTTAAATCTCTCGAAGTCTTTACATGGGTTCCGGGCGGCAATTTCTTCTGCCGCCTTTATTGCCGCACTGGAACGCACATGCCGCAGCACGGTGATGTCGTCCTGGTCGACGGACTCACTGCCGATGCCCAGCTCGGCGAGCAAGGCGTCCTCATCCAGGTCATTCACATTTACCGTGGCTACCGCAGCACCTGACAGTAGGCCGTGACTATCCAAGCCTGCCAGTAGGGCTTGTGCTTCCGGTAAGTTGCGAAGCTGATCCAGGCGCACGGCGTACAAGCGCTCGAAGATGTCGCGGTCTTCGCCATGTAGTGGGGCGCGGCCATGGGTCTGATAGAAGCGCTGAATGTCCTCGAAGCCCGCGATGATGCGTTCTTCGCGAGGGGTTCGAGTGGCTGTCTTAAGCGAGGGTACTTCTACCCCTAGCGCATTTAGCAGGTCGTCATCGTTCATTTTATCCATTGGCGGATTCTCCCTGCGCCGCTTTGGCTTGGGCGCGGTAACGTGCGAACGCAACCACGCCTTCAGCCATTCGTTTCTCCCAGGCATCGGCGGAGTTGATGTCTGGCAGCCGGCCGCGCTCGCTTTTGAACTGCAGGGCGCGCATTGCCAGGTCTCGTGCTTCGTTTTCGGGAATGCTCACCTTCTTGGCTGCAATACTGGCCTGCACCTGGCGTAGGGATTTTTCATCCATCGCCTTCGCCAGCACCGCATAGGCGGCATCAAAGGGGTTAATGCGGTCGATCAGATCAATGTCTAGCTCGCGCACGTTAACGAATTTGCGCACGCCTTCCAGCAGGGCCGTACTTCCTTGTAAGGTGTCACTTTCGTTGGCATCGGCCTGAGCCAACATCAACTTGGCCTGCTGGGTAATATTCATGGCAGCGATGGCATGCTGACGGATTGCTTCCTGGTCGACGTCGCTCAAGTCGGGGTAACGCTCGCGCACGATCTTGCCCCTGCGCAGTTGGGTCAGCTCTTCGGGTAGGGTATTTTCCTTGTCGAATAGGCCGCGTTCCAGCACAGTTTTGTCCTGCAGGAAGCTGGTGACCACCTCGTTCAAGTCTTCTTTGCAGATGCGCGTGGCTTCTGTGCTTTGCGGCGTGGTCAGACCGTTGATTTCGACATGGTACTGACCTGTGGTTTCATTCACACCCAAATTGTTGCCACCTGATTGATAGCCCTCACCACCGTTGTAAATGAAGCCTTCTTTCGGCCCAGTATCTTTCGGGGTGAACTCATAGCGCGGGGCGAGCACCTGTTCCATCAGTAGGCTGGCGGAAATGGCCTTAAGCATATCGTTCACTGCTTCGGCTACAGCCGCTTGGTCGGCCATAGGCTCAGCGATCAGGTTGGTGAAGCGCGAGCGCTCCTTGCCCTCGGCATCACGCGTGGCGCGGCCAATGATTTGTACAATTTCGGTCAGGCTCGAACGATAGCCGATGGTCAGTGCATGTTCGCACCAGATCCAGTCGAAGCCTTCCTTCGCCATGCCCAGTGCGATGATCACATCCACGTTGTCGCGGTTGTTCTTCTGTGCAGGATCTTTCAGTGCACTGAGCACTTTGGACCGCCTGGACGCGTCGCTGTCATCCACCAAGTCTGCCACTTTCAGCGTGCGACCGTCCTTGGTTTTGATGAGGTGGAAGCCGGTGGTCGGGTCGACACCCTGCCAATCGCCCAGCGCACTCATGATTTCGTTGACCTCGCGCTCCTTGTCTTTGAGGCTTTCGCGGGCATTCACATTGGGAATATGGATGATGGTTTTCAGTGCTGGGTCCAGCACCTTGGCGACGGCATCCACATACTTGCCGGTATAGAAGAAGTACCCGATGTCCAGCGACTTGAGCCAGCGGTAGCCGTTGAGCTGCTCGTAGTAGGTGTAAGTCACCGTCTCAAACCTGGCTTCTTCCGCCGGGGCCAGCACGGCCTCGCTGTCGCCACGGAAATATGAGCCCGTCATGGCCACCAAATGCACTTTATCGCGGCCGATAAACGCGCTTAGCTGGCCGCCCAACTTGTTGTCCGGGTTGGCGGAAACGTGGTGGAATTCGTCGATGGCGATCAGGCGGTTGTCGAAGGCTTCGATACCTAGCTCTTCCACGGCAAAGCGGAAGGTGGCATGGGTGCAGACCAGCGTCTTATCGGTGCTTTTCAGGAAAGCGCGTACGGCTTCCACCTTGGATTTGGCCATACGCGGCTCATCGATGCCAGGAGCATTGCATAGGTTCCACTGCGGAGCCACTAGCCAGTCCCAGTAAAAACCAAACTTGCTCAGCGGCTCATCGGCGAAGCTGCCGCCAATGGAGCGCTCCGGTACCACGACAATTGCCTGTTGCAAGCCCTGGTTATGCAGCTTATCCAGGGCGATAAACATCAGGGCGCGGGACTTACCTGATGCAGGGGGCGACTTGATCAGCAGGTACTGTTCGCCGCGCTTGGTATAGGCGCGCTCCTGCATGGTACGCATGCCCAACTCATTAGCTTTGCTGGACGCCCCGGTGTGCGCCGTGGTGATGGATACCGATGGCACCGTGTAAGTGTTGGTTGGGTTGTGGTTCTGTTCGGTCATTGCGAGTCGTCGTCCATGGATGCGTCATCACTTGCCAGTTCGCGCTCGATTTGTTCGATGCTGGGCAGGCTGGTTTGCAGCTCTGCTGGCAGGGACTCCACCAATTGGTATTCGGCCACACCGATGGGGCGGGCGTTATCACGCAGGGCATATTCGGCCACTACCTTGTTCTTGCTCTTGCACAGCAGCAGGCCGATGGTGGGGCCGTCATGTGGGTGCTTGAGCTGGGCATCCACTGCAGTGAGGTAAAAACTCAACTGGCCCAGGTGCTCGGGCTTGAACTTGCCGGCCTTGAGCTCGATCACCACATAGCAGCGCAGCTTGAGGTGATAGAACAATAGGTCGATGAAGAACTCGTCACCGCCCACATCCAACAGCACTTGCTGGCCAACGAAGGCAAAGCCTGCGCCCAGTTCCAAAAGAAACTCGGTGACATGTTTGACCAAGGCGTTTTCGATCTCGCGCTCCTGCGCTTCCTCGGTTAGGCCGAGGAAGTCGAAGCGGTAAGGATCTTTCAGCGACTCGCGGGCCAGGTCGGACTGCGGTTTGGGCAGGTGGCTCTCGAAGTTACTGACTGCCTTGCCACTGCGTTCCAGCAGACGAGTCTCGATCTGCATCACCAGAATGTTGCGCGACCAGTTGTGCTCGATGGCCTTGGCGGCATACCAGCGGCGAGTTTCGGGGCCAGACAACTTGTCCAGCAGTACCAGATTGTGACCCCAAGGCAATTGTGCAGCAGCCTGCTGCACAAATTCCGCGTCCGGCCACGCCTCGGCAAAGGCGCGCATGTACTTGAGGTTGCGTGGCGAAAACCCTTTCATATCGGGAAAGGCTGCGCGCAAATCATGTGCCAAGCGCTCGATTACCTTGGCCCCCCAGCCCTGTTGTGCCTGCCGGGTCAAAATATCGTTGCCGATTTGCCAGTATAGCTGCACCAGCTCTCGGTTCACCGCCAGCGTGGCGCGCTGCTGGGCATTATGGATGCGACTTTTGAGGTCGGCCAACCAGTCGCCGTAACCTTCGGGCGGCGTGGCTAGGTTAGCGGGAGTGTCGCTCATGCCTTTTTCCCTCGTGGCTTTTTCGGCGCAGCCTTTGCTGTGTTTGCTGTCATCTTGGTGTAGAGGTCAAACAGCTTTTCCAATCGCTCGGTGCCATTCTTAAAGCGGCGGCCGATATAAATGCGCTCCAGCACTTCATCGTTGCGCTCGTGGGCTCTGCGAAGGTTGTCCGGCATAGTGTCCGGGTCATACAGGTCGGCGATTGTGGCGGGGAAATGTGCTTCACGAGCCAGCAAGATGTTTTCGGCGCAGGCAGTTAGATCAGCTTTATTTTGCTCTGTTAGCAATGGAACGGGGAAGGTATTCCAGCCGAGGTTGCTTGAGTACCGGATACGTGTTTCCAGCTTGCCGCATATAGTAGTGATCCAAGTCAGATGTAAGCGAGAAGCAAGCACAGAAAAGTCGACCAACGTTCCGTCGTAGATCGCGTGAGCGAGGTGCGTAATCACGATGTCCGGTGCGAGCAATCCAATAGGAAGGTACTCCCGCCGCTCCGATGACACTTGAGGAACAAGCAATTGGGACGTTTTGCAGGCGTTCCGATATCGAAACTGATGCGGCTTCTTGATAAGCGTCGCGGCCACTTCGCCGCCGCTCTTGCGATATCTGGTTACATCTTCTATTCGTGAAGCGACGGGCGGGATGCTTTTCGCTAGTGGCAAATCTTCGTCATCAAGCCATAAGCAGTAGCGTGTAATACCATCTACGTATTCGCTGGTCCCCGACACCTTCCGCAGCTTTTCCTTTATCAGGGGATGGTCGCCCGTTAACTGACGCGCCTCCTGGACAGTTAGAAATAGGTGCCCGCCGTCATATGCAGCGTTACCCGTAATCATGCTGGAAAGCGCATTGGCGTTCCGTGACTGACTGGCAATGATGATATTGGGGCCCTCCACCAAGTATGGATTGATGTTGGTGACTTGGCGTCGCGCGACGTCCCCATAGATATATTTCGATCCGACAAGGTTCTTTGTCAGACCGAGGATCGTGCATGACACACCAGCCTTGCGCTGTGCATTATTCGACCACTTGAAGGTCTCATATGCGAATTCAAGCTCGCAGCCGGTCTGATAGACCAATGGCCAAAGTACTGGGACATGCGTTCCCTGCACCACTGAATTGGTAGTGACTAATGCCGCCTTGGTAGCATGCTCCAAGAAGCGGCATGCGTTGAGGATAAAGGCGCAAATGTAGTCAAGGTTTTTGTGCTGCCCGCCGC
>Ga0157370_10009929_pt1 | contig 10081 bp, 10 predicted proteins | sample C35metaG_FD_113463 | JGI IMG/M metagenome (GOLD analysis project Ga0157370, IMG submission 113463) | Corn rhizosphere microbial communities from Kellogg Biological Station, Michigan, USA - C3-5 metaG | ecosystem: Host-associated > Plants > Roots > Rhizosphere > Soil | place: USA: Michigan... | reverse complement strand
TCGGTCATCGCCATCCCGCAGAGGGCGCCGCGCTTACGCTCGGCCGGCAGCGAACGCTCGTCGTAATCGAGCGAGAGGAAACGCGGCTCCCACTCCTCGGCCAGCTCGGGCTGCTTGCGCAGCGCCGGAATCGCCGAGTAGGTCATCGAGAGCGGGCAGCCGACGCCGCTCTCGGCCTGCATCAGCAAAGCGAACATCGCCGCGCGGGCGACGTGGGCGCCGGGGCCGGGCTCGCGCCAGGGTGCCGCGTGCAGGCCCTGGTCGACCCCGATCCGCATCAGTTCGTGCCATGAGCTGTCGAACTCGACCTCGTCGATGCGGTGGCCGTAGCGGTCGTGGGTGCGCAGGGCGGGCTTCTTCTCGTTCGCCTCGAAGCCCCAGCGGATCGTCTGCGCGGAGCCGCAGATCGCTCCCAGCTCGCGTGCCTTCTCCTCGGCCCAGCCGGCTCCCTCGCGCTGCAGCGCCTCGGTCAGAACGCGATCGGCGTCGAAGGAGTTGTAGTCCTCCAGCGGGGTTGCCTGGTTGAAGACCTCGTGCGTCTGGCTGCTCCTGCGCTCCGCGGTTGCCACGTGCCCATTCTCGCAGGAGAACGGCCTGCCGGTCAGGCCGAAGCGGCCTGGCGCTCTGGATCGGGCCTGATGACCACGGTGCCGCGACCCCGAGGATCTCGTCGGCGGCATGTCCACGCGCGCGATAGACCCGGGCCGCCGCGCGACCCTGAGACGACCGCTCTGATCCTGTTGGGCGCCTTGATCGACGCGGCGATGCAGATCGTCGTCGCTGAGGACCGGGCAGTGGCCCGCGGGCGCTCCGAAGCCGTGATCGTCGACCTGCTCGAAGGCCTGCGTCGATAGCATCGCCGCGCGATGGCGGCGAAGATCGAAGTCAAGAACCCGGTCGTCGAGCTCGACGGCGACGAGATGACCCGGATCATCTGGTCGTTCATAAAAGAGCAGTTGATCCTTCCCTACCTCGATCTCGAGCTCGACTACTTCGACCTCGGGATCGAGAGCCGCGACGCGAGCGAAGATCGGATCACCGTCGAAGCGGCCGAGGCAATCAAGGAGCACGGGGTCGGCGTCAAGTGCGCGACGATCACGCCGGACGAGGCGCGGGTCGAGGAGTTCGGCCTGAAGGAGATGTACCGCTCGCCGAACGGCACGATCCGCAACATCCTCGGTGGCGTCATCTTCCGCGAGCCGATCGTGATCTCCAACATCCCGCGTCTTGTACCGGGCTGGACGAAGCCGATCGTGATCGGCCGCCATGCCTTCGGCGACCAGTACCGCGCGACCGACATGGTCGTGCCCGGCGAGGGCACGCTGACCCTCACCTACACGCCCAAGGACGGCTCCGAGCCGGTCGAGCTCGACGTCTACGACTTTCCCGGCGGCGGCATCGCGATGGCGATGTACAACCTTGACGCCTCGATCCGCGACTTCGCCCGCGCTTCTATGCGCTACGGGCTCGACCGCGGCTACCCGGTCTACCTCTCGACCAAGAACACGATCCTCAAGAAATACGACGGCCGCTTCAAGGATCTCTTCGCCGAGGTGTACGAGAACGAGTTCAAGACCGAGTTCGAGGCGAAGGGAATCGCCTACGAACACCGGCTGATCGACGACATGGTCGCCGCGGCGTTGAAGTGGGAAGGCGGCTACGTCTGGGCCTGCAAGAACTACGACGGGGACGTCCAGTCCGACACCGTCGCGCAGGGGTTCGGTTCGTTGGGGCTGATGACCAGCGTGTTGATGAGCCCCGACGGGAGAACGGTCGAGGCCGAGGCGGCACACGGCACCGTCACCCGTCACTACCGGCAGCATCAGCAGGGCCAGCCGACGTCCACCAACCCGATTGCTTCGATCTTCGCCTGGACGCGAGGCCTCGCCGCCCGCGGTCGTCTCGACGGGACCCCGGACGTCTCCCGATTTGCCGCGACCCTGGAGCAGGTTTGCATCGAGACGGTCGAGAGCGGCAAGATGACCAAGGACCTGGCGCTCCTCGTCGGGCCCGAACAGCAGTTCCTCACCACGCAGGAGTTCCTCGCCGCGATCGATGAGCGCCTGAAGAGCGCCATGTCGTCCTAAGGCTTTCCCACACCCCAAACCACGACTTTAGGAGACGAATACGTGAGCACCCCCGTCAAAGTCACCGTCACCGGCGCCGCCGGCCAGATCGGCTACGCCCTGCTTTTTCGCATCGCCAGCGGTCAGATGCTCGGGCCCGACACCCCCGTCGAGCTGAGCCTGCTCGAGATTCCCGACGCGGTCACCGCCGCTGAGGGCACCGCGATGGAGCTCGACGACTGCGCCTTCCCGCTGCTGCGCAAGATCGACATCTTCGACGACGCAAAGGCCGCCTTCGACGACTGCAACGTCGGCCTCCTGGTCGGCGCCCGCCCGCGCGGGCCGGGCATGGAGCGCGCCGACCTGCTCGAGGCCAACGGCGGCATCTTCAAGCCGCAGGGCGAAGCGATCGCCGCCGGCGCCGCAAGCGACGTGCGGGTCCTCGTCGTCGGCAACCCGGCCAACACCAACTGCTTGATCGCGATGTCGAACGCCGACGGGGTACCGCGCGAGCGCTTCACCGCGATGATGCGCCTCGACCACAACCGGGCGATCGCCCAGCTCGCCAACAAGCTCGGCAAGCCGGTCTCCAGCGTCAGCAACATGACGGTCTGGGGCAATCACTCGACCACGCAGTACCCGGATCTGGTCAACGCCAAGGTCGACGGCGCCGGCGCCTGGGGGGCAGTGGACGACGAGGCCTGGATCGGCGAGGAGTTCATCCCGCGGGTCGCCAAGCGCGGCGCCGAGATCATCGACGCCCGCGGCGCCTCCAGTGCCGCCTCCGCCGCCAACGCCGCGATCGACCACGTTCGCGACTGGGTTCTCGGCACCGCCGAGGGCGACTGGGTATCGATGGGCGTGCCCTCCAACGGTTCGTACGGAATCGAGGAAGGCGTGGTAGCCGGCCACCCGTGCAGCTGCTCAGGCGGCGAGTGGAGCATCGTCGAGGGCCTGGACGTCCCGGAGTTCTCAAAACCCCGAATCGACGCCACCATCAACGAGCTGAAGGAAGAGCGCCAGGCGGTCAGCCAGCTGGGCCTAATCTAACCGCCCCTACCGCGGCGACGAAAGGGCGCCCGGGGGTCAACCGGCTGGGTTGATCTAGTCCCGGTCCCGGTAGGCCCGGAACGTCTTGTACTTTTTCGTCGACGCTCTCGGGGCGAGAGCCCAACAGCAATTCACCCGAAAAGTTAAGTGGAGGGCCTACCGGGACCGGGACTGAGGTGACGCTTATTTCGAGGGGAAGTACTGGCGCCCTTTCTTCTTGACGCGACCCTCTTTCTCGAGGTCGCCGAGGACCCGGTAGAGGTAGTTCGGCTTGATTTTCATCTGCTTGGCGATGTCCGACGCGCTGATGCCGGGACTACTCTCGACCAGGCCGACCGCCTGATCGGCGCGGGTGCCGCTGCGACGGCGCCGTTTTTTCGGACGGCCGGCGGGACGGCCGGCTGCTTTCGTTCCCGAGCCAGGGGGACGGCCAGGACGGCGCCCGGTGCGCCCGGTGACTTTTCCGCCCAGCTCGGCGAGGGCGCGCTCGAGGCGCTTGCGCTCGTCGTCCAGCTCGGCAAGGCGCTTCATGACCAGATCGCGGGCCTCGTCGAGTACGTGAGTGGTGCTTGGCATCTCGTTCCTTTCGTCCGGCCGCACGTTTGCGCACCGAATACTGGTAAGCAAGTTATTGCGAACCGCAGTGTTGCACAGTCCAAAACGGCAGTCTCGCAAAGACACTTTCACTACGAAATGCAATCTGGCCGAATTGGCCTATTACACACTGACTATTTAGACAGACCTCGAAAGTCCGGGGAGGGTCAGGCAGCGCGTTCGGCTTGTCGCTCGGGTGAGATTCGCACTACGTTGCGAGCAAGCCCGACCTTCTCCAGCGCGGTGATGAGCAGCGCGGAGGGGTCCATCTCCCAGCGCTTCAATCCGTGTACCGCGGAACGGGGGAAGGCGTGGTGGTTGTGGTGCCAGGACTCACCCAGAGATGGCAATGCCAGCCAAAAGACATTGGTGGAACGATCGTCGGTATCGAAGCGTCTGCTGCCGAGGAAATGGCACACTGAGTTGACGCTCCAGGTGACGTGATGGACGAAGAAGATCCGCACCAGGCCGCCCCAGAGCAGGCCAGTCGCGGCGCCGGCGACGGTACCGCTGACCAGATAACCGACGAGTGCGGGCAGCACCAGGCCGGCGAGCAGAAGTGAGACGAAGCGGCGGCTGATCGTCCGCATCCCCGGATCCTCATACAGGTCCGGCGCGTATCTCTTCCAATCGGCCCGCCCCTGGGTGGACATCAGCCAGCCGGTGTGGGCGTGCCAGAGCCCTGCGAGTACGCCGCTCACACCACCGTCGTGTCCGACATGAGGACTGTGTGGATCGCCATCCCTATCGGTGTGGGCGTGGTGCTTGCGATGGTCCGCGACCCACGATATGACCGGCCCCTGTACCGCCATCGATCCGAGGACGGCAAACAGGTATTCCAGGGATTTCGCGGTCTGAAATGAACGGTGGGTGAGTAAACGGTGGTAGCCGACCGTTATCCCGACGGCGGTCAGGAGGTACATCGTCGCGGCGATGAGGAGATCGGCCGGACTGACCAGGCGGTTCCAGAAGAGCACGGCGGCGGCGACCGTCGCCGCAAAGGGAAATACCACTGCGCCCAGATTGGCGATCTTCTCGGCCCTGCCCATCTCTGAGTGCATCGGTGCAATCTATATTTCTCTGATTAGGATTTTTAGGTCGTGAGCAACTTATTTCTGTCAATATTTATTAGATAGATGACAAAATCAATGGAAGTCGAGGCCTGGCGTGCCCTTCCCCTCCGGGTCGCCGATGTGATCGAGCCCGAGCTGGACGCCACGACCGCCGAGATCCTCGCCGCGATCGCCCGTGATGTGCCCGGCTATGCCAAACCGCTCGAGGGGGCCTTTGGGCGCGGAGTGCGCAGGGGGGTCAGCGAGGCATTGAGTCAGTTCGTCGCTCTGATTCGCGATCCGGATGCCGGCCGCGGTGGTCGCGAGGTCTACGTCGAGCTCGGCCGGGGCGAGCTGCGCCAGGGCCGCACCCTGGATTCGCTGCAGGCCGCCTACCGGGTCGGTGCCCGGGTGGCTTGGCGGCGGCTCTCGCAGGCCGGTCGGGAGGCGAATCTCGACGCCGAGGTGCTCGGTCTGCTCGCCGAGGCGATCTTTGCGTATATCGACGAGCTCTCGGCCGACTCGGTCGAGGGCTACGCCGGGGCACGGGCGGAGCTGGACGACGAGCGGCGGCGCCGTACCGCCGAGCTGGCGGCGCTGCTCGTGCGCGAGCCACCCGCCGAGCAGGCCGAGATCCGCTCCGCGGCGCAGATCGTCGGCTGGGCCCTGCCGCGCCGGGCTGCGGCCCTTGCGCTTCCAGAGGCGTCCCTGGGGTCGATCGCAAGGCGGCTGCCGGCGGATTCGCTGGCGGCGGTCCTCGACGGCGGTGGCTGCATCCTCTTCCCGGACCCGGAGGGACCGGGGCGCAGGGCGTTGCTCGAACAGGCGGCCGCCGGCTCCCCGCTCGCGATGGGTCCCGTGGGAGCGTTGGGCGACCTGCCTGCCTCCTGGGCGTTGGCAAGGACGGCGCTGCGAGCGGCGCAGGCGGGTGCCCTGCCTGCCACCGGCCTCGTGTCCGTTGAGGATTGTCTCGCTGACCTGCTCATGTTCGAGGGGAGCGCGCTTGTCGCTCGGATCGCGGCCCGCCGCCTCGAGCCGTTCGAGCCGCTCACCGAGAAGGCCCGCGAGCGGATGCGGGAGACCGCCCTCGCCTACGTACGCCATGAGGGCAACGCGGTGGCGATGGCCGCCGCGCTCCACGTGCATCCGCAGACCGCCCGCTACCGCACCGCCCGTCTACGCGAGCTGCTCGGCGACCAATTGGAGGACCCCGACGCCCGCTTCGAGCTGGAGATCGCTTTGAGGCATAGGGGTGGGGCGAGGGCGGCCTCCAGCTGATCTGGCTCGCCTTCATCGCGTTCGGGGGACTGTGGGAGCCCGGATACAGCGAGATTCGTGACGCGGTCAGCTTTCTCGGCACACGCGATGCGGCCAGCCCGTGGGTCTTCGACGCCGTCGTCGCGGCCTCGGGCCTCTCGCTCTTCGCCCTTGCCGCCGCACTCGCGCTCGATGCGCCGCGCAGCCTGCGCGGACGGCTCGGTCCGGCGCTTTCGCGGCGACCCCACTGGGGAAAGGGCAGACGTGCTCGCCCTCGGCGCGGGAATCGTCGCGATCGTCATCTTCAGCGGCCTCTTCTTCTTCACCGGCAAGAGCCTCGAAGACCACTACGGCCTGGCCCAGCGCTTCGCTTTGGTCGCAGCCATCGTCTTGATAGGGGCATTGGCCCTGGCCCTGGTCGACCTCTACGGCCGGCAGCGTTTGCTCGGTCGGATGCGAACGTTGGAAGAAGGGAGCCCGGTGGACCGGCGGGCGAATGTCGCCGAAGGCGGCGAAATGCAATCTGGCTCCCAGCGCGGCGAAGCCGCGCACCAACCTCGTCGCTAAGCCCGAAGGGCGGGCGACATCAATTCGCCCGCTGGTCCACCGGGCTCCCTAGTGACGGCGCTGTTTTGGCAACGTGCGGAAAACGACGTCCCAAAGCGGCGAGGAGACGCCGTAGCCATAGCGATGATCCTGGAAGTGATGGCGCATGTGCTGCTCGCGCAGGCGCTTGCCGAGATCGCTCTTGGGCACGTAGTGGTGCACGTAGTAGTGCGTGTAGTCGTAGAAGAGGTAGCCGGCGAGGAAGCCGGCGAAGAGCGGGTAGGCGGCCGGGGTGCCGAAGATCAGCGTGAAGGTGAAGAAGAAGAGGGCGGCCAGGGGGATCGAGACCGCCGGCGGCATCACCAGCCGCATCTTGTCGTTGGGATGGTCGTGGTGGATGCCGTGGATGATGAAGTGCATGCGGCGGCCGAAGGCGTTGTCGGGCTCCCAGTGGAAGACCAGCCGGTGCAGCCAGTACTCGGTCAAGGTCCAGATGCCGACGCCGGCGAGGCTGAGCAGAGCGAGCTGCCAGGCGGCCGTGCCCCGATCGGCCGCGAGCCACTCCATCGCGACGATCACGGGCACGAAGACGATCGCCGGGATCGCCGGGTGGACGCGCGAGAAGAAGTTGAGGAATTCGCTCTCGAACAGCTGCGGCGAGGCCGCGAGCTTGTTGGTGCGGTCGTGTGCCTCCATCTGCCCCAATGGTAACGGCGGCCGGAGCCGACCCCCGCAAGACGCGGGGAAGATGTGAAGACTCTGTGTAAAGAACGTTGCGCTTTGCGGAATCAGGCGTCACGGAAGTGTCACGCCCTTGCCAAGATGCCCGCCGTGCCCCGCAAGCCCAAGCCACCGACCTGCGACGACTGCTACTTCCGCAAGAACAACCTCTGCGCCCTCCAGCTCGACGAGCCCTGCACGACCTTCCGGCCCAACCGTCCCGAGGGCCTCGTTCCCCCACGCCAGCCGGTCCTCCTGATGCGCCCGCCCCGCTGGGCAACCCAAGCCAGCCCTGCATAGGAGGGCGCGGGGGTCGCCTCGCCGATGCCTCGCGAAGCAGCCCCGGCAGGGTAATTTCAGCCGCGAAGCGGCTCCCGATTGCACCGCCGAAGGCGGTGCTGGGCACTCGGCGTGGTGACCCCCGCGCCCTCCGCCCCCTCCGCTTCGCGAGGCATCGCCGAGGCGACCCCGTCCGGCCCTCGTGACGGCTATGTTTTGCGCCATGCCAGAACGTGACGTGTTTGCGAACTTCGCCCGAATGCGTCGGGAGATGGATCAGATGCTTGGCGGCGCTTGGGGCCGCACCACCTACGTGAGCAGGAGGAGTACTGGCTTTTCGCCCAACGTCGACGTCTATTACTGCGGCGATCCGCAGAGAGCGGTGGTGAAGGTGGATCTGGCTGGAGTCGAGCTCGAGCAGGTCGGGATCGAGGTAAGCGGCAGGCAGCTGGCGATCGTCGGCGAACGGCCGGTGCAGGAGACCGAGGGGCGGGTCTACCAACAGGTCGAGATCCCCTCGGGCCCCTTCCGCCGCGTGGTCGAGCTGCAGGTCGACGTCGACGCCGACCAGGCCAAGGCCACCTACGAGGACGGCATCTTGCGGATCGACCTGCCGCTGCGCGATCCCTCCCAGACCACCAGGCGCGTGCCGATCGGGCGCGACTGATGGAGAGCACGCCTGTCCTCGAAGTGGTCGAGTCCCAGCTCGACGCCGAGGACGCGATCCGCGCCAGTCAGCCCCTGCCCGACGCGCTACCGGTGCTGCCGCTACGCGAGACGGTCACCTTCCCCGAGACCCTGACTCCGCTCGCCGTCGGCCAGGAGCGCTCGATCAAGCTGGTCGACGACGTGCTCGGCGCCAATCGGATGCTGGCGATGGTCGCCGCGCGCGATCCCGAGGACGAGGAGCCGGGCCCGGACGGGCTCTACGAAGTCGGCGTGGTCGGCATCGTCGCCCGCATGCTCAAAGTCCCCGACGGGACGCTGCGCATCCTCGTCCAGGGCACCCAGCGCGTGCGCCTCGGTCCCTACGTCGCCGAGGAGCCCTACCTGGTCGCGCGGATCGCCGAGCTGCCCGACGTGGTCGACGAGGGCCCCGAGCTGGAGGCGCTTACCCGCAACGTGCAACGGACCTTCTCGGAGATCGTCGAGCACATCCCCTATCTGCCCGAGGAGCTGCAGATGGCGGTGGCCAACATCGAGGATCCGGCGGCGCTGGGTCACCTGATCGCCGGTGCGCTGCGGATCGGCACCGAGGAAAAGCAGGAGCTGCTGGAGGAGGTCGACATCGCCGCGCGCCTGCGCCGGCTCTCGCAGATCCTCGCCCGCGAGCTCGAGGTGGTCCAGCTCGGCAGCCAGATCCAGTCCCAGGTCCAGTCCGAAGTCGACAAGGGCCAGCGCGAGTTCTTCCTGCGCCAACAGCTGAAAGCGATCCAGGACGAGCTGGGGGAGGGGGATGAGCAGCAGGCCGAGGTAAATGAGCTGCGCGGGCGCGTCGAGCAGGCCGAGCTGCCCGAGCACGCGCTCAAAGCCGCCGAGCGCGAGCTATCTCGCTTGGAGAAACTGCCGCCGGCAGCGGCCGAGCACGGCGTCATCCGCAGCTACCTCGAGTGGCTGGTCGAGTTGCCCTGGTCGAAATGGACCGAGGACAACCTCGACATCGGCCACGCTCGCGAGGTGCTCGACGCCGATCACTACGACCTGGAGAAGGTCAAGGACCGCATCCTCGAGTACCTGGCCGTGCGCAAGCTGAAGCCGGACTCGCCGGGGCCGATCCTCTGCTTCGTCGGGCCGCCCGGAGTCGGCAAGACCAGCCTCGGGCGCTCGATCGCGAAGGCCCTGGGCCGTGAGTTCGAGCGCATCTCGGTCGGCGGGGTCCGCGACGAGGCCGAGATCCGCGGTCACCGTCGCACCTACATCGGCGCCCTGCCGGGCACGATCGTCCGCGCCCTGCGCGACGCCGGCTCGCGCAACCCCGTCTTCATGATCGACGAGATCGACAAGATGGGCGCCGACTTCCGCGGCGACCCCTCCTCGGCGATGCTCGAGGTGCTCGACCCGGCCCAGAACGACAGCTTCCGCGACCACTACCTCGACCTCGAGTTCGATCTCTCCGAGGTCCTCTTCATCGCCACCGCGAACATCCTCGACACGGTCCCGGGTCCGTTGCAGGACCGCATGGAGACGATCGAGCTGGCGGGCTACACGCTGGAGGAGAAGCGCCACATCGCCCGCCGCTACCTCGTTCCCCGCCAGATCGAGGCCAACGGCCTGAAGCCCTCGCGGATCGAGTTCTCCGACTCCGCCCTGACCGCGATCGTCGAGGAGTACACGCGTGAGGCCGGCGTCCGCAACCTCGAGCGCCAGGTCGGCACGATCTGCCGCAAGGTCGCCCGCGACGTCGCCGAGGGCAAGGGCAAGGGCAAGCTGAAGGTCTCGGCGAAGCGGGCGCGCGAGCTGCTCGGCCGCCGCCGCGTCTTCGCCGAGCAGCGGCCCCGGGATCGTGTCGAGGACGTT
>Ga0157370_10009928_pt1 | contig 10083 bp, 4 predicted proteins | sample C35metaG_FD_113463 | JGI IMG/M metagenome (GOLD analysis project Ga0157370, IMG submission 113463) | Corn rhizosphere microbial communities from Kellogg Biological Station, Michigan, USA - C3-5 metaG | ecosystem: Host-associated > Plants > Roots > Rhizosphere > Soil | place: USA: Michigan... | reverse complement strand
TTGCGTGCCTCGACGGCCACATACTCCGCCAGCGTGCCGTCGCGATACCAGTCCGTGAGGCCGAAAACCCGCTGTCCAATCGACAGCCCCGTCGTGCCATAGCCGAGAGCAGTGACCACTCCGGCGAGTTCGTGTCCGGGGATCGAGGGTGTCCGGTCACGGCCAGCGCGATCGGTCCAGGTCGAGGGCCACGTCAGCTCATCTCCGGTGAACCCCGACGCATGAATCTGAACAACGACGTCGTTTATCGCCGCCTGCGGCTCGGGCCGCTCCACCAGCTTCACCCCGGCCCTTCCCGCAGCCTGATCCGTCACCACAAGCGCCTTCATCGGTCACCTCCCAGTATCGGGTCCTTGTCTGTAAATTCCATTGCTTTCATCTCTGACATTGCTCTACTCCTCGAATTCGCTGTGTCCATTATGTTCATTTTTATTAAAGGTAGTGTTCGTAATCGGATCTCCCGCTCAGTTTCGTGATCGATTCAGAAGCTTGTCCAGCGTAAATCTATCAGGCTCCCGGAACGCCAGTAAGAATGCTGCTGCGGCCGCCGAGAAGACCGAATAGTCGAATGGCGTCTTGATGCCGAGACCTGTGACCATACCTATAGCAAATGACAAAAGGAGAAGACCGGAGAGGACAGAGATTATTCGCATTTTGAAGCCTGCGATCAGTAATATCCCAAAGAGTGTCTCCGCGACGGTAGCTGCCCATGCAAACGAAACCGTCAATGAACTGGGGAAGAGGGACGTCACCGCGCCCGTGTATTCCACGAAATGAGCGAAATCTCCCCAGGACACGTTCCTTGCTCCATATGGCCCCCACAGCCAAAACGATCAGCCGCGGCGGATAGAAAGGAGGCTCCCAGCGCAAACCGTGCGAACAGACAAACAATCTCTGCCCCATTCTCGGTGAATTGCGCAGCTTTTGAATTCACACGTGCCTCCACATAAGGAAGATTGCTTTTTAGGCGAAAAGGTTTTCACCGGGGAAATACATTGCTCACGTCCGAAGCTGGTGAACGGGAGTCAGAATTGGCGTTCCTTCATCTTTGATGAAGATACGACGAATTTCGCTGCTTTCGTCTTACTTGCGCTACGGCTTACGATATGAACATCTTCAGGTGTTGCTTCCAGGACAATGCACTTATTGAGGACTGCAGATTCACAATTATGACATCTGGTGAATCTCAGCCGTGCGGTTCTCAACGCAAGTTTTGGTCACCTTAATTAATCAAGATGGGATTCCGGACAGACGCCGTTGGGCCAGCGTTCGGTCAGCGAACCATCGTAGCCATAGAAGTAATCGGCAAGCGGTGAATCAGGCTTTTCTATGCCGACACTAAGCGCATGCGTGGGACGGCCGGGCTGAGCCGGTGTGACGACTCCAATGATGTTCATGATGCTACCGAGCCGAAGCTCAACTCTCCCTGAAAGGTGGCGTTGACGGTGACCTGCACCGTCAACGCGCCTTCTGGAAAGAGCAGGGCTTCCAACTTGGCCGGGTTGTCGCCGACCGGAGCGGAGTTATTGAGAAAGCTGCGAACGGTTATTTGGAACTGTTGCCCATGTGATCCATATGCATGACGTGCTTCATACCGGGCATACCGATGCCATCGCCCGGGGCGCCGAGGTCGGGGACGATCTCGACGTTGGTCATCATGCCGCCATCCTCGTGGTCGAGAATATGGCAGTGAATGACGAACTCGCCGATGTAGCGGACGTAGGTGGTGCGGATCTTGACCAAGTAGTCGTTCTGGACGAAAACGGTGTCTTTGAAGGTGTGCCACATTCCGCAATACTGGTTTTGCAGTCCGAGTTTGTCCGGCTGAGCCAGGCATCTGCCGTAGTTGTCGAAGATGCTCTTGCCCTTGTAGGTGACGTCCATGACCTCGAACGGATTGACGTGAATGTGAAAGATATGCGGCTCCCCGTAGGAGGTGAGCTGCCAGTCCTGAGTATCGCCCACCTGAAATTTGAAGTCGATGCGGTTGGGGTCGTACTCCTTGGAGTTGATCCAGAAGCCGAAGGGTCCTTTGGGGTTGGTTTGTTTCGTGGGCGGTTCGGGAAGATTGCCGATGTAGAAGGCGACCTTGTTGGGATTGGCTGAGTTGGAGGCGGGGCCCTCCTCGGGCATGCCGCGCCACGGGGTGAGATCGCCCTGGGCGAGGTCGTTGCGGGCGTTTTGCGGCAGGTTCGGATTATTTTTGACGAGCGTGGAGTTGATGTACCGTCCAAGAGCGCCCAGGGGAATGGAGGTGCCGCCTTTGACGATGACGGTCGCCAGCAGCTGGGTCTCGTTGGGGCCCTGGCCGCCGCCGTTGGGATTGATGGTGGGGCGTTCGGCGGGCGTGGCGGCCTGGTTCAGAACGCAGTAGGTTCCGGGATGCGGGAAGACGACGAGCACATCGCTGCGATAGCCGGGTTGCAGGAAGTTCGTTCCCATACCGCCGCTGATGCTCTGTTGATTGACGCCGATGGGACGAATCGCTGTCCGCGTGAGGCCGTCGGCGGCGATCTCGAATTGGGGAACGAGATTGACGGGACGGGTTGAGTTGGGCTGGGTGACGGGGCAGATCTGGGCGACGATTTTTGCCTGCTGCGTTGGTGTTCCGGAGAGAATTCCGGCCAGCTCTTTTTCTGCATTGGGACCACTGGCAACCATGGGCACGATCTGCACGTTCACGGTGTCGTGGATGCCGGCGTGGACCATGCGCCAACGCTGAATCTCGCCCGCGGCGACGTTGGTGATGGCCGGTTGCACCACGCCGTTGATGCTGGTGAAACGGCCGTTGAAGTCCCACACCGTGGCGGAGGAGAGCTGCTGGTTGAAGTTTTCAACGACGCCGGTCTTTCCCGGAGGGCAGACCCAGGTCTTGCCGTCGGGCGCGGTGATGATGTGCTGGAAGGTGCCGGGATCGCTGAAGCAGGCGTAGGGAATCTGCTGGAAGAGGAGCACCTGCTCGGTGAAGGGCTTGCCGGAGGCGTCGTGCAGGATGGTGTCGATGTCGCCGGGGCCGTAGCCGGTGTAGGGACGGTTGCCGCGCACGATGAGCACGCCGGAGGCACCGCTGGCGACCTGCAACGCCGTCGATCCGTGGCGGTGCGCGTGGTACCAGAAGGTGCCGGAGGGATGATCGATCGGGATGTTGACCTCGTACTCGAACTTTGTTTTGGGAGCGATGTTCAACAGGACGTTATCGCTGTTGCCGGCGGGGGAGACGTGCAGGCCGTGGAAGTGAAGGTTGATGATGTTGAAGCAGGACGGGCCGCCGTCCGGGCACTTGGGCGCGTTGGGCGGGGGGTTGTCGAGCTCGTTGTTGAGATGGACGCGGAGCGTGTTGCCGGGCTTGACCTCGATGAGCGGACCGGTCAGGCAACCGCCGTAGGAGCGAAGAAGGACATCGTCCATGCGGCCGGTGCCGGGGTTGTAGATCTTGTTGTGGCGCTTGACGACGTTGAGGTCGAGCGTGACCAGGTTACCGTCGTGGCTGATGTCTCCCGAGGGATTGCAGCCCTCTGCGGGCACGGCAAAGAGCATGGGCTTGGCGCCTGCCGGCGACTTTTCCTGCAACGTGGGTGGAGCGGCGAAGGACTGCGGCGCCGACTGGGCCAAGACAGGGGGACACAATAATGCAAAAAGGACCGCCAAAAGTTTGATGCCATTTCCGTTCATGGAATTGCTCTCCTATGGACCATGATGGTTGTGTAGAACGAGGGAATTATCGGTTTGCCTGTTTGTGTTTGCTTCCGATCGATGAGGCCGATGTTTTACGGGAATCGATGCGCAGCCGGAGATTAAATGCCGGCATTTAGCTCCTCACCAATCGAAGATCTGTAACGGTTGAAAATCTCTGGTGTGTTCAAACGTGAAGCAGTTTCGTGGGTCAGGATGCTGCAAACATGCCAACGCTGTTGACCAAACTTCGACAAGTCAGAGTAAGGCAGGCTCAGGGCTTTCTTTGGATGGGTCGAAGTATACATGTCGCAAATGTTTTTTTGAAAGTATCGGGGAGCATGGCGAGCGATGCCTCGACCGATTCGGTTCCATGATGGAAGGATGAGAGGCGAACCTCAATCGTTCCTGTTGACATTGCTCCGGGGCACTTCCATAATTAGCTCGACCTTTCACCGGGCATCCGTATCTCTCCGGGGATTATGCGTCTGTAGTCCACCTGCTTCATCTGCTGAGTTGTACTGAGCTATGGTTACTGGCAACCAATAATCCTCGTGCCTTCCCTTTTGGGGAAGCCCACGGTAACGTTCCTCCCTATCCACAACACGAACGGACCGCACCAGAGCTGCTTTCTGCGGAACTTGATTCCCTTTGCACGGCTCGGCTGCTCGCCCGTTACAGGTGAAAGAAAATGAGCAAGCCCCTTGGAAGTACTCGCCGTCACTTTTTGAAGTCCTCTCTTGCCACTGCCGGAGTCGCCGCCTTGCCGGGAGGCCTTGCCCTGGCCCAGTCCCCGGCAAAGTACCGCCGCTATAACGTGACCAGCCCCAATGGACAAAAGGCGCTGGCAAGCTATGCGAAAGGTGTGCAGGCGATGTTAAATCTGCCCGCGGACCATGCGCAGAACTGGTTTCGGAATGCGTTCATCCATCTGATGGACTGTCCGCACGGTAACTGGTGGTTTTATGTGTGGCACCGCGGCTACCTGGGCTACTTCGAGCAGACCATCCGCACGTTGAGCGGCGACCCTACCTTCGCGATGCCCTACTGGGACTGGACTCAACTGCCGCAGATCCCGGACTCGATGTTCAACGGCGTACTGACGCCGACAGATTCGGCATACACGCGCTATACCAAAGATATCGGTACCTTCACGTCGTTCATTCAGCCTTCGCTCCGGCGATACTGGGACCGTCTCAGCAGCGCGCAGCGCGTTCAACTGAACCACCGCGGTTACACGAGCTTCGATGCGATGTGGAACGACGTGACGGGATTTACGACGCCTCCGCCGCACATCAATCCCGAGAATATGGCGTTCGCGCAGACTCCGATTGCGCGCTATCTCACGCGCCAGAACCCCAAGCTGAGCCCGCAGGTCACCTACAATGTTTCGCCGTTCATGGTCTACGCCGGGCTGCTGCCAACCGACTTCTACGACCCGATCAATCAGATCAGCTTCAACAGCTCGATGACGAAGTCGCACAATACGCCGCCCTCGGGCAGCAACGTCTTCGCTACTCTGGAGGGATTTCCGCACAACAGCGCGCATAACTACATCGGCGGTGTGGGGCCGATCCCCAACGGGCCGTGGGGCAATATGACCAACAACCTCTCCCCGGTGGACCCGATCTTCTTCCTGCATCACAGCAACATGGACCGGCTATGGGACGTGTGGACGCGCAAGCAGCAGGCCCTCAAGCTACCCTATCTGCCGAACGCGGCGGAGCGGCCGACCTACGAGAGGGAGCCCTTCCTCTTTTATGTGAACAGCAGCGGCCAGCAGGTCGGCCCCAGCATCGCCAGGGAGTTTATCTCGACCGCCCGCTTCCAGTACGACTACGAACCGGGCTTCGGCGAGGCGGTGGTCAAGCCCTCCAGCCGCGCCTTGAAGGCGAAGCATGTGGCGACGGTCAAGGGACTGATGAAAGGCAACGCAGCGACGCTGACGCTCTCTGCGGGCGAGGTGAATACACATCTTGCGAGCGGCGCTCCAGCATCTCTGATCGCGCTGGTGACGCTGCCCCGGCCAACGGAGGCCTCGCCCCAGCGCGACTTCGATGTCCTGGTCGGCGCGCCTGCCGACGCAACCGATGTAGGCACCGACAGTCCTTACTACGCCGGCACGATCGCGTTCTTCGGCGGCATGATGCATATGCCGGGAATGTCGAGCGATGCGACCTACCTTGTTCCGCTGCCGCAGCGGAAGGAGGCGTTCCCGAACCTGCTTTCGGCCACCGCAGCCACCAAGGGGGTCGCGGTGACGATCCGGGTGGTGCCTTCGGGCGGCGGCCGATCGGTGCTGAAGGCCGCAACCGTGCGAGCGCTGTAAGCTAAGTCATGGTTGTCCTTGCCTCGACGGTCGTGCTCGCGTTGGTCGCGCTGCAGACTGCGCCCCTGGCACCAGGGGCGCAGTCGAGGCAGGTCGACGACGCTCGCGAGATGACGCTCGTCCTGCCGCACGCATTGCGAAAGGGCGAGACTGCATGGCTGCTGGTGAAGGTCGGTACGATCGGCCGCGACCAGATCCAGATCATGACGCAGGATGGCCGGCCTCTGGGCACGATCTCTCCCTTTGGCATACGCTCCGGCAAATCCGCCGGCACCTATACCATTCCGGTGCCAGAGGAGGCCATCAGCGATGGAAGGCTTGCATTGCGGCTTTCGGTGATGCAGTCAGGCCGCGCACTAAGAGCGCCGACGGCAAACGAGGTGAAGAGTGTGCGCCTTTTGATCCGGCAGTTCAAAGACGGTAATTAAGCGGCACCGACCCCAAGGCATCGAAGAGCACTTCATACACTGTATGAGCTGCGAAACATTTGCATTGCGGATTAATATCGGCAAGTCGGCTTGTCGGAAATAATAATGGCCTTCCCTCAATGAGAGACTCAGCAATTATGCGTCAATGGAGGTTGGTTTTCGCGCTGTCGCGCGACGCGCTGGCAACAGACATGCGATTGCCCCTACAGCGCCAATACTCAGCACCGGATCATACGGTCTGACTTCGAAAAGCAGACCACTTCCCAAGTGCGCCGATCCGAAGGCCACAGCAATTCCCGCAGCTGCGCCGATTCCAACCGGCAGTAGATCGTCGCCGAGAATTAGCCAATATATGTTCGCCCGCTGCGCTCCAAGAGCCAGGCGCAATCCCATTTCGCGATAGCGCTGCGATACCGAATACGTGAGAACGCACTACAAGGGGATCTTTTGCAGGCCACAGCGTCCTGGCTATTTTCTCCGAAACCAATGCCAGATTCTTGCCCCAGCCTCCCTCGCCGAAGGTCTTCCCACCATCATTCGGAGACCAGAACCAAAGCAACGGGTACTGTCTGGACGCTGGAGTGTGTTTTGCTTTCAGCAACCAGGGCAGCCATAAACTGCTGATTCTATTAAATGTAACAAGTAACAGACATCTGGATACTATCGCTTTGCCCATTTGGGAGAGCATAAAGGACCACGTCAAGAATCAGATGACATTATCCCTAACAAAAGAAATGAGTCGGGAGCTTGGCACTGTATTAGCCGCTGCGAGATCGGAGTTCGCAGCAGGCTAGATTCTTCCAATTCTCCAACCAACACTTTCGGAGGCACCATGGCATCAACCAAGCAAGACCTGATCTTTATGACCCACTGGCCCTCTCGCTTGACTGCGCGGCTGCGCCAGGCAGCGAAGAGCGTTCTCGGGCTCTTTGTCTGTTTCGTCGCACTGGCGGCTCTGTCGCTACCCGCGCTGTACGCGCAGGTGCAGAACGGCACCATCAGCGGCACCATCACCGACCCTGCCGGAGCCGTCGTTCCCGATGCCGCTGTCACTCTGACGTCCAAAGCGACCGGCCTCGTCCTGCACATCCAGAGCAGCACAGTCGGTCTTTATAGTTTTCCCCAGCTAATCCCAGGTAACTACACCATCACCGTCGAGCGGGCGGGCTTCCAGAAGGCCGTTTCCACGCTCACCCTTACCGTTGGTCAGACCGCGCAGCTCAACATCCCCCTCTCGCTCGGCAGTGAAAACGAAACCGTCACCGTGAGCGCTGAGAACGCCGGGACCCTCGACAGTGAGACCTCCAATCTCGACTACACGGTTCAGTCCAAGCAGGTGGACGATCTCCCTCTCAACGGGCGCAATCCTTACGGACTGGCTATTCTCGCACCCGGCATCATGCCCGGTGCCAACTTCGGTGTCGGCGTTGCCGTCGCCCGCGGTGCCGTTGTGGCTGCCGCGACCAACAACTTCGAATCCAACGGTGGCATCGGCGGTAACAACGAGATCCTGCTCGACGGTGTATCGATCGTCGTCTGCTGCCAGGGACAACCCGCCGTCACGCCCTCGGTCGAATACGTCAACCAGGCCAAGATCGTAACCAACAACCCGCCGGCCCAGTACGGTCGTACCAGCGGTGCTGTCCTCAACATCGCCACCAAGAGCGGAACCAACTCTCTCCACGGCGACGTCTATGACTTCCTCCGCAACGACAAGCTGGACGCGGCACCCTACTTCACCAAGCGCAGCGGCGTCTATCCCTATCCGGGGCACAAGGACTTCCGCACCCCGCACCGCGAAAACCAGTTCGGCGTCCTCGTCACCGGCCCTGTTGTTATTCCGCACCTCTACAACGGCAGGGACAAGACCTTCTTCACTTTTAACTACGAGGGCATTCGCAACTTCGCTCCGACTTCCGGCCTGACTACCGTTCCCACGGCACTGATGCGGCAAGGCATCTTCACTGAGGGCCCGGGCGTCATCTATGATCCAAACTCCGCCACGGCTCCCGGTCAGGCACGCACCCCCATCCCGGCTGCGACCTGTAATGGAACCGCCTATGCCGCCGGTTACTGTATTCCTTCCAGTAGCTGGAACGCGATCGCGCTGTCGTATCTGAAGTATGTTCCGTCGCCCAATCTGCCCGGCACCACGAATAACCTTAGCTACGTCGAAGGCATCACGGACAACGCCAATCAGTACAACTTCCGCATCGATCACGCGATCGGCGATAAGCACCGTCTCTTCGTCCGCGGCACCAAGGACAACGATACCCACCTGAACGCCGACCTGTTCAACACCTTCACTGGCCCCAACGCCTGGCAACAGCCCATCGGTGCCTATCTCTTCGCATTGGGTGACGTCTATCAGGTCAGCCCGAATGTCGTTCTGCAGTTCAGCTACGGTTTCGCCCGGCAGACCAATTACCAGCCTGGCAACAACATATACAAGTATGACGCAGCCGACTACGGCTTCTCCAGCACCTTGCTCGGTCAGCAACAGGTCCCCGGCATCCCCGTCGCCAGCTTCACCTCGCTTGGTGGCGCACAGGTGGGCTGGCAGTCCAGCTTCAACCATTGGGCCCACTCCGTCCACTCGCTCAACGGCACCATGTTGTGGCAGAAGGGGCACCACGCTCTTACCATCGGCTACAACGGAAAGCTGATCCTGGAAAACCAGTTCGGTCTTGGCAATCCGAATGGCAGCGTCGGCTTCAGCACCAAATTTCAGTCATCTACAACCACTGGAAGCGTCTCGGGGACACAGGCGCCCTTTGCCTCCTGGGCCACCTTCCTCCAGGGCTTTCCAACCAGCGGCGGCCTTCAGCGCCAACTCACCAGCGCCTTTAATCAGTGGGTGAACGGGGTGTATCTCCAGGACGACTGGAAGTTGATGTCGAAGCTGACTCTCAACCTCGGCGTCCGCTATGACATCGAGACCGGCTTCAAGGAGCGGCATAACCACTGGGCCGACTTCAATCCCACCGCCGTCAATCCGCTCGGCGTCGCGGGGGGGCCGCTCTTCCTTGGCGTTGACGGTAATCCAAGCCGCACCTGGGAGACCTCGTATCACGAAGTCAGCCCGCGTCTCGGCTTCTCCTACGCCGCAACCGGGACGACCGTCGTCCGCGGAGGCTTTGGCATCCTCTTCCTGCCTACGTCCGAACGTGGCTACTCGGATCCCAACATTGGCTACACCCAGTCCACCAGCCTGCCCACCTCGTCCACCGGCTACACGCCCGCGGTGACCACTGATAATCCGTTTCCCACCGGCGTACTTTTACCCTCGGGGCCAGCCGGTGGCGAAGGCATCGGCAACGGGAGCAGCCTCTCCGGTTTTCTCTACAAGAATCCGCCCTCTTACCAGGAACAATGGAACTTCGGTATCGAGCAGGCCATGGGCAACACCTTAACTCTCCAGGTCAACTATGCCGGCGGCCACGGTGTGCACCTGCCCTTCAACGGCTATCGTCCCAACGATCTGCGTCCGCAGTTCTTTGGACCGATCGGCGCCATCTCGGGTCCGAACGCCAACCCTGCCACCGTTGCTGCTTATAACGCCCTCAACGCGCAGGTCGCCAACCCTTACTATGGCAAGGTCACAAGCCCCGGTTCCACTTACCTGAAGCCAACCGTGGCTTGTGACCTTGCCAT
>Ga0157370_10009925_pt1 | contig 10084 bp, 8 predicted proteins | sample C35metaG_FD_113463 | JGI IMG/M metagenome (GOLD analysis project Ga0157370, IMG submission 113463) | Corn rhizosphere microbial communities from Kellogg Biological Station, Michigan, USA - C3-5 metaG | ecosystem: Host-associated > Plants > Roots > Rhizosphere > Soil | place: USA: Michigan... | reverse complement strand
CGCCGGCCGCCACGCCGACGACTGCTTCGGTCGCGCCTGAAAGCCCGTCGCCGCCCGGCAACGGCAACGGGCTCGCCAAAGGCCACTCCAAGTAGACGCCGCGAGCGAGCCGCGGCGGGATCTAGACTCGCCGCATGGCCACCGAGATGCAGCCGCTGTACCTGATCGCCGGCACCGACGGGGCGAAAATCGACGCCACCCGGGCGCGGCTGCGGGCGCGCGCCGAACGCGAGGGCGGATCGGCGGCGCTGGAGGTGTTCGAGCCGGGCGAGGGGAAAGGGATGCCGGACCAGGAAGCGCTGCTGGCGGCGATCCCGGCGATGTCGCTGATGGGGACGCGGCGCTATCTGCTCGCCGACGGGATCGAGCGCTGGCGCGACAAGCAGCTCGAGCCGGTGCTGGCGGCACTCGGCGAGCTGCCGCCTGACCTGACCCTGGTCCTGATCTGCCGCGACAAGCCATCGGCGAAGCTGGCGAAGGCGGTCAAAGGCGCGGGCGGGGAGATCCACGAATTCGAGGCGCCGAAAGCGCGGGAGATGCCGCGCGTCCTCGTCGGCGAAGCGCAGCGACTCGGTTTCCGGCTGGAGCCGACGGCGGCGCGGATGCTGGTCGAGCGGATGGGCTCGAACCCGCAGCGGCTGCGCAACGAGCTGGAGCGGCTGGCGCTGTGGGCCGGGCAGGGGGGAGAGGTCACCGCTGCCGACCTCGAGGAGATGATCGCCGATACCTCCGAGGCCGCCGTCTGGTCACTCTCCGACGCGCTGATCGAAGGCGACGCCGCCGCGGCACTGCGGATCGGCGAGCGGCTGATCGGACAGGGGGAGAACGTCACCGGCTTGATCTACGGCCTCGCCTCCCGTCTGCGCAGTGCCTGCGCCGCCGCGGCCCAGCTGGAAGAGGGAATCCCGCCGAAGCAGGTCGAGGGGTCGCTGAAGATGCACCCCTACGCCGCCAAGCAGCTGGTCTCCCGTCTGGGCAAGACCGACCTAGAGAGCCTGCGAAGCGCAACCGAGGCCCTCGCCGACCTCGAGCTCTGGTGCCGCGGCGGCGCCGACTACGGCGACGAGCTCGCCTTGACTATCGCTCTGAGGAAAGCTGCTGCAGGGGCTGCTTAAGCGGCTTTGGCGCCAGCGGCGATGCGGGCGGCTTTGGCCTTCTTGCGGGCGCCGGTGTTCTTGTGGAGGGCGCCCTTCTGCACGGCCTTGTCAACTTTCGAGACGAGGGCGCGTTGCTCGGTCGCAACCGCGTCCGCGTCGCCACCCTCGGCCGCGGCTTCGAGCCGGCGGAAGTGGGTCTTGACCGTGCTGGTCAGCAGCCGGTTCTCGGTGCGCTCGCGCTCGCTGCGCAGTATCCGCTTCTTCTGTGAGGCTATGTTGGCCATGTTCAAACGCCCTGACGGCACTTGCCGGCTCCGGGCGGCCGCCGACTATAGCGACTGAGACGCCCTCGGTCGCCTCCCGAACCCGAACCGACAGCCAGCTTGGAGACGCCCAGGGCACCTCACACCCCCGATCCCGACGAGCGGGCGATCAACTCGGACCTTGCCGTCTGGGAGGCGGAGGCGTTCGAACCGGGGGAGGAATTCACCCGCGAGCCGGCACCGGGGCGCCAGGCGGGGCGGATCGCCCGTTCGACCGCGTTCTTCTCGATCGCCACCGGCGCCTCCCGCCTCGCCGGCCTCGCCCGCGAAATCGTCGCCGCCGGCTACTACGGGATCAGCGGCCCGATGTCGGCCTTCACGGTCGCCTTCCAGGTCCCGAACCTGATCCGGGCCCTGTTCGCCGACGCGGCCCTGCAGCCGGCCTTCGTCCCCGTCTTCACCGAACTGCTCGGCAAGAAGGCCTACAAGGAGGCCTTCCGGCTCGCCTCGACGCTGATGCTGCTGGTGACGATGGTGCTGGGGGCGATCACCGCCCTCTTCGTGCTGCTGGCGCCGGTGATCATGCCGATCTTCGCGCCCGGCTTCGAAGGCGAGATCCTCGACCTCACCGTCTCCCTCTCACAGGTGCTGTTCCCGATCCTGATCATGCTCGGGATCAGCGGCATCGTCGTCGGCGTCCTCAACAGCTACGACCGTTTCGGCGCCTTCGCGATCTCGCCGCTGTTCTGGAACCTGACGATCATCGTCGTGCTGGTCTTCCTCGAGCCGCACTTCCACGGGCAGGACCGGATCTACGCGTACGCGATCGGCATCCTCGTCGGCACCCTGGTGCAGCTGCTGATCCCGGCCTGGGACCTCCGCCACACGCCCTACCGCTTCAGCTTCAGCTTCGACTGGCGGCATCCAGGCGTGCGGCGTGTCTTCCTGCTGATGCTGCCGGTGACGATCAGCCTCGGCCTGATCAACTTCAACAACCTGATCAACAGCTTCTTCGGCAGCCTCGTCTCCCATGAGGCGCCGGCGGCGATCGACAAAGCGTTCCGCATCTACCAGCTGCCGCAGGGGATCTTCTCGGTGGCGATCGCGACGGTGCTCTTCCCGACCCTGGCCCGCTTCGCCAACGCGGGGGAGATCGACAACCTGCGGGCGACGATGGCCAACGGGATGCGCCAGATCCTCTTCGTCCTGGTGCCGGCAGCGGCGGCGATCCTGGCGCTCTCGGACCCGATGATCCGGCTGATCTACCAGCGCGGCGAATTCAACCCGGCCGAGACCGCGGTGGTGGCGACCGCGCTCTTCTGGTTCGCCTTCTCACTGCCGACCAACGGCCTCTACCTGCTGCAGACCCGGACCTTCTTCAGCCTGCAGAAACCGTGGCAGGCGACGGCGCTGGCGACGATCGACCTGGTGGTCTCGGCGCTGGCGGCGCTGGTGCTCTACAAGCACTTCGGCGTCGGCGGCATCGTCGCCGGGACCGGGATCGGGACGACGGCGGCGGTGATTGCGCAGGCCGTGATCCTGCGACGCAGGTTCGGCGGCCTGGAGCTGCGGCGGCTGTTCTCCACCAGCCTGCGGATCACGATCGCGGCGGCGGCGCTGGCCGGCGTGAGCTGGCTGGTCTGGGATGTCCTCGACGAGGCGCTCGGCCGCGGGCTCGGCGGCCAGATCGTCTCGCTCGGGGTGGGTCTCGGCGCCGGCGGTCTCGTCTACGTCGCGGTGGCGAAGCTGCTCCGGATCGAGGAGCTGGAGCAGATGACCCGCCTGTTGCGGCGGCGGTAGCAGCGCGTGCTCGGGCCGGGGCGGTACCTGCTGGGGGTGCTGGAGATCCTCCTGCTGGGTGGGTTCGTCTGGCTAGGCGGCGCGGCGCTGCGGCGGTGGCTCCTGCCGCGCTTCGAGGGGGCGCCGGCGCATCTGGCGACGGCGGTGATCGCGCTGGCGCTACTGATCTGGCCGGCGGAGATGCTCGGGAGCTTCGGCGTGTTCGAGCCGGCTCCGTACCTGGTCCTCGTCGCTCTCGTGGGCTTGCTGGCCTGGAAGCTCGCGCCGCGCCCGCCGGAGAGAGGGGAGTCGCACCCTTACTTGCAGGTGGGGGTGCGACTCCCCTCTCTCCGGCGGGACGGGCGCTGGTGGTGGACTCTGATCGCGCTTTTGATCGCCGTGGTGGTGGTGATTCACTTCGCCGCGGGGGTGAAGACGCGGCTCTCGACCGGGATGACCGGGTTCGATTCCACCTGGTACCACGGCCCTTTCGCGGCGGGCTTCTTCCAGAGCGGCGATACGTGGTCGCTGCACTTCATCGCCCCGCAGTTCTTGGCGTGGTTCTACCCGGCGAATGGCGAAATCTTCCACGCGGTGGGGATGCTGGCGTTCGGTCGCGATGTCCTCTCGCCGCTGCTGAACCTCGGCTGGTTCGTGGGATGCCTGGTGGCCTGCTGGTGCATCGGGCGGCCGTACCGGGCGGCGCCGTGGTCCCTGGCGCTCGGGGCGATCGCTCTGAGCGTCCCGGCCCTGGCCGACCAGGCGGGTGAGGCGAGAAACGACATCGTCGGGATCTTCTTCCTCCTGGCCGGGGTCGCTATCGCCTTGAACGCCTGGGGCGAAAGAGAGGGAACGGAAAAAGAGCTGGGTAGGGAGGAGGGAGGTCCCGGCGTCGGTCCGTGTCTCGTCGTCGGCCTTGCCGCTGGCCTCGCCGCGGGGACGAAGCTGAACTTTCTGCTCCCGGCCGCCGTTCTCGTCGCCGGCCTTGGGCTAGTCGCGCCGCGTGGAGCGAGGCTTCGGGCGTTCGTCGCCGCATCTCTCGCCGCGCTGGCCGGCGGCGGCTACTGGTACCTACGCAACCTCGCCCACGCCGGCAACCCGCTGCCCTGGATCCACCACCTCGGCCCGATCAATCTCCCAGCCCCACAGCAGGCACTAGGCGGCCGTGAAGCTCACGGCGTCCTCGGCTACCTCACCGACGGCAGCGTCTGGTCCGACTGGTTCCTCCCGAGCCTCCACGGAGGCCTCTGGATCGTGTGGCCGCTCCTTCTCATCGCTGCCGCCGGGGGTTTGATCATCTGCCTGGTCCGTGGCACGCCAACCCAGCGCGTCGTCGCCCTCGTCGGTCTCGCCTCAGCGCTCGCGTGGTTAGTCGCTCCGACGTCCGCTTCCGGCCCTGACGGCATGCCGCGCGGCTTCGAATCGGGTCTCCGGTACCTCGCCCCGGCCCTGATCCTCGGCCTCGCACTGCTGCCGACGGCGCTTGGCAGGGTGCTCCCTTCTTTTGCGTCGCATAGCGGGCAAAAGGAAGGGAGCGCCCTCGTGATCCGGTTGGGGTGGGTGCTCGCGGCGGTTATGGTGCTGGCCATCGCGGTGGGTTACCCGGTCCAGCGGCACTACCTGGAGAGCCGCTACAAGGACCCCACCTTCACCGCCCCGGGCCTGAACGCCGCCTTCGCCTGGGCCCGCGACATCAGCGACGCCCGCATCGTCACCACCAGCACCCGCCAATACCCCCTCTACGGCACCGACCTCTCCAACGAAGTCCGGTACCTGGGTCTGAAACGGCCCCACGGCGGCTTCGAAGCCCCAACTACCTGCCAGCAATACCTCCAGCTCCTGAACGAAGGCGAATATGACTACGCCGTTGTCTCCCGTGATCGCCTCGAACCCGGCAAGGCTCCGTACCCGCCTTCGGCCAAGTGGATCGAACGGGCTGGGGCCCACCCGGTCTTGAAGAAGCCGCCGACGGTCGTCTTCAGCTTGCGGGGACCGCTGAGCCCATCGGCCTGCCGCTGAGCGCCGGTCGGCATACTCCGCCTGCCGATGGACCACATCCGCAACTTCTCGATCATCGCCCACATCGACCACGGCAAGTCGACCCTGGCCGACCGCATCCTCGAGCTCACCGGCGCCGTCGACCCGAAGAAAATGCAGGCGCAGCTGCTCGACTCGATGGACCTCGAGCGCGAGCGCGGGATCACGATCAAGGCGCAGGCGGTGCGGGTCGAGTACACCGCCCAGAACGGCGAGGTCTTCCACCTGCATCTGATCGACACGCCCGGCCACGTCGACTTCTCCTACGAGGTCTCGCGCAGCCTCGCCGCCTGCGAGGGCGCGCTGCTGGTCGTCGACGCCGCCCAGGGCGTCGAGGCGCAGACGGTCGCCAACACCTACCTGGCGATCGAGAACGGGCTCGAGCTGATTCCGGTGATCAACAAGGTCGACCTGCCGGGCGCCGAGCCCGAGCGGGTCGCGCAGGAGATCGCCGACCTGCTCGGCGGCGACCCAGAGGAAGCGCTCTGGATCTCAGCCAAGACCGGGAAGGGCGTGCCGGAGGTGCTGGAGGCGATCGTCGCGCGGATCCCGCCGCCGCGGGGGAAACCCGACGCCCCGACCCGCGCCCTGATCTTCGACTCCGAGTTCGACCCCTACCGCGGCGTGATCGCTTACGTGCGGATGGTCGACGGGTCCTTCCGCAAGCGCGATCGGATCCTGGCGATGCAGAACGGCACCGAAGCGGACATCGACGACATCGGCTTCTTCCGGCCGACGATGGTCGGGGTCGAGGGAATGGACGCCGGCGACGTCGGCTACCTGATCACCGGGATCAAGGACGTGACCAAGCTGCGGGTCGGCGACACGCTCACCTCGCAGGCCAATCCGGCGAGCGAGCCGCTGGAGGGCTACCGCGAGGTGCGGCCGATGGTCTTCTGCGGTCTTTTCCCGATCGACACCGACCGCTACGAAGACCTCCGCGACGCGCTCGAGAAGCTGTCGCTGAACGACGCCGCCCTCTCCTGGGAGCCGGAGACCTCCGAGGCGCTCGGGTTCGGTTTCCGCTGCGGCTTCCTCGGCCTCCTGCACATGGAGATCGTGCGCGAGCGGCTGGAGCGCGAGTACGACCTCGACCTGCTGGCGACGACGCCGAACGTGCGCTACCTGGTCAACCTCACCAATGGCGAGACGAAGGAGGTGCACAGCCCGACCGACCTGCCCGACCCGGGGGTGATCGAGACGATCGAAGAGCCCTACATCCGCGCCACCTTGATCTGCCCGAAAGAGCAGGTAGGAGCGGTGATGGAGCTCTGCCAGCAGCGCCGCGGCACCCACGTCGACATGCATTTCCTCAGCCCCGAGAGGGTGCAGATCCGCTACGACCTGCCACTTGCCGAAATCGTCCTCGACTTCTTCGACCTACTGAAGTCCAACACCCGCGGCTACGCCTCACTCGACTACGAGCCGATCGGCAACCGCGTCTCCGACCTGGTCAAGGTCGACATCCTCCTCGCCGGCGAGAAGGTCGATGCGCTCTCGATCATCGTCTTCCGAGACTTCGCCTACGACCAGGGCAAGCGCCTGGTCGGCCGCCTGCGCAAGACGATCCCGCGGCAGCTCTTCGACGTCCCCGTCCAGGCCGCGGTCGGCTCCAACATCCTCGCCCGCGAGACCGTCAAGGCCCTGCGCAAGGATGTCACCGCGAAGCTCTACGGCGGCGACGTCACCCGCAAGAACAAGCTGCTGAAGAAGCAGAAAGCGGGCAAGAAACGGATGAAGGCGGTCGGCCGGGTGGAAGTGCCGCAGGAGGCTTTCCTCGCGGTGCTCGAGATCGACGAGTAGCCGGCTGGCCAGGCGGCCAGTTAGAGTGCCGCGCCATGGCACTCAAGACCGATGCGGTAGGCAAGGATTGGCCCGCCAGCACCTACCAGGTGGGGCGGGAGAAGATCAGGGAGTACGCGAACGCGCTGGGGATCGACAACCCCGTGCACCTCGATGTCGAGGCGGCGCGCGCGGCGGGCTTCCGCGACGTGGTGGCGCCGCCGATGTTCGCGGTCGTCTACAGCAGCCCGGCGATGGCGCCGGCGATGTTCGACCCCGACGTGGCGATGAACTTCGCGGCGATGGTCCACGGCGGCCAGGAGTTCGTCTGGGACGAGCCCGCCTGCTCCGGCGACGAGATCACGACGACGGCGAAATGCCTCTCGATCGAGGAGAGGGACGGCAAAGGCTTCTACGTGTTCGAGACGAACTCGGTCAACCAGGACGGAGCGCAGGTCGCGCGCGGCACCTGGACGCTGATCGTGAGGGGGGTTTGAGATGGCAGATCTGAACGTCGGAGACGCGATCCCGGAGCTGCGGGTCACCCCGGACAAGTACCTGCCGCACCGCTACGCCGGTGCCTCGGGCGACTTCAACCCGATCCACATCGACGAAGAGTTCGCCAAGGCCGTCGGTCTGCCGCGGTCGATCCTCCACGGCCTCTACGGGATGGGTCTCACGGCGAAAGCCCACGCGGCGCTGGCGGACGGCGATCCGCGGGCGCTGAAGCGGCTCAAGGTCCAGTTCCGCGGGATGGGCTTTCCGGAGCAGGAGATCGTCGTTTCCGGCACGGTCAAGTCGGTCGATGGCGATCGGGTCGTGGTCGACACTGTCGCCCAACAGGGCGAGACCTCGCTGATCAAGAACGCTGAAGCAGAGCTTGAGCTGTAGAGAGCCGGGTGGGCCCTGCCAAAACGCTCGGCGGGAGCCTCGCTTGAGTGTTTTGGCAGGACCCACCCGGCTCTGCTCCTAGACTTCGCCGCGTGCTTTCCGAGCGACAGGAGTTGATCCTCCGTCTGGTGGTCGAGGCCTATCTGGCCTCGGGCCGGCCTGTGCCTTCCAAGGAAGTTGCCGAGCGGAGTGAGGTGGAGTGGGGGCCCTCGACTGTGCGGGCTGAGCTGGCGGCGCTGGAGGCGGCTGGGTATCTGACGCATCCGCATACCTCGGCCGGGCGGGTGCCGACCGATTCCGGCTACCGCCGCTACGTCGACTCGATGCTCGTCTCTGGACAGATGCCGGCCGAGCCGGGCGTCGAGCTGGGGCTGACGCAACTGCGCCGCGAGGTCGATGCGGCGATGCGGGAGACCACCGTCGCCCTGGCCGAAGTCACCGACCTGGTCGCGATGGCGACGGCACCCGAGCCGAGCCTGACGGCGACGATCCACCGGGTCGAGGTTCTGCAGCTGCAGCCGAACAAGGTCGTGGTGATCGGGATCGCCTCGACCGGGGAGGTCACCCGCCGCGTCTTCGAGTTCGGCCGGCCGGTCGACCGCGGCCTGGTCGAGTGGGCCTCCAGCTACCTCAACGAGTCCCTCTCCGGACTCGGAGTCGGCGCGCGGATGATCGAGAGCAGGCTCGCCGACCCGGGCCTGAGCGGAGTCGAGGCCGACTTCATCGCCACCCTCGGCACCACCTTTACCGACTTCGTCGGCGGGGGCGGCGGCGACCTCTACGTCGAGGGGACCTCGCGCCTGCTCTCCGACGCCCACCTGCCCGACCTGCCGCGCGCCGACGAGCTGATGACGGCGCTCGAGCGCCGCGCCGACGTGCTGGCGATGCTGCGCTCCTCGCTTGACCAGCGCTCGGTCTTCTTCTGGATCGGGGCTGAGAACCCGCAGCCGGAGCTGCGCTCGGTCAGCGTGATCGGCGCCAACTACGGCCTCGCGCACCGCAACCTCGGCGCCGTCGGCGTCGTCGGGCCGCTGCGCATGGACTACGCGACCGCGATCGCCTCGGTCCGCCTCGCCGCCCGCGAGCTCTCCCGCTACTTCGAGACCGTCTACGGCAACTAAACGATGGCCCGCGACTACTACGAGGTCCTCGGGGTCTCCCGGGAGGCGACCGACACCGAGATCAAGAAAGCGTTCCGCCGCCTGGCGCGGGAGCTGCACCCCGACGTCAACCAGGAGCCTGACGCCGAGGATCGCTTCAAAGAGGCGGCCGAGGCCTACGAGGTTCTCTCCGACGCTGAGCGCCGCCGCACCTACGACGCCTACGGCCAGGAGGGGCTGCGCTCGGGGGGCTTCGACCCGGGCGCCGGCTTCGGCTCGATCGACGACATCTTCCAAGCCTTCTTCGGTGGCGGCGGCGGGTTCGGCTTCGGCGGCGGGCGCCGCGCCGCGGCCGGCGGCGACGTGGCGATCGAAGTCGAGGTCGAGCTGAGCGAGGTGGCGACCGGCGTGCGGCGCGAGGTCACCTACGACGTGGTCGCTCCCTGCGAGCACTGCCACGGCAACGGGGCCGAGCCGGGGACCCCGATCTCCACCTGCGAGCGCTGTGGCGGCAGCGGCGAGCTGCGGGCGGTGACCCGGACGCCCTTCGGGCAGATGGTCCGCAGCACCCCCTGTGACGTCTGCGGTGGGGCCGGCAAAGTGCCGGAGACGCCGTGCGAGGTCTGCGGCGGCGGCGGCCGCACCCGCCAGAGCCGCACCAGTGCGATCGAAATCCCGGCCGGGATCGAAGCTGGGCAACGGATGCGGATCGCCGGCGCCGGTCACGCCGGCGAGCCGGGGGCGCCGGCGGGTGACCTCTACGTCGAGATCGCGGTAGCCGAGGACGAGCGGTTCGAGCGCGAGGGCTCCGACCTGATCGGCACCGCCTCGATCCCCGCCACCGAGGCGATGCTGGGGACGACGGTCACCGTGCCGACCCTGGATGGGGAGGAGGAGATCGAGGTAGAGCCCGGGACGCAGCCGGGCCACCAGTACGTGCTGAAGGGCCTCGGCCTGCCCCGCCTCAACGGCCGGCGCCGCGGCAATCAGCGGGTGATCCTCGAGGTCATCGTCCCAACCAACCTCAACGACGAGCAGCGTGAGCTGGCCGAGCGCCTCGACGAGACGCTCGAGGACGAGAACCTGACGCCGCGGCGCGGCGAGGGTCTCTTCGGCCGCATGCGCCGCGCTTTCG
>Ga0157370_10009923_pt1 | contig 10086 bp, 5 predicted proteins | sample C35metaG_FD_113463 | JGI IMG/M metagenome (GOLD analysis project Ga0157370, IMG submission 113463) | Corn rhizosphere microbial communities from Kellogg Biological Station, Michigan, USA - C3-5 metaG | ecosystem: Host-associated > Plants > Roots > Rhizosphere > Soil | place: USA: Michigan... | reverse complement strand
TTCCAGATCCTCGAAGACGGCAATCCGCAGAAGATTTCCATTTTTGCCAAGGAATCCGCGCTCCCACTCTCGATTGCTCTTGAAATCGACACCAGCCTGAGCACGCGCAGAGATTTGCCACTTGAACTGAACTCCGCGCGGCGTTTTGCCAACGCGATCTTGCGCCCGCAGGACGCCATGGCCATCTACGGTATCAGCGAAGTCGTAGATCCGGTTGTCGGATTCACTTCGGACATGAAGACGATCGATCGCGGAATCGATCATATGCACATGGGATCGGCAACTGCCCTGTACGACGCAATCTATGTAGGTTCTCAGGACCTGGAACCACGCCAAGGCAGAAAAGTGATGGTGGTGATCACCGACGGAGGCGACACTGTCAGCCGTACCGATTACCAGGAAGCCTTGCGCGCGGCGCAGATTTCCGAAGCTGTGGTTTACAGCATCATCGTCGTACCGGTCGAGGCCAGCGCCGGTCGCGATACCGGCGGCGAGCATGCGCTGATGCAATTGTCCGAGGACACCGGCGGCAAGTATTTTTACGCCACCACCTTGCCTCAACTTGATGAAGCGTTTCGCACCATCAGCGACGAGTTGCGGACGCAATATTTGTTGGCGTATTACCCGGCCCAGCGCTTGGCAGATTCCGATTACCGGCACATTGATGTGAAGTTAACCGGTGTTCCGGAGAGCGCTCAATATCGCACGCGTCATCGCACTGGCTATTACACGTCGAAGTCGCATTAGGGCTGTTTGCAATTTGTTGTCAGCACAGTAACAATTGTCAGACCGAACTATTTTCAAAGGTTTTTTTGGGGAGGCAGCACAGTTCAACGGCAGCCGGGACCCGTCGCGGGGCGAAAGACTACAGTCCACGATGTAAGCCGTGGGTGCAAAGGGCAACGGCTACCCTGAAGGGCGGCAATTCAGTTTCTCTCACCGTCGACTTCAACGTCCAAAATGACTTTTGAAAATAGTTCTAATCACATCTCACTAGAAAGTGCGCCCATGAAACTGGCGTTGCCACGAATGACTTCGGGAGGCCCCTTTTTGCCTCGAACTTTCCTCTTCTCTCTGTTGTTTGCGCTGGCGCTGATGTCCGCCGCGGTCGCCCAAGACACCGACGAAACCGAAAACGGTACCATGACCGGAACCGTCACTTCCACTAAGGGTGCCCCGATTTCTGGCGTCAGAATCCTCTTCACTGACCGCCTCACCGGTAAAACCAGCGCTGTCCGCACCAACGCCCAGGGCAAATACAACTCTGGTGATATTGCGGCCACCGACTATACCGTTCGCGCCGAGGCCCGATCCTTTATTACTGCTACGAGTTCTGCGACGGTGAAAGCTGGCGCTGCCACCACTTTGGATTTCACCCTAGCTCCCGAGCCGCTTCCCGGAGTTGTTGGCTCAAAAGAAATTGAGAGTTACCCGCTTCGCAGCCTGAACTTTCTAGAACTGCTGCAACTGGAGCCCGGCGTTCAGAACCAGAATGCAGGAACTTTTGCTCCCAATAAAAACGCATTTTCATCGCTCTCACTCTTCAATCAGTACGGAACCGACACACCCCTGAAGGCTGACGGTCTGAGCGTCACTGATCGCATCTCCGGCGGGCCTGTCCAGAACCTTCCCGCAACTTCCGTGGATGTATTTCAAGTCGGAGGCGTGCTCGCACCCATCACTGACCAGCTTTATGCGCCTGGAGCAATCAACATCGTGACGCGCTCCGGTGCGGAGCAGTTCCACGGAAACCTGTTCGGTTCGTATGGAAACGGCGACATCCTCGGCGCCAGCTTGCCCGGCGGACACAGCCATCGCTGGGGACGCCAGTTTTACGGCGGCACTGCCGGCGGCGCGCTTACAGACAAAGTCTTCTTTTATGCTTCCCTCGAACGCGGTCACCAAGATCTGTTGAATCCCGTTCTTCCCGGCGGTGCCTTTGCAGCCTTGAACCCGGCATTCACCAGCATTGATGAACCTTACCGCAGCATCCTCGGGAGTGGCCGCCTTGATTACAAGGTGTCTGACACAACCCGCTTGTTCTACCGCTTCGCCTATGATCACAACACCGTCGTCGCGCCGTTTTCTTCCGGACCAAGTCTGCAGCCCGTGTTGGCGGAGACCAACACGCCCTCGCACACGGTTGGCTTCGACACAACTACCGGCTCTCTGATTCACTCGTTCCGTTTCGAGTACCTTCGCTTCAAGAACACAACGGCGCAGCCATCGTCACCCGGTCCTCCTCCCGCCATACCCGCTGGCACCAATTACGATTTCAACATCGGGGGTGGCTCTATCGAACAGTGCTCTACGGGCGCCTTGATTTGCGTGGGCCAGAGCCCCTTCATCAACCAGCGGAACTATCAGTCGAACACGCAGTTCCGGTATGACGGCAGCCGCATTTCCGGAAAACACCAGTTCCATTTCGGTGGGAGCTTTGATCGCATTCTGGTCGGCCGTTTCGCGCCTCTCTATTCTTCCGCGCCGGTTCTATCGGATCAGAACCCGGTGCCTCTGCCAGCGGCAGTTGGTGGCCCGAGTGGGTTGGCAACAGATCCATCTTCTTATCCCGTGCAGTGGGCTTTTGTGGGCAATGGCATGGGCTTTCAGTCCGAGAAATCCGCATTCGGACTGCCCGGCGGAGCCCTTAGCGATAACCAGGTGTCGCTTTACGCCGGCGACACCGTCAAAGCAACGCAAAATCTCACCGTCACCTACGGCGTGAATTGGGCTCGCGATACCGTTCCCAACAACAGCGACCTGCAGCCTATCGCAGCACTGAACCTTTGGCAGTCCAAACTCGGCAATCGCGTGCGCCAGCCCAACTACAATTTCGCGCCGCATCTCGGCGTTGCGTGGGACACCAGTTCCAATGGCACGACAACCCTTCGTGCCGGCATCGGCATGTTCTACGACCAATCATCGTTTCTGAACGCTTATTCCGACCGGGCCCTGAGGCTGCAGCAAGGCAACTATTTCGCCACCGCCCCCGCATGCATCGGCGGCGCTTCCGGTCGGATCCTCTGGCCGACTGCCGCAACCGGCACCATCCCTGGTGGCACTATCAACTCAGACGGCACTGTGTCTCCCTTCGATCCTGTTTCCGGAAAGAGTTGGTGCGGTGAGTCGATGGGTACGGCCGCTCCGCTGGCTCTCGCGCTTCAGCAGGCCTATCAATCTGCGTTCAGCGGAGCGGCTTCGAACGCCAATTTCATTGGCAATCCCAACGCCTTCGCCAGCCCCATGCTGAATCAGTTGAGCTTGATCGATCCCAACTACCAGACCCCGCGGACCGTCCAGATGAACGTCGGATTGCGGCACGAACTGCGTCCCGGCTTGGTTTTCTCTGTCGACTACCTTCGCCAAGTCACAACGCGATCGCTGCTGGGAGTCGACGTGAACCAGGGTGGCGCAGCAAATACCTTCAATCTCGCTAATGCCCTCGCCGCGCGTGACCTCGCGCAAGTTCAGAATGGCTGTTTGACAGGCACCAATCAAGTTAGCTGCATGGTGGCAAAGCTCGGCGCGATCGGGGCGCTGAATGCTTATGGTGGCGCTGGCATAGGCGGCCCTGCCCAAGTAAGCGGAGGGGCACCGTGCTCCTACTGTGCATTCCCTGGGTTGCATCCCAGCCTCGGCGTGAACGTTGTAGACATGCCGATTGGTCGGTCTGTGTACAGCGGTGTTCTCCTAAGCCTCAATCAGGAGATCACCAATTTTTCGCGCGGCGTGCGCAGCGCCAGCTTCCGTTTCTCGTACTCGCATTCGCGCAACGTTAGCCAGGGGCAGGACACAACCTTTTCGCTGCTCGCCAACGACTACGCTAATCCTGACCGTTTCACCGGCCCCGACGCTCTCGACCGCACGCATCAAGTCTCGATCGCGGCGCATTTCGATCTGCAGCATTCGTTGCAGTTGAGCTTCCTCAGTCACTTTGCCAGCCCGTTACCCGTCACGCTTCGTTTCCCGCAAGAAGCCGGCGGCGCAGAGATTCTGGTCACAGATTGGAACGGCGACGGCAGCACGGGAGACCTCGTTCCCGGCACTACCGTGGGAACCTACATGCGCTCCTGGAACTCTGGAAGCCTTTTGCGATTGATCAATGGGTACAACGCCAACTTTCCCAACAGCAGCGGACCGCAAACTGCCGCCGGCAACGCCTTGATCAACGCCGGGGTATTCTCGCTTCCTGAATTGCAGAGTATGGGCGGCGTCATGCAACCACTCGCTGCGCCCGTTTCCCATCTGGCTGGCCTGGGATGGTTCAAGACCTTCGATGTTCGCCTTGGTTGGGAACATCAACTCGGAGAGCGTTTCACCATCACGCCGAGCGTTTCGCTTTATAACGTTTTCAACTTCGCGAATTTCGATATGCCCGGCTACGTGCAGAGCGGCATCCTGAATTACGGTGCCGGGAGCCTCATGCCCGGGGCGACATTGGTTCAGCCCCAGAACACCGTCGGCGGGAATTCTTCTTTCGCCAACGGACGCACCAATCGCACTTCTCTTCAACCCAACATGACCGCCAGCGGCGCTCCTCGCGCGGTGCAGTGGGGATTGAAATTGTCCTTCTAGAGGGCGCGCGTAGCGAACGGCCAAATAGGCTCAGGGATTAGAACACCGGACAGAGCCGACAGATTCGAATGCCGTAGGCGTCAATGCCAGCGCACGTCTGTCCCGCCAAGCGTAGAATCTCTCCATGTCTTTTTCCGATCCGCAAAAAAAGAAATCTCCGCCTCCCGAGTCCACCAACGAAGAGGCCGCGTACCTCAAGCGCCTCGCAGAAAAGCAAAGCCCCATCACGCTGAAGCTGGTCAACGGGGAGACTCTCCGCGGATTCATCGAATACTACGACCGCAATATGCTCCGCCTCACCCGTCAGGGCAAACCTAACCTCTTCATCTTCAAGCACCAGATCGCCTACCTCGCCGAAGAAGCCTGAAACCTGCATGTCTGACACCTAACGCGTGACACCTGAAACCTGAACCTGACACCTGACGCCTGAAACCTGACGCCTGAAACCTGAACCTGACACCTGACGCCTGAAACCTGACGCCTGAAACCTGACCCCTGAAACCTGACCCCTGAAACCTGACCCCTGAAACCTGTCTTACTTAGGTAACTACCTCGTAATCCCCCACCTCTGGCAAACTTATCTCGACCAACTCCGTGCCGAGGGGGACACGCATCTTTGGCTGAAGATCCGAAATGGGAACTTGCCATTTTGGCGACCGTCCAGGGCTTCTACGAGAAGCTCCTGCAGGACTCCGTCGAAGGTGAAGTGCCCGTCCCCGCCGGCCTCGAAACGGTTTCGCTTCACGGTGAAGCCGATGTCGGCGAAACTCTCAGCGCCATGCGTCGCTGGCTGCGTCTGCTGGATATGGCGATCTCGCCCGCCATGTTGCGTCGAGCCTTCAACGACGAGACCGATCCCGAAATCGCCGAGGCCATGCTTCGGTATTTCGTTCGCAAGAAGGATCATGTTGACTCGGACCGCGACAAGACCGACATCGTTTCCACATTTCTTTATCGTCATCCGCGCGTGCCCGGACAGTGGGAACAACGCGGTTATGGACTAGACGGATCGCTTCCGTTATCTCCGTTTGAAATCGCGCTCATCGAGATTCTTGCCGACTCCGATTTGCCCGCGCTTCCCGAAGAGCATCTGCAAACTCTGCGCCGATTCGATGCGCTCGAAGAGCAGGTGCTTCGCTTCCAGGATCTCAACGCATTACTTGAGTCCGGCGTCATTCAGACGGTACGGCAGTTGAAACAGACGCTGGATGATTGTATCTTTCACCCGGGCGTGCTCGCCACTATTGCTCCATACAACGCAACCTTCGGCCAGAAGTTTGACGAACTGTTCCGCGCGGCGGTGAAGGAGATCAAAACGTTCTCCGACGAACTGGAAGAGCAGGGCGGCACGATTCTGGGCAGCGTGGATGGCGTCGACGTCACCATCGACCACGTCAAGGCGATGGATGAGAACATGCTCCTGCGCCTCGACTACGGCACCGCACTCGAGAAATTCCGCCGTGTCTCCCGGCTGAAACAGAGCCTCGAACAGAATCCGCCAGTTAAAAAAGGCGGGAAGAAAGCTGCTCCGGCTCCGAAGCCTACGGTCAAGACGGCCAGCAATGTCGTTGTCGCTCGCCAACCGATCAATGTGAAAGCCATGCGCAAGGCGGTCACGCCCCAGCAAGAGGCCGCCGAAGAAACCAAACTGCTGAAGGTGGAGGAGTCAGTTCGTATCTTCGTACGCGTGGCGGACCCCAAGTTCCGCCAAGTCGTTCCGATGCGTTTCTTCAACCTGACGCTTACGCCCGCGGAAGCCGATGCTTATTGCGCAGACTTTCTCGAAGAGAAAAGCCTTCGCGCCGGTGTTGCTCGCGTGCTCTTGCGCCTGGTTGCAGTCACCGCGCGCATCATCACCGAACTCGAAGAGTTGAAGCGCGCGCACAATTCCCCATCACTCTGGAAATTGCACGCCGACTCGCTGATCACGCTCCTCGTTCTCGGTGACAACGCCGCCGAAAACGGCACTCGCGTCGCCAACCTTGCCGGCCAGCGCGGACATCGCCAGCAGGTCGAAGAGATTCAGACCTCTCTCAAGAAACTTCGTGACTACTCCGGCATTGCCGAACGCACTCTCAGCGGCTCTGAATCCAAAACCGCCGCCGCCGGCGAGTAACTCCACACGCCAGACTCTCCGACCACCAACAAGCCACAAACTACTTGTTCACCGCGGCGAACCGCAGTATCGTAGTCCAGTCAACGCGGGCAAGTTGGCTCGCCTTCAGGACGTCGCACTCGCAGGTTGTGCATGAATTCCGGTTTTCATCAGCCCCAAATCCGTTTTGATATCCGCGCCGAACGCGAAGAATACGAACGCCTGTTCTGTCACCAGGCCAGGATTTTGCAGGACCGCATGGCTCGTCGCAGTCACACTGATCGCACCCGCAAGCCGGATCTCCCGGAGTGGAAGAAGCTCTTTCTGACGCAAGAGCATGAGCGACGCCTGGTCCACCAGGCGCGAGTTCTAGGCTGGGGTAAAGAAAAGCGCTTTTATTTCGCTCACATCTTTAATCGTTAACTCTTCGACTTCCAATGGCCGGGGAGCATGTACTTCCGAGATACAGTGCATGCTGTATTCTCCTTAGACCCGCACATCCGGCAAACTGTCTGCTGTCAGACACAGAACATGCCAGCCCTCATACCGAAAATTTATACGGAGCAGAAGGAGCCTTTTGTCTGGCTCTGCTCTGACTGCGACCAGCCGTTCTCAACTTCCGAATTTTCAAGTGAGCCGAGAGTAGCTAATATTCCTGGACTCAATCGCGACTTTGCTCAGCACTGTCGGCGTCGCCATCCGAAATCCGTGATCGTCACACTGCCGCATTCTGAGCAAAAGCTCAGTTTTGTCGAAACCCTGTTCGGCTGGCTTCGAACGGTCTGAATAGATTCGTCGAAGCCCAGTGCAGCGAACGGCGCCTGCCGGCGAGAACGACTCTGTCGGGTGACATCCGTAACCAAGCCTTTGCTAAGCCCGTGATACTCTGATTTCAGCATTCCCCTTCATATCAAGAGGCTACAATCCTGTGCGTAAATTGATTTTTCTTGCCTGCGCCGCTTTCGCGACGCTCGTTCTGATCAGCTTGGCCGTCGCCGAAGGTACCCGGACTTGGGAGCAGAGCAAGTACGAGGATTTTTCCAAAGGTACAGCGCACGGAGTAGCTATCTCCAGCAACGGTTTTCTGCAGCTAGCACCCGCTTTCAAGCTGATTGCGACCACGCCTTCGAGCGCCGTATGGGCAACAGCCGTGGCGCCCAATGGTGACGTTTACCTGGCGACTGGGGCGCCCGCCAAGGTTTATCGCGTGTCGCCGGGAGCCCAACCAGTCGCAGTTTTTCAGCCGCAGGAGCTTCAGGTCCAGGCATTAGTGGTCGACAAGCGCGGCGCAATCTATGCCGCCACTAATCCCGATGGAAAGGTTTACAAACTCGAGAAGACCGCATCGGACAGCGGTCGTGGCGCGGGTCGGCCGACCGAAACAAAGAGCCAAGAGACTACAGCCAAGAGCGAACCAACCACTGAAAGCGGCTGGAAATCCTCCGTGTACTTCGACCCGGGAACAAAATACATCTGGGCTTTAGCTCTCGACGATGCCGGTAACCTTTACGTCGCCACCGGAGATCACGGTGAGATTTTCCGGGTGACACCAAACGGCGAGCACTCGGTATTCTTCAAGAGCGATGAGCCCCACATCCGCGTGCTCGCCTTCGATAAACAAGGCGATGTGATCGCCGGTTCCGATGGCAGCGGCCTTATTTACCGCATCAACCCCAAGGGTGAAGGCTTCGTGCTTTATAGCGCCCCAAAGCGCGAGATCACCAGCCTGGCGGTTGACGATAGCGGCAATATTTATGCGGCTGCAGCGGGGGAAAAGCGTTCCAGCGACAACTCGAGCCGTGGCAATGTGACCATCGTTGTTCCCAATTCAAATCCGAATGCGAACGGGCCGGCAGGAAATCCGAACCAGGGTTCCTCCAATGAGCAGCCGCTTACCTTGAACAGTTCTGGGCCAGCAGTCCCCGGAGGATCGGAGATTTATCGCATTTCGCCCGACGGTTCTCCCTCGCGACTCTGGGGTTCGCGTGACGACCTGGTTTACTCGCTCGCGTTTGATGCGCATGGGCGTTTGCTTGCCGGGACCGGCAATCGCGGGCAGATATATCAAATCACCGGCCGCGAAGACTACATCGAGTTAATCAAAGCTGCCGCGAACCAGGTAACTGCGTTCGTGAAGGCGCCGAACGGTGGGCTATACGTTTCCACCAGCAATCTGGGCAAGTTGTTTCTGCTCAGCGACGCACCCGACGCGGAAGGCAGCTACGAGAGCGATATTTTCGACGCGCACGTGTTTTCGAAGTGGGGCCGCGCTGAATTTCGTGGCAAGGGTACCGTCGAACTATTTGCCCGCAGTGGCAACGTCGACAATCCCGACCGCAACTGGAGCACCTGGAAGAAAATCGATCTGCAGAAGGACGCTGATATTCCTGCACCTCCCGCCCGATTCATTCAGTGGAAGGCGATCTTGCAGCCAGGAAATCCTGCGCCGCAAGTGGACAGCGTGGTTGTGAATTATCTGTCGAAAAACTTGGCGCCTGAATTCGATGACGTCGTGGTCTCGGTCGGCACTCGCTATCAATCGCCGCCACGCCCTGCGAATCTCGATCCAGGACAGCGTTTTGAGGCACAGCCGATCACGTCTCGCGACCGCCAATCCATTGGCGTGAAGTGGAATGTGCGCGACGACAACGATGACCAGATGGTTTACTCCGTGTATTACCGCGGCGATGGGCAAACGCGGTGGCTGTTGCTGAAGAACAATCTCACGGAAAAGTTCTACTCGTTCGACGCGGCTCTGCTTCCGGATGGCGGCTACACGGTGAGGGTGGTGGCGTCGGACGCTCCGTCGCACTCGCCGCAGGATGCTCTTACCGCCCAGCGCGAGAGCGATCGCTTCGAGGTGGACACCACGCCGCCGCAGGTGCAGGATGTGAAAGCTTCCGTGCAGGCAAATCTGCTTCACGTACAGTTTCGTGCCGTTGACGGCTTCTCTCCGATCAAGCGCGCTGAGTATTCGGTGGATGCAGGCGACTGGCATTTTGTTGAGCCAGTCGGTGGATTGTCCGATTCGAAGTCAGAGAGCTACGATTTCACGCTTCCGCTCTCAGGAGAGTCCGTCATGCAGGAGCATGTAGTCGTGGTCCGCGCCTACGACCGCTTCGACAACATGAACTCCGCGAAGACGGTGGTAGGCGCGAAGTAGGAGGGCTTGGTGCCCGTTCCGGCGGGACTCGATTTGTTGCTCGCCTTGCCCAGCACTGACGTGCTGGGCTAATTAGATGCCGCCCTACGCGCTCCTTGCGAAAAGGCCGGAACGGCTGCTTGCCTGCGTAGCTAGGTTCTGTCCGAATGCCGATGATCCGTGTTTTTTATGGCCAGGCGCATCCTTATGGCCAGTCACGGAGCGACGGTAAATAAATAGCCCAGCGCGTCAGTGCTGGGGAAACAATCGTCTG
>Ga0157370_10009922_pt1 | contig 10086 bp, 5 predicted proteins | sample C35metaG_FD_113463 | JGI IMG/M metagenome (GOLD analysis project Ga0157370, IMG submission 113463) | Corn rhizosphere microbial communities from Kellogg Biological Station, Michigan, USA - C3-5 metaG | ecosystem: Host-associated > Plants > Roots > Rhizosphere > Soil | place: USA: Michigan... | reverse complement strand
GCTCGGCGAGCAGGGTGGCGACCTCGACCGGATCGCGCGCCTGCTGCGACGGCAGGAGGACGTGCTCGGCCGCTGGACGAGCGCCGGCGGGCCGGGCTTCGAAGGGCGTGCGCGGGCGCTTCTCGCCGGTGTCGGTCTCGGCGACGACGATCTCGCGAAGCCGACACGCGTGCTCTCGGGCGGCCAGCGCAAGCTCGTCGGGCTCGCCGCCTGCCTGCTGCGCGATCCCGACGTGCTGCTCCTCGACGAGCCCGAGGCGCACCTGGACGTCGAGGCGCGCGAGCGGCTCGAGATCCTGATGCGAACCTTCGACGGCGCGGTCGTCGCGGTATCGCACGACCGCTATCTGCTCGACGAGACCGTCAGCGGGATCGCGGAGCTGACCGGCGGCACAATCCGCATGTGGCGCGGCAACTACTCGGCCTACACGATCGCGCGCGAGCTCGAGTTGCAGCGACAGCAGCAGCTGTACGTGACGCAGCAGAAGGAGATCGCGCGGCTCGAAGAGGCGATCCGTCGTTTCGAGGACTGGGCTCGCCGCGTCGTCGACGAACGTCACATCAAGCAGGCGCGCAACAAGCAGCGGCAGATCGACCGCATGGAGAAGATCGATCGCCCGGTGCTCGAGCGGCGCAAGATCGCGCTCGAGCTCCGCCCGCACGTGCGCGGCGGCGAGCGCGTCGTCGAGCTCGACGGCGTCGGAGTCGCGTTCGGCGGCGCGCAGGTCCTCGACGGCGTCGAGCTGACGGTGCTGCGCGGCGAGCGAGTCGGTGTCGTCGGTGAGAACGGAGCGGGCAAGTCGGTGCTGCTACGGATGCTCGGCGGCGAGCTCGAGCCGGACGAAGGGGAGCGCAAGGCCGGCCCGTCGATCCGGTTCGGCCGGCTTGCGCAGGACCGCCGGCCGGACGACCCGAAGGCGACGCCGCTCGACCTCGTCCGGCGAACCGCGCCGATCTCCGAAGGCGAGGCCGTGTCACGCCTGATGAAGTTCCTGTTCGGGTACGAGCAGGTGCGACGCCCGCTCGACTCGCTCTCCGGCGGCGAGTGGACGCGTCTTCAGCTGCTGCTGCTGATGCTGGAAGGAGCGAACTGCCTCCTGCTCGACGAGCCGACGAACCATCTCGACATCGAGTCCGTCGAGATGCTCGAGACCGCGCTCGAAACATTTCCGGGGACGGCGATCTTCGTCTCGCACGACCGCTACTTCCTCGATCGCATCGCCGACCGCATCCTCGAGGTCTCGGGCGGCGGCGTTCGCTCGTACGAGGGCGGCTGGTCGACGTGGCGTGAGCGTCACGCCGTCACGGCTTAGAGCCTCTTAGGCCGCGGCGGAGTGGCGGGTCGCCGAGCGGACGGCGTCGTGCCGGTCGGTGACATCGACGAGGCAACCCTGCAGCAAGATCGGGTGATATTCGGCGTCGCGCACCGCGACCGTCTCGTCGAGCACCCACACGACCCTGCCGTCGGCCGCGATCAGGCGGTACTCCATGCGGAACGTCTCGCCGGTCTGGTGCGTGCGGATCACCTCGGCCGAAACGCGCTCGCGGTCATCCTCGTGTAGCACGGTGACGAAGAAGTCCGGCTCGAGCCACTTCGAGACCGGGTAGCCGAGCATGCGCTCGATCTGCGGGCTCATGTACGTCGTCTTGAACGGCAACCCGACGGTGTTGACGTAGGTGGCGAGCGGCAGCTGTTCGACGAGCGTGCGGTACTTCGCCTCGGCCTGGCGCAAGCGCTCTTCGTGCTGGTGGCGCTTCGTCACGTCGCGCAGCGACACCGCGAACAGCAGCGGCCCCGGGACGTCGACGCGCGTGATCGCGAGCTCGGCCGGGAACGACCGCCGGTCGGAGCGCAGCGCACTGATCTCCAGCCGCGCGCCGAGCAGCGGGCTTCCCGCCGTCAGGACGTCGGCGAGCGAGCTGCGGTCGTCCGGTGCGACGACGAGCTCGAGGAAGGACTTGCCGATCGCTTCCGGCCGCGTCCAGCCGAACGTCTCCTCGGTCGCGGTGTTCACCTCGACGATCAGGCCTTCGTGGTCGACGAGCACGACTGCGTCGAGCGCAGCGCGGAGGATCGCGTCCTTGCGCGCCTCGCTGGCGGCGAGCATCCGCTCGGATCGCTTGCGCTGCGTCACGTCGATCATCGTCGCGATCACGCCCACGACCTTCCCGTTCGCCTCACGGATCGGAGCGGCCGAGATCATCGTGTCGATCAGCGAGCCGTCGCGGTGCAGCCGCCGCACGTCGAGGTCGCGGACCTTGTCGCCGGCCGCGATGCGTTCGAGCGTCTCGAGGAAGGAGGGCAGCTCATCCTCCGGGACGATCGGGCTGACGCGGCCGATCGCCTCGTCGGCCGTCCACCCGAAGATCTCGGCGGCCCCGCCGTTCCATGAGCGGATGCGGCCGTCGAGATCGAAGTCGACGATCGCGGTGGGGGAGGCGTCGATCAGCGCGCGGTGGTGCTCGTACGCGTTGTGGATCTCCTCGAACTGCGCGCCCTGCTCGAGGGCCGTCGTCGCCTGGTTCGCGAAGGCGCGCAGGATCTTCAAACGCTCGGCGTCGGGGCGGAGGCGGTCGGTCGGGTCGTCGGCCCAGATGTAGCCGATGCGGTTCCCGCGCCGGCCGTGCAACGGGACGAAAAGCCAGTGGTTGTGCCACGCATACGGGCCGCGGCCGTCGCGCCGCGAGCTGTAGCCGGCGGGCCGGTCGGGGAGCGTCGCGCGCGCCGCGGCGTGCGGGATCAGGTAGCAGCCGGCGACGTCGAACTCCGGGCGCAGGAGCACCTCGAGCTCGTCGGCCGAGAGCGGAGCGCCCATGTTCTCGCCCTCGGCGAAGCCCGCCTGCGCGACGGTCCGGTGGAACCCGTCGTCGGAGAGCAGCTGCACCGCGACCCGCTCGAACCGCAGCGCCTCGGAGATCGCAGCACACACCTGCTCGAGGAACGCCGGCGTGTCCGACGTCTCGTTCAGCGTCGTCGAGACCGCGAGCAGCCGCTCGAGCGCGTTGCGGCTCGCCTGCGCACGAGCGACCTCCTGCGCGGCCTGCACCGCGAGGGCCGCGTGCTCACACACCGCGACGAGGACGTCGATCTCGTCGCCGCCCGGACGGCGACCCGAGATCGGCTCGTCGACCGAGAGGATGCCGAGCAGCTCACCGTCCGGTCCCCGCATCGGCGTGAACAGCGCGTCGTCCGGATGCCACGCAGTCGGGTCGTCCGAGACGACGAGATCGGGCGTATAGGTCGTGCCGCCGACCTCGTCCCAGTCGATCTCGCCGGCCCGGATGAAGTACGCGCCGCGCTGGAGGAACCGCGCGTCGAGGAGCGGCTCCCACTCGGACGGTGGCTGTACCTGGCCGAGCAGCGCGGCGCGAGCGTCGTCGCTTCCGTAAACGGTCGTGACGATGAAGTCGTCCCACTCGCGCCGGTACAAGTTGATGACAACCGTCCGGAACGCGAGCGAGTCGGAGATGGTCCGCGCGATCGCGCCGAGCAGCTCAGGGAGCTCTTCGCCGGTGCGGACGAGCCGCGTGACTTCGAGCAGCCCTCGGAGCCGCGAAAAGATCGTGGACTGGCGCAGATCGACGGTAGCCACCGCCTACAAACGATCGGTTCCCGCAAATCACCGGTCTTCCCCCGTTCGAGGGACGTGGGCGAGCGGGATCGAGGCGTCGGACTGCTCGATGACCAGCGGATCGTGCGTCGCGCAGACGACTGCCGCCCCGGTGTCTCGGGCCAGGCGGGAGAGGAGGATCGCGACGGCGATCGCGTTCGCGCCGTCGAGCCGGGAGGTGGGCTCGTCGGCGAGCAGCACGAGCGGCTTCGTCGCGACCGCCCGCGCGATCGCCACCCGCGCGCGCTCCCCTTGCGAAAGCCGGGCCACCCGCTGGGTGGCGCGCTCCGACAACCCCACCGCGTCGAGGGACGCGAGCGCCTCCGGCCGCGTCTCGGTGCGGCCCCGGAACGCGAGCGCGAGCTCGACGTTCTCGAGCGCCGAGAGGTGCGGAACGAGCCCGGCCTGCTGGCCCACGTATGCGATCTTCTCGCGGCGGAGGTGCGCCCGGGCTGCACGGTCGAGCGCGGTCAGGTCGACGCCGTCGACGACGACGGTGCCCGCAGCGGGCAGCTCGAGCCCGGCCAGGATGTGCAGGAGCGTCGTCTTGCCGGAGCCGGACGGGCCTGTCACTGCGTGGAGGCGGCCGGCGTGCAACTCGGCGCCGATGCCCTCGAAGACGGTGGTGGTGCCGTAGCGGTGGCTGAGGCCCGAGGCCGCGAGCACGACACGGCCGGAAGGGGTGTCAGACACCTCGGGGGTGTCCGACACCGGTGCGGCGACCCGATCACCCGATGGCTCGACGACGACTGTCCCGTCTGCGAAGCGCGCCGTCGCCTTGCTGCCGATCCCCGCGCGGAGTAGCAGCTCCTCGGGCAGGCGCAACCAGCCGCCGCGGCCGACCACGATCGTGTCCGCGTCGCCCTCCGTCCGCGACCATTCCTCCGAGACGCGGCCGTCGCGGATGCGCACGATGCGGTCCGCGATGCGCGCCGACTCCGGGTCGTGGCTCACGATCACCGTGGTGCAACGGTGCTCGCGCACGAGCTCGCCGAGAACGTCGTAGACCTGGTCGGCGGTCGCTGCGTCGAGCTCGCCGGTCGGCTCGTCCGCGAGGAAGACGCGCGGCCGGTGCGCCAGCGCTGCGCAGAGCGCGACGCGTTGCTGCTCGCCGCCGGACAGCTCGCCGGGGCGCCGGTCGCGCTTCGCCGCGAGACCGACGCGCTCGAGGAGCTCGTCTGCGCGGCGCAGACGCTCCTCGCCGGTCGTGCCGCGCAGGCCGAGCTGCAGCGCGACGAGTCGCCGCGCCGAGAGCTCCGGTGCGAGTGCGCGCGCGTAGTGCTGGTCGGCGTACCCGAGCATCGTCGAGCGATAGCGCGCGAGGCCGCGCGACGGCAGCTTCCCGAGCTCCTCGCCGTACACACGGACCGCACCGGCCGACGGCCGCTCGAGGCCGGCGAGCAGCCGGAGCAACGTCGACTTGCCGGAGCCGCTCGGACCGAGCACGGCGAGCACCTCGCCGTCGGCGACGTCGAGGGACAGTCCCTGGAGCGCCGCGGCATCGCCTTCCGGAGTCGAATGGACGCGGAAGACGTCGCGCAGCTCGATCGCGGTCGTGCTCACGATGCGGCCTCCGCCGCACGCGATGGCGCGCGGCCGCGCAGCAGCGTCGCCGCGCCGACGAGCAGCGCGGCGGCGACGGCGTACCCGACAGCGGCGATCGCGAGCAGCGGCCAGTCGAGGGCGAGGCGGAGCGGCGGCTCGGGCTCCGCCGCGCCGGCGGTGACCGACACGAGCGTGATGACCAGGGTGGAGAGGATCGTCCCCAGAACGAGGCCGCCGGCGACGCCGAACGTGGCGACGAGCGCTGCACGGAGCCGGAGATGTGTGCGGATCGTCGAGGGCGCCGCGCCCTGTGCCTCGAGGTCGAAGAGCTCGCCGCGCTCGTCGCGGACATCGCCGACGACGGAGAGCACGAGGCCGACGAGAGCGAGGAGCAGCGCCACCGCCGCGGTGCCGGCGAGCGTGAGCAGCGCCCCGCGCGCGAGCGGGTCGGACCGAAGCCGCGAGAGTGTGTCGGCGCGGGAGGCGACGGCGAGCTCCGGCGCACTCGGAGGCGTCGACCCCGACACCCAGAGCTCGTCGGGCGTGCCGAGCCCGGGCGAGCGGGTGTCGAGCCGTGTCGCCGCCTGGGAGAGGTCGGCGACGACGGCGTCGCCGTCGATCGACGGGAACCGCTGCACGACTCCGACGATGCGGGCTGCGATCTGCTCGCCCTCGACGTCGATCGGGATCACGCCGTGCGGGCCGGCCGCCTCGGCCACGTGCGGCGTCACGAGCACCGGCAGCGGGTGGCCGTCGGTCACCTGTACGGGGCGGTAGGTCGCCTCCTCGTCGGGGGTGAGGACGTAGCCGAGCCTGCCCGGCCTACCGCTGATCCCGCCTGTTCCGATCCAGTTCGGCAGCGGCACGGCCTGGCCGTTGACCCGCAGCGTGCCGAACGACACCGTTCCCTTCGCGCTCGGCTGGATGCCCGTGCCGGCATTCGCCGTGAGCCGTCCGCTGTTCAGGATGTCGAAGCGGATCTGCGCAAGCGTCGCGTGGCGGAACGGCACGCGGGCGTGCAGCAGCACGGTGTGGCCGGCGCGTGTGTGGCCGAGCCCGACGGCGACGTAGTCGCCGAGCGGCGAGCGGAAGAACGCGCGCACGCCGATGTCGTCTCCCGTGCCGGCCGCCGTGAGCGTGAGCTGCCGTCCGGCCGGAAGCGCCACCGTCCTCAGCGGCGTCTCCGACGGCGCGACCGCCGCGGCGAGCTCCGCGCGCGTCTTGGTGGCGAAGTCGCCGCGCCAGCCGCCGACCGTCTCGATCGCCTGCCGCGGCAGGGCGAGGAAGCCGAACGTCGTCCCCGACGGGACGTTGCCGGAGAGCCGGACGACCTGGGTCGACGGCCCGTTCACGCGCTGCGCGCCGTGGGGCACGGGGACGAGCTGGTTGAAGTCCTCGGTGAGCACGTAGTCGGCCGGCACCGCGAACGCCGCCTCGTCGCGCTGGCCCTGCGTGAGCGTCGAGCGGTATCCGACGGCGAACAGCGCGAGCCCGAGGCTGGCGACGAGGAATGTCGCGGCGACGGCGGCGTGACCGGGATTGCGCGCCAGTGACGCTGCGGCGAGCCGTAGCGCCACCGGACCGCGACGTCCGGCGCGCCCGAGTGCCCGCAACGCGGGTGCGAGCACGCGTGCAGAGATGACCGCTGCGGCGAAGACGATCAGCGCCGGGACGAGCAGGAGGAACGCATTCGTACCGCCGCCGCCCGCCAGCTGCTGGGCGCCGACGGAGCCACGCGCCCACCCGACCAGCACGACGGCGATCGCACCGAGCGCCGCCATGTCGAGCGGCGTCAACGCAAGCCGACCGAGCTGCATGCCGGGCGCGCGAACCGTCGCGTAGAGGAGGAGCCCGGCGGACGCCGCCACCGCGACCGCTGCGCCGATCCCACCGCTCGTCAGCAGCGCATGCGCAACGATCTCGCCGGCCGGAGAGCTTGCGCGCGATGCGATCAACGCGGCGACCGCACCCCCGAGCGCCCATCCGGCGACCGTCGCTGCGCCGGCGACGGCGGTCGATTCGGCCAGCGTGAAGAGCTCCACCTGCCATCGCCGTGCGCCGAACCAGGTCAGCCGCCGGCGCGCGTCGGTCACGTCGCGGCGTAGCGCGGCCGCCGCGAGCACCGTGAAGGCGATCAGCAGGGCGCCCCCTTCGCCGCCGAGCAGAAGCAGTCGCCGCGCGGCGACGCGGGAGGTCGACGCGGCGGCGGCGAGCGTGTCGTTCGGTGCGGTGACCTGGAACTGGTCCGATCCAGCTTCGAGCGCGGCGGTCAGGCGCTGCACCTTCTGCTCGAACGCGTCGATCGCCCACGGATGCACTTCGCCGTGCCCCACCGGCAGGAACCAGCCGTACGCGCGGTAGAACGTCTCGAGCTCAGGCGTCTTCGAGATCGCGGCGACGCCGTTCGCGATCACGGTGGGCGACGGCTGCGGCGTGTGGTACCGCACCGCGCGCGCGACTTGCTCGGTCGGCGGCGTCGGCAGCACGAACTGCGCGAACGGTGCGTCGGGCTTGATCGTCGCGCGGCCGACCTCGATCAGGTTGAGGTCCTTCGTCGCGGGAATCGGGCCGGTTCCCTTGATGCGCAGCACCTCGCAGTGCGACGGCACGCAGGGCTTCGGCAGGCGGCCGGAGTCGAGCGTCACCCATGCGTTCAGGTCGTCGGCGGCGCGGACGTTCACGAGGCGTCCCTGGATCGACGCTTCGCGGAAGAGCATCGCCGCCACCGGCTTCTCGCCCGTGAGGGCCTCGATCTTCGGCGTCACCTTCGGATCGAGTTGCGAGAAGCTCGTCACGGCGCCGCTCCAGACCGCTTGCACGGTCCGGTCATCCGGCGGCAGCTGTCCCACCGCGAGCTGGAGCGAGCGGTCCTCCATGACCAGCCGGCCGGCGAGCACTGCTGCGAGCACGGCCGCGCCGGCCACGATCCCGAGCGCGACCAGCATGAGCCGTTCACCGCCTGCGCCGAGCCTGGCGCCGACGAGGCGAAGCGGGAACGTGATCCTGCGCAACACCACCACCGGTAGTCTACCGGTGTTGCCGCGGTATGACCTCCCCAATGCAGCGCCCCCTCCGCTCCGCGAGGTCCAGCTCCTTCTGAACAGCCAGGACCTCGAGAACGAGGTCGACTGGCTGCCCGACTGGCTGGCGGAGCGCGGTCTCGTCCGCGTCGAGCGTCGAGCCCGTGCGCTGCGGTTGGCGCTGCGCGCGCTCGTGCGCGCCAACAACGGCGTCCCGCTCGACGAGGAGGCGGTCGCGACCGTGAATGCGGCCGCGCGGCGCGTGTCGATGCAGGTCGACGCGGGCGGCTCGCTCACGGTGACGACCGACGGCGATGCGCTCGACCGGGTGGTCGCGATCGCGCTCGGCGCGATGGTCGACGGCAGCTGGACCCGGTTGAAGGCGTGCCGCAACTGCCGCTGGACGTTCTTCGACCGCTCTCCGAACCGCTCGGGCACCTGGTGCTCGATGCAGCTCTGCGGCAACCGGAAGAAGACGCGCGCCTACCGGAAACGGAGAAGCGCCGCACGGTAGCCTCGCGCGGTGCGTCTCGACCGCGCTCTCGTCGCAGGCTTCGCGCTCGCGTTCACGCCCGGGTTCAACGTGGCGAACGTCGGCGCGGTCGCCGACACCGCATCGCGGCAGTACGGCGTCGGCCTCGGCGTCATCGGGCTCTTCACGACGGCGCTCTTCCTGTCGCATGCTGCGATGCAGGTTCCGATGGGTCGGTTGTGCGACCGGCTCGGCGCCCGCGTGGTCGGCGCGTCGGGGCTCGCCGTCGTCGCCGTCGCGTCGGCGGCCGCGCTCGGGTGGCGCGAGGCATGGTTCGCGATCGGTATGCGCTTCGTCGCCGGCTTCGGCACCGCGGCATCGTTCGTCGGCGGCAGCGACTACATGCGCGCGACGATCGGCACGCCCGTCGCACAGGGGCTCTTCGGCGCCGTGAGCATGGCGGGCGGCGGGCTCGCGGTCGGGCTGCTCCCGATGTGGGCGAGCTGGCGGACGCCGTTCATCGCCGCGGCGATCGTCGCGGCCGTCGGTGTCGTGGTGGTGGTGCTCGCTCCGCACGACAGCGTTCGCCAAGCGCCGGCCGCAGCTCGAGCGACGGTGCGCGACCCGCGCCTGCTGCCGCTCGGTGCGTGGCATGCCGCGTCGTTCGGGCTCTCGGTCGTGCTCGGCAACTGGACGGTGACGCTGCTCCACCGCGCCGGCGGCGTGTCGGAGGCGACGGCGGGGATCGCGGGAGGGCTGATCCTCTTCCTCGGGGTCATCTCGCGTCCCGCGGGCGGGCGCCTCGTCGATCGCCCGACGGCCGTACGGGCGAGCTTCGTCGCGTTTGCCCTCGGGACGGCCGCGCTCGCCGTCGCGACGCCGTTCGGGCTCGCCGTCGCAGGAGCGGCCGTGGTCGGGCTCGCGGCCGGGATCCCGTTTGCGCCGTCGTTCGCCGGAGCGGCGCGCGTCCGGCCGGACGCACCCGGTGCCGCTGTCGGCTTCGTGAACATGATCGCGGCGGTGACGATCCTCGTCGGGACGCCCCTCCTTGGTCTGACGTTCTCGCTTCCCGGCGACGGACGCATCGGGTTCGCGGCCGTCGCCGCGCTCTGTCTCGTGACCGTCGTGGTGAGGCCTACGCGTCCAGCAGCAGCGTGAGCAGCGCCTTCTGGACGTGCAGCCGGTTCTCGGCCTCGTCCCAGATCGCCGAGCGGCTGCCGTAGAGGACATCGGCGGTGATCTCCTCGCCGGGGTGGGCGGGGAGGCAGTGCATCACGAACGCGTCCGGTGACGCGAGCGCGAGCAGCGCGTCGTCGAGCCGGTACGGGGCGAGGTCTCCCAGACGCTGCGCCCGCTCGTGCTCCTGGCCCATCGAGATCCACGTGTCGGTCACGACCACGTCTGCTCCCGCCACGGCCTCGCGTGGGTCCGTGACGGTG
>Ga0157370_10009918_pt1 | contig 10089 bp, 6 predicted proteins | sample C35metaG_FD_113463 | JGI IMG/M metagenome (GOLD analysis project Ga0157370, IMG submission 113463) | Corn rhizosphere microbial communities from Kellogg Biological Station, Michigan, USA - C3-5 metaG | ecosystem: Host-associated > Plants > Roots > Rhizosphere > Soil | place: USA: Michigan... | reverse complement strand
TGGGCGGCGAAATCGCCGCCCACACGCCGTGGCCGAGGTCGTGCAGCGTGAAAAAGGAAGGCGCGGGTTCGGCGGCCGGTGCCGCGGACCATGCCTGGACGACAGGCAACGCCAGCACCAGCAACGCGAGTGGAACGGGATGTTTCAGCGACATGTCCCATTGCCTCCGTAGCCGTCGTCAATAACGCACGAAGTATGGCACCGCCATCAGCGCGAGGCCGATAATCAGCGTCAGCCACTCGCCCGACACGAACCACGGATAGACCATCAGGGCGATCCCGCACACCAGCGGCACGATCATTGCCTGCTTCTTGCCGTAGATGAAGTAGCCGACGCCGATGGCGCCGAACAGCATGCCCCAGAAAAGCGTGGCCGGACTTGGCATGGCATCACTCCAGTTCGAAGCGAATCCTGCGCGCGGTGGGGTCGGCTTCCAGCAACTTCACCGAGACCTGTCGCCCGAGCGGCAAATCATGCGCGGCATGCACGCGCGTTTCGATGGCCGGATCGTGGATCATCACGGTGCCGGTGCGCCCATCACCGTCTTCGAGATTGGTGACGATCGCGGGAAAGCTCTCGCCCACGCGCGGCGCGAGCACCACGGCTTCCAGCAAGTCGATCGTCGCGTGCTCGAATTCGCCGGCAGTCCGGTCCGTCGCGCGCATCGTTTCGGGCAGCGCGTCGAGTTTTGCCAGCGCCCAATCCGGCGGCGTTTGTCCTGCGCACAGCGCGACGCAGACTTCGCCGGAATAGCGGTCGACCAGCCGCCGCAACGGCGCGGTCGCGTGCGTATAGTCGGCGGCCAGCGCGGATTGCATCGGCTGCGCGGGCGGCGCGCCATGGAAACTGGTGTAACCCGCGCCGCGCAATACGCGCGTGCACGCCACCAGCATCGCGACTTGTGCGGGGTCGGCCGGATCGAGCATGTCGATGAACGCGGGGTACGCGCGTTCCGGTGGCCACGGCAGTTTCAGGTTTGCGGCGGTCTGGCGCAGGTGCGCGATGGCTTCGGGATCGGGCTGCGGCAACGTGCGCAGGATGCCGATCCTGCCCTTCAGCATGATGCTCGCCGCGATCATGCCGGTCAGCAATGAAATCTGTTCGTTCCAGTCTTCGACCGGATGGCGCGCGCGATACGCGAGTGTCCATTTGCCGTCGACCTGCGTGGCTTCCTGTTCGGGCAATGGCAGGCTGATGGCGCCGAGTGCCTGCGCGCGCTGCTTGCGCAATTCGCCGACCTGCTTCAACAGCGCCCACATCGGATCGGCGCGTCCCGCATCGATGTCGGCCTGCACGCTGTCGTAGTCGCACCGCTGCCGGCTCTTCACGCGTGCGCGTTCCACTTTCGCATCGGTGCTGGCGCCGCTGGCGTCGAGTTCGATGGTCCACAGCAGCGCGGGCCGCAACTGGTCGGGCAGCAGCGAGGCCGCGTCTTCCGACAACACCGTCGGGTGCAGCGGAATCGTGTGGCCGATGCCGTACAGCGTCTCGCCGCGGCGGTTGGCCTCGAGATCGATCGCGCCGCCGGGCGCGACGAACGCGGCCACGTCGGCGATCGCGTAATACACGCGCCAGCCGTCGCCGTTGCGTTCGATGTACATCGCCTGGTCGAGGTCCATCGATCCCGGCGGATCGATGGTGACGAGGGGAATGTCCATGCGGTCGAGGTCGGGCAGCTTCACGTTGGCCGCGGCGGCGCGCGCGGCCGCTTCGACTTCGGGGGGGAATGCATCGGGCAAACGCATCTTCTGACGGATGTCAGCCAGGCCTTGCACCAGATCCGGATCGGTCGGGGCATTGATCCGCAGGCGGCGGGTTATCGGCATTCTTTGTGGCTCCCGGATGTTTTGCTTTGTGTCGTTCGTGGTCCGATACCTCACCACGAACAGCCCTCATGATCACCGTTCGCCCTGAGGTATCGAAGGGCAAACCGTTGGGCAAGAAACCTCCGCTTCTACCCCCACCAGAACGCCGTCGCGATAATCGCGTACAACGCCAGCAGCGACACGCCTTCGCCCCAATCGGATTCGCCATCGAACGTGATGAACGCGGTCACCAGCACCGCGATCGCGACACTCAACACCAGCATCGGCGAAAACACCAGCGTCAGCGGCGTGAAGCCGAACACGCGCGACAGGATCACCAGCACGGGCGCGAGCACCAGCGCGATCTGCAGCGGCGAATTGATCACCACCGAGAACGCGTATTCGGAACGGTTCTTCGCCGCGAGCTGGATGCCCACCACGTTTTCGACCGCGTTGCCCGCGATCGCGACGATCACCAGGCCCGCGAACGCCTCGGAAATGTGCAGCGCACCCATCGCGGGTTCCAGCGCGTGCACGAACCATTCCGATACGAACGCGGCAGCGACCGCGGACGTCACGAGCATGGCGAGTGCCAGCGGCAAGGGCCAGCGCGGCGGTTCATGTTGTTCCGCGGCATCGCCCGACGGTTTGGCCTTGAGCGATGCGGGCAGGGTGGCTGCGAACAGTGCCAGCAGGATGACGACGACCACGAGCGACAGCGTCTGCTCGTGTGTCGCGGCGGGCGCATGTACGTAGCTTGCCAGCGAAGGCACCACCATCGATGCCACCGCAAGCAGCATCAGCACGGTGGTCGCACGCGCACGCTGCGAGTCGATGCGCTGGGTCCCGTGGCGCAGACCGCCCACCGTGAAGGCGAGCCCCAGCACCAGCAGAAGATTCGCCAGGATCGAGCCGATCAGCGCAGCCTGCACCACCATCACCAGCCCGGCCTTCAGCGCGAACAGCGCGATGAAAAGCTCCGGCAGGTTGCCGAGCGCGGATTGCAGGACGCCGGTGGCACCCGCGCCGAAGCGGTCGCCCAGTTGCCCCACCGAACGTCCCACCAGCGCGGCCAGCAACGCCACCGCAAGACCCGAGCACAAGAACGCGAACACCGCGCCTGCATGCGCGAAGCGGGTGATGCCCGCGGCAATGATCAACAGCGCACTGCCGCCGAGGATGATTGCGTCCGAGCGGATGAACACGCGGTGCTGCGCGCTCATGATCGTGCCGTAGCGCTGAGGTCGGCGGGCGCACTCATTTCGAGGCGGCGCGATCAGGGGTGGCCGTGGATCTCGTTCGTTCGAAGTGCAGCGACATGCCTGCCAGCGTCAAGCGTGCGGGCTGCTTCAGCGCATCGACGTCGAACGTGGCGTAGGCGTCGCCATAGAATCGGTGGCGCCAGGTCACGTGGAACGTATTGTCGTGCCACGGCTCGAGGTCGCCCGTGAAATCGGGGTTGCCAAGCCGCAGCACGAGGTGGCCGTCTTCGAGCGCGACGTGTGCTTCGCCATCCAGCTGGTCGGCGTAGGTGCCCGCGTAAGCGGCGAGCGGCAGCGGGGGTTTGCTGCCCGGCACGCGGGTCGCAGCGAGCTTCTTGTCCATCGCCGCACCTTTGGCCTCGTCCTTGTGCACTGCGGCGAGCAAGGCGGGTTCGAGGTCGTGCTGCGGCAGATCGAGCATCGCTTGCAGCACGCGTGCGACGATCGCGAAGCGCGCGTCGGCGTGGTCCATGTTCTCCATCACGGCAATACCGAGGTGCGCATCGGGCACAAGCACCACCGCCGACGCCATGCCGTCGATGTCACCGGCGTGCCACACGATCTGGTGCCCGTGATCATCCTGCACGAACAGGCCCGTGCCGTAGGTGTAGAACGTGCCGCCTGGCATCCACGTGCGGATTTCATCACCCACGCCGGTGCCCGCTTGGATAAGCATGTGCGGCGTCATCATGGCGTTGACGGCTTTCGAATCCAGCACGGGCTTGCCGTCGTACTTGCCATCGGCCAGCAGCATCTGCATCCAGCGGCTCATGTCGTTGGCACTGGACCAGATGCCGCCCACCGCCGCGAACACGTCCATGTTGTGCGGCCAGTAACGACGGATCACCGCAGGTTTGTCATCGACCATCCCGTGCGGCGCGGCGACATCGGTTGCGGCTGCGACGGCGGCGTCGGTGCTGACGGTGCGCGCCATCCCGAGCGGTTGGAACACATGCGCGGCGACATAGTCGTTCCAGCTCTGGCCGGTGATGGCCGGGATGAAACGGCTGGCGGCAAGATACTGGACGTTGTTGTAGCAAAACGTGGTGCGGAATCCGTATCGTGGTTTCTGGAATCGCATGCGCCGCACAATGTCGGATGCATCGCTGGTGTACCACGCAGCGCCCGGGTCGCAGTAGCCCGTCCGGTGCGTCAGCAGATCGCGCAACGTGACGTTCTGCGTGACGTACGGGCTTTCCAACTCGAAATCTTTCAGCTCGTCGGTGACGGGCGTGTCCCATTCGAGCTTGCCGGCGGAAACCAGCGTGCCCAGCGCGGCGACTGTGAAAGCCTTGGAGTTGGAACCGATATCGAACAGCGTGTCCGCATCGACTTCGCCGGGCTTGCCCAATTCGCGCACGCCGTACCCGCGCGCCAGCACGACTTTGCCGTCCTTCACGATGGCGATCGACAGGCCCGGCACGTGCCAGTCGTGCATGACCTGCTGCACGTAGGCGTCCAGCCCCTGCAGGTTTGCCGGCACGGAAGCTGACTGCGGTGGTGTCGCCAACGCCAGCGGCGTTATGAGGATCAGCAACAGCGAAACCCATGGACGTGTACGCATCGTCGTCGACCCCTCAAGTGAAAAGGCGGCGCATTGTGGCACAGTCGGCGACTTGCACCGGCGTCGGCTGGGCAAGCTCACCGCATGCGCGCTGCGCCGACAGCGAATGCGTTGTCGGCACGATCGACATCCGGCAGCACGCCTTCGGGATCGATCACGGCACGCTTGATGTGTTTGTTTCCGGCGATCGCCACGTCGAATTGCGTATGCTGCATCCAGGTCGCCACCGGTACGCGCACATCCTTTGTGCTGCCGTCATCGAACGTCACGCGCAGCGTGGATGGCATCGCAAACTTGTCGAGATTCGCCACGGTGACCAGCGCCCCCTTCGTGGGATCGTTGTCGACGTATTTCACGCTGGTCACGGCAAGATCGAGTTTCCAGTTGTGTCGAAACCAGCCGCGCCAGAACCACGACAGGTCTTCGCCCGCGGCGCTGTCCATGGTGCGGAAGAAATCGGATGGCGAGGGATGCTTGAACGCCCAGTCGCGCACGTACTGCTTGAACGCCACATCGAACCGCTCGGGTCCGAGAATCTGCTCGCGCAGCAGCGTGAGGCCGTACGCTGCCTTGAAATACGTGATCGGGTGGCGGAACTTTTCGCGGATTGCGTCGGCACGCGTCAGGATCGGCGGTGCGTCGGGCGCATCAAACACCGACTTGATGATGTCCCTGGCCGGATCACCGGTCAGCGGTGCGTATTCGCTGTCCTTCTTCGGCGCGAACTCGCCATCGCGTGTCTTGCCCCAGTCGTCGTGTGCGATCGCATCGACGAAGGTGTTCATGCCTTCGTCCATCCACGCGTTGCGGCGCTCGTCGCTGCCGACGATCATCGGAAACCACGAATGCCCGACTTCGTGGATGGCCAGCATGAACAGGCCGTAGCCCTTGGCTTTCCACCAGTCGAACACGATGCCGGGATATTCCATGCCACCGGCGATACCCGCTTCCGCGATGGCGTTCGGCCACGGGTAGTCGAGGCCGGTGTATTTCGAGAAAAACTCCACGGTGTACTTCACGTGCTGGGTAGAGTTCTGCCAGCCGTCCTTGCCGATGCTTTCGACGGGGTAGGCCGATTGCGCCATCGCGTGCTTGCCGCCGGGCAGGTCGATGCGTGCTGCATCCCACACGTACGCGGCCGACGCACCGAATGCGACGTCGCGGGTGTTCTGCATCTTGAAGCGCCACGTCAGCGTGCCACCTTGCTTCGGACGGCTGGCGGGGTCGGTGACTTCGTTGGCGGATCGGATCACCACCGTCTTTTCGGACCGGCGTGCCTGTTCGTACCGCTGCAGTTCGGTCTTGGTGAGCACATCTTCGGGGTTCACCAGTTCGCCGGAGCCGACAATCAGCGTGTTCGACGGCGCAGTGATCGAGTAATCAAAGTCGCCGTATTCGAGATAAAACTCGCTGTTGAGGTACGGCGCGGTGTCCCAGCCGCGCAGGTCGTCGTGCACGCACATGCGTGGATACCACTGCGCGATTTCGAAGATGTCGCCGTTCTTCGTGTGGAACCAGTCGGTGCGCCCGCCAAATGCTCCGGGAATCGTGTAGTGCCAGGCGATGCGCACGCGCACCTTGCCGCCATTCGCCGCGACCGGCTGCGGCAAGTCGACGCGCATGCGGGTGTCGCTGACGATGTGCGCGGCTTCCACCGTGCCATGATCGCCGATCACTTTCACCGAGGCGATCACGGCGCCTTCGGTGTGCTCATCGGGCTTCGGCGCGCTGTCACCGGAGAAGTTGCCGCGTGCGTCGGTGCGATACAGGTTCTGGTCGAGCTGCAGCCACAGGTAGTCGAGCGGCCGGGGGCTGTTGTTGGTATAGGTGATCGTCTCGGTGCCGGTGAGCGTCTTGCCTTGCGGGTCGAGCGTCGCGTGGATTTCGTAATCTGCGCGGTTCTGCCAGTAATCCGGGCCGGGCCGACCGTCGGCGCCGCGATAGCGATTGATCGGGTTCTGGTAATGGAATGGCGCGAACAACGCCTGCGGATCGTATTTCGAGGCGACAGGTTTGTTCGCGGCGGGCGTCGCCGCGGGCGATGCGAAGGGAGCGATGAGGCACAGCGCGAGCGCGCACAAACAGGCTGTTTTCATGGCTGCCTTGATGGGGTGGTCGTCGGCGATGGGCGGTCACGTGCGCCGGACCCGGGCGCGACGCCTCGAGCGCCCAAGCATGCCATGCGGATGCTGTGCGGTCACGATGACCAATGGCACGGGTCCGGGCAGGTCTCGAGCATGACGCCGTTCGACGGGTCAACTCACGAGTTCAATGAGCGCGCGCGATCCTGCTGATCGAGTTCCTGCGGCGCGATCGCTGGCGCGTCAGCCTTGCTTCACAACGGGTATCAACGGAGCTCCTGCAAGGTCGTCGTTTAGGTGATCAACAAAGGCGTTCATGACATCCCCGGTCTTGACGTGACCGACAGAGAGCGCGCCAACTGCCAGATCGACCCTAAGGTCCAGCACAGATCCCGTACCTTGCGCAGCGGCATGCACCTTGGCCACATACGCGTAGTGTTTCAGGGCGTCGAAGCCAATGATTTCGCCGGTTTGTCTGTTCGCACTTTTTATGGTGCCGATCTTTAGCAGTTCGGATTGGACGTCCTGGAAAACCGTACTCGTATCGGCGTTAGTGGTGTAACTTCCCACGCCGGGTGGTCCGACCATTTCGTGCGTAATCGCTCCGCCGACCAGCGCTGATGCCAGACAACCGCTGAGCAGAACGGTACAAGCAGCGACGAGAAAAACACCCCCGACATGTTTGATGCGCATTTCGATTCCCCTGTTTGGATTGTGGCCTTTCGAGGTCTGTAGTGTTGTCCGAAACGAATACGAGGTGTTGTTTCAGGTTAGCCCTTGTGCTTCGCCAATCGTAACCACGTATCGACGACGGTGTCGGGATTCAGCGACACCGATTCGATGCCCTGGTCCATCAGCCACTCGGCGAGATCGGCGTGGTCGGACGGGCCTTGTCCGCAGATGCCGACGTACTTGCCCTTGGCACGCGCGGCCTGGATCGCCATCGACAGCAGTTTCTTGACGGCTGGATTGCGTTCGTCGAACAGGCCCGCGACGATCGAGGAATCGCGGTCGAGGCCCAGCGTCAATTGCGTGAGATCGTTCGAGCCGATCGAAAAGCCGTCGAAGATGTCGAGGAATTCATCGGCCAGCAGCGCGTTTGACGGCACCTCGCACATCATGATGACCTTCAGCGCTTCGTTGCCGCCGATGCTTTCGCCTTGGGTGAGGCCGTTGGCCTTCAACACGTCGATGACCTTGCGGCCTTCCTCCAGCGTGCGGATGAACGGGATCATCACCCACACATTGTCGAGGCCCATTGCCTCGCGGACCTTCTTGACCGCCTTGCATTCGAGGCCGAAGGCTTCGGCGAAGGAATCGTCGACATAGCGCGACGCGCCGCGGAACCCGATCATCGGGTTCTCCTCGTGCGGTTCGTACTTGCCGCCGCCCAGGAGATTCGCGTACTCGTTGGACTTGAAGTCCGACATGCGCACGATCACGGTCTTCGGGTACACCGAGGCCGCGATGGTGGCGATGCCTTCGGCGAGTCGGTCGACGTAGAACTCGACCGGGCCCGCGTAGCCCGCGATGCGCTCGTCGATTTTCGCCTTGGTGTCCGCGTCCTGCTGGTCGTATTGCAGCAATGCCTTCGGATGTACGCCGATGTGGCTGGCGATGATCATTTCAAGGCGTGCCAGGCCGATGCCCTGGTTCGGCAGCATCCCGAAGTCGAACGCGCGTTCCGGATTGGCGACGTTCATCATGATCTTGAGCGGGGCCGGCGGCATGTCGCCGAGATCCGCGGTGATGCGTTCGAACTTCAGCTTGCCGTCGTAGATGAAACCGGTGTCGCCTTCGGCGCACGACACGGTGACTTCGCGTCCGTCCGGGACCTTCTCGAGCGCGTTACCGGTACCGACGACCGCCGGCACGCCCAGTTCGCGCGCGATGATCGCGGCATGGCAGGTGCGCCCGCCGCGGTTGGTCACGATGGCCGCGGCGCGCTTCATGATCGGTTCCCAGTCGGGATCGGTCATGTCGGCGACCAGCACGTCGCCTTCCTTGAACTCGTGCATCTTGTCGAGCGAGCGGATCACACGCGCGGTGCCGGCGCCGATCTTCTGGCCGATCGAACGGCCTTCTGCCAACACCTTGCCTTTCTCGTGCAACTGGAAGCGTTCGAGCTGCGTCGCGTGCGCGCGCGACTTCACTGTTTCCGGACGCGCCTGCACGATGTAGAGCTTGCCGGTGGCGCCATCCTTCGCCCACTCGATGTCCATCGGGCGCTGGTAGTGTTCCTCGATGACCAATGCCTGCTTGGCAAGCTCCTGCACGTCTTCATCACTGATGCAGAAGGTGCGGCGCAGGTCGTCCGGCGTCGCTTCGATGCGAACACGCTCACCGGCTTTGCCTGAATACACCATCCGCTGTTGCTTGGCGCCGAGGTTGCGGCGCAGCACCGCGTGCTTGCCGGCACGCAAGGTCGGTTTGAACACGTAGAACTCATCGGGATTCACCGCGCCCTGCACGACCATCTCCCCGAGGCCGTAGCTGGCGGTGATGAACACCACGCCGCGGAAGCCGGATTCGGTATCGAGCGTGAACAGCACGCCGGACGCGCCGATGTCCGAGCGCACCATCAACTGCACGCCGGCCGAGAGGAACACCTCCTCGTGCTTGAAACCCTGGTGCACGCGATAGGCGATTGCGCGGTCGTTGTAGAGCGAGGCGAAGACTTCCTTGACCTTGTGCAGCACGTCCTCGATGCCGGTGACGTTCAGGAATGTTTCCTGCTGGCCGGCGAACGACGCATCGGGCAGGTCTTCCGCTGTCGCGGAAGAACGTACCGCCACAGGCACATTGTCGCCGCCGGCGTCGTGGCACAGCTTCGTGTAGGCGCCGCGAATCGCCTGTTCCAGCGCGTCCGGCAGTTTGGTATCGACGATCCAGCCACGAATTTCCTTGCCGGCTGCGGCCAATGCGGTGACGTCTTCGATATTCAACGTGGCAAGCCGCTTCTGGATCCTGTCGGCAAGACCGCTCTTTTCCAGATACTCGCGGAACGCGTCCGCGGTGGTGGCGAATCCGCCGGGCACCGACACACCGAGCTTGGCGAGGTTGCCGATCATTTCGCCCAGCGAAGCGTTCTTGCCGCCGACCTTGGCAAGGTCGGTCATGCGCAATTGGTCCAGCCACAGGACAAGTTCGGTCACGACGATCTCCATGAGCGGGCGGATGGCCCGTAAACGGTCTATTTTCGCGGGCATCCCGAGCGGACACAAGCCGCGCCACGCCACGCGTTCGGCGCGGATACACTCGGCCGGTGTTCGGTATCTGGAGATCGCTTTGAACGGCAACGGCCGCAGGACGGTTTTTTTCGTTTCCGATTCCACTGGTATTACCGCCGAGACCATCGGCAATTCCATCCTCGCGCA
>Ga0157370_10009917_pt1 | contig 10092 bp, 11 predicted proteins | sample C35metaG_FD_113463 | JGI IMG/M metagenome (GOLD analysis project Ga0157370, IMG submission 113463) | Corn rhizosphere microbial communities from Kellogg Biological Station, Michigan, USA - C3-5 metaG | ecosystem: Host-associated > Plants > Roots > Rhizosphere > Soil | place: USA: Michigan... | reverse complement strand
CGAGACGGTCCTGGACAATATCCGTTCGGGCTCTCTTTCGGCCGATCCCGATTGCGTGAAGATTCTGCTGCGCGCCGGCGATGTGCTGGCCGACTATGTCAATGCCGCCCGCGGCGGGCGGGCCCTGGCGAGCGACTATGCCGCCGAGGTCGTTGACGGTCTGGCGGCCCTTGCGGGAGGCGGCGCCGAGGAAGAGGAACTCCAGGAAGATCCCTTCACCAATATCGGCTTCACGCCGGTCACGCTCGATATCGACGAGCCTCAGGCAGATACGCGCTCCGGCGGATGGCGCATATGGTTCAAGCCTTCCGGCCGGCTTTATGCCAAGGCCAATGAACCCCTGCTGATCCTGCGGGAATTGGCCTCGCTTGGGCCGACGGAGGTGACATCCGACATCTCCCAGATCCCGCCGCTGGACGCGTTCGATCCCGATGACAGCCATGTGGGCTGGACAATCGTTCTGAACGCCGATGTGCCCCGCGAACGGGTTGAGGAGGCATTCGAGTTTGTCCATGACGATTGTGAGCTCGACATTCAGCCGATAACGGCGGCTGTGCCGGAGCCGCTTCCTTTCGATGAAATCCCGTCGTCCCCGCCTGCGGCGACCACGCCAACCGTATCGGCCGCGGTGGAGCTGTCTGCGAAAAGCGATGCTGCCGCGGCGCCGGGAGCGCCTTCGCCAGCTGACGCGCCCAAACAGACTATCCGGGTTGATCTCGACAAGGTGGACCGGCTGGTCAATCTGGTCGGCGAGCTCGTCATCACCCAGGCGATGCTGAGCCAGAGCGTCTCCGAATCCGGTCTGGCGCGGACATCCACGGTCGGCAATGGGCTTGCCGAGCTGGAGCATCTCCTGCGGGAGCTGCAGGAGGGCGTGATGGCGATCCGCACGCAGCCGGTGAAATCGGTATTCCAGCGCATGCCTCGCCTGGTGCGTGAATTGTCAGCCCAGACCCAGAAACAGGTCCATCTGGTCCTCGAAGGTGAAACAACCGAGGTGGACAAGACGGTCATCGAAAAGCTCGGCGAGCCGCTGACCCACATGATCCGAAACGCCGTCGATCATGGCCTGGAAGCGCCGGATGATCGCGTGGCGGCGGGCAAGCCGGCGGAAGGCACGGTCAAGCTGTCAGCGGAGCACCGTGGCGGCAGGATCGTCATCGAGGTGAGCGACGATGGCCGTGGCATCAATCGCACGCGCGTCCGCGAGAAGGCTGTGGAAAAAGGCCTGATCCCCGCGTCCGCTGTGCTGTCCGATGAAGAGCTGGACAATCTTATCTTCAAGCCGGGTTTCTCGACCGCCGGGCAGGTTTCCAACATCTCCGGCCGTGGCGTCGGCATGGACGTGGTTCGCCGGAGCATCATGGATCTGGGCGGGCGCATCGTCATCAGTTCGAACCCGGGTTCGGGCAGCCGTTTCAGCCTGACCTTGCCGCTGACCCTCGCCGTTCTGGATGGCATGGTCGTGGCCGTCGGCGAACAAACCTTTGTGTTGCCGCTCACCCACATCGTGGAAAGCCTCAAGCCCCGGGAACAGGACATCCAGCCTTTCGGCCGGGATCGTACGCTGCTCAAGGTGCGCGACACTTACGTTCCGCTGGTGAATGTCGGAGCGCTGCTGGGTGTGGCCGGCGCCGACGCCGATCCGTGGTGCGGCGTCGTCATCCTGGTTGAGAGCGAAGGCTGCGGGCGCCTGGCCCTGGCCGTGGACCAGATTCTCGGCCAGCGCCAGGTCGTCATCAAGAGTTTCGAGACGAACTACCGCAACATCGAAGGCATCGCCGCCGCCACCATCCTGGGGGATGGCCGGGTGGCGCTGATCCTGGATGTGGACGGAATTGTGTCGCGTTGCCGCCGGCAGGTCGGCGAAAGCGACGTCCAGGAAATTGCAGCCACGGGGACCGGACCATGAGCGAGATGCACAACACCATCAACGAGGCACGCCAGCAGTTCATCACGTTTCTGTCGGATGATCAGGAATACGGCGCCAACATCATGGCGATCCGGGAAATCCGGGGCTGGACCGAGACCACGCCTCTCCCGCATGCGCCAGCCTATGTCCGCGGCGTGATCAACCTGCGTGGTGTCGTTCTGCCCGTGATCGACCTCAAGGCCAGACTGGGGCGCGAGCTCACCGCGACCAATCCCAAGCATGTCATTATCGTTGTCGATGACGGCAGCCGCACCTTCGGCGTCCTGGTGGATGCGGTCTCCGACATCCTCACTGCCCGCGCCGGCGAGATCCAGCAGACTCCCGATCTCGCCCGTGATGCCCAAAGCGATTTCGTCGAGGGCATCGTGGTGATGGAGCAGCGCATGGTGACGTTGCTCTCCATGAAGATGCTGGCCCTGTCATTCGCGGGCCCCGCCGAGGCCGAGGCGGCCTGATGCTTGCGATGCCGCGCGAACCCTTGCCTCAATCCTCGCTGGTGCCGGACTCCGAATTCGCTTTCACGCTGTCGGACTTTCGCAAGATTGCCGCCCTGGTGCATGGAGAGGCGGGTATCGTGCTCCCCGAGAGCAAGGCCAGCCTGGTTTATTCCCGGCTGGCCAAAAGGCTGCGCACCATCGGGCTGCGCTCCTTTCGCGATTATTGCGCCCTGGTCGAGAGCAAGAACGGGGTCGACGAACGCATGGCCATGATTGCGGCCATGACCACCAATGTCACGCGTTTCTTCCGCGAGTCGCATCACTTCGAGGAATTGAGCACGATCCTGCCGGCCATGGCGCAGGCCGCGCGTAAAGGACAGCGGTTGCGGCTCTGGTCGGCAGGCTGTTCCTCGGGCGAGGAGCCTTACTCCATGGCCATAACATTGCTCGACGTGATGAGCGATGCGCTGGATCATGATGTGCGCATCCTGGCGACCGATCTTGATCCCAACATGCTGGGGCGCGGCCGCGCCGGATGCTATCCGCGCAACGCCGTCAGGGAAGTGCCCCAAAGGCTGCGGGAACGCTGGACGCGCCCGGAAGGCGAGACCGTCGTCATGGCGCCGGAGCTGCGCAGCCTCATACAGTTCAACGAACTGAACCTGCTGGCGGAATGGCCCATGACCGGGAAATTCGACGCGATCTTCTGCCGCAATGTGATGATCTATTTCGACGAGGAAACCCAGGACCGCATCTGGCGAAAGTTCGCCTCTCTTTTGCGGCCCGGCGGCACCTTGTTCATCGGCCATTCCGAGCGCATCGCCATGGACCGCCACCCTTTCGACCTGGTCGCCCAGACCACCTATCGATTGCGAGAGCGCGGCAAATGAGCGGCCCCATACGCGTCCTGATCGTCGACGATTCGCCCACCATCCGTCATATCCTGGCGAGCCTTTTGGCCAACGCTCCCGACATGGAAGTTGTCGGCGAGGCGCCCGAGCCCGCGATCGCCCGCCAGATGATCAAGGATCTGAATCCGGACGTGATCACGCTGGATGTGGAAATGCCCAACATGAACGGGCTGGAATTCCTGGAGCGCATCATGCGGCTCCGGCCCATGCCGGTGGTGATGGTCTCGACCCTGACCCAGAAGGGAACCGAGGTGACGCTGGCCGCTCTTGAGCTCGGGGCCGTCGATTATTTCCCCAAGCCCACGGAAAACGTCGCCGCCTTGCTGGAAACGGGCGGTGATGAGCTGGTGGCCAAGGTCCGGGCGGCCGCCAAGGCGCGGGTGCGCCCATTGCGCAAGGTGGAAGCCGCTCCGGTGGTCGGCCCGGATTTCGATCCGGGCGACAGCATCGTGGCGGTCGGCTCGTCCACCGGGGGTGTGGAGGCGCTGCTGCGACTTCTGTCGGTCTTTCCCGCGAACTGCCCGCCCACGGTCATCACCCAGCATATGCCGCCGCATTTCACGACGTCCTTCGCCGCGCGCCTGTCTCGCCTCTGTCAGCCCGAAGTCAAGGAGGCCACGGATGGCGACGTGCTGCGCCCCGGCCATGTCTATCTGGCGCCTGGCGGGGTCGCTCATTTGGAGGTGACGGGACGGGGGGCTCAGCGTTGCCGTTTGAATCCGGCGCCCGCGGTAAGCGGCCACCGTCCGTCGGTTGACATGCTCTTCCGCTCCGTCGCCGCCGCCTGCGGTCCCCGTGGCATCGGTGTGATCCTGACAGGCATGGGCAGCGACGGCGCGGCCGGATTGCTGGAGATGCACAAGGCGGGCGCCGCGACCATCGGTCAGGACGAGAACTCCTCCCTGATATACGGGATGCCGAAGGCGGCGTTCGAGCGCGGCGCGGTGGATGTGCAGCTTCCGCTGGATCAGATCGGACCTGAAATTCTTCGTCTTTGCGCAAACAGCCATCGGAAGGAGGCGTATCATGCCCGCGGCAGGTAAGGTAAAGGCAGTGGTCGTCGACGATCAGCTGACGATGCGCAGTCTCGTGCGCAGCAGTCTGCAGCAGATCGGTGTCGTCGATATCCGCGAATTCGGCTCTGCCGGAGAGGCCTATCAGGATCTCAAGGCAAAGCCGGCGCACGTCATATTCTCGGACTTCAACATGCCCGGCATGGATGGGCTCGAGTTTCTGCGGGCGGTCCGCGCCGACGCGGCTACGAAGGCAACTGCATTCATTCTGCTGACCGGCCGGGCGGACAAGGATCTGGTCCAGAGGGCCGCGCAATTCGGCGCCAACAACTACATGGTGAAGCCGTTCACGACGGCGGTTCTGAAGCAGAAGCTAGACCAGATATTCGGCGAGTTGGTGTGACCGGAAAAATGCGCCTTACGCTGGATGAAAAGAACGATGCGGGTCCCAGGCGGTTTCACAATCGCCAGGATGACAACTGGCACGTTCAGATCATGCAGGGTGAGTTCTATGTCACGGACAGCTCGCAGGAAGTTCTGACTACGATTCTGGGTTCGTGTATTTCGGCCTGCATTCGGGACCCTGTTGTCGGTATCGGGGGCATGAATCATTTCCTTCTGCCCGAAGGGGACGGCGCAGACCGCAATGCCCATCGCTTCGGTGTGAATGCGATGGAGGTGCTCATCAATGATATTTTGAAACGGGGCGGCGTTCGATCCCGGCTCCAGGCCAAGCTCTTTGGCGGAGCAAACGTCATCAACGCCATGTCCGATGTGGGCTCTCAAAACGCGAAATTCGCCAGGCAGTTTCTCGGCGATGAAGGAATTTCAATCACCGGCGGCGATGTCGGTGGAACCGCGCCGCGCCGCATCCAGTTCTGGCCGGTGTCGGGCCGCGCCCGGCAGCTCGCCGTCGGTGTGGACAAGACGGCGCTCCTGGAGCAGGAGCGTGTCGTCTCCATTCAGAAGCCCGCGACCACCGACGATGTGGAACTGTTCTGAGACCATGAAGACAAATCTCAAACTGGAGGAGCCGGCAGAGGGCGAGGGCGCGGCGGTCCCCATTGTGAGCGCCATCAGCGAGGAAGTGTATCTTCTCGCAAACCAGATCGCCGCCCTGGGTGAGACCCTGTCGGAGGCGTGCGAGCCGCACATGTCCCCGGCTCTGTCCGAGCATCTGCAGCTTTTCGATTCACTCTGCCAGCGCGCGCTGACCCAGGCCCGCCTGTTGCGCGGCGTGGGGGCGTTGCTGACAGGCCGCATTTCCGACGTCGCGGTCTATCTGCATGCGCTTATTGAGGAAGTGCCATTCGAGCAGGACCGCCAGCGCCTGAGGCGCGCCATCGGCGGCTTGGTCAATACGCCCGCGGGCAAGGAGGCGGGCCGTAGCGGAGAATTGGATTGGTTCTAGCGGACGGATAGTGCCATGGGAATGCAATCGCGTAACGATGCCCTCGATCTCTCCCAGATGAACGCTCTGGTTGTGGATACCGATCCCTATGCCACCGAGATGCTGGCGCGGATCATGCGCGGCTTCGGCTTGAAGAACCACAGTTCAGCCTTCAGCGGGGAATCGGCGATCCAGGCGGTGGCCGAAAAGAAGCCGGACCTGGTGCTGGTGGAATCCAGGCTGCCGGACATGACCGGTTCTGACGTCATAAAGCGCATCAGGCGCGAAGAAAATCCGCTCATTCGTCATATGCCGCTGATCATCATGACCGGGCATACCGTCATGGCGGACATCGAGATGGCCCGGAACAGCGGCGCCAATATCGTTATCAAAAAACCAGTCTCCGCCGCCATTCTGTTTGACCGGATCCTGTGGGCGGCTTCCACGGATCGCGACTTCATCGAAACGCCTTCCTATGTCGGCCCCGATCGTCGCTTCAAGTCGCTTGGTCCTCCCAATGGCATCGGCCGGCGCAGCACGGACCTGTCCGCCGAGGTTGGCGCGGCATCCGAACCAAATCTGGCTCAGAGTGAGATCGACGCTTTCATAAAGCCGGTCAAGATCAAACTGGAGTGAACGCCATGCAGGTGGTGAAGATAGGAAAAGTCCATAACTCCCTGCGAAAAGCCCTGACTGGCCCCAACAGGATTCAAAAAGACAAGGCCGTCGCACAGGCATTGACCAATGTCGAGGAGATACGGGGGGTATTGACTCAGGGCATCGGCGAGGAAATCTCAAAGCTTCATCATCTCGCACTGCGCCGGGAAGAGTCGGTGTCCGACGGCACGATCGAAGAAGGTGTGGCTCTTGCGGGCGTTCTGTACAATCTTGCCGGCGCGATGGGCTATCGCTGCCTTCAGTCCATCTGCGCGAGCCTGTCGGATCTCTTCGTGGCAATGTCCGACGGCGGATCTCGCAGCTATGACTCGATACTCGTTCACGCCAGGGCAGCCATGCTTGCTTCTCCCGGAATGCCTCCGCTCTCGCCGGAGATCGAACAGGAATTGCTGGGAAAGCTGAAAGACGTCGTCTCCTTTGCCGGGAGCGGTCCTGATCGTTCCAGGACGGCGACATGAGACCTGAACCGTTTTCATTCAATTGGTCGAGCCTGTTGTCCGCAGCCGGACCGAGCCTGGGCCCTGCCGGCATCGGCCACGATCCCGGATCGGGGAAAGTGCAATGAGAGCGCCTGCCCGAGCGGCACCTGGCGTCAAGGCGCCGCGCTCTGGAGACCACCTCGTCACAGACGCCCCGCATGTCGTTGCCCAGGATATTTGGGGACGGGGGAACCTGTCTCCGCTGGATGTCCAGTTCGGATCGCAGGCAATCATGAGCCTGGTTCCGTCAAAAGGATTTGGTTTTGCGGGCCTGCATTTGGGTTATCGGCTTCTGAAGTACGCCGAGGATATGAAAGCAAGCGTGGATGCGGCGGAACGCGATATCGCATTGACCCGCGTTTACACGAAGAAAAGCTCCTCCATACGCAATGTTCCCTGGAAATCCGGTTCCCCTGCCTTCAAGGCCAACCGCTACGAATCATTCATTGTCGCTCAGGCCAGCACGCTGAACATGCCGCTGGAGGCGCTTTATCAGCAAAGCGCGATGAGTCTGAAGGGCCGGGGAAAGATCTTCGCGGCCGATCTGATGGAATTCAAAAGCGGAGCCGGTTTGGGGATGAAGCTGCGTGGTGTTGCCGCCGGCGAAGGGTGGCGATTCCACTCCTGCGAGGATCACGTAAAAAGCATCGCGGATGCCGGATTTGCGATCGAAAGCAGATTTGATATGAGCGCCGCGCTGCTCGCCTCCATCCGGTCCGGGTTCTACAAGTCCCTGGGCGCGCTGGCCGAGTTGCGAACCTCCGATCAGACAGACAGGCCAAAGCACCTGGCAGCCTACCTCGAGCAGATCGAGACCTGGGGCACAGTTTATGCCCTGGTGGAAGCAGGCAAGCTGGAAGCCACAGGGATCCTGGCGATCAAGCAGCGCTAGGCCGGCGTCGCACGGTTCGCGTCAGCGCCCGGCGGATGCTGTCTGGCTTTTCGTTCCCCGCGCGCCCCATTCGCGGATGGCGGCAGACGCGGCCTTCACGGCCTGAACCGGTGTGGTGATCGCGCCCATCTGCAATACGGCGAAAAAACGCGGCGCGCTACCCCCCGATATGGGTGAAGACCAGGCAAAAACGCGCTTGGCCTTTGGGTGATTGTTCAAATCAAACACGTGCACCATGCCGTCCCAATTCGCTTGGCCTTCAGGCTGGCGATGGATCCGGACGGATTTGACGAATGTGCCTTTTGCGCCATGTTGCGTTTCGATGAGGCGCTTGAGCTGGTTTGCGTAGGCTTCGTCCACCGGAAGACCTTTCTGGTCCGCGTGCAATTTGTGCGTTCCACTAAGCGCCACAAACATTGAGAAACCCAAAACGCGGCGCGCCAATCGGAAGCATCGTGAATGCTTCCATAACCAGGCAACCGCTTCTTGCGGGCGCCGAAATCGCGGGCGGCGGAATTGAACTGCTCATCATCGGAAGATGCGAAAGGCAGCTTGATTAAAGCCCCATTAACCCTGGCATGCTAGGGAATCGCTGAGTTTACGGGACTTCGCGCATGGCCGCCGTCATCGATAGCAACGTCATACAGGCCGTATTCGCGCAGCCCGATCCCGAGGGCGCTTTTGAACGCGACTATGCCACCTATCTGCGCAGTATTGGCGCGCGCCGTCCCGTGCTGTTTCTGGCTTTCGCGCCCAAAGTCGCCGGGACGTTTTTCCGTCAGGCGGCCATGGAGGCCGTCAACGGAGCGCTCTTTCGCACATCCCATGCCCAGGGCGGCCGGGACGGAACGCCATATCTCCCCAATCTGCTCGCATGTTATCTGGACAAGGATCTGCCCGAGATCATCGTGCATATTCACATGCAGGCGTTTCTGGCCAACCGCCACCTCCTGTCGACCTTGGGCATCCGGCCCGTCATCATGCTCCGAAACCTGCCGGACACGCTGGCGTCATTTCTGGATATGCTTGAGACCGATCCGGTGGCCCGTGCGCAATGCCTGAACTGCGTTGTGCCGGACAATTTTGTCGAATGGGATCGCGCGCAAAAAATCGACTTCCTGCTCGACATCATCGCCCCCTGGTATGCGAGTTACTTCGCAAGCTGGAAAAGCTTTGTCGATGAACAGCCCGAGCAGGTTTGTGTTCTGCACTACAGCGATTTTTGCCAGAACCCCGCAAAATCGGTCCACATGGCTCTTGCCCATGCCGGATTTTCCGCCTCGAGCGATGCCTGCGCGGCAGCGGTGGAGCGTGTCTGGCCGAACCGGGACAAGCTCCGCTACAACAAGGGCAAGGAAGGGAGAGGGGCGGGCTATTTCTCAGCCTCCCAGCTTGCGGAAATCGCCCGTAAACTTTCGCACTATCCGCAATTAGATGCGTGGATGCCCGATCTGGTGGGTTCGGTGACGAAATCGGTTGCATCACCCTTCAAAACGCGCGCGGCATCTTAAGACGCTGTTATCATCTGGCGATCATGGGCCTGGTTCGCGCATGGGTGCGCGGAAGTTATTCCACATGAAGCTTGCAGCTTAAGCCGCTGTATTCTCTCAGGATGGAGGGATTCATCCGCGCCTGAGTCCGCGCATTGGTGAGTCCGCGCATTAGTATGTCTACGTACCATCTGTGTACGTACTAAAAGCCCACTTAACCTCAAATAAACTGACGCCGTCATAGGTTGCCCTGAGAAAGCGTCTCGGGGGCCGGGGCGCGCTTGATTTTTGAAGAAATCAGAAACGGCGGGCGCGATGTCAATTTCCTCTCTGTCCAATCTGCAGATCAGTCTTCTGTCGACCACCGCAATCGAGGCGCTGACGGCAACCGACATCCAGTCGATGAGCGCATCCCAGGTTGGAGCGATCAATACCAGCGGCATCGCGGTTCTGGACCAGACGCAATTGTCGGCGCTCTCTGCCACGCAGGTCAAAGGCCTGACGGCGGCCCAGCTTCCCAAGCTGACGAGTTCTCTGGTGTTCGGCACCGCGCAGCTTCAGGCTCTCAGCAATCAGCAATTTGCTTCGCTGACCACCACGCAGATCGACAATTTCGACGCCACGCACATCGGGGTCATCGCCTCCACCCAGATCGGTGCGCTCTCGGCCACCAACTTCTCGGCTCTGGACGCCACCCACATCGGTGCGCTGAACGGCACCCAGCTGTCGGGTCTGACCGCAGGGGAGCTGTCAGGTCTGACCGCCACCGCGCTGGGCAATCTGAAGGATACAGAGATCGCCTTGCTGGCCTCCACGCAGATAGGCGCGCTCTCGGCCACCAACTTCTCGGCTCTGGACGCCACCGCCAT
>Ga0157370_10009916_pt1 | contig 10093 bp, 7 predicted proteins | sample C35metaG_FD_113463 | JGI IMG/M metagenome (GOLD analysis project Ga0157370, IMG submission 113463) | Corn rhizosphere microbial communities from Kellogg Biological Station, Michigan, USA - C3-5 metaG | ecosystem: Host-associated > Plants > Roots > Rhizosphere > Soil | place: USA: Michigan... | reverse complement strand
TTCATGCATGAGGGACAATCCTGGGGGGATGTGATCGAGGGATGTAGCTGGGGGTTGAAATGTACCTGGGAGAGGCTCTGTGTGGAATACCTGTGAGTACGCATAATGTATATTATGTTAAATGACGTGTTATGTGAGATATGTTCATGAGGCTCGTAAGGCACTGATTCGACAAACCCGCTTTGTCCGGTTCAACTCCCTGAGGTAGGAATTCTGCTTGTCATGACCATCGATATCTTCCTGGATATGGGCTGCTCTGCCACCAATCGGTCGACAATTCGATAGCTTCCGCGGTGTTAGCGAAATGGGAAGTAGCCTTGGATCGACAAACCGGTCGTGATGGCGCGCTGGATCAGATTGCACAGCCGGAATTGGCCAAGTGACAGGTCGGTCGCCGGAAACTGTCTAGCATATCTGGAGCGTCCATCCACAACGTCGGCATCCTTGGCGGCGTTTTCATGCGTAGGCGTCGCTGCGCGCCATTCCTCATACGATCCCTATCCGTTAGCATGCAGCCAAAACGCCATCGTATGCTGGCCATCGAATTTCGCCGCAGAGCAAGGAAGTCATGAGCATAAACTTCATTAAGGTTAAGCACCGAGGCAAGCTTCCGCAGGGTGTGAAAAACTCCAAGGTTTTGTATGCAGATAACTGGGACGACTATGGCTACAAAACCTCATTCAGCCTAGTAATCGTTGATGGGGCTGGTGTTGAGCTGAGAGTTGGTAATGTTAAGATCGGTTATCAGGGGCTATCTGAAGGCTGGGCAGAAGATGCAATGCCTGATGCTTTTCCCTCACTGAAGCCGACTTTTTTCAGTCTCGGACAGGATGTTGAATACTATCGAAACTTAGTTGAGTTCCTACCGCGCGAAGAGGTTCACGCGGTTCTTGAGGCGTTAGGGGATGTGGCGTTTTCCAAAGAGCGTCGAGATGCCGCCTCAGCGGAACCGGCTTTTAACAACTCTCTGTTGAGAGCCGTGAACCCAACGACCATAGACCACCAATTCAAGCGCATTCTCGAGGGACATGCGCCCTTGACTTCATACGATTTTTATTATGAAAAGACGGGGATTGACGACACCGCACCACTCACACTCCAATTCAGTGTCGATCCAGACGTCAAGCCATCCAGTAACGTTCACATCCTGATCGGTCGAAATGGGGTGGGCAAAACCACGATTTTGAACGGGATGGTAGCTTCACTTGTAACGCCAAGCGACGAGGTATATGCCAAGGGCTGCTTTTTCGACAACAGCAAGTGGCGCGCCAAGTGTCCCCTTACCGATGACGATTTTGCAGGAGTGGTGTCGGTTTCGTTCAGCGCATTCGATCCATTTGAGCCCCCGCCCAATCAAGATGACCCTCGTCAAGGGATGAGGTATCGGTATGTAGGGCTGAAGCACAAGGTGCAATCTAGCGATGGTGAAAACATCTGGGGACTGAAAACCAAGCCCGATCTCTGTCAGGATCTGGCCAACAGCCTCAAAGTATGCCTAAGCCTTGAAGCTAAGAAGGCGAGATGGATCAATGCCATCCGCACACTCGAATCCGATTTAAACTTTGAAGAGATGAATCTCGTCCAACTGATTGACGTTTATGAGGACGATCCCTCGGAAACCAAGGACGAGTTCGTCCAACGTAGCGCGTCGATGCTAGAAGTGATGAGCTCCGGTCATGCTGTTGTTTTGCTCACCATTACCCAACTCGTTGAGACGGTTGACGAGAAGACGCTGGTGTTGATCGATGAGCCAGAAAGTCACCTACACCCTCCTCTGCTATCTGCGTTTACCCGGGCTTTGTCTGATTTGCTCACAGCGCGAAATGCGGTAGCGATCATCGCTACCCATTCACCCGTAGTCCTGCAAGAAGTCCCTAAATCGTGTGTCTCTATTGTCAACAGGAGCGGCGAAACCGCGACTGTCGACCGCCCGGATGCTGAAACTTTCGCCGAGAACGTTGGCATCCTGACTCGTCACGTATTTGGGCTGGAGGTGAACAAGTCAGGCTTTCACGCGGTACTGGCCGCCGATGTCCAAAAAGGCGCTAGCTACCAACAGATTCGAGAGCATTACGCGGGCCAGATCGGCAGCGAAGGTCAAGCATTGCTGCGCTCTCTCACCGTTGCCCGTGATAAAGGTTGGGAGGTGGATCTATGAGAGCGATAGCAACTCCCATAGACAATCCACATGAGGTGTATGCCCTGTGCATCAACAGTATTTCAAATGAGCACCTAAAGCTTCGCTTGCAAGCCATCACGGGAGAGGTTGCTGCTGCTGCTCAGGAGTACCATGAGAAAGTTCAGATAAAGAAACTGTTCGAAATACCAGAAGTTGACTGTCGTGACGAAGATGTTGTGATTGGTGAAGTCACCAAAAAGGAGCTGAGTGACACCTATTCTAAACACATGCGTGGCGCCACCAAGCCCGCAAGGCAAGTTTACAACAAGCTTCTGGCATCAGCCCCGCGTAGAAAGTGCCCATACTGTGGATTCGGACACGCTAGCACGCTCGACCACTATCTGCCCAAGGCAAAATTCCCAGTATTGTCCGTCTTGCCCTGGAACCTAGTACCTGCCTGCAAGGACTGTAATACCGGCAAAAATGCCGCCACCGCCACTGAGCAAGACCAACAAACCCTTCACCCCTACTTTGAGCATACGCGGATAGTCACTGATCAGTGGCTGTACGCCCGGGTACTCCCTGAAACACCGCCAGTACTGGAGTTCTTTGTAAATCCCCCGGAAGCCTGGGATCCGGTTGAGAAGTCCCGGGTACGGGCGCACTTCAGAGACTACAAGCTCGCTTCGCGGTTCTCTGTCGAAGCGAGTAACGAGTTGGCTAGTCTCAAGGACACTCTGGGGCGGGTATGGACGGTCTCAGCATTGATAGGGGTACAAGATCATCTTCGGTTCAACGCGGAGGGCAAAAGTGCTGTCCACGTGAATGCTTGGGATACCGCAATGTACCAGGCCCTGGTCGAGAGTGAATGGTACTGCAGTGAGGGCTTCCGGGCATTCGAGTGAGTGGTGTGTTGCCGTTGGTGATCAGGTCGTCCTAGTACTGCATGGCCTTCACTAAGATCCTCTCCCACAGTGCCCAATTGAGGTACCAGCAGTGAGGTACCGTGCGCGTTCAAAGACTCAACAGGCGATTGGATGATCACTCTCATCGAACGACGGGGCGCTCTGCCCCTCGCTCCTCCACTGCGCGCCTATTTCAGCACAGACCGGGTGGCCTGTGCTGACTTGATCGGAGAGTTTATAGGGGGCAGACAGAAGACGTTGTATCCTTCTCTTGTCAGTGAGATGCTACTCAGATCGTCTCCCACAGCCGTGTCTGATATGAGTATCTGACACCGAATTATGACTGGTGGAGTTCTGAGTCTGCGCTGGATCAAGAAACCCAGTAGCCTGCTGATTTGACGCGAAATTTTCGCTAACCTGAGGTTTTCTAAATTCTCATGCGATCCTTGTTGACGCGTGAAAGAAAGAAACAATTGTATTGTGTACATCTCAAGGAGGAACGTATGTTAGATCCTGATGCAAAAAGAATCCCAGATCCTTTGTATGATCTCGGCCTTTATATTCATACTTACCATCAACACATGATAGATGAAGATCTTGATTTTCTTTTTAAGAATTTCTCTACGCATTTCAGAAAGCTATTTTATTCGTCGTGCCTGCTTTATAAGCTTCAAGGTGATAAAGATTTTTTACAAAAGTATGATAGTGCAAAAGCCGTCAGCGTTCAAAATATAGAATATTGCTTTTATAAAATAAGCACTGTTTGGGAAATGGCATTTGAAATCATAGCCAAGCTAGGCGAGATTCCGAGTAAGAAAGTTAGGAATACCCATTTCATGGAGAGGTTTTCCCATCATGGGAAACCTTTCGACTTGGGCTGGTACAATGAAATAAACACTATTAGGAATAGAATTACTCACGGGGGGATACGGATTGTGCCGTTTCACACCGTCGACGATAGCAACACTCCTAGAATTTGTTTTCAGGCATACAATACTGAATTTTCAGATCGGACTACGCATAACACTTACTACACCAATATCCATAACAACTGTATAAACTATGCGGATAATTATTTTGCCTATCACACGCACCTGCTTTATCGATTTCTCGGTAATTTATTTAGAGTGACTCTGCTTGATGTGGCCGAGAGAAATGGGCACGACATTAATGATTTGAAAGAGCCTCCCGAGATTTCTTTTTTTGAAAGCAAAGTGATCGAGCTAAAAACCTGGCTTTTATCTGACACTGAATCGTTTCAGTCGATTACGGATAAAATGATCTACCTGAACATCACTGGCGGCTATATGCGTCACTTTGATGAATTCCCTCGTGAGAAAATCGTCGAAGAATACGAAGGTTTTCCTTTTGATCTGATGAAGATAATTTCGACCGCAGAGCGATTTGCTTACCCGGTAGAGGAATGACGCTGAAACCTTGATTAAGTTTAGAGTTGGGTGAAGATCCTAGCCATCTTCGCTCATTCTATTTTTTATTCATAGACCCCATGTGATAGGTCGCCGTTTTTCTACGTCAATGAAGGTGCAGATTAGACTTAAACCCGAGTGAAATACCGCTTTATGAACGAGCATCGGCATCAATACTTGGGATGTTGAGACCTTGGCGGGCTGGCAGAGGCACCTATGAACATCAATCGATGAACAAGAGCGTTAGTTTCTAGAGCAGTTAGTCAGTAATCCCAGACTCATGAGCTGCTTATGAACATCTGACATCGCCCACTTGTTAAATCATATGTTATGTGAGAGATATTCATGAGCTGCTTGATCCACTGATTCGACAACACAGTTTCTGACGACCGCTCTCTCGACGGGTCATGTACCAAATGTTCATGGCGAGCCTTTGAATGAGGACCTTCCAGTGAGTTTGGTTCAGAGCCGTTTCTCTTCCGGTCAGGACGTGCCGCTACTTGTGCAGGATGGTCAGGCGCACACCTACGTGCTATCCAGGCTTTCTACACCTTTGCCGAAAGCCGAGACCTGGATATCGATGAGGCCATCTTGGCATGCCACTTTGGGGCGATTCGGCTTTACTGGACGGTTACGCCATCTGGCTTCAAAGCGACCGTCAGGCCGATAATCTGGTCGCCCGCATCGACAAAGCTACAACGGCACCTTTTCCGCGGATCGAGCTAGGCATACGGGACCAGTAGCTGCGGCTTTTGCAACAGTACCTGTCTTGGTGTGTCACCCGATACATCCCGCGCGCTCGCCGAAACTCAGCCACTCATACTAGGCCAAGTCCAGTACGAGCTAGACCGGCTGCACGGATTGGTATCGAGTAGCCCCTGAAGCGGGCAAGCTGCCCTCCTGCTGAATTGGACGCTTCACTCCAGCCACTCTTGCGTGTACCCTATATGCAATTCACGGTTTACCGGCCCTCCTACTTGCAGGTGGGGCATTCGGAGACCTCTCAGGTGGTCTGCTTGTTTTCACCCTCATCTTCGTTGTTTTGGAGATTGAGTTCTCAATTGATTGGAAATCCAGCAAAAGGAGAAAAAAGTGAGAATTAATAAAGTAAGCCTGAAATGCAAGTGCAATGGCGTCAAGTCTCTGGGGGTTAAGACGGCTGACCACTGAGAGAGGTTGGAATGCTCGCTGTAGATGTAGTGTGGTAAAAGAGACTCCCCCGCCAATTCAATGAAGCACCCTTATTAGGGTGCTTTTTTATTTTCTGTCTGCTGCAAACCGCCCCTATAAAATTTCGGCTCAACAGCTACAATAGTGGCCATGAGTTGTTAGCGCCAAGCTGCCCAATGCAACCACAACTGGTTGACGAGGAAGGCTAGAGCGTGGGCAATGGGTGCAGATTCGACGATGGCTCGAAATCGATCTATAAGTCGCGCCAGGGTGGCGTCTGCTACCCCCTGAGCGAACCCAAAGCAACACCTTAGCTTTACTCAGTAAATGACGATAAGCAGCAGAGTTATTTTCGGAACCGTGATGGGGAGCAGTTGCGATCACCCAATTTGATACCCCAGCAGGCCAAGCCAACCAGCTCTCTGTATAGCCGATACCATCACCAAGCGGTGAGTCACCAGTAAATACCACACTAATAGGCCATGATGGAAAATCTGAAGAAGGCGGTGAAACGAAGACCAAGCACTCTTCATTCACGGGAGTCAACCGGTTGAAATATGTGAAGTCAAGCGGCGGTGGTGGCGGTGGGGTTAGCAACTCGACAGAATTGATGGGAATAAGGAAGTCCTTATCGCCACCCGAAGCTTGGCCAGTTTTGGCAAAATCACCATAATCAAACCAGCGGACTAACGCATTGTGTCGATGCGCCTGTAAAGCTATCTTGCGGATTCGCTCGGCAGTGTCGATCAAACCAAGCCAAAAAAAGGCAGCTTCAAGTTGAATTGTTCTGGCCATGAACTTACTCAAAATGCGGTCCCGACCGCCCTGGAAGGCCTCTTCGGCCTCGATCTCAGTCGATCGATCCCGATGCCCATCTGCAAACCATTCACGAGGAAGACCTTCTTTTTCTGAACGCTCGCCTCGGTTCGGAATTTCAGCGCTCTCCCGACGAGGAATTTCACCCCGAAACTTGCGCCTGTTATTGCTTACGGTCTTATGCAGATGCTTTTTAAGCTGATCATAACCCCGCCCCCAAGTTTTGACTTCATCCCAGCTATCTAAAACCTCAATAAGCTCATCAACTACGAGACTAGGATTTCTGATTAAGGCTGGCAATGACTCAGCCCAAGATCCTGGCAGCCAAAACTCACTAACCGTAATTAGCGAATTCGAATCATCTAAGAAGTCTACTAAACCTCCAGCATGGTCCCTATCAGCATGAGTGCAAACCACAACATCCAAATGATTTACGTTGACATTCCTTAGCTCTTCTAGAAGACGAGTACTGCCGCTTCCCCCGTCGACAAGAATCTTTTGCCCAGAACGATTGAGCAAAAAAGCATCACCCGCCACGGGTAACGCCACAAGACAATCATGCATACTCAAACCTTTCGCCCATCCAAATCAGTGGCTTTATATAACCATGTAATTACTGTAATTTTTACAACTACATCGATCTCGCCGCATGTATTGCCAAGCCGCCAACAACACCCAGTGACGCATCGCCACGAACTATCTGACCAACTGGGAAGTGGCGTTTCACAGCCTCTTCGATATAGGGGGCCCTAGACATCCCACCAGTCAAAAATACGACCGTGGGTTTGCTATGAGCAGTTTCTTGGCTTACCTGACTGAGCAGATCATCAAAAGAGCGCAGAAATCGTTCATAGCCACGCTCTAGATCAGATGTGGTCGCACTAGCTTGCAACCCGCTCTCAATGTAATCGAGCGAAATCCCCGCTTCTGCGTCAGTGCTTAGAGCCACCTTGAGCAGTTCCACATCCCGATTTAACCTGACCGTGACGCCGTTACGTTGCAAAGTGCGCAGACGCATCTGAAATGGTGCAGGTACCCCAGCCAGCTTTGTGCCACGGAAATCTTTTTGCCGGTTCAAGTCACTTACCATAGCGGCATTCACATAGACCGGGGCCAGCAAGCTGCACTGATCTTTACCAAAAATGGGCATCACTGTGCGGAGTGACAGACCTAGGTCCACATCCGTGCCCCCCTTGGCCAAACCCCAAGTTTCTTCGAGGTGCGGAATCTCAGCGTGCCCGCCAACCAGTCCAACCGTGATGTCGGTCGTGCCGCCCCCCACATCTACAACGAGGGTGCGGTTCGCATTTGGAGATTGGGCGTGATAGGTAATGGCCGCGGCCGCAGGCTCATGCAAAAATTCTACGAACTTGAATCCTGCTCGCGCGGCAGCCTCTTCAAGGAGCCTTACAGCTTGATCGCTCCCCTCTGGGCCCATCGAACTGCGGAATAGAACCGGTCTCCCGATGATTGCCTCTGTCACCTCGACTCCTAGCTGGTCACTCGCGGCCCGTCGGATATGGCGTAGAACATTCGCGACGATCTGCAAGATTGCCTCACGTTGGGGGGCTCCAAGCTTGAAACCGAGCATGGATTTTGGTGATTGAATGAGCCGTCCAGCCTCGTATGAGAAGAACTCTTCGATTGCCTCTTCACCAAATACTGCTGACTCATCAATGCTGACTGAACTGGTTCGCCCCTGGTCAAGCTGCTGTTGTACCCAGTCCCTCTTGGCAGCGGCCAATGTCGCTTTCTTAATCGCCTCTGGGGATGGTGGAACGGGTTTCTTCAGAGCTGAGAGAGCAAGGGATATTTGTTCCTTGGCCCCCTCCTCTGTCAGATCGCCGTCTTTCGCCAAGGTGCGGTAGTAAACGCGGATTTTACTCGCCGCCTTTTCGTAATGTTCCATCTCCTTCGAATAAGCAATAGAAGCACTGGCTTGGTTACTGGCCACCGCCTGATCGTAGGCAGTGTCATCAAACAGGGTCGTGTCGACTGGCTTTTCGGGCATAAATACCGCAGTCCGAAATTGGCTATTGCCGCGGAAGGATATGTGTCGCACAACCCCATCAACGTAGGCGGCGGCTGCGGTGTAGCTGGTACCGAAATCAATCCCAATACGCATTTTAATCCCTTATTGTGCGGCTTTAATCCAAGAGCTGAGCCCATGAAGGCAACGCCAAAGGCAATATGCTATCACGCGCGTTCGAGGCCGCTCAAAGCACTTCAGGGATTACACCCCAGGCTATCGCTTCTGTCCGTGGCAGGATTTAAAGCACTGCCCGATACTGCTACCTATAAGGTCGGCTAGAGCCGTTTTGGGGAATACTGGGACATGGTTATTCGGCCGATTTGGAAAAAGGTGAGTACTCTCCCTCTCTCGCAACCGTCCAGGGACTATACGATGTGCTAGAAGTGAGTCCAGTGACGCTGGTCGCTCTGGTCGAACCAGAGTTCATCAGCGGTGATCCCGCTCTTTTGGGCAAATTGGCTGAGGAGGAGCTGGATGAAATGGGCTCGGAATAGCCCTACTACCCTCACGTCGATGCATGCCATCCCCACCAAACAGCATGACACCGAGGTTTGAGCGGATCGGTCCTCCCCCCTATCCTCCGATCACCAGTAGCCGCCCCTAGCAGCATTCTCGCCAGCCCTTCATCGATTTCAGCAAGGCTGGGCCCCTTTGCCACGGAGGAGCCGAAGCTGCAAACCGGACCTCCGGCCGAATGACCCCAGGGTCGATTGCAACCCATTGCTCAGGTTCACCTAACACGCGGACTTGAACACCCTCCTAATGCCTTCTCGGCCAACCATGCCCTACCACTCGGCATGCTGGTCATGCTGGTCCATCTCGCCAAGCAAAGAGTGAGTGCCGTTTAGCATGAGAAAAATGCTGTCCATGACCTCGCTGAGATGGCGAACGGGGCGTCTGCGAGGCGACGGACCAGTGGCAGAAGTAGCTTCAGCTGGAGTTCCAGTGCCTGGCGGTAGAGAGCCTGCCACTTCGAGTCGATTCTGTTTTTATTGGACGGTTATGCCATCTGGCTCCAAAGCTGCCGTCAGGCTGACAACCTGGGCGGCCGAATTGGCGCAGCTTACACGATGACTTTTCCGCATATCGATCCTCGTACTCGTGACCCGTACCATCGCTTGCTGAAGCAATACCTGTCCTGATGTGTCACCCCGCTACCTAACGAGCCATCTGCGGCGTCATTGATACGCAGTTCATAGGGGGCATTGGTGCATGCGCCCTCCTCGGTTCATACACACTGCCCCCTACAATCCCGTCGAAGCCTCACCCCTTTGCCGGCGGCCGCCATATGCAGGTGGAAAAGGCGCTGCAACAACATCGCAGTCCACCACCTCAATGCTCTTTAACCTTCCTGATACGCAGCACAATCAACGCAAGAATACCAATCGCGAGCGGTGCCATGACCAGCATGGCCTCTCGCGGGGACACCTCAACGCCAAGCAGGTGCACCCCTGAGTAACCCAGCTTGAGCAAGCTGAGCAGGTAGTAGGTTATGGCAATAATCGACAGCCCCTCCACTGCGCGCTGGATCTTGATCTGGGCATCGGCGCGGGCATTCAGGCTTTTCAGGATTTCCGAGTTCTGTTCCTCCATTTCCACCTGAACCCGTGCCTGTAACAGATCG
>Ga0157370_10009913_pt1 | contig 10094 bp, 12 predicted proteins | sample C35metaG_FD_113463 | JGI IMG/M metagenome (GOLD analysis project Ga0157370, IMG submission 113463) | Corn rhizosphere microbial communities from Kellogg Biological Station, Michigan, USA - C3-5 metaG | ecosystem: Host-associated > Plants > Roots > Rhizosphere > Soil | place: USA: Michigan... | reverse complement strand
GGGCCCTGCAGGAAATGGGCTTGATGGTCGAAGGCATTCGTCTGCCGCTGACCTGGCTTAGTCCGCGTTGTCATGAACCGCTGCGTCAGGCCCTGCGCCAGTCCGGCGTATTGGTTTAATTGAGGAAGCACTACGCATGAAGCGACTGGCCGGACTTTCTGCCCTTGCCGTGATCATTTCCAGCACCAGCGGTTGCGGGTGGCTGTGGGGTGACGACGGTTATTTCCGTGATCGTGGCAGTGATTACCTGACCCAACATCAAAGCCCGGCGATGCAAGTGCCGTCCGGCCTTGACGTCAAACCGCTCGACCCGTTGCTGCCGGTGCCGCGTAACGTGGCGGACTCCACCGTGCAGGGCGAATACGACGTTCCGCGTCCGCAACCGCTGACTGCCCAGGCCGACTCAAGCGAATTCAGCCTGCAAAAAAGCGGCGATGCCCGTTGGCTGGTAGCGCAGCGTCCGCCGGCAGAAGTCTGGCCAGTGGCTCATCAGTTCTTTGAAGACAACGGCTTTCGGATTAGCGAAGACCGTCCGCAAACAGGCGAATTCAGCACCGACTGGCAGCGTTTCGAAGAACTGTCCGCTCCGATGGCGCGTCGCCTTAGCGGCCGTGTCGCCGATGTTGATCCGAAAAGCGAAACCCGCGTTCGCGTCCGTATCGAGCCAGGCGTTCAACGCAACACCAGCGAAATTTATGTCGTAAGTGCCGCGCGTCCAGCCGACAGCACCGCCGACGTCGCCTTCCCGGACAAATCGACCAACGCCAGCCTCGACGCTGCGCTGCTCGACGAAATGCTCGCCAGCATGGCGCGTAGCGCTGAGCAGGGCGGTTCGGTTTCTTTGCTCGCCGCCCGCGACTTCGACGCGCCGAGCCGCGTCAGCCTGACCGAAGACGGCAACAACAATCCGGTGCTGAACCTGGGTGCCGACTTCGACCGCGCTTGGTCCAGCGTGGGCCGTTCGTTGGAAACCGCCAACGTGCGCGTCGACGACCTCAACCGCAGCTTGGGTGTGTACTACATCAACCTGGCTGAAGGCGCAGAGAGCAAAGACAAAGAGCGCGGTTTCTTCAGCCGTCTGTGGAGCAGCGAGCCGACCAAAGAAGAGGTCGACGCCCGTGCCGAGCGTTATCAAGTGCGCCTGACCAAAGCCGCCGACAACGTGCAAGTCACCGTGGAAAAAGACCTCAATACCGTGGCACCGGCCGAAGTGGCCCGCCGCGTTCTGGCCTTGATCCAGGAAAACCTGGGCTGATGATGTTCCTGCCGTCCCAGTGGGCGGCAGGAGCTGGGCCACCAAGCCCTTGCAGCTCGCTCGATCAATAGGCGAAACCCCCGTGGTTTCGCCTGTTTCGTTTAATAAAGGCGGAAATTTTCCATGACCACTCCCTCCACCTTGAGCTTGAAGAAAATCTATTCCGGCAAGGTTCGTGATCTGTACGAAATCGACGACGCGCGCATGCTGATGGTTGCCACAGACCGTCTCTCCGCCTTCGACGTCATCCTCGCCGAGCCGATTCCGGATAAAGGCAAGATTCTCACCGCCATCTCCAACTTCTGGTTCGACAAGCTCGCCGGCATCGTGCCCAACCACTTCACTGGCGACCGCGTTGAAGACGTTGTGCCAGCGGCCGAGCTGCCGTTGGTGGAAGGGCGCGCCGTGGTGGCCAAGCGGCTGAAACCAGTCGCCGTGGAGGCGATCGTGCGTGGCTACATTGTGGGTTCCGGCTGGAAGGAATACCAAAAAAGCGGCACCGTCTGTGGCATTCAACTGCCGGCCGGGTTGAAGGAAGCGTCGAAGCTGGCTCAGCCGATCTTCACGCCGTCGACCAAGGCGGCGGTGGGCGATCATGACGAAAATATCTCGTTTGAGCAGTGCGAGGCGGTGATCGGCAAGGAGCTGGCCGCCAAGGTTCGCGACACCGCCATCGCCCTGTACAGCGCGGCGGTGGAATACGCCGCCACGCGCGGCATCATCATCGCCGACACCAAGTTTGAATTCGGTCTTGATGAAAACGGCACGCTGACCTTGATGGATGAAGCGCTGACGCCTGACTCCAGCCGTTTCTGGCCCGTGGAAAGCTACGTGGAAGGCAAGAACCCGCCGAGCTTCGACAAGCAGTTCGTGCGTGACTGGCTGGAATCCACCGGTTGGAACAAAGAGCCGCCGGCACCAGCTGTACCGGCTGAGGTCGCGCAGAAGACCGCCGACAAATACCGCGAAGCGCTGACCAAACTCACGGCGTAACGCTCAGCTCTGCAACGCAAAAGAGAGGCTTCGGCCTCTCTTTTGCGTTTAGTCGAGGGCGTGGCAGTAATTAGCGCAACCGCCTGAAAGCAGGCGAAAAATTTCCATTTTTGGGTTTCACCAATCGCAATTGAGCTGTTATCATGCGCGCCGCTGGGGAGATGCCGGAGTGGCCGAACGGGACGGATTCGAAATCCGTTGTATCAGCGATGGTACCTAGGGTTCGAATCCCTATTTCCCCGCCATCATTTAAAACGAAAGCCCCCGAAATCTTCACGGTTTCGGGGGCTTTTGCGTTTCCGGGGTTTGGTCGTCGGCAGTGAGCGCGCCCCTGTCAAAAACTCATTCCAGAAAGCAGCGATCAAACAGGTACAGGCTGGAAGGCTTGATGTTTTCCAGTGTCGCCTGTGGTCGTCCGCCGTCGCCGTTTTTCTTGCGGCCGGTTTCGCGCAAATAGCCGGCTTCGGTCATTTTCATCAAGCGTTGTCGCATGCTGGTTTTCAGCACGGGGCGGGCCAGCACTTGGGAAAAAATCATCACCGCTTCCGGCGCGCTGAATTCATTGCCGAGGAACATCAGCGGCAGGCTGCTGTAGAGCGATTTCGACAGCAGCCGTTCGTGTGCCGCCTTCACTAGGGCGTTGTGGTCGAAAGGCAATTTGAGCGAAGCGTCCGATGCGTCAGCCAGCGGGAAAAACGCCTGGGTGCTGTTGAGGGCTACGTCTTCGTAGGCGATGGCCAGATAGAAGGTTGAAGACGACCAGCACCGTGGATCGCGAAACGCATCGCCGACGGTGCCCACTTGCTCAATGTAGGCTAGCGCCATGCCCACCTTGTTGGAGGCGCGCAGGCGGTCTACGGCATCGTCCAGTGTCAGGTCGGCTGTCGCGCCATTGACCACGATGCCCGGCAACGCCCAATGCCCGGCAAACGGTTCGGCTTCGCGCTTGTTGAGCAGAATCTGCAGCGCCTGGCTGTCGCGGCAATAGCGCACAACGCAGAGGTCGACGGTGTGGAGGTAGGCGCTTCGTTCTTCTCGATGGTTTGGCATTTCAGTTACCGCAGGGCAGGGTGGTGGCGCATCGCTTTGGTGCGTTTAAAGGTATATGTCATGTACTTTCTTTTCAAGCTTGTTGAGGGGATTGCGCTTTTATAAGAAATAAATACGACTCGGGTGTTGAACTGTAAGTACATGACGTGTACTTTGTGAGTCGTGTACAGGAGAGATGCCATGAACAGTGCCGTGACGAACACCGCTTCCTTCGATGTTGATGCGCAGAAAAGCTTCACCCCGCTGTGCCCTGATGAATTGCCCGTCGCCGGCGGAGACTTGATTGGCGCCGAGCTGAATGTGATGGCGAGCCTAGCCCGCGTTCGTGTCGGCAGCAAAGATGCCCACACGCCGATGGCGCCCTGGGTGGTGGCACAGCCTTCCGAAATGTTGCAGGCGACCGGCCTTGAGCACGCTGATCTGACATGGGTGAGCCACTGCGTACCGGGCACCGAAGGGTTCACGCTGCTTGATGAGCTGCCGACTCCCTACGAGTACGACTATTTCGTGTGGAAGGGCGTGGAGCCGAATCTTCACCCGTACGGCGCCTGCTACCACGATTTGCACAACAAACTGTCCACAGGGGTTATCGAATACCTGCGGGCTCAGGACATTTCACGGGTCATCGTGGGTGGGCTGGCATTGGATTTCTGCGTGAAGACCACTGCGTTGCAGTTGGCATCCGCAGGGTTTGAAGTGATTGTCCATCTTCCCGCCTGCCGCGCGATTAGCGAAGATGGCGCCCAACAAGCGGTCGCCGACATGCAGGCGCAGGGCATACGCCTGAGCAACAGCCGCGAACAGTTAGCCTTGCTGCAAGGCCAATAAGGACATCACCATGGAAAGTGCTTACGGCCGCGAAGGCGGGGTGATTCAGAGTCTTCTGGATACCGACTACTACACCTTCACCATGATGCAGGCGGTGCTGCACCAGCACCCGAACGTCGATGTGGAATACCAGTTCATCGTGCGCTCCAAGGAAAACCTGGGGCACCTGATTCCGGAAATTCGCGAGGAACTGGAGAAGTTGTCTCAGCTGCGTATGCGCGACGACGAGCTGCGGTTCCTGTTCAACCGACGCTTTCGCGAATACCTGACGCCTGACTTCGAGCAGTTTTTAGGATCGTTCCGCTTCAATCTGCGCTACATCCTGGTCAACGAAGTGGATGGGCAACTGAATATTCGCGTCCGTGGCCCGATGCTGCACTGCATCATGTTTGAGCAGCCGGTGTTGGCCTTGGTCAGCGAGCTGCGTAACCGCGAGAAATACGCCGATATCGAGTTGGAAGATGTCACGCGTCGGCTGTATCAGAAGTTCGAATGGCTGGAAAAAAACGTCAGTAAAGAAGAACTCGCCGACTTTCGTGTGTCTGACTTTTCAACACGCCGGCGTTTGTCGTTCAAAGCGCAGCGTGAAGTGGTCGACATCATGCGCCGCGATTTCCCCGGCGTGTTTGTCGGCACCAGCAATGGGCACTTGGCCTATGAGTTCGATCTGCCGCTGATTGGCACCATGGCGCACCAGTGGCTGATGGTTCACCAGCAACTGAGCCGCTTGCGTGAAAGCCAGAACGTGGCATTGGAAAACTGGGTGCATGAATACCGCGGGCGCTTGGGCATTGCCCTAACCGACTGCATCAGCACCGATTTTTTCCTCAAAGATTTCGATCTGTATTTCGCCAAGCTGTACGACGGGCTGCGCCAGGACTCGGGCAACCCAATCGTTTGGGCCGACAAAGTGCTGGCCCGCTATGGTCAGCTGGGCATCGACCCGATGACCAAAGAGCTGATGTTTTCCGATGGGCTGAATTTTGAGAAGTGCTTGCCCATCCTGCGTCACGTTCGCGGCAGGGCGAAATTCGGCTTTGGCATGGGCACGAGCTTGGCCTGTGACGTAGACGGTGTAGAGCCGTTGAGTATTGTGATGAAACTGGTGCGGGTGCACGGCGAACCGGTGGTGAAGTTCTCCGACGACCCGGTGAAAAATGTCTGCGAAGACGCCTCGTTCCTGCAATACGCCTCGAACGTATTCGGCGTACGCGACACCAAACAGCAACTGGTAGGAGTGTGAAATGGGCACGGCAAAACAAGATGCGATTGCGCGCGAGCTGGGGGTAAACCGCCAGTTGGCCAAAGGTGGCGAGCAAGCGGAAATTGCTCGTCGTGTCGACTTTATCAAAGGCGTGGTGCGCAATTCGGGTTGCAAGTCGCTGGTGCTGGGCATCAGTGGTGGCGTCGATTCGCTGACCGCCGGGCGCCTGTGTCAGCTGGCCGCCGAACAATTGCGCGACGAAGGTTATGACGCTCAGTTCATTGCCGTGCGCCTGCCCTATAAAACCCAGGCTGACGAGCATCATGCCCAGGCCTCGCTGGACTTTATCAAGCCGGACAAAATCACCACCGTTAACATCGCCGACAGTGTCGAAGGCCTGATGTCCAACATCGCCATCGAAGGGTTGCAGCCGAGCGAGGGGCTCATTGACTTCACCAAGGGCAACGTCAAAGCGCGCACGCGGATGGTGGCTCAGTACGCGATCGCCAACTTCACCAACGGTTTGGTAGTTGGCACCGATCACGCGGCCGAGGCGTTGATGGGCTTCTTCACCAAGTTCGGTGACGGTGCGTGCGACTTGGCGCCGTTGAGTGGGTTGTGCAAAAGCCAGGTGCGAATGGTGAGCGCTGCGTTAGGCGCGCCCCATGAGCTGGTGTTCAAGGCACCCACCGCAGACCTGGAAGAGCTGGTGCCGGGCAAGTTGGACGAAGATTCTTACGGCTGCACCTACGAAGATATCGACAACTATCTGTTGGGCAATGACGTACCTGCTGCGGCAGTTGAAATCATCGAGCGCGCATTCGCCAAAACCGCGCACAAGCGCGCGTTGCCCCTCGCGCCGTAACACGGTTTTTTGCCGCGGTGTCATATTGAGCGCGCTAGTACAGCGCGCTCGGTATCGTTTTTATCCCTGCGTTTTCCGTTGCGCCGCATCGCGATAGGCGAGGTATTTGCGCTGCGTGGCGATATGGTCGGCGATGATCTTTGCGTCGTGCCAAACCCCCCAGATAAACGTCGAGCCTCGGCGTAGCAGCCAGGGCAAGCCGAGGAAGTAAACCCCAGGCTCGCTGGACACGCCGCGTTGATGCTGCGGCTTGCCATTGGCGTCGAAGGCATTCACCTGCAGCCAGCTGTAATCCACCGCATAGCCGGTCGCCCAGATAATCGAAGTGACACCGGCCTCGGCTAAGTCCAACTGCAGGAGCGGGTTTTTTACGCACTCTGGTTCCGGCAAGAAGAACCGGGCTTCCGGTTCTTCGGGAAGATCGAGCCCGTTGCGAGCGATATAGGCGTCGGCCGCGTCCAGCAGCGACAGGTAGTTCTGATCCCCATTGGCCAGGTTCTGGGCGAGATCGGCTTTGAACTTCACCACGCCGTTCTCGAACGAGTCGGTCAGCCCCACCAGCGTGATGCCCAGTTTCGCCAGGGCACGAAAGTCCACGGTATGACCACCGCGAGCGCCACTGACGGCAATGGTCACATGCTCTTTGCCTGGCTTGCTGGCGGGCGCATCCCATTCGCCCAACACTCCGAGCCACCAACAGAAATCACGGTTGCGGTACGCGCGCGGCGGACGATCGTGGGCGCCAACCGACAAGTACACCTGCTTGCCCGCACGCTGCAGTTCATCGGCAATTTGTACGCCGGAAGAGCCAGCGCCGACGACCAGCACTGCGCCGTCGGGCAACTGCGCCGGGTTGCGGTAGTCAGCCGAGTGAATCTGGTGGATATCGGTGGTGGTGGGCGCAATCGGTGGAATCACTGGGCGCTGAAACGGACCGGTTGCCGCCACGATTCGGTTGGCTTCGTAGGTGCCTTCAGAGGTCTCGATGGTGAATCCTGCGCGTGCCGCGTTGCGGGTGACTTTTTTCACCTCGATGCCGGTGCGGATCGGCGCGTTGAATTTTTCCGCATAGGTCACGAAATAGTCGGCGACGCGCTCTTTTGAAGCGAACGCGTCGGGCTCCAAGTCGTCGAATTCCAGGCCGGGAAAACGGTCGTGCCACACCGGACCGTTGGCCACCAAAGAATCCCAGCGCCCCGATCGCCACGCTTCAGCAATACGGCTTCGCTCCAGGACCAGATGCGGTACGCCGAGGTTGTTCAGGTGCTCGCTCATGGCGATCCCGGCTTGGCCTGCGCCAATTACCAGTGTGTCGATGGAGATTTTTTCGGCTGTCACATCTCAGTCCTTCTGAATGGCGTTTGGCCTTTTCCGGCGGTGGCGAGCGAAACGGTCGCCGCCGCCACTACCGAGGAGATAGGGCGCATTCTGTTCAGAGGAAGGAAATAGCGAAAATATGATTTATGTAGTCGCTAGCTAGGAAAAAGATGCCTCTGCGAAGGCCGCACGGCGCGCCCTGCAAGCGGAGCTATGGGAAAGGACGTTCACGCTGAGGCGCCGCGTACGGAGTCGCTTTAAAGCGCTGCGCAATGCGTTGTGCCGGGCTGGGGCTTTAGCAGATACTGCGCGTGGATTTTGTCTCTCATTCCTCGCAAGAAAGGCTCAGCAATGGGCGTTTTGAGGAGTGAGCGCGGTGCTAGGGATGGCAATTAACAGGTTATGGCATGCACCCACAGAGGTGCAGCCACGAGCAGAACCGTACTTGCATCCAGAAACTGAAACAGGCGCCGCACAAGGACACTGAATGAAGCGTCTTTTAATACTGCTAACCGTACTGGCGATCGCCGGCTGTTCGTCGAGCCCTACGGTGCACAAGAAGTACGGCAAAAAAGCGGGACTGCACATCAGTTGTTCCGGGCTGACGTCCTCTTGGGAAAACTGTCTGGCTGAGGCCGCGAAAAGTTGCGGCAGTGCCGGGTACAAGGTGCTGGCGAAGTCGGGAGTGGGGGAAGGGGACTACGATGAAAATTATCCGTTTGGCCTGAACCCGGACGGCTTCTCCAGCCGAAACATGATCGTTCTCTGCCGTTAGCGGTCAATTGAAACGCTACGGTTTTGCAAAAGCTCACCGAGCGCTCACATGGGAAGGACTATGGCTAAGTTGGGCTGGGGATTACTGGGTGGCGCTGCGTTATTGCTGGCGCTCAATGGCTGCGCAACGGTCAACCCAACGATTACCAAGGATGGCGATCAGGCACTGAGCATCGACTGTTCGGGGCAGGCGCTCAAATGGCAACACTGCTACGAGAAAGCTACGCAGAGCTGCCCGAGCGGCTATGACGTTGTCGGCAAAAAGGGGCGTGCCGATGCAGCCCCGGATGACCGCGTGCTGGGCATGGAGCCAGGCGACTATGCGTACCGCAGCTTGGTGGTTACCTGTCACTGACGCGTATCACGCGCGCATAAAAAAACCGGAATCTGTGAAAACAGGCTCCGGTTTTTTTATGGCGCTGCGGGCAATCAGGCCGGTATGTAACTCATGACCCCGGCGTTATCCACCAGCTGCTTGCGCATCTCTGACGAAAGTGAGCCGGCACGCACGCAGAGCTCGCGGCGTACACCTTCAACCACCTGGCCGAACACCTCGGCGCTGACCACTTCATCCGAACTGATAACGCGGCTATAGGCCATTTCATCGTTGCTGTCGGCGAGGGTCAACACCACGCTGCCATCGGGGCGGAGCTGGCCGAGTGAAGGGCGCAGCGGGTGGAAGGCTTTCTCGAGCAGGTCGAAATTAACATGACGCATATAAGCGCTCCGTCGCGGGTGAGTTAGCTCAGACCGTCCCGCTCTGCGGAGGTTCAGGCCGCCAGGCCTTTGGTTGCCAGCGACTGACGGGTGCGGTCGATCACGTGCTGCAACGAGCCGTTTTCGTACTGCTCGGGGTACAGGCGTTCGCAGTGACGGGCCACGCCGCGTTCGTTGACGATGGTGAAGCTGAAGCAGCCATTGCGCACGGCCTGGATATGGCAGGCCAGAGGGGCGAAGGCGTTACGAAGGGTGCTGATTGCATCCTGAACTTGGGGTTGGGTATTCATCATTATTAGATGTTCCTACACGTGCGGCGTCTTGCCGCTAATAAAATAACTCCGATATTGGCCGCCAAATGGGCGAGCTCAAATGACTCTGATCGGAGCAGGACCGCACGCTAAAAGTTCCGCCAATATGCGGTGCTCATCGTGCAGGTAGGTACTTCGGAGGGCAGGTGCCACGGAACGCTTTCAGTGCGTTTCCAGTGGTGGACCTGATCAATCGACAGATTGGCGTTGCAGAGTTGGAGGCAGCACGGCGATCTTTGGAGAGGGCGGTGAAGCTTTATCTGGAGGCCAGCCAGGTGTGCCGAAAAAGCGGTCACTTGGCATCAGGCACTTCGCATCAGCTGGGCTCGGTTGAGCGAGGAAGCTGGAGAGGAGGGCGTAAATTGACTTTCAAACGTGGTACTAACCGGCCGGCACCCTACGGTAAAAACTGAGGCGTGACCAATCAGTCTGACCAGCGGTTGCGTTATCGGCGTATGCGGTCGCGGGTCGCGCACAAACGATGGCCCATAAAAAAGCCCCACCGGAGTGGGGCTTTTTACATTCAGCGCTGGGCTGAATTAGGCAACCTGAACTTCTTCAGCTTGCATGCCTTTCTGGCCTTTAGCAGCTACGAAAGTAACCGACTGGCCTTCTTTCAGGCTTTTGAAGCCATCGCTTTGGATAGCTTTGAAGTGTACGAAAAGATCGTCGCCGCCCGATTGTGGAGTGATGAAGCCGTAGCCTTTTTCATCGTTGAACCACTTAACGGTACCAGCTTGGCGATTGGACATGGTGTAGCTCCTTGAACAAAGTTAACTG
>Ga0157370_10009912_pt1 | contig 10094 bp, 7 predicted proteins | sample C35metaG_FD_113463 | JGI IMG/M metagenome (GOLD analysis project Ga0157370, IMG submission 113463) | Corn rhizosphere microbial communities from Kellogg Biological Station, Michigan, USA - C3-5 metaG | ecosystem: Host-associated > Plants > Roots > Rhizosphere > Soil | place: USA: Michigan... | reverse complement strand
TGGTGGTCGTCCTCATCGGGCTGCCGCTCATTGTCGCGGGATTCCTGCGCAACGTGGACGCGGGGACGATCCGCCTGGTGAGCTGGCTGCAGGGCGGGACGGTGATCTATCGCGGTCCGGGCAAGTCCAAGGAGATTCCGCTGCTCACCACGGGAACGACGATCTCCAGCAAGGTGATCAACGTGGATCTCGACATCACCGATCAGACGGCGGACGTGGACGACAACGGCAACGGGCGACCCATCAAGGTGCGCGTGCTGGCCAGCGCGATCGTGTGCGTGGGCGACACGGACGCGCTCATCAAGACGGCGGCGAACCGTTTCTTCTCCAAGCGCGAAGCGGACCAGATCAGTACGCTCACCGATCTCCTCTCCAGCTCGGGCCGCCGCGCGATCAACCTGCTCACGCACGACCAGCTCTTCTCCGCCAAGGCGGCGCCGGCGCGCGCGCTGCCGCCGGCGCCGGCGAGCACGGCGGTCGCCCATGCTGCCGCGTCGCCTACCGCGATCGTTCCGGCGAACGTGGGCGTGATGGAGGAGGACGACGATCCGCTGGCGGTCATCATCCGCAAGGCATGCTCGCACGAGCTCACGGACCTCGGCCTCATCTTCAATTCGCTGAACATCAAGGTGGTGCAGTCGGAAGTCGCGGAAGCGCGGCGCCGGCAGTCGGCGGCCGAGGCGCAGGCGAACGCCGAGATCGTGGCGGCGAACCAGGCGCGCCGCTCCAAGGAAGCGCAGATCGATGCCGAGCGCGCGATCTCGGACAAGCAGCGCGAGCTCGAGCAGACCAAGGCGAGCAACGCGGCGCTGGTGGCGCAGGCGGAAGCGAAGCGACAGGAGGCGATGGGTGTGCAGCGCGAGGCCGAGCTGGACGCGACGCAGATCGCGCAGGCCAAGGCGGACGCGGCGCGCGTGCGCATCGAAGCGGAAGCCGCGGCCGACGCCGAGGCGATCCGCATCCGCAAGATCGCGGAGGCGAACGCGGAGAGCATTCAGAAGGTGAACCAGGCGATCGCGGCCGGCGGAGAGAGCTACTTCCGCTACCGGCAGATCGAGATGCTGCCGCAGATCGCGCCGGTGATTGCCGATGCGTTGTCGGATGCGAAGCTGGTGACGATTGCAGGGGGCGGGATGGGGGCGGGGGAAGTGGCGACGAACAACATCGCGAGCGTGATCCAGACGGTGCTGGCGGCGCAACTCGTGACGCGGGGCGGGATACTGGATGGGGCGGTGGCGGCGGTGCCGGTTGGAACGACGGCGGCCAGTGGGGCGGGGAACGGGAATGCATCAGGTGCCTCAGCGGGCAGCGCGGCGACGGGTGATGATCCGGCGCCCTGGGCAGCACCGCGAGGAGTGCCGCGGAAGTAAGAGCCAAGGGGTCCGCGTCGATTGAAATTCAATCGACGCGCTCCCCTTTGGTCTCATTGCGTGTGATGGCAACAACGAGGGCGGCGAGCGCAAGAGCGACTGACGACCGGACATGCGGCAGTTATACTATTGGTATGAAAACGGCAGTCTCCATGCCTGATCGCATTTTCCGCGAGGCTGAGCGGCACGCGCGACGTTCGAAGAAGTCGCGCAGCCAGCTTTACGCCGAAGCGCTCGTCGAGTACCTCGATCGGCATGCGCCCGATGAGGTGACCGAGGCGATGAATCGGGCAGTGGATCAGGTCGCGTCCGCCGCAGACCACTTCGTTGCGGCGGCAGCCTCGCGGACGCTGCGGCGCAGCGGGTGGTAGAAGTTGCGCAGGGAGAAATCTGGTGGGCGGCACTGCCCGACCCGAAGGGATCGGGGCCTGGTTTCCGGCGTCCCGTCGTTGTCGTACAGGGTGACGCGCTCAATCGAAGCCGGATTGCGACCGTCGTGTGCGTTCCCCTGACCAGCAACTTGCGTTGGGCGGACGCTCCGGGCAACACGTTGCTGACGGCCCGCACTTCAGGGTTGCCGAAGGATTCGGCTGCCAACGCATCGCAATTGGTCACACTGGGCCGCGATGCCCTCACGAAGCGGGTCAGCAAGCTCCCGCCCAGGCGGATCGCGCAGATACTGAGCGGTATCAATATCATCCTCGGTCGCTGAACCGGCGCGCGCTGCGTCCAGCCAATTGACTGTCACGAGTGACTTCTGCTATACTCGTGAATATACTATGCCAACCAGCGTCCACATTCCCGGCTATCTCCTCGACGCCGCCGATCGCAAGGCCCGCGCAATCGGCATCAGCCGGAATCGGCTGATCGTGCGTGCACTGGAGCGCGAGCTGGCGCCCAGCGCCGGCTGGACACCCGGCTTCTTCGAGACGCTGTCCAACGTATCGCCGGAAACGGCGAACGCCGTCGAGGAGCTTCGCGCCGGGATCCGTAAATCGCGGCGCAGCAAGCAGCCAGTGAAGCTCTGATGCACGTCCTCGACACGAACGCCGTGTCGGCACTCATGCGCGGCGACCAGCGCGTGATCGACCGCCTCCGCCAACTCGACCGGTCCGAGGTCGCGGTGCCACAGCCGGTGCTGGCTGAAATTGCGTATGGAGTCGCGCGCCTGCCTCGCTCACGCCGGCGCGCCGAACTCGAGCGCCGCGCCGAGGCCATTCGATTGGAAATCCCCCGGGCGGAATGGACCGACGCGGTAAGCGCCGCGTTCGGAACCATCAAGGCCGCGCTCGAACGGGGCGGCAAGCGCATCGAGGATTTCGACGCCGCCATTGCCGCCCACGCGCTGGCGGTCCGCGGGACTCTGGTGACGGCCGACGTAGAGCACATGATTCGCGTGCCGGGCCTTACCGTAGAGGATTGGAGCGCCAAAAAACCCTGAACCGACGGCGCAAGCTTCCGCCGGAATTCGTGAGTCGCTCCGCTGATCGCGCCATTAGACGCCACATGGGCCGGCAGGTACAATAGGAGCCCCACTCCCGACAGCAGGTGACTCACATGGCGGAGCGCGCACTCGACGAGGGCGTGAGCGCCGTTGGCGACGTCGCAGACCGGAGTCGCGGCTTTCGCCGCGAGCTCGGGCTCGGCGACCTCGTCCTCACCCAGATCCTCTATGTGGTGGGATCGGGATGGGTGGGCGCGGCCGCCAAGCTCGGCACGTCGCAGATCGCCTACTGGGTGCTCGCCATCCTGCTGTTCTACCTGCCGCAGGCCGCCGTCGTCATCTACCTCAACCGGCTCATGCCGCTCGAGGGCGGACTGTATCAGTGGGCCAAAGCCGGGTTCAACGAGCGCACCGGCTTCATGGTCGCCTGGAACGTGTGGGCGTTCATGGTGATCCTCATCTCGGCGTTCGGCGTAGCCGTGGCCAACACGCTGGTGTACGTGCTCGGCCCGCACTGGCTGTGGCTGGCGAACGACAAGTGGTACGACGCGGGCGTCACCGTGGCGCTGATTGTCGGGCTCATGCTCGTGGGCACCGTGGGGCTGCGCGTGGGCAAGTGGGTGCACAACGCAGGCGGCGCGATGCAGCTCATCGTCTTCGGCGCGCTCATCGCCATGCCGTACTTCGCGCTCCGGCGCGGCACCATCGCGAGCTATCATCCGCTCGCCGCCACGCTGCCCGCGGCGTCAGTGCTGAGCCTCAATATTTTCGGCAAGATGGCGGTAGGCGCGCTGAGCGGGCTCGAGTCCGTGGCGATTCTTGCTGGGGAATGCCGCAATCCGCTGCGCTCCATTCGCGGCTCCGTGATACTCGCCACGCCGCTCATCGCCGTGATGTTCATCATCGGCACGAGCGCCGTCATGGCCGTTGTGCCCGCCAGTCGCATTGACCTCATCAGTCCCATCCCGCAGGCGCTACTCGCGGGGCTCGGCTCGTTCGGCATCGCCGAGTTCATCGTGCCGCTGCTCGCGCTGCTGCTGCTCGTGCGACACGTGGCCGACGTCAACTACATCTTCACCGGCAACACGCGCCTGCCCGTGGTCACCGGGTGGGACGGCATGGTGCCCGAGTGGTTCACGCGTCTGCACCCGCGATTTCGGACGCCGGTGAACTCGATCGTCTTCGTGGGCGCGATCACGCTCACGCTGGCACTGGTGAGTCTCATCGGCGTCGGGCTGCAGGAGAGCTTTCAACTGCTCGACAACGCGGCGGGGATTCTCTATGCGCTCAGCTACCTGGCAATGTTCGCGATTCCGATCTTCGGGCTGCGGCGGCTCGGCGTGCGCGTGCCCGTGTGGCTCAAGGTCGTGGCGGCGACCGGATTCGCGATCACGGTGTTGTACGTCGTGCTGTCGGTGCTGCCCATCATCGATGTCGCGAGCTGGCAGATCTTCGCGCTCAAGATCATTGCGGTCGTCGTGGGTGCGAACCTGGCCGGCGTGGCGCTGCTGCTGTCAGGGGAGCGGCGCCGGCGAGTGCGGGTGAGCCGGGCGAAACTGGCGCCGAGGGTGTGACCCTGGTAGAGATGCTGAACCGAAAAGGGTCTGACCCCTATCTTCACGTCAGGCCTCACCTTCTTTTACTGTCCTGTTCCGACTGGATGATCATGCCCGATTCAGTTCTCGTTCGCCCGCTCCGACAATCGGACCATGCTGGCTGGATGCCGCTCTGGGACGGATACAACGCCTTCTACGGCCGGTCCGGCCCGACCGCCCTTCCGGTGGAAATCACCGAGACTACATGGCGCCGCTTCTTCGACCCTGCGGAGCCGGTGTTCGCACTTGTGGCGGAAGATGCTGGCCGGCTTCTCGGTCTCGCTCACTATCTCTTTCATCGGAGCACGACGCGGATCGAGCTGACCTGCTATCTGCAGGATCTGTTCACTGCGCCGGCCGAGCGTGGCCGGGGGATCGGGAGAGCCCTGATTCAGAAGGTGTACGAACAGGCACGATCCGCGGGCATCAGCCGGGTCTACTGGCAGACGCAGGAATCGAATGCAGCGGCGCGATTCCTGTATGACAAGGTGGCCAGGCACGCCGGGTTCATCGTCTACAGCGCCGAGATATGATTACGGATCACTGCCGCCCCCACTACGCCGACATTCCGAGTCCCTCGTGCATGAAGACGAAACTCAACGCGAGCGTCAACACCTGATCCATCACGACCTGCTGTCCGAAGTCCGCGCCAGCCCGTGCGACGTTGTCGAGCGCCGCCACGATCTTCCGCTGATCCAGGAATGGCACGTTCGCCGCCGCCGAGCTGCGTAGCGTATCCTGCATGAGCGCGTGCAGCGGCTCCGAAGGATGCAGCGTCGCGGGCGGACTCAGGAAGGGATGCTTCTGACGTTCGTACACGGTCCTGGTCACCACGTCCTTCACCGCTTCGCGCAGGATGTACTTCTCCGTCATGCCGCGGATCTTGAGCGACACGGGCACGCGCTGCAGATACTCGGCCACATGGTGATCCATGAACGGCACGCGTCCCTCCACCGAGTGCGCCATCTCCATGCGATCGCCGAGATTCGACAGGATGTAGTGCGGCAGCACGGTCTTGGCCCAGAGGTAGAGCGCTGCATGCACGGCGTTCCTGCATTTCAGGCGGCGTTCGACATCGAGCGACGCGAGCAGCGTCCCGATGACGTCGACGCCACGCTGCGGCGCGATGAAATCATCGCGCATCAGGCCGCGCATGCGGGCCGCGGTCCCGCTCATGGCTTCGAGCCATGATGGAACGAATCCGAGCAGTGTGGTGCAGACGGCTCCGGTGTCCGCGTCCCCCTCGGGCAGGAGCAGTCCGCGCGAGACCTGGTTGTTCTCGACGAGATCACGCAGCAGTCGGCTGGTCTCGTCGGGATCCTGGCCGGCGGTGTGGTGCAACAGCATGTCGCGCCGGAAGTGCGGGTAGCCGGCGAGAATCTCATCCGATCCTTCGCCGGTGAGTACCACCTTGTAGCCGCTCTCCCGCACCGCGCCGCTCAGCATGTACTTGGCGACGGTATGCCCATTGATGAACGGGATTTCCGACTGGATGACCGCCGCGCGAAAGTTCATCGCGAGATCGGCCTGCTTCATCGGAATCGGCTGGTAGATCGCGCCGGCGTGCTGCGCCATCTCCTGCGCGATCACACTCTCATCGTACTGCGGACCGTCGAAGGTGAGCGTGTACGCGCGCACCGGGCCGTCATGATGCAGTGATGCAAGGCCGAGCACGGCGCACGAATCGATGCCGCCGCTCAGATAGCAGCCGACCGGTACGTCGGCGCGGAGTCGGGTCCTGACCGATTCTTCGAGTACGGCGCGGAATCCCGCGATGTACTCGGCGTCGGTTCGTGGTGTCTGCGGCGCATCGTCGCGCGGATAGTCCACGTCCCAGTACTGATGCGCGCGGTGCCCTTCGCGCGTCGCGCGAAGGAAATGACCGGGTGGCACGGCATTCACGCCGTGGAAGAGTGTCCGCTCGGCCGGCACGACGAACGCGCCCGCGTACACCGCCTCGGGACTCCAGCGCGCCGGCACGCCCATCGCGATGAGCGCCTTCACCTCCGAGGCCAGATAGAGTGCACCGTCGTGCTCGGCGTAGAAGAGCGGCTTGACGCCGAAGCGGTCGCGCCCCGCGATCAGGCGCTGGTTGCGCTCATCCCATATCACGAAGGCGTACTCGCCGCGAAGATGGTGCAGGCATTCGGGGCCGTAGTCCTCGTACAGGTGCAGCGCGATCTCACTGTCGGATTTCGTGCTGAACCGGTGGCCGCGCGCCTGCAGTTCGGAGCGCATGCGCTCGAAGTCGTAGAACTCGCCATTCACCACGATGTGAATGGTCCGATCCTCGTTCGAGATCGGCTGGTCGCCGGTGGTGAGGTCAATGATCGACAGCCGGGTGTGGCCGAGCGCGGCACGTCCGTCGCTCGCCATCCAGCACTGGTGCCCGTCGGGCCCGCGGTGATGCAGCGATTTCATGCCGGCGTGCATTGTGCGGGGGTCGATTGCCGACCGCCGCGAGAGCACTGCGGTGATTCCGCACATGGAGACCTCTGCGAGATTGGAGGTGAGCCGGACGGCGGTGCTCTCGGCGCTCCGAATATGCGCGATCGACACGCGTTTGCCAGTGGAGGGGCCAGAGCGAACGGCACCGCCGCACCTTCCCCGGTGTCGCGGCGGTTCACATATTCGCTCCCGCCCATGAGCCCATGCCAAAGACTCCCGCCCGTCCCATGCCGGATCCCGTCGTGACAGTACGGCGATGAGCGACCTCGCATCCGCGCCGGCCGCGCTCACCGCCAGTCTCGCCGACCGCTACCGCATCGAGGGCGAGCTGGGCCAGGGCGGGATGGCCACCGTGTATCTCGCGCACGACATCAGGCACGACCGCAAGGTCGCGGTGAAAGTCCTGCGCCCCGAGCTCGCGGCGGTGATCGGCGCCGAGCGGTTCCTGGCGGAGATCAGGACCACGGCCAATCTGCAGCATCCACACATCCTCCCGCTCTTCGACTCGGGTGTAGCGCAGCTGAACGGATCGCTCACCGCCCTGTACTATGTCATGCCGTACGTGGAAGGGATTTCACTGCGCCAACGGCTCACCCGCGAGAAGCAGCTGCCGATCGCTGACGCGGTACGAATCACGACCGAAGTGGCCGCGGCGCTCGACTACGCGCACCGCCACGGCGTGATCCATCGCGATATCAAGCCCGAGAACATCCTGCTGCACGACGGCAGCGCGCTCGTCGCCGATTTCGGTATCGCGCTGGCCGCCAGCAAGGCCGGCACCCGCATGACGGAAACCGGGATGTCGCTGGGCACACCGCAGTACATGTCACCCGAGCAGGCGATGGGCGAACGCGAGCTCGATGCGCGCAGTGACGAATACGCACTCGGCTGCGTTGCCTACGAAATGCTCACCGGCGAGCCACCATTCAGCGGGCCGACCGCACAGGCGATCGTGGCCAAGGTACTGACCGCCGAACCGGCCACGGTCACGTCGCTGCGACGAGCGGTGCCGATCCAGGTGGCCGAGGCGATTCACACCGCGTTGCAGAAACTTCCGGCCGACCGTTTCGCCACCGTGGCGGCGTTCGCCGAGGCGCTGGCGTCCACCGCGGCGGCACGGCGCCAGTCGCCGCCAGCCGGCACGACCACCTGGCTGCAGCGTCATGCCCTGCCGATCATTGCCGCACTGGGCGTGATCGCCGTCGTCGCCGTTGCGTTGGCGATCCGGACATTGCATGCGCCGGACACGACGAACGTCAATCGCTTCGATCTCGCGCTTGGTGCGAACGAAGCGCTGGCGGCAACCGGCGGCGTCCGGCTGGCATGGAGTCCTGACGGTCGCAGTTTTGCCTATTCCGGCACCGCGCCCAGCGGGACAGCGGAAGTGTTCGTGCGCGCGCTCGACTCGCTGATGGCGACGCCGCTCGCCGGTACGGCCGGCGCGTCCTCGCCGGTCTTCTCGCCTGACGGCCAGTTCATCGCCTATGTGACGACTACACCATTCTCGCTTCGCATCGTACCCCGCGCTGGTGGCACGCCGCGCGTCGTGGTCAGCGATTCGATATCTGGTGGCGGCTGCGATTGGGCGGATGACGGCTACATCTATTTCGACGGCGCCACGACGATTTCCCGCATTCGCCCGGACGGGACCGGCCGCCAGGTGGTCACCGCTCTCGACACGCTGCACAACGAGATCGGAGTGGCGTGGCCGCAGGCGCTTCCCAACGGCCGCGGCGTGATTCTCCGTGTCCGTCACACGGGCGAGGACGTGAGCCGGTATTCCATTGACGTGGTCGACGGGAAAACGCACGCGCGCAAGCGCCTTGTGACCGCCACAATGGCGCGGTATTCGCCGGCGGGCTATCTGCTGTACGTCCTCGCCGACGGCTCGTTGATGGCATCGCGATTCGATCTCGGTCGGCTGGCGTTGACCGGCACACCGGTAGTGATCGCTCGCAACCTGGATATCGGCCCATTCGGCGCGGCCGATCTCGCGCTGGCACGCGATGGGTCGCTGCTCTACGCGACAGGAGGCGGCATCACCGGTGTCGAGCCCGTATGGGTGGCGCGCGACGGGGCGACGTCGAAGGTGGATCCCGCCTGGGGCGATGTGTTCGCGGCAGCGGTCGCGCTTTCGCCGAACGGCACCAGACTCGCCGTTGACGAGAATGCGCCATCGGCGAGCTCGACGAACCGGACCGAAGACATCTGGGTGAAGCAGCTTCCCACCGGCCCGCTCTCACGCCTGACAACTGAGGGTGAGCAGAACCGCCGCCCATCGTGGTCGCCCGACGGGCGCGACATCATCTTCGTGTCGAGTCGAAGCGGCCCATCGTCGCTCTTCCGCCAGCGCGCCGACGGCAGTGCGCCCGCCACGCAGGTCCAGGGTCGGGAGAACGGCAATCCGAACGCGAAGCTGTCCCCCGAACTGATCGCGGAGGGACAGGAATCGCCGGACGGCCACTGGATCGTGGCGCAGACCGAGACCACCACGCCGGGCGACGGCGATATCATCGCGATGCAGATCGGCGTGGACACGACCTGGCGGCCGATCGTCGCCACGCGGTTCCAGGAGCTCGCTCCCGCGCTCTCTCCCGATGGCCGCTGGCTCGCCTACAGCTCGAACGAGACCGGCCGTGCAGAGGTGTACGTGCGGCCGTTCCCGAACAGCGGTGCGGGCAAGATCCAACTGTCAACCGATGGCGGCACGGTGCCGCACTGGAGCGCGAGGGGTGATGAGCTCTACTACATCAGCGCCGCCAACGAGATGATGGCGGCGCGGGTGCGCATCACGCCCGACTTTGCCGTGCTGGGGACGACGCGCCTCTTCTCGACTGTCGGGTTCATTGCGCCCGCCGGACACGCGGGCTACGCCGTGTCGACGGATGGCCGGCGCTTCCTGATGCTGCGCCCCCAGACCGGAGCGAGCACGAGCTATTCCGCACCGCACGTCATTCTCGTGGAGCATTTCCTGAGCTACGTTCACCGGGTCCTGCCGTAAGCGCGGGGGCGAAACCAGCGTCCCGGGATCTACCGTAAGGGGTCTGACCCTTAAGGACACCACGGATGAATGGAGTACGTATGACCGCACGTTGTTCCTCTTCGTTTGCCGCTGCACTCGGCGCGCTGTGCGTGCTTGCGGCATCACCGGGCCGCGCCGCCGCGCAGTCGTTCACGTCCGGCGACCAGGTCGTGCGCGCAATGCACGACAAGTACCAGAGCACGTGGTACCACACG
>Ga0157370_10009911_pt1 | contig 10094 bp, 5 predicted proteins | sample C35metaG_FD_113463 | JGI IMG/M metagenome (GOLD analysis project Ga0157370, IMG submission 113463) | Corn rhizosphere microbial communities from Kellogg Biological Station, Michigan, USA - C3-5 metaG | ecosystem: Host-associated > Plants > Roots > Rhizosphere > Soil | place: USA: Michigan... | reverse complement strand
CTATTAATTCACGGAATTTTATGCCATTTCTTTTCTCATTGTAAACCAGTAATTTATGAGAGTGGATAAAATAAAGTGTCCGGTTTTGATACAGTTATGGTTCGGTTTTGATACAGCATTTTTTATAAGAGTTACCTATTACAAATGGTGAATGATAAAACCTGGTCGGCACGCTGATAATACAGCAAAAACTTTAGAGCTTATGAAAAAGGAATACCGGAAATTTCTGAAAACGGGTTTATCTGAAAAAAACAGTTGATATCCAGGAAGTAAAACTCACATAAGCTGAACGGAAAACTGCCGAGGCTCTCTTTGAAACCAGCTACACAATGACCTTATTAAAAATACAAACTCCTGCGATAGAAAAAAGAACGATATTATTGCAACGGTGGACACCAAATAACTAATCCCCGTTTCTGAAAACATGACTGAAAAATAGAAAGAGCGAACAAATAAAATAGCTTGATCTGTCATTTATCATGTGCAATAAATAAAGAAATATCTCTTCTCTTTAAAACGGATTTTCCAAAACTTGGATGAAAAAAAACCGATAAAGCGCTTCTTCCAAATGCACCCATTACTACTAAAACCTGCCCTGGTATCTGATCCAGAAAATTCTCAAGTTCATTTTTTTTATTGCCTTTTTCAATTTGAAACATAATGTTTGAAAAATGAGGCTGAAGCTTTTCTTTAAAATACCGATGCATTTCAAATTCATCTTCCAGGTTTGGATTAATGGATAAAAGCTGCGTAGGTAAATTTGAAAATTCAGGGAAAAGAGAAATATAGGTTTCAATAGCCAGTTTGGCCGAAGCGCTATTGTCATACATTAAAGCAACTTTTTGCGGCATCTTATCAGTCGAAGTAATCAATGCAGGACAATGAATATTTGTCAAAACCCTCGCCATAAAATCAATTCCTATATCACCAATAAGCAAATCAAAATTGACTGTTTGATCAATTAATTTTTTGATACTGATATTTTTTTCAATCGAAAAAATGACCCCATTCAGTTCGCATTCTTTTTTAAATACTTTTAAGTTATCATCAATCAATTGATTGTTCCCTTCCAAAATATCTTTTTCCTTACTCAAATCTTCAGCCATCGAAAGATCATTTGGAAAAGGATAATCAGAATTAATACGATCTCTTTTTTCTGATAAATATACTGCATGAATTGCGGCTGAATTTTGCTTTGCAAACTTAATAGCAAAAGTGATTACGTCCCATGGAGCTACATCAGGAAAAAAAGCTATCAATATCTTTTTCATAAAAAAAAATTTGTAGTTAAAATTATAGAAAATATTAGCGGCTAATTGACTTAAAAAAAGAATTAATGATTTAATAATTTTAAAAATATCCCAATAAAGGTGCTGTAGATTTACAGGCTGAAATTAATCCGGAAGGAACAAAATGGCTGGGAGAAACCATTGCATTCATACAATAATTCCTTATATGGTTGCTTGCAAGCAGATGAGAATAAAAAACTTTAACCACGCAATTCTATGTCCCGGGACAATGATTTGCGAGGCTAAAATGCAAGTTTTATATTTGCATTTTCTTTCAAAGAAGCCAAAATAAACCACCAGTCAAAATTAACTGCATGAAAAAATTTCTATTTTTAATTCTCATCATTTCATCTGCTTTTAATTCTTTTGCTCAAAGAGACAGCCTCCAAAACCAGATTTTGAATTACACCGATTCCACTTTGCAAATTATTATAAAAGGGAGAGGATTATTGGCTCAGAAATTTGAGGAAGGAGATTATCAAAAAGTGAAAGAAATAAAAGATTTCCTGCTTGCAAAAGTGAAGGATAAGAATTACCTGGTTTTGTCTCCTTTTGAATATTGGTATATTTTATACTGGACACAACAATATGATGAATTGCTCACCAGCATGACCCTTCAGGATTCTGTGAACAATTACCCCTATAGAAGTTTCCCACCTTTTGATGATCTGCGTTTTGACAAAAAAATACCTCCGCCATATGATCTGCTGTTGGAAAAATTGCAAAAACAATCAAAAGATTCCATTTTACAATTGGATTCATTCATAGATAATTCTTCCCTAAAAGAAGAAACCAAGGATTTTTTAAAACTCCGTTTGCAATATCTGGCAAGCCTTGGCGATTACAAGCCAACGACAAGAGATTCATTGAATTTGTCAGCCGATAAATTTTTAGAGTCATATCCCAACAGCAGTTATAACGCGTTTATCAGGAAACATATCCGCTACGAGTTTGTACCTTCCAAATGGGGATTTGTTTTTGAATTTTTTAGTGGTTATGGCATCTTAACCGGGGAACTTAAAAACACTTTTACCAATCCAGTTCCCATTGGAATTGCCTTTGATATTTATTACAAAAAGTTCGCTCTTTTTTTAAGGGATTATATCGGATTCAGCAAAACCAAAACAGGCGTTCCTTACAATACTGGTGTATGGGAAAAAGATTCGCAGGTAAGGCTTTATCTTCCTGAAGCTTCTTTAGGTTATGTAATTGTAGATAATAAAATTGCAAAGCTCACCCCATTTGCCGGCTATGCCGGTACCGCTTTTTTGCCGACAGACAATGACCAGGAGAAAAATTCCGATCTGAAAAAAGCAGGGCTTCAATTTACAAATACTTTCACTGCCGGCATGAATGTCGATATTAAATTAGGCAGATCTAAAACCGAGATGGTTTTTTACAATGAAGAAAGCTATTGGTTTTTAAGACTGCGCTATGGATATAACCTCCCACAGTTTCAAAAGCGATACAATGGTTATGACGGTGCGATGCATTATATAACCGTTGGCATCGGCGGATTTGGCAGGGCTATTAAAAGGAAATATTAAGTGGTGCCTGCTGGGCCGGAGTACTACTGCGGTTAATTAGTTTATTGATGTGTCAAAGTTTTCATTGATCACTTTTTCTGGGAATCGTGAGTGATGAAGGGTCAAGTCCGTTTACAAGAATTAAGGTGTCCACCATTGTTTATCCCGCCGGAAGCGGAATTGGCCGGATATATTTACAGTATCCAGAACAGTTGAATTAGGGCAACACCCCTGCAATTTCTCAAATCTCCCCACGAAATTTCCTTCAATGATTTTTCCCACATCCCCGAAAGCATCAAATTTGATCATAAAGTTATGTACATCTATCGGCTGGTACCATGTTGGTGAGGCACGATCAACCGAAATAGAAATTAAGTTAGCCGAATCCGGTAAATGAATCGGGTTGGACAATTTCACATTAAGATTGAGGCCTTTCCTATCCAGTGTTGTATCTCCTTTAAATAGTGTAACCGGGTTTGAATTATCACCATAAGTGGTGGTGGTATCTATCCATCCTCCAAATACAGGGTTGGGCCAGGTTTGACCGACACCATCAATGTAAATATTAAAATAAGCAGGAATTTCCACACCACATGCCTGAAGTACTCCTGCATTAGTTGCATTCCCTGATAGTGCCAGGGGCACCGGTTCGCTCCTTTGCATAAGGCTTTCATCAATAGCAATCAGATTAACAGAACTGCTTCCCATACAATTCAAAAAGGTTATACTAAAATTTCCATCCTGGACATTTGTAAACTCAAAATGATTATTATCCAGCACCACCTGCAAAGTACCCATCTTCAAAGGCTGCCCATCGCAATTCTGAACTTTGCCTGTAATAGTTTGCAGAGTGACGCTGCCGGCAAGTGGCACATCTCCTAAATCAGTATCACTGGTAAATGGACCAATATTCTTGTTTAATATTTCAGTTTGGCAGTTATCGAAAACCTGCAAAAGCAGGCCTTCGTCTAAAGGTATGTAACCATCACAATAACCTAGGTTGTCAGTAAGATCAAAGGCTTCAATTCCGGTTAATAAACTGGATAGTTTGACGGTCCCTCCTTCAACAGGACTGCCATTTGCCCCCACTAATCTCATACTAAACTTTACAAAATCCAATGGAAGATTCATATTCCAAAAGCTAAAGTGGCTTACAGATCCAATATAAAAATCACCTTGCTTCACAGCCTCTCCCTCTTCTTTCCACATACCGGTTGATTCATCAAAGGAGGATAGTGAAATTGATGCCGGTGATGAAAGGTCTAAGGGCAATGGCAACTGAAGTGTTGCTTTGTATCCGCTTCTTATATTGAGTTTTTCGCCGGCAGAAGAAGTAAGTTCAACGGCAATCATTCCAAAACTTTTCAAAAGCTTTTTAGTGTTTCCTGATGAGATACCAATATCGTTTCCTGGCATTTTTAAACTGGCATCTGATGAATCAGGATCAATATAAGCAGCAGTCACAGTTACCTTGCCCTCAACCGGCAAATTTTGCCCATTGATTATCCCATTAGCCGGCAGTTTGATACTAACCCCATTTGACATACTAATTGTACCTCCTGCAGCCGCATCCACCGTACCAATAATTTTTGCAGCTAATAATTGTATTTTTATGTAATTATTGCTTCCTGCCAGTGGAATAAAAGTTCTTGTGCCGTTAAAATAACCTGCCTTTGCAACAGTTACGAAGGCCTGTTCTGTATTGAAGGAAGCCTGGTTGAACCGAAAATATCCGTTAACATCAGTTGTGATGGTTTGATTGCCAAATTTCACTGATGCTCCTGGCAATGGTTTACTTTCTTCGTCAATTACCTGGCCGGCAACTCCAACAGTTTTCCATATTTCATTTGAAAGGTTGCCGGTATTATGAATATTTGTGTCTGTTCTTTTACACGAAGCAAGGGACAAGAGGAGAAAAATAAACCGCAGCCAATTAGGTATTCTTTCCATATAATCAATTAGTTTGTTCCCCATCTTCTCTAAAATGATTATTTAAAAGTAGCGTTTATTATTTTATTTTATTCTTTTTTTATACGTTTATATTCCCACGCCCGGATATCGGATTTCAATTCTCAGCTGGCTGCTGGCGAGAATAATTATATTCGATTGCCTAACATCCGGCCATCCATCCTTTATGAATAGCAATATTATTTAGAGGTAATGAAAAGATAATGTATTGAAGGTTAAGTATGAAACGTAATGCAGTAAATTGCGAACTGATAAGAAAATGTGCAGCGTTTTTAATTAAAATGAATTATATGAAAAAAGGACTTTTAATAGATATGGATGGTGTAATATATAGCGGCGAAACACTAATAGAAGGGGCGGATAAATTTATAAATTACCTGCTTAAGCAAAAAATACCTTTTACTTTTATGACCAATAACAGCCAGCGTACAAGGCTTGAGTCGGTACGTAAACTGAAAGGATTCGGCATCGAGGTCACTGAAGACCATGTGTACACAAGCGCTATGGCAACCGGTAAATTTTTAGGCGATCAGGGTAAAAACGGAACAGCTTATGTGTTAGGCGAAGGCGGCTTATTAACCAGCCTGCATGAAAACGGCATCACCCTTGTGAATACAGATCCTGAATTTGTAGTGCTCGGCGAAGGCAGAAATTTTACTTTGGAAATGGTTCAACGTGCCGTTGACATGATTCTTGCAGGGGCAAAATTTATTACCACCAACAGGGACCCATCTCCCAAAAAGCCAGGCTGGAATAATCTGGGTATTGCCGCTACAACAGCCATGATTGAAGAGGCTACGGGCAGAAAAGCATTTGTAACCGGCAAGCCAAGCCCCGTGATGATGCGTTCTGCAAGGAAATACCTGGGATTGGAAACCGCAGAAACAACAGTGATAGGAGATACAATGGAAACTGATATAGAAGGTGGCATCCAGATGGGGTATAAAACAATTTTAGTATTGTCAGGCATTGCAAAAAAGGAAGACATCAGCCATTACGCATTCAAGCCCGACCTGGTGGTAAGCACCGTGGAACAAATTGAGTTCCCGTTGAAATGGTGGTAAGATGTTTGGAAGGACGCGGGGTGAAGATTCCGAGTAGGTTTAATTGCTAAGATTATCGCCGGGCAGTAACTGAATAACGTTTATGACCATGAATTCAGGAAGCTTATTATTGCGGTTGTTGCCAACCCAACAACAACTTTTACTTTCATTTCAACAAAAATCTTTACTGATATCACCTTAGCCGAAGAAGAAATTCATTTTATTGCGATGGTTTGTTCTGATGACTATCAGCAACTTATTCTTTCTTTAAAATTCTACTCTTATTTTTCTTGGGGATATAAATAATTTAGCTAAACTTTGCTAAAATTATTAGCATTTCTTATGTACATCAATTGCAAAACGTATTACAGCTTCCGTTACGGAACCTTTTCCACAGAAGAACTGGTCCTTGCAGCTGTTGAAAAAGGCGTTACTTCCCTGGCGCTTACCAATATTAATTCTACCTGCGATTTATGGGAGTTTGTACGTTTGTGCAACCAGCATCATGTCAAACCCCTTGCCGGAGTTGAGGTGCGCAATGAAGATACTTTTTTGTATTTACTGCTTGCACGAAATCTTAATGGCCTTCAGTTCATTCACGAATTTCTTTCCAAACATCTGATTGCAAAAAAACCCTTTCCCCCTTTCACAGAAAACCCATCCTTTTTTAAAAACCCTTCACATGGATTTGTGATCTATCCTTTACATTCAAAATCTGTAGCCAATTTAGCAGATAATGAACGGATCGGAATCCGCCCATGGGATCTTAATCAATTAATCAATATTGATTGGAAAGCACATAAAAATAAACTGGTGCTGTTGCAACCTGTTTCTTTTCAAAACAAAACGTATTTCAATCTCCACAGGCTGCTTTGCTCAATAAAAAAGAACTGCCTTCTTTCTAAACTCCCTGTTGAAGCGCAGGCAGATGAAAGAGAAGTGTTTGCTTCTCCAACACAGCTTTTGCATGCCTTCCGGGAATATCCTTTTATTGTTACCAACACCTATCAGTTAATAGAAGCTTGCAACTTGTCATTTGATTTTGAGACTGATAAAAACATGCAGAGCTACAGCGCAAGCAAAGAGGATGATAAAACTTTACTGCAAAAGCTTGCTTATGATGGATTTGTAAGACGGTATGGAAAAAAGAATAAAGCCGCTGTTCAACGTCTTGAAAAGGAATTGAACATCATAAATGATCTTGGTTTTAATTCTTACTTTTTGATCAATAATGATATTGTTCATTACGCCAAAACACGTGGATTTTATCATGTAGGCAGGGGCAGCGGTGCTAACTCAATCGTCGCCTATTGCCTTGGCATTACCGATGTTGATCCAATAGAATTGAATCTTTATTTCGAAAGATTTTTAAATCCCGAACGTACATCACCACCCGATTTCGATATTGATTTTAGTCACCGCGATCGTGATGAAATCATGGATTACGTATTCAAACGTTTTGGCAAAGATCATGTAGCACTCTGCGGCTCATTTTCAACCTTTAAACGTGATGCCGTTATTCATGAGCTGGGCAAAGTTTTCGGGCTTCCTGAAGAAGAAATCAAAGTATTACAAAGAGCAGAAAGACCTTCCGATAAAATACAGAAAATGATTTTGCAATATGGAAGGCTCCTTCTTGGCTTTCCTAATATCCTGTCGATCCATCCGTGCGGTATGCTGATAACTGAAGAAAAAATAAACAGGTATGCAAGCTGCTTTTTGCCACCAAAAGGTTTTCCAGGAGTGCAGATGGATATGTTTACCGCCGAAGAAATCGGAATCAACAAATTTGATATCCTCAGCCAGCGCGGCCTTGGCCATATCAAAGAATGCCTCCAATTAATCAAACAATCATCCGGAAAAGATATTGACATTCATAACTTTAAAAACTTCCGGAACGACGAGGCAATTAAAAAGCAAATTCGGGAAGCAAACACGATTGGTTGTTTTTATATAGAATCACCTGCCATGAGGCAGTTATTAAAAAAACTGCGCTGTGATGATTACTTAACGCTTGTTGCTGCAAGCAGCATTATCCGTCCCGGCGTTGCTCAATCCGGGATGATGCGGGAATACATTAACCGATATCATAACAGGGATCAAATAAAATACCTGCATCCGCTTTTTGAAGAACATCTCAGTGAAACTTTTGGAGTAATGGTATTCCAGGAAGATGTGATCAAGATCGGCCATTACTTTGCCGGGTTATCCCTTGGTGAAGCGGATATTTTACGCAGAGCCATGAGCGGAAAATACAAGAACAATAATAAGTTCTTTATGATCAAAGAACTGTTTTTAAGCAACTGTAAAAAGCTGGGGCATCCTGATCAGCTGGCACACGAAGTGTGGCGGCAAATGGAAAGCTTTGCCGGATACAGCTTCAACAAAGCACATTCTGCCAGCTTTGCTGTGGAAAGCTATATGAGCCTGTATTTGAAAACCTACTATCCTAAAGAATTTATGGTCGCGGTCATCAACAATTTTGGTGGCTTCTATTCAAGGGAATTGTACTTCATGGAATTGCTTAAAACCGGCGCTGTAATCAATGCGCCCTGTGTCAATAACAGTGATGTGTACACGAATATTAAAGACGGTGAAGTTTACGTTGGTTTTATTCATATCAAACGCCTTCAATCCAAACTGGTAGAAACCATTATTGAAGAGAGAAATTCCAACGGTGCTTACCTGCACCTGCAGGATTTTATTGAAAGAACCAACATTGGCCTCGAGCAATTGAATACACTGATCAGCATTGGCGCTTTTCGCTTCACCGGCAAGACAAAAAAACAATTATTATGGGAAGCCAACTTTTTGCAGAAAAACAACCAGCCGCAATTACATTCCGGAATGGCTTTGTTTGAAGAAGAACCCTTGCAGTTTACTCTTCCTGAATTAACAGATCATCCTTTGGATGATCTCTACGACCAGATCGAAATAATGGATTTTACGATTACCAATCCTTTTGCATTGGTAGATGATGATCCTCAAAAGTATGTGCCTGCAAAAGAACTTTCTTCAATGACCGGAAAGCAGGTAAAATGCCTTGCATATTTTATTGCTCATAAGCATGTAATCACCAAAAACAATGATGCGATGTATTTCGGAACTTTTGTGGACAGCAACCTGGACTGGATAGACACGGTGCATTTCCCGGATGTCGCCAAAAAATATCCAATTACCAACAGCGGTTTTTATAAGGTAACAGGCAAAGTAGTGGAAGATTTTGGAGTACCATCAATTGAAGTTTCATCGATGATTAAAGTGGGCTACAAAAGCCGCAGTTATTCCAATCTTTTAAAATAATGAACACAGCAGGCCGGCATATTACTCACATGGATCTTGACTCATTTTTTGTGTCAGTGGAACATTTGCGCAACAACCGCCTGAAAGGGAAACCTTTGCTGGTAGGCGGCATGAGTGATCGCGGCGTAGTGGCTTCGTGCAGCTATGAGGCAAGAAAGTTTGGTATTCACAGCGGCATGCCTATGAGGGCCGCATTACGGTTATGTTCACATGCGATTGTTGTTAAGAGTGATTTTGAGGCTTACAGCAAATATTCAAACCTGGTCACTCAGATCATAAAAGACAAAGTGCCATTGTTTGAAAAAGCAAGCATTGATGAATTTTATATCGACCTCACAGGAATGGATAAATATTTTGGGTGCCGCAAATTCAGTGATGAATTAAAAACCAGTGTTTTAAAAGAAAGCGGCCTTTGCATTTCCTATGGCCTTGCCTCCAACAAGCTCATTAGCAAAGTGGCTACCAATGAAGTAAAACCAAACGGACAACTTGAAATTCCTTTTGGAAATGAGAAAACATTTTTAGCGCCGCTTAGCATCATGAAGATTCCAGGCATCGGCAAAGAAACCGGCTTTAAGTTATTGAAAATGGGAGTTGAGACCGTGAAAACATTGAGTGATATTCCTGTAAAAATGATGCACAACCTGATGGGAAAAAACGGCATCGAACTTCACAAGCGTGCCAATGGCATTGACGAAAGCCCCGTTATACCTTATCGTGAGCAACAATCCATTAGCACAGAAGAAACTTTTGACTCAGACACAATTGATATTTCTTTTATCAAAAAGGAACTGGTAAGGATGACAGAAAAAATTGCTTTTGACCTGCGCGGTAAAAATAAACTTACCGGTTGCGTTTCTGTAAAGATCAGGTACAGCGATTTTCAGACAGAACAGAAACAATCTTCAATAGAATACACCGCAGCCGACCAGGCATTGATTCAAAAAGTAAAAGAACTCTTTGAT
>Ga0157370_10009909_pt1 | contig 10094 bp, 7 predicted proteins | sample C35metaG_FD_113463 | JGI IMG/M metagenome (GOLD analysis project Ga0157370, IMG submission 113463) | Corn rhizosphere microbial communities from Kellogg Biological Station, Michigan, USA - C3-5 metaG | ecosystem: Host-associated > Plants > Roots > Rhizosphere > Soil | place: USA: Michigan... | reverse complement strand
TCGGGCACCGCGCGCACGAGGTGCCCGCCTAACGATTGCACGTGCGCCACCAGGTCGGCCATCGAGGTGGCACCCTGCTTCATGATGATCAGGCGCTGCGGCGGCGCCCCGGCGCCGAGATCCGCGCGGACGCTATCGCCTAACGATGGCGCCGTGGGCAGGTCGCTGCACGCGGCCGCGCCGGCGGCGGCGAGCAGAACGGTCACGGCGCGCAAATTTCGCGGAATGAATCGCATACAGAACCCTCCGCAACGATGAGTGGTGGCCGGCCGGACGCGGCGGAGAGGCCCGCACGCGATTGCGCGGTGGTTGCTGATATGCGCGATCCAGAAGGCCTGTCAAGTCAGGACCAATGCCGGCGACGCGGCGCACGCGACCACCCTCCATCCGCTGTCCTAACGGTGCGCCGCCGGCGGAGCTGACGCACGCAACCGCCCTCGGCGGCCCGCAGTTCGCCGTCCCGGACGCAGCGTTCGCCAAGCCCCGACCGGCACGAGGGAATCAAACCCCCTGCCGCCACCACCTCACCGGCGCCGCAGCAGGCCTGCATTGAAAGATGGCGGACACAAGAGTATCGTGGCGAGCGCGGCGGAACCGTCCCGCGACGCGGCGCGCGCGGCGTACCCGCGCTATGTTAGGTGCGCTGCACCAAATCGCCGAGGCACGCGCCCCGGCCCACCCCCCGCTCTTTCGTCTTCAACCACGGCGCCAACGAGGAGACCGACCATGCGCGAGTATATCACGGAGTGCATCGGTACCTTCTTTCTCGTATTCACCGTATGCCTGACCGTGCTGAACGGTACGCCGGGAGCGCCGCTCGCCATCGGCGTGTCGCTGATGATCATGGTGTACATGGGCGGCCACATCTCGGGCGGCCATTACAATCCGGCGGTCACGCTCGCGGTCTGGATGCGCGGAAAACTGAGCGGCTCGCAGGTGGTACCGTACTGGATCGCCCAGCTCATCGGCGCCATTATCGCGGGACTCATCTCGTATTTCATCATGGGGAAGTCGTTCGTCGTGTCGCCCGCGCCGTCGGCGACCACCTTGCAGGTGCTGGTGACGGAGTTCCTGTTCACGTTCGCCCTCTGTCTTGTCGTGCTGCAGACGGCGACGAATCCGAAAACCTCGGGCAATTCGTACTACGGACTTGCCATTGGCCTAACGATTACCGCCGGCGTGTACGCGGGCGGCGGCGTCTCGGGCGGCGCGTTCAATCCAGCGGTCGGCACGGGTCCGGCGATCGCGAGCATGATCACGGGCGGTGGCACCATGTCGCACGTGTGGCTCTACATCGTCGGCGGATTGCTCGGCGGCGCGGCCGCGGCGGCGGTCTACAAGGTGCAGAGTCCGGAAACCTGACACATCCGAGCGGCGCCTCGCCGGCATCGGCGAGCGCGCTGCGCCGCGTGACGTTCTTCTTCGAGGCAGTCGATGGTCGTGCGACGCGTCGTGGTGGGAGTCGATTTCAGCGCCGAGTCGGTGGCGGCCGTGCGTTGGGCCGCACGGGAACTCGCTGCCGATGCGGAGCTCGTGCTCGTGCACGCGGTGGACGTACCGGAGGCGCCGCATTTTCTGCGCGGCCGCTTTCCGCCGCGCGAGACGCTCGCCGGCACGGCGCATCAGGGCGCCGATCGCCAGCTCCGCGAGCTCAGCGCATCGCTCGGCGTGCAACGCATCTGGCTCGAAGTCCGCGACGGCCGCGCCGACGAAGTCGTCGGTGCGGTGGCCGCGGAGTACGGCGCCGATCTGGTCGTGACCGGCGCGCACGGCAAGCAAAGCGGCGTGCTCAAGCGGTTAGGCAGCACGGCCGAGCGCGTCGCGCGCGCGGCGCCGGCGCCGGTGATGCTGGCGCGCGAGCCGCTGCCCGTCACACCATCGACCGTGCTCGTGGCGATGGATGAGGCGGGCCTCACGCCCGGCTTGCAACGGTGGACCGCGTTCCTCGCCGCGCGCTTCGACGCCGCGGTCACCGGCTTTCACGTGGTCAGCGAGAGCGTGCTCGGCACGCTGGTCTCGCTCGCCGCCATCGTGACCGGATCGCCGGAGCCGGAGATTCCTTCGTTAGGCGTCGGCGCGCTGGAAGATGCGCACGTCTGGATGCAGGAGCTCGTCCAGCACGGCTTCGACCGCACGCGCACCCGCGGCGAGGTCGCGTACGGCGACCCGGCCGATGAGATCGTGGCGGCCGCGACCCGTCTCTCCGCCCGGGTGATCGTGATGGGCCGCCACCGCGCGGGCGGCGTGCGCCAGACCCTGTTAGGCAGCGTGGCCGACCGCGTGCTGCGCGCGGCGCCGTGCTCCGTGCTCGTCGTTACCGAGCCGGGGGCCGACAGCGCGGTGTCCGGCGCCGAGCGGCCCGCCGCATGACCGCCGGAGCGAGAACCCGCCGCGCGGCATTCGACCTCCAGGCGGCCGCGCGGCGCGACATGACCGAGGCCGGCTTCACGCCCGACCTTCCAGCGGATGCGTCCAGACAACTGGCGGACATCGTCGCGCACCCGGCGCCTAACGATACCCCGGGCGTGCGGGACATGCGGAGCCTCCTGTGGTCGTCCATCGACAACGACGACACGCGCGACCTCGATCAGCTCGAGATCGCCGAGCCGCTCGACGGCGATGTCGTGCGCCTGCGCGTCGCCATCGCCGATGTGGACGCGCTCGTCGCCGCCGGCTCGCCGCTCGACCGCGCCGCCGGCGCCAACGCGACGTCCGTCTACCTGGGCGTGCACACGTTCACGATGCTGCCCGAAGCGCTATCGTACGACCTCACATCCCTGCGCGCGGACACGGACCGCCGCGCCATCATCGTCGAGGTCGACGTCGCGGGCGACGGAACCCTGGCCCGGTGCGACGCCTATGCCGCCCTCGTGCGCAACAATGCGCAGCTCGCCTATCCGAGCGTCGGCGACTGGCTCGAGGGACGGGGCCCGGCGCCTGCGCAGGTGGCAGCGAACCGCGCGCTCGCCGACCAGCTGCAGCTCCAGCACACGCTCGCTCAGCGCCTTCGCCGGCAGCGCGAATCGCACGGCGCGCTCGAGCTCGAGACGATCGAAGCCACCCCGGTTTTGTCTAACGGAACGGTCACCGACCTCGCGGTGGTGCGCGTCAACGCCGCGCGCCTCGTGATCGAAGACTTCATGATCGCCGCCAACATGGCCATGGGGCGCTTCCTGCTCGCCCACCACCGCCCGGCCCTGCTCCGGCTCGTGCGATCGCCGGAACGATGGCCGCGCATCGTCCAGCTGGCGCATTCCCTGGGCGATACGCTGCCCGACACCGCGGACAGCGTCGCGCTGGCGGGATTTCTGGCGCGCCGCCGCGCGGCGGACCCGGACCACTTCTCCGATCTCTCGCTCACCATCGTCAAATTGCTCGGCCCCGGATCGTACGCGGTCACGTCGCCGGACGGCGCCGGGGGCGAGCACTTCGGACTCGCGGTCTACAACTACACGCACTCGACGGCGCCTAACCGACGCTACGCCGATCTCGTCATGCAGCGGTTGGTCAAGACCGCGTTGGCCGGCACGCCGGCGCCGTACGACGACGCGGCGCTGGAGCAGGTCGCCCAACACTGCACCGAACGCGAGGACGCCGCACGGAAGGTCGAGCGCCTGGCGCGCAAGCAAGCCGCAGCCGTGATGCTGCACGACCGCGTTGGCGAGACTTTCGACGGGATCGTCACCGGCGCCACCCCGAAGGGCACGTTCGTCCGGCTCCTGCGTCCGCCGGCCGAAGGCATGGTCATCAACCCGCCGCCGCACCTCGACGTCGGCGACCGCGTGCGCGCCCAACTCGTGGCGACGCGCCCGGAGCCCGGGTACGTCGATTTTCGCGTCGTCGATCACTGACGTCGGCGCGGCCCGAGCGACCGTCCCTCACATGGGACATCGCTCGACCCCCCTGAACGACAAATTGCGTTAGGCGAGGCGGCAGGCGCTCGCGGCGGCCCGATTCCATCTCGTTGTGGCGACGCAAGATGGCGCGCTGGCACGCCCCAGAAGGCGCGTATGCGCATCCGGGAATGGTCGTTGCCCGAGTGAATGCGTGGCAGTGGTCTTGTGCCATGCAGCACCTGAAACCGGAGAATGTTATGCGCTACCTTGCGTCGACGTTCGGCGCGCTCGCTCTTGCCGTCACGGCCGCGATCCCGTTGCACGCGGATCCGCCGGCCCGCGTTGCGCGCGTGAGTTACCTCGAAGGCTCCGTGTCGCTCCGCCCGTCATCGGCGGATGACTGGACACAGGCGTCCCTCAACTATCCCATGACATCGGGCGACAACATCTGGACGGACCAGAGCTCGCGCGCCGAGCTGCAAGTCGGCTCGACCGCCATGCAGCTCGGGCCGCAAACCGCGCTCGGCGTCACCGACCTGGACGACACCCACTTCCAGCTCCGCGTGGACCAGGGTGAAGTCGAAATCCACGTCCGCCAGCTGTACGACACCGACGTGCTGGAGCTGGACACGCCTAACGAGACGGTCTCGCTGTCGCAGCCCGGCGACTATCGGGTCGATGTCTCGGCCGACGGCCAGACGAGCATCGTGACGGTGCGCGGCGGCCTGGCGAGCGTCGCCACGACGACGCAGTCGTTCACCGTGCAGGCCGGACAGAGTGCATCGATCACCGGCACCGACAACGCCACGTACGATCTCGCGGCCGCGCCGGCGTACGATGATCTCGACACGTGGAGTCAGGCGCGCGATCGCAGCGAGGACGATGCGGTCTCGCGTCAGTACGTATCCACCGAAATGACCGGCGCCGAAGATCTCGACGCGTACGGCACGTGGCGCTCCACGCCGCTCTATGGCGAAGTGTGGGTCCCGGCCAACGTTCGCGCGGGCTGGGCGCCCTATCGCTACGGCCGCTGGGCGTTCGTGCAGCCATGGGGCTGGACCTGGGTCGATGACGCCCCGTGGGGCTTCGCGCCTTTCCACTATGGTCGTTGGGCGTACTACAGCGGCCAGTGGGTCTGGGTGCCGGGTGCCATCGTCGCCCGCCCGGTCTATGCGCCTGCGTTAGTCGCATTCGTCGGCGGCTCGCACTTCGCGGCCGCGATCAGCTTCGGCGGCGAAGGCGGCGTGGCGTGGTTCCCGCTCGCGCCGGGTGAGGCGTACGTGCCCTCGTACCGGGTCAGCGATCGCTACGTGCACGACGTGAACGTGACCAACGTGCACGTCACCAACATCAACGTGCGCAACATCAACGTGACCAACATCCACTACGTCAACGAGCGCGTGGATGGCGGCGTCACCGCGGTCCCGCGCCGCGCGTTCGAGAACGCCCAGCCGATCGCGCGCGTGGCCACCATCGTGCACCCGCGGGACGCGCTCGCCGGCACGGTCATCTCGCATACGGCGCCCATCGCGCCCACGCCGGCCAGTCGGTTAGGCCGCGCGCCCGGCGATGCACGCCTCGCGGTCCGGCCGCCCGCCACCACGTTCACCCGCCGCGTCGTCACGCACACCGCGGATCCGAAGGTCGTCGCGCGCACACCAGTGCCCGTCGTGCGACCCGAGCCGGCGCGCGTCCCGGTCGCCGTCACGCGGCCCACGAGTCCGTCTAACGGAAACCACGAGCTGCACGCGGCGCCCGTGAAAACGGTGCCGGCCGCGCGCGCCGCAAGGCCGGTCATCGCGCAGCCCGCACGGCCAACGCCGGTGGTTGCGCAGCCGGCACGGCCCGCGCCGGTGGCGGCCCGTCCGGTTCAGCCCGAACCCGCGGTCTCGCGCCCGGGCATCATCGCCCTGACGCCGAAGCAGCAGAGTCAGGCGGATACACGCGTCCGTGCCGAGCCGGCGACCGCGATCGGCACACCCGCGCGGCCGGAACTCGCTCGACCCGTGGCGACGCCAGTGCGGTCGGAACCCAACCGGCCAACGGGCACGCCCGCCCGGCCGGAACTGAGTCGACCGGTTGCACCGACTCCTCCACGTGAGGTGGCGTCGCCCCGCATCACTCAGGCGCCCGCTCGGATGACACGGCCCGAGCCCATGCCGGCAGGACGCGTGGTTGCGCAGCCCGCGGTGCAGCATGAAGCGCAGCCGCGTGTGGCGCAGGAGCCGCGCCAGATGCAGCCGCGTGTAATGCAGCAACCGAACGAAACGCAGTCGCACGACGTACAACCGCGCGAGCACGCGCCCGCGCCCAAACAAGATCGGGGCAAGGACACGCGGCACCCGTCGCACTGATCGACGCAGCTACCGCGGCGCGCTCGCCGCGTACGAGACTGGAATTGCAGTTGAGGCTTCGGTATGATGCCACGTGCATCTACCGAAGCCTCGCTGCATCGCGACCGGTCACTCGCGCCGTCCGTGACCGATACCGCTTCTCCGGCAGCCACGCTCGGCGCCAATCGCCGACCGCTCACCGTCATGTACGTCGATCTCAACACGCAGTGGCGTGGCGGACAGCGCCAGATCCTCTGGATGGCCGAAGGATTGCGGCGGCACGGAGGTCGCCCGCTGCTCGCGCTTCGACCGCACGCCATCCTCGCCCAACGCGCGCGCGCCGCGGGTCTCGAGATCGTGCCGATCGATCCGCTCATCGCCGAGTGGGGACCGATGACCGTGATGCGCCTCAGGCGCACCGTGGCCACAGAGGGCGTGGACATTCTGCATCCGCAATGCGGCCACAGCATGGCGCTGTCGGCGTTGGCTGCGTTGGGCACGCGCACCCGCGTCGTTTTTGCTCGGCGCGTCACGTCTCCGCTCCGGCGCGGTGCCGCCACTCGACTCAAGTATGGACGTGCCGACCACTTCATCGCCGTCTGCCGCGCCGCGGTGCCGGCCCTGCTCGAGGCCGGCATCGACGCCGGCCACGTCGATGTGGTGTACAGCGGCGTGGATCTCACGCGCTCGATCGAGCCCGCGAGCCGCACCACGCTGGCCGAGCTCGGCGTGCCTAACGGACCGCTGGTGGTGATGGTCGGCGCCCTCACGCAGATGAAGGACCCGCTCACGTTCGTGCGCGCGGTGGACGTCGCGCGGCGCTCCGTCCCGACCATGCACGCCCTGCTCGTGGGCGACGGTCCGCTCCGGCCACACGTCGAAGCGCTCGTCCGCGAGCTGGATCTCGAGCACACGCTGCACCTCGCGGGCTTCCGCTCGGACGCCGACGCGCTCATGTGCGCCGGCCAGGTGGTCGTGCTCAGCTCCGATGCGAGCGCCGAAGGCATCGGCGGCGTGGTGATCGACGCCATTTCATTCGGGCGTCCGGTCGCCGCAACCGCCGCCGGCGGCGTGCCGGAAGTGATCGAGAACGAACGCACCGGCTTGCTCGTACCGGTGGGCGATGCACAGGCGCTCGGCCACGCCATCGTGCGCCTTCTCACCGAGCCCGAGCTCGCGGCGCGCCTCGTCGCGGCGGGACTCGAACGATCGCGCGACTTCTCGATCGACAACACAGTGAACGGCACGATAGCGGTCTACAAGAAGCTGCTCGAGACAAACGCGTGACAGCGGGGACCGCAGAGCCGCGCCGCCTCACGATCCTCGAGCTCGATACCGAACGCGGCTGGCGGGGCGGCGAGCGTCAGCTGCTCTGGCATGCGCAGGTCCTTTCGCGCCTCGGACACCGCGCGCTCATTGCGGCACGTCCCGGCGAGCCGCTCGCCCAACGGGCGCAGACGCTCGGCATCCCTGTCATCCCGGTGGCGCCAGTCATGGAGCTCGACCCGCGGGCCGCGTGGACCCTGCGGAGCGTGATTCGACGCGAACATGTAGACATCGTGCACTCGCACACCGCGCACGGTGTGGCGTTGGGCGCGCTCTCGTGCCTCGGCACCAACGCCAAACTCGTGATCACCCGCCACTCGGATTTCCGCCCGCGCTCGAATGCAGGCTCCCGGTGGAAATACGGGCGCGTCGATGCCCTGATCGCCATTTCGAGCGCCGCCAGGAACGCCATGGTCGCAAGCGGAATGTCGCCTGCATCGATCACCATCGTGCGCGGCGGGTCCGACCAATCGACGCCAATCGCGCCCGCACCGAAGTCGACCCTGCAATCGCTCGGCGCGACGCCCGGTTCGCCACTCGTCGTCCAGGTGTCACAGCTGGTTCAGCACAAGGACCCGCTGACCTTTGTCGGAGCCATCGACACGGCGCGGGTACAGGTCCCGAACCTGCGCGCCATTCTCGTGGGAGACGGGCCCCTGCGCCCCAGCGTCGAGCGCGCGGTCGCCCAACGCGGCCTGGGGGAGCACCTTCGCGTGGCCGGGTACCGTACGGATGCCGACGCGCTTCTCGCCGCCGCCAACGTTGTGACGCTGAGCTCCGAGGAAGACGCGTTGCCGAGCGTTCTGTTCGACGCGCTGCTTTGTGGAAAACCCATTTGCTCCACGAGTGCGGGCGGAGTACCCGAAATCATTGAGCACGGGGTGTCCGGACTTCTGTCACCCGTCGGCGACGCGCCGGCGTTGGGCGCCTCGATTGCCAGTGTGCTAACGGATCCGAGTCTCGCAAGGGCGCTTGCCGTGGGGGCTCGCGCCCGAGCAAGCGAGTTCTCGATCGAGCGAAGCGTTGGGCGCACGATCGCGGTGTACGAGCGCCTTCTGGGAGCTCCGATCGTCGGCGCCATACATGACACTTAACGTTACATATGATAGATTAACAGTTCTCGTAGCAATGACTTAAGAAGTTGTAAACAATCGCATCAGCAGCAAGCTATTTGTGGTTGCCGGGGTGACACGCGGCGCGCGGTTTTCGTCCCTCTGACGAGGGGCTGCCCGTGCGAATCGCGCGCGGGACGGCGCCCTGCTTCGGGTCGCAAGCGCAGCCGTCGAGCGTGTCATGCAACAGCTTTCCGTTAGAAGGTCTTCCGGCTCCGCCGGGCCGCGATCGAGCAAGCTCATCTGGACAGCGTTGCTGCTCTTTCTCTCGCCGTCGCCAGCCGTTGCCGCACAGCAAAGCGACCTCGAGGTAGGCACCGTAGTCGCCGCCGGGAACGTGATCTGGGTGCGCGCGACCAGGTCCGGCGCGGTCGAATTTTTCATGTCGCAGGGCTACCGCGACGCGCTGGCGCGGCCCTACCTGGTTGACGCAAATCGCCTCGCGCAATTCACCGACAGCGCAAAGGCGTTGCGAGCTCCGGCGACCGGTGTGGCCGACGCCAGAGCGGCGTCTGACACTGGGCTTGCCTTCGAGCGGTGGGTGGGCGCCGACAGCAGCGGACTCGAAATCCTGCGCGACGGGTCGACGATTCTTCGCGTATCCGAAACGCCGGCGCGCGAGCTGGTGGACCTGCTGTCGCGCGGTGCCGAGCTGGCCCGTCAGGTCTCGACGCCGGCTCGACCCGTGGCGTCCGTAGCCACGGTGCAGTCGACGGAGCGCGTCGCCAAGGCCACAGTGGAGCCGCTGTCGACTCTGGCTCCCGCTCCGGCGGCGGCGATCACTGTGAGACCGGAACCGGTGGCGCCCGAGGCACCCCCCGCGATTGCCCCTGAGCGCCCTGTGCTCTCCCCTGCGCTCATCCCCGTGCTCACGCCGTCCGTCGACGCCAATATCCTGCGCAGTGCGTCGCCAAGGGACGAGACGGGCACAAAGCGCGCGGGGGTCATCGTCGCGAACGTGGCAGCCGCCCCGCCGCCTCTCCTCATGCCAGTCGACAAGCACGTCGACACGCCGCTCGGTCCGTTCGTCGTCCCGGCCGCAAAGCTCGTCGACCACGACACGCAGATCAACTACTGCTACACCGAGTTAGGCCTGCGCTACGACCGGCGTCTCACCGGTACGGTGACGGTCCGCGTGAGCCTGAATGACGCCGGCGCTCCCGACACGGTCGAGGTGACCAAGCGCACCTGGGACGGGGTGGCGGCGGCTGAAGTCGAGTCGTGCATGCGGGCGCTCATCGAGGACTGGTCGTTCGACGATCGACAGCCGCCGGACTCGCGCACCGTCGAGCTGCACTTCACGCTCACGCCTGCCATGCACACCGCCACGACTGACGGTGCGCCGACGGCTGCCCAGCCGCATTGACGGCTACGGTTTAGGCGTCGCCACGGGCGGCGCGCTCGCCGTCCAGACGTTGTTCGAGCGGTCGTCATCGATGACCAGATGATCGGGATCGATTTCGATCTTGCTCACCGTCTTTCCGACG